>Ga0181516_10000836_pt1 | contig 25432 bp, 26 predicted proteins | sample PEATcosm2014_Bin_25_FD_121104 | JGI IMG/M metagenome (GOLD analysis project Ga0181516, IMG submission 121104) | Peatland microbial communities from MTU Mesocosm Facility, Houghton, MI, USA - PEATcosm2014_Bin01_10_metaG | ecosystem: Environmental > Terrestrial > Soil > Wetlands > Peat | place... | reverse complement strand
TGTCGTAGCCGAAGGAGTTGGTGATCACGTAGGGGGGCCGCTCCTCGAGGCTCAGCAGCAGGTCCCCCTCCTTCCAGGGCACCGGCGGGCCCGCCTGGCGGGTGCCGGCGGCGTCAGCCTTGCCCTCCGCGGGCTTCCCGTCCGCGGGCTGGCCATCCTCCGGCTCCGGCTGCCCTGCCTCCGGCTGGGCAGCCTTTGCCCCAGCCGCGGGGTTGTCCTCGGCCAGGCTGCGCAGGTCCACCCGCTGGAACGCGCCCAGGTAGCTCAGCCGGGCCTGGGCGCGGGCCAGCTGGTCGCTGTCCAGGGGCGCTCCCGGCTGCAGCTGGGTTTCCCGGAGCACCGCCCGGGCCCGGGTCTTGTCGCTGCCCGCCACCACCAGGCGCTGGATCTTCTCCAGGGGCTGGGCCGGCACCTGGATGCTCACGCCGGTGCCCGCGCCGGCCGGCTCCAGGTTCATGCGCACCGTGGGCCGCACCAGGCCCAGGGCCGGCAGGCGCTGCTGCTTGAGCGCGGTGTACACCCGGGTCAGGTCGACCTTCAGCAGCGGGATGGGCTGGGCCAGGGTGAAGGTCAGGACCACCGGTCCGGCCGGTTCGCCCGGGGCGGGCAGCGGGGAGCGGGTCAGGGTCCCCCGGATGGACTCCAGCCCGCGGCGGTCGCTGCGGTAGATCCGGCTCCGGGCATCCGCGGACACCGCCGTCAGCTTGTCCGAGAAGATGAGCGGCAGGCTCTCGCCCAGGGTCCAGGGATCCCCGAACCCCCCGGGGGGCAGTTCCAGCCGCAGCCATTGCAGCAGGCGCCGGGGGCCTTCCTGGACGCTGAACACCAGCTGGTGCCGGCCGTCCCTGAGCTCCAGCTGGCGCCGCAGCTTGACGTCGGGATAGCCCCGGCCCAGGTAGAACGCCTTCACCCGGTCCTCCAGGGCATCCAGGAGTTCAGGGGTGGCCTGGGGGCGCCCCAGGTCCAGGAAGGCGCCCGGAAGGGCTGCGGCCTGCCTCAGCTCGGCCTCGGAGAACACGGTGTTGCCCTCGAACACCACCTCCGCCAGCCGGGTCCGCTCGCCTTTGTGGATGGTGTAGGTGACGGTCACCTCCTGGTAGCCGGGCGGGCTGGTCCGGGTCATTTCCCGGCGGTGCCCCACCTGGGCGTCGAGGAAGCCCTGGTTCCGGAAGAAGCGCACGATGCGGCGGTCGCCTTCGTCCAGCAGCTCCGGGCTGTAGCTGTCGGCCCGGACCAGGGGGACCAGGTCGGCGAGCGACGTGGTCAGGCCCAGGCCGTCCCCTTCCGCCACCAGGTTCACCTTGGGGCCGGGGGCCACGGTCACGCGCAGGGTGCCCGCCTCCCATTCGAAGTCCACCCTGGCTTCGTAGCGGTGGTGGTTCCGGAGCACCTTGCGCAGGTTGCGGATGGCCTCCAGCTGGGTGGCCGGGCTCCACAGGCTGAGCCCGGGCTTCACCTTGGTGAAGGCGATGATCTCCTGGGCGGTGTAGGGCGCCGGATTGCCCTCCACCTCCACCCGGCGCACCACCGCCCCCGCGCCGGTGGCCACGATGATGGCCAGGGTCCGGTCCCCCTGTTCCCGGGACCAGGCCACCTGGGCCTCGGGGTAGCCCGCCTCCGCCAGCCGCTTGCGCAGATCCTCGGTCCAGGCCGCCAGCCGGAGGTCGCCGGGGCGCATGCCGGTGCGCAGGCCGCGGATCCGTTTCTGCACCGCCGGCAGGCGGGCATCGCCCCGCCATTCCAGGCGCTGGACGGCCGGCCAGGGATCCAGCCGCAGCCAGACCCGGGCCCCGCCCGGACCGGGGCTCACCCCGCCCGCCACCTCCCGGAACCGGTCGGTGCGCCGGATCGCGGCCAGGGTGGTCTGGAACCCCGGATCCTCCATGGGCGCGCCCAGCACCAGCCCGGCCGCCACCTTGGCGAACGCCGCGTCGTCCTCGCTGCCGCCCTGGACGTCCAGCCCTTGCAGCAGTACCGGCGCCGCGGCGGCATCGGGTGGCACGGGGGCAGGAGCCGCTGCCGCGGCGTCGGCCGGCGCCGCGGCACGCCCCGGGCAGACGATCTGGGCCGCCAGGAGCAACTGAGCCAACGGGTTACGGGGCATGCAGAGCCTATCTGGTCAGGGGCAATCAGAAACCGGCGAGGGACTCTTCTTCCGTGTCCTTGACGTCGAACACCGAATGCAGGCTGGTCATGGTGATGAGGTTGTAGATCCGGCTGTTCATGCCGCAGACCCGCAGCTCGCCCCCCTTGTTCTTGATGGACGTGTAGCAGCCCACCAGCTCGCCCACCCCGGATGAATCCAGGTAGCTCACTTTACTGAAGTTGATGATGACCTTGCGGCAGCCCTGCTCCAGCACGCCGCGCACCGCCTCGCCCAGTTCCTGGTCGCCGTCACCCAGGGTGATCTTGCCCTCCGGATTGATAATGGTCACGCCTTGCTGTTGCCGATGGGTGAGAATCATGCGCGATCCTTTTGGGTATGCCTGAGTTTAGCAAGGCCTGGGCCATTGCGGGCAATCCGTTCCGCAAAGTACCGGCACGAACCATGCAAAGTCCTGGTCCGGGTGTCCAGTACCGGCGCCCCCTTCGCCTTCCTGCGCGGTGCTTCCATGTTCGATCTCCTTTCCAGCAATCCGATGATCCAGATGATGGACCAGGCCATGACCCTGGCCAGCCGGCGCATGACCCTCATCGCCGGCAACCTGGCCAACATCGACACGCCCAACTACCAGACCCGGGACTTCTCCTTCGAGTCGGCCTTCAAGGCGGCCACCGCCGCCATGACCGGCACGGGCGGCACGAGCGGCACGGGTGGGCAGAATTCGCCCGGCTTCCAGTCCCTGCCCAGCTACTTCCCCGGCAAGGCCGCCACGCCCGCCCAGGACCCGGACGCCCCCGCCGGGGACAGCGCCAGCCCGACCTACGAGCGCAACGACCTCAACGACGTCAGCCTGGACCAGCAGAACATGCTCATGGCCAAGACCCTGAACATCTACCAGATGAGCTCCGAATTCGCCCAGGCCGAACTGCGCCGGGTGCTGGGCGCCATCCGCGACGGAGCCAAGTGATGTCCACCTTTGACGCCATCAAGAACATCGCCGCCTCGGGCATGTCCGCCCAGCGGCTGCGGGTCCAGCTGGCCGCCGCCAACATCGCCAACAGCGAGACCACCCGCACCCCCGAGGGCGGGCCGTTCCGGAAGAAGCAGCCGGTGTTCCAGGTGCTGCCCTTCGGCTCGACCCAGGACGGCACGCCGGTGAACGGCGTCCGGGTGTCCGAGATCCAGGCCTCCAAGGACCCGTTCATCACCAAGTACGACCCCAACCATCCGGACGCCGACGCCAACGGCATCGTCCAGTATCCCAACGTGGACCCGACGGAGGAGATGGTGAACCTGACCGAAGCCAGCCGCAGCTTCGAGGCCAATGTGGCGGTGGTGCGCTCGGTCCGGACCATGGAATTATCGGCCCAGGACTTGCTACGAGTTCAATAATGGTACCTGACTGGGTGAAAACGACCCGGTGACGGATTTCTGACTGGCCCCAAGACCCTCCTTGACGCACTCTTAAGGCGACCCATCCAAGGTTTTCCCATGGACCCCCTGTTGAACCTCAGCCAGCTTCCCGCCCTGACGCCCACGTCCGGGGCCAGTGCGGCCGCCGCTCCGGCCGGCCAGGGGGCCGCCGACGGCGCCAGTTTCGGGGACCTCCTGAAGCAGGCGCTGCAGGAAGTCAACGACGCCCAGGGCTCCTCCGAGCAAGAGGCACGGAACTTGATGAGTGGAGATGCGACTGACATGCACACGGCGATTCTGGCGGTCCAGAAGGCCGATGTCAGTTTCCAGATGATGATGGCCGTTCGATCCAAGCTGGTCGACGCCTACCGCGCCGTGATGCAGATGCAGATGTAGCGCGCAGGTTTCCGGCCATCGGGGGAATGGAAGGGAACCATGGCCGACGAAAGCAACCTCACCAGCCAGATCACCAACGCCATCAAGGAACTCACCACCACCCAGAAGGGCATGGTGGCGGCCATAACCTTGACCGTGATGCTCGTGTTGATCGGGTTCGCCCTCTGGGCCAACCAGGAGACCATGGGGGTCCTGTTCACCAACCTCCCCCCCACCGACGCCAACCGGATCGTGGAAGACCTGAAGAAGACCGGCACCAAGTACGAGCTGAGCCAGGACCAGCGGACCATCGAAGTGCCGGTGAGCCGGGTCGGGGACCTCCGGCTCCAGTTCGCCGGGGAAGGCCTGCCCAAGGGCGAGGGCATCGGCTTCGACAAGCTGGAGGCGCCCAGCCTCACCACCACCGACTTCACCCAGAAGATCATGTACCGGCGGGCCATGGAGGAGGAGCTGGCCAAGACCATCATGTCCATCCAGCAGGTGAGCGTGGCCACGGTGCACATCTCCCCCACCAGCGACAGCCCCTTCGTCACCGAGAAGGAGGTGGCCAAGGCGTCGGTGCTGCTCAAGCTGCGCGGTTCCCAGCGGCTGCCCGACGAGAACACCCAGGCCATCGTCAACCTGCTGGCCGCCAGCGTCGAGGGGCTGAAGCCCGAGAACGTGGTGGTGGTGGACCAGTTCAGCCGGATCCTGTCCCGCTCGGACAGCGACCCCATGACCGGCGCCTCGGATTTCCAGCGCAAGGTCCAGCGGGACGAGGAGGCGCACCTGGTGCAGGAGGTGACCAACCTGCTGGAGCCGGTGGCGGGCATCGGCAAGGTCCGGGCCACCGCCCACGTGGACCTGGACTTCGACAAGGTGAAGACCGACTCGGAGTCCTTCGACCCCCAGGGCCAGGTGGAGCGGGAGACCAAGGTCATCAAGGACCATGAGCTCAAGCCCGGGGGCGCCGCCGGCGTGCCCGGCACCGCCAGCAACACGGCGCCGGCCAATGGCGGAGCCGCCGGAACGGGGTCCGAGCTCAAGGACCACGACGAGACCGACACCCACTACGAGATCAGCAAGACCGAGAAGTCGGTGGAGCAGGCGCCCGGATCGGTGCGGCGCATGTCCGTCGCCGTGATCGTGGACGACGCCAGCACCTGGGCCAAGGACGCCAAGGGCGAGCTCCAGGAGAAGCTGGTGCCGCGCACCCCCGACGAGCTGAAGAAGATCCGCGACCAGGTCTCCTCGGCGGTGGGCTTCCAGGCCAAGCGCGGGGACGACCTGACCGTGGAGAACATCGCCTTCGCCCCGGCCACCAACCCCAAGGAGGAACAGGACGCCCAGCGGCAGCAATATATAAATATGGGCTGGGAGCTGGCGCCGAAGGTAGGTTACTTCATCCTTGGCTTGATCATCTTCTTCGTGGTGGTGCTGCCCTTGCTCAAGCGTCTCGGATCCGCCCTGAACCGCCCCGCCCCCCTGCGGGTGCATGTGGGCGGCGAGGGCGGCGAGGGCGGCGAGTTCGGCAGCCCGCGCAAGTTCACGCCCATCAAGTCGGTGACCGAGATCCAGTCGGAGATCGAGGCCGAGCTCAACGCCGAGGGAGCCTCCGGCGCGCCCGAAGCCCAGCGCCGCACCCTGATCCGCAAACGCATCCAGGAAAGCACCCTGGCCGACGCCGAGACCATCGCGTCCCTGGTCCGTTCCTGGCTCCTCGAGGACGGGAGATAAGATGGCCAAGCTTACCGGCGCCCAGAAGGCCGCGGTGCTGATGGTGTCGCTGGGCGACGAGACCGCCTCGAACATCTTCAAGTTCCTGGAAGAAGACGAGATCCAGAACATCTCCAAGGAGATCGCGCTCACCAAGCACGTCCAGCCGGAGACGGCGGACGAAGTGCTGGACGAATTCCACACCATGACCCTGGCCAAGACCTACATCGCCCAGGGCGGCATCGAGTACGCCAAGAAGCTGCTCATCAAGTCCGTGGGGCCCGAGGCCGCCCGCAAGATCATCGACCGGCTCACCAAGGCCCTGGAATCCTCCGCCGGGTTCTCCAGCATCGAGCGGGCCAACCCCCAGCAGCTGTCCAAGTTCATCCAGAACGAGCATCCCCAGACCATCGCCTTGATCCTGGCCCACCTCAACGCGTCCCAGGCCGGCGACCTCATCGCCAGCCTGCCCGAGGCCCTGCGCGCCGACGTGGTCATGCGCATGGCCAACCTGCAGGAGATCAGCCCCGAGGTGGTGCGCCGGATCTCCCTGATCCTGGAGCAGAAGCTGGAGGCCCTGGGCTCGTTCGCCACCGAAGCCTACGGCGGCGTCCGGGCCGTGGCCGAGCTGTTCAACCGCATGGACCGCACCACCGGCCGGGTGGTGCTGGAGAAGATCGAGAACGAGAACCCCCAGCTGGCCGCCAGCATCCGCGACCTCATGTTCGTGTTCGACGACATCCTGCTCATCGACGACCTGGGCATCGCCGAGATCCTCAAGCGGGTGGACAAGAAGTCCCTCACCTGCGCCCTGAAGGGCACCAGCGAGGAGCTGCGCACCCAGTTCTTCCGCAACATGTCCTCCCGGGCCGTGGAGCTGATGAAGGAGGAGATGGAGTTCATGGGGCCGGTGAAGCTCAAGGACGTGGAGAAGGCCCAGCACGAGATCGTGGAGATCGTGCGCCAGCTGGAGGAGGAAGGCGTCATCAGCATCGGCGGCGGCGGCGGGGACGACTATGTCAGCTGAGCGGGTCATCCCGGCGGGCCGGGTGGAGGACCACCGCATCGAGTCCTTCCCCTATTTCACCGCCCGCTTCTCCAATCCCCTGCCGGACGGGGAGGACGACAGCGACGCGCCCCTGGGCTCCGCCCTCACCACCCCGGAGGAGGACGCCCGCAGGCTGGCCTCGGTGGACCAGGTGATCTTCGAGAAGCTGCAGCAGGCCGAGCGGGATGCCCTGGACACCGCGCGCCGGGGCTACGAGGAAGGCTTCGCGTCCGGGGAGACCGAAGGGCGCCAGTTCGGGGAAAGCCAGTTCCGCTCCCACATGCAGCGGCTGGACGGGCATCTCCAGGAGCTGTCCGATTCCCTCGCCCTGAACGGGCGGGTGGCCAGGGACGAGCTGATCGCCCTGGCCCTGGCCATCGGCCAGTACCTGGCCGGCCGGGCCATCGATCAGGACGGCGCCGGCATCGGGCCGATGCTGGACTCCATCCTGGCCGCCCACCCGTTCCCGGGCGCGACCGCGGACGCCGCCGCCCTCACCGTGCATATGCATCCCAAGGACCTGGAGAGCCTGGGCGCGGGCTCCCAGCTGCACCCGGGGGTGACCCTGCAGGCGGACGAGGCGTTGAGCCGGGGCAGCCTGCGGGTGGAAGCCGCCACCGGCGTGCTGGACGCCTCCCTGGAGGAGCGGCAGGCCCGGCTCATGGAGCTGGTGCAGCGCTACCGGGAACAGGAGGCGCCCTGATGGACGTCCTGGACCTGGCCACGTTCACCCAGCAGGTGCGCGGGCTGCCCCTGGGCAAGCTGCTGGGCCGGGTGTCCAAGGTGGTGGGCCTGGTGGTGGAATCCTGCGGCCCCGAGGGCTCCGTGGGCGAGCAGATGATCATCCACCTGGGCGACGGCCGCCAGATCATGGCCGAGGTGGTGGGTTTCCACGACCACCAGGTCATGCTCATGCCGGTGGAGAACACCGACGGCATCCGCCCCGGCCTGCTGGTGGAGGCCACCGGCCACCAGCCGGAGCTCCCGGTCACCGACCAGCTGCTGGGCCGGGTCATCGATCCCCTGGGCCGGCCCCTGGACGCGGGGCCCGAGCTGCAGATCCGGGACCGGGTGCCCATCCATGGCCGACCGCCCAATCCCATGCAGCGCCGGCGCATCAGCCAGGTGCTCGCCACCGGGGTGCGCAGCCTGGACGGGCTGCTGACCCTGGGCAAGGGCCAGCGCATCGGCATCTTCTCCGGCTCCGGGGTGGGCAAGTCGACCCTGCTGGGCATGATCGCCCGCAACACCACGGCCCAGGTGAACGTCATCGCCCTGGTGGGCGAGCGGGGCCGCGAGCTGCGCGAATTCATCGACAACGACCTGGGCCCCGAAGGCCTGGCCCGGAGCGTGGTGGTGGTGGCCACCAGCGACCAGACCCCGCTGCTGCGCCTGCGCTGCGCCCTGTCGGCCACCGCGGTGGCGGAGTACTTCATGCGCCAGGGCAAGGACGTCCTGCTGATGATGGACAGCGTCACCCGCTTCGCCATGGCCCAGCGGGAGGTGGGACTGTCCGCCGGCGAGCCGCCCTCGTCCCGGGGCTACACCCCTTCGGTGTTCGCCCTGCTGCCCCGGCTCATGGAGCGGGCCGGCACCTTCGAGGGGCTGGGTTCCATCACCGGGATCTACACGGTCCTGGTGGAGGGCGACGACATGAACGAGCCCATCGCCGACGCCGCCCGGGGCATCCTGGACGGCCACGTGGTCCTGTCCCGGCGCCTGGCCGCCAAGAACCACTTCCCGGCCATCGACATCCTGCCCAGCATCTCCCGGCTGTTCTCCACCCTGGCCATCCCCGAGCAGAAGCAGCTCTCGGCCAAGCTGCGGGACCTCCTGGCCACCTACCAGGACGCCGAGGACCTGATCCAGATCGGCGCCTACACCAAGGGCTCCAGCGCCAACATCGACCAGGCCATCCAGTTCCAGCCGGCCATCCTGGCCTTCCTGCGCCAGGCCGTGGCCGAGGGCTCCAGCTACCACGAGACGCTCCTGGCCATGGGCAAGATCTTCGGCATCGACCTGGCCCCCTTCCTGACCCCGGCGGTGTGACGTGGCCGCGCGCTTCCGGTTCCGCCTGGAATCCCTGCTCAAGCTGAGGCACTCCCTGGAGCAGGCCGCCCAGCGCGCCCTGGCCCGCACCCTGGAGCTCCAGGAGCAGGCCCGGGCCCGGTGCGCGGACCTGCAGCGGTCCCAGGCCGAGACCATCGAGTCCCGCAGCATGCCGGTGGCCCAGGCCGTCGACCTGGAGCGGTGGCGGGCCATCGAGCGGTTCCTGCTGGTGCTGGAGCGCCGGCTCGCCGCCGCCAAGGAACAGCTGCAGGAAGCGGAGGCCCAGGTGGCCGCCGCCCGCCGGGAGCTCATGGCCGCCCACCGGGCCCACTTGATGCTGGTGCGGCTCAAGGAGCGGCGCCAGGAGCAGCATGCCCTGGAGGTGCTCCGGGAGGAGGCCCGGGACATGGACGAGATGGCCGTGCTCCGTTACCGGATCAGCCCAGGTTTCCAAGCTCGAGAGGTGCAGCCATGACCTTCAAGACCATCCTCTGGGTGCTCACCCCCCTCATCCTGTCCGCCGGAGTCATCTGGCTGTCGGCCCAGGATCCCAAGACCCCCCCCGACGAGGGGGTGCGGGTGGGCGAGCTGGCCGAGAAGCTGCAGGTGCGGGAGAAGGCCCTGGTGCAGCGGGAGAGCGACGTGGGCCAGCGGGAGCAGCGGCTCGCCACCCTGCAGACCACCCTGGACAAGGAGCGGGCCGACCTGGACGCCCGGGAGAAGGCGGTCAAGGACGCCACCGACCAGCTGGAGGCCCTGCGCACCCGGCCGCCCATCGACCCCCAGCTGATCCGCACCTACGAGGCCATGGATCCCATCGCCGGGGCCAAGGCGCTCAAGGAGCTGGCCCAGCTGGACCAGGCGGTGTCCGTGAGCCTCCTGGCCGGCATGCAGCCCAAGAAGGCGGCCAAGATCCTGGACCAGCTCACGCCCCTGGACGCGAAATTGGCGGCCCTCCTCTCCGACAAAGTCGGCCTCTCCAGGCCGAAGGTACCAGCGTAGGGGCGGCCGGAGGGTCCGGGTTCCAACATGGGTTCGCTTCTGGCTCGGCGTGCAGGGCACGCCTCGCTTCAGAAGCGGACGGCGGGGAGGGGTGGGGGACGTGTCCCACTGGATTGAGGGCTGGGGCTGGCGCAACGCATTACAGGTTTCATTATTTGCTTTCTGTCATGGGTCGCCTATACTGGCTCCTGTAGGCAGCGGAAAGGAGTGACCCCATGGGTGACGCTAGGCTTGGCGGGACGTTCACGTTCCCTGGCACCTCGTTGACGGTCCAGCGCATCGGCTATGGCGCGATGCGGTTGACCGGACCTGGCATCTGGGGGCCGCCCGAGGACCGGGACGGCGCGCTGGCCGTGCTCCGGGAGGCGGTGGCGGCCGGGGTGAACCATATCGACACGTCGGACTACTATGGGCCGCACGTCACCAACCAGATCATCCGGCAGGCGCTGCACCCGTACCCGAAGGGGCTGGTGCTGGTCACCAAGCTCGGGGCCCGGCGGCCGCCGGACCGGTCCTGGCAGGTGGCCATCTCGCCCGCGGACCTCACTGCCGGCGTCCACGACAATCTGCGCAACCTGGGGCTGGAGGCCATCGATATCGTCAACTACCGGGCCATGGGGTCGGGGCACGGGCCCGAGGAGGGGTCCATCGCCGAGCAGGTGACGGTGCTGGCCGGACTCAAGCGCCAGGGGCTGATCCGCCACATCGGCCTGAGCAACGTCACCGCCGCCCAGGTGGCCGAGGCCCAGGCCATCACCGAGATCGTGTGCGTGCAGAACAACTACAACCTGGCCTACCGCCACGATGACGCCCTGATCGAGGACCTGGCCCGGCAGGGCATCCCCTACGTGCCGTTCTTCCCCCTGGGCGGGTTCACGCCGCTGCAGTCGTCCACCCTGTCGTCCGTGGCGGGGCGGCTGGGGGCCACGCCCATGCAGGTGGCCCTGGCGTGGCTGCTGCACCGGTCGCCCAACATCCTGCTGATCCCCGGCACCTCGTCCCTGGCCCACCTCCGGGAGAACCTGGCCGCCGGCCGGATGATCCTGGCACCGGAAACCCTGGCGGAGCTGGACGGCATCGCCGGCGCGGCGGGGGCGGTGGCGCCTTGAGGACGGCCGGCGCAGCGGGAGGCCTCCATGGCCCCCGCTGACCCCCCGCTCACCCGCGAGCGCATCGTGGCCGCGGCCGAAGACGTCATCCGCCGCTTCGGCCCGGCCAAGGCCACCGTGGTGGACGTGGCCCGGGCGCTGGGGGTGAGCCACGCGGCCGTCTACCGGCACGTGGCCACCAAGGCCGCGCTGCGGGACCTGGTGGTGGGCCGGTGGGCGGAGGCGACCATGCCCCCCCTGCGGGAAATCGCCGCCCGGCCGGGCCCGGGGCCGCGGCGGCTGCGCCAGCTGTTCGACGCCCTCATCGCCGTCAAGCGCCGCCGGGCCGCCGAGGACCCGGAGCTGTTCGCCGCCTACCGGACCCTGGCGGCCGACGCCCAGTCCATCGCCATCGCCCACGTGGACGAACTGGTGGCACTGGCGGCGGGGATCATCCGCGCCGGCATCGCGAAAGGCACCTTCCGCGACATCGATCCCGTGGCCGCCGGCCGGGCCCTGCTGGTGGCCACGTCCCGGTTCCATCATCCGGCCCACGCCGCCGAGTGGGGCGACCCGGCCATGGATGCGGCGTACGAGGATGTGTGGCGGTTGCTGATGGATGGGCTGTGCGTCCCGAAGTGACCGTGGACCTGGGTTCCCATGGAGGCTATGGTCATTCGTTGAGGGATCCTGACGACTGGACCGCCTCCCAAACCGCCGCGTCACCCTGGCCGCCGAGGCCCTCGTCCACATCGGGGCCTTTGATGCGTGCGAGGACAGTCAGCGGGCCGATGGTTGGTTGTATTTGTGCATCATGATTGCTAATTAAACTTCAAAATAACCGGGGGAACGTCTTGCCATTCGTCCCCGGGCCCAGGCCGGAACATGGCCTTGGAGGTCCAGGCACCGAGGAAATGAAGCCGATCACCATGATCCATGCACACCGGTTCCACCCATAGCGAGGATCCACCAGCATTATTTATAAACTGTCATTAATTATAGTATTAATTTATTCCGTTTGTTGTGACGTTTTTATTAATTGCAATGTATGGTTTTACCTCGAAAATAATTATCCCTATGTCTCTGTGTTCTAGGTATTTTGGTGAGCCCAGGAATCTATTTATGCCTGGCCGCAGTGGGTATCAATAGGAGGCCAACATGGCAGAGAGCCCAGAAACCAGCCACCACATGAATCCAGAAAGCCCCAGGAACAGAGATGGGGAAACCCCCGGCCAGGACCGGATGCACATGGCCGAGATCGGCCGAAGAGGAGGCGAGAGCGTCAGCCAGGACCGCGGGCACATGGCCCAGATCGGCAAGAAGGGCGGGGAAAGCGTCAGCCAGGACCGGGAGCACATGGCCCAGATCGGCCGGAAGGGCGGCGAGATCATCAGCAAGAACCGCACGCACATGGCCGAGATCGGCCGGAAGGGCGGCGAGACCGTGAGCCGCGACCGCACCCACATGGAGGCCATCGGCAGGAAGGGCGGCGAGACCGTCAGCCAGAACCGCGAGCACATGTCGGTGATCGGCAGGAAGGGCGGGGAAGCCGTCAGCCAGGATCGCGGACACATGGAGCAGATCGGCAAGAAGGGCGGCATGGCCGCCCACGCCAAGCGGTCCCTGCCCCACGAGAAAAGTCCGGGCCAGGCGTGATGCCAGGTCCATATTCACGACCATAAACGTATAAATGACTGTAATTAATGAATCAATGCGGGGATGAGTTCCGCAGCGCAACCCTGGGTGGCTCCGTATTGAGATGAATCTCCAGAGCCCCAGGACCCGCCACCCGGCGAAAGTTGCCGGGTGGTTTCGGCACGGGCTGTGCCGTTGGTGAAGCACCCGGACCTGTTCCCGGGTGGAGGTCCAATGCTCCCCACCACGGCCATCAAGCCTGATGCTTCCACTGTCCCCAGCAGCCCCAAGGACAAGGACTCCGCTTCCAGTATCCTGGAGGCGAACTTCTCTTCCTACTTCTCCCAGATGATGGCGGCCCAGACCACGCCGTTCCAGAACGACCCGCCGCCGGCGGCCGCACCGCCCCCGGAGGCTCCGGCCCCCCAGCGCCCCGCCGCCACCGTGAAGAACCCCGCCCAGGCGACCGCCACGGCGACCGCCAACGGCGCGGCCCAGGGAACTCCCGACCCGACCCAGGCCCAGACTCAGGCCCAGGCGCAAACCCAGGCCCAGGCCCAGGCCCAGGCCCAGGCCCCGGCCCAGTCCAGCGGATCCCAGCAGCCGGATCCCGCCACAGCTTCCGCCGTGACCGCCCAGGCCCAGGCCCCCGCCGCCGGCGCGGGCTCCGCGAAGGCCGCGGCCACCCCGGCCAGCGCCGCCGGGAACGCGCTGCCGGCCCCGGCCCAGCCCGCGCAGTCCGGCGACCCCGCCGCCCAGACGTCCGCGTCCACCCCGGCCCCGCCCGCCGACCCGGCCAAGGACGCCCTGGACCAGGCCTATCCCGGCGGCAAGTTCCAGGTGCAGTACGGCGAGGCCGATGCCCCCGCCACCACCAAGCAGCCCCTCACGGAATTCCTGAACCAGATCCAGCTGGCCCCCAAGGCGGGCACCGATGCCGCCCCGACCGGGAGCCTCCCGGCCGATGCCGCGCCCACGGCGGCGCTCCCGGCCGCGGTCCTGGACGCCGCCGCCCTGCCCGCCGCCGGAATCGCGGCCGCGGCCGGTCTCCAGGCCCTGCAGACCCCCCAGGCGGCGGCCCAGGCCACCCTGCTGACGCCAGCACCGCCCGGGACGGGCAGCGCCGGCGCCGGAACCTCCATCGCCGCCGTCAACGCCGCCTCGGCCCAGGCCCTGGGCGCGGGGGCCATGCCCGGCGCCTCCGGAGCGGTGCGGGTGACCCCGTCCAGCGCCGCCCAGTCCGGGCTGCCCACCCCCCAGAAGAGCCTCCTGGACCAGGTGGACGGCACCATCCGCTACCTGGTGAAGAACCAGGACCAGAGCGCCGAGCTGCAGCTGCACCCGGAGTCCCTGGGCCGGGTCCAGATCAGCCTCAAGGTCGAAGGCACGGTGGTGCACGCCAAGGTCTGGGCTTCGGAAGCCTCGGCCATCCCGGTCATGCAGGACCACCGCTCCTTCCTGGAATCATCCCTGAAGGCCCAGGGCATGTCCTTGGGCAGTTTCGACCTGCAGCAGGGCCGCAAGCAGGACCAGGCCCCCCTGCCCACGGCCGCGGAAGCGTCCCCGGTGCCCGCCAGCAACCTGGAACTGCCCAGGACCGGGCAAGAATCGCCCGTCCCCGTGTCCCTGCCCTCCAGCGCATCCCGGATCGAATACGTCGCCTGACGGCGCCCATGCCCAGCCACCATTCCCAGGGAGAACACCATGCAGACAGGATATGTTGACCCCACCAGCACCTCCAGCACCTCCAGCACCTCCGGCTCCAGCGGTTCCTCCAGCCAGAGCCTGGGCCAGGACGCCTTCCTCCAGCTCCTGGTGACCGAGCTGAAGAACCAGGATCCCACCCAGCCCCAGGACCCCAACGCCATGATCACCCAGATGGCCCAGTTCTCCAGCCTGGAGCAGCAGACGGACACCAATACGCTGCTCACCAGCATGCAGGGCCAGGTCTCGGCCCTCTACCAGGGGCAGACCGCCAACCTCATCGGCTCCAGCGTCCAGGTCACCTCCACCGCCCTGAACCTGTCCGGCGGCACTTCCTCCATCGGCATCGACCTGCCCACCGCCGCCGCCAAGGTCAGCCTGACCATCCAGAACGCCCAGGGCCAGACCGTCGCCACCCTCAACCCGGGCGCCATGGCCGCCGGCAACCAGGTGGTCACCTGGAACGGCCAGAACGCCAGCGGCACCCAGATGGCCGACGGCACCTACACGGTGAAGATCGCCGCCACCGACGCCAGCGGCAACAGCGTGGCCGCCACCACCACCTCCATGGCGACGGTGACCGCGGTGAATTTCAGCAACGGCACCATCATGGTCACCGCCGGCGGCCAGCAGTACCCCCTCTCCTCCATCAACGAAATCACCGACTAGCCCTGGGAGACCACAATGAGCCTCTATTCCGCGTTCTACGCCAGCCTCTCCGGCCTCTCCGCCAACGCCAACGCCCTGGGGGTGATCGGCAACAACCTCGCCAACCTCAACACGGTCGGCTACAAGGACTCCACCGCCAGTTTCCAGGACCTGTTCAGCACCGCCCTGAGCGGCTCCGGCACCTCGGGCAACGGCGATCCCATGCAGATCGGCCTGGGCACCACCCTGTCCTCGGTCTCCCAGGATTTCAGCCAGGGCTCGCCCGAGGCCTCGGGCTCGGTCACCAACATGGCGCTCCAGGGCAACGGCTTCTTCACCCTCCAATCCCAGTCGGGCGGGGCGCTCTACACCCGGGCCGGCGACTTCTCGGTGAACACCAACGGCTACCTGGTGGATCCCAGCGGCAACAGTGTCATGGGCTGGAACGCCGTGGCCGGCGTGGTCAACGCCAACGGCACCGCGGCGCCCATCTACCTGAACCCGGGGGCCACCAGCCCGCCGGTGGCCACCACCACCATCTCCAACACCACCAACCTGAACTCCTCGGCGGCGGCCGGCACCACCTTCACCGCGCCCATCCAGGTCTACGACAGTGAAGGGGACTCCCACAACATCGAGATCACCTACACGGCGAGCGCGACCCCCGGCACCTGGACCGCCAGCGTCAGCACCGACGACACCGGCGTGCCCACGGTCACCGGCTACCCGGGCACCCTCGTCTTCAACAGCAACGGGGTGCTCACCACCCCCGCCTCCGGCACCAACCCGACCCTGGGCGCCATCACCTGGAGCGACGGGGCCACCAGTCCCGCCATCAAGGTGAACATCTGGAGCGGCACGCCCCCCACCAGCAGCCTGACTTCCTATGCCTCGGAGAACTCCGGCACCACCGGCACCACCCAGGACGGCTACCCGGCCGGATCGGTGAAAACCATGTCGGTGGACCAGAACGGCAACATCATCGGCACCTTCACCAACGGCCAGACCATGACCCTGGCCCAGGTGGCGGTCAGCACCTTCTCCAACACCAACGGCCTCGCCCTGCAGGGCAACAACACCTGGGCCACGACCCTGTCCAGCGGCACCGCCAACGTGGGCACGGCCAACACCGGCGGCCGCGGCACGACCCTCGGCTCCAACCTGGAGAGCTCCAACGTGGACGTCGCCACCGAGTTCACCAAGCTGATCATCAACCAGAACGGCTACGAGGCCAACAGCCGGGTCATCACCACCGCCGACACCCTGCTGCAGACGGTCATCAGCCTGATCCAGCCGTGATTTTTCCCATGGCCTGGGCCCCCGGAGTATCCTGTTCCGGGGGTCTATGACCGACCATTATGTTCCCACCGCCGCGAACCCGGGCCGGATCCTGATCGTCGACGATCTGGCCGGGAACCTCAAGCTGTACGAGCGGGAACTGAAGCATGCCCCCTTCCTGCTCTGGCTGGTCCAGTCCGCGGCCGAGGCGCTGGAGCTGTGCTCGGTCCAGAGCTTCGAGGGCATCCTCATGGACGTGAGCCTGCCCGGCATGGACGGCATCGAAGCCTGCCGTTTCATCCGCGAGTCCCCGGGCTGCGCGCCCAACGCCGAGACGCCGCTGATCTTCGTCAGTGCCGTGCGCATCGGCGAAGACTGGATCCGCCAGGGCATCGAGGCCGGCGGCATCGACTACCTGGTGAAGCCCTACGCCTTTTCCGAACTGCTGGCCAAGCTGAGGATGATGGTGCGGCTCGCCCGCCAGCGCCAGGCCGCCCTGGCGGGTGAGCGGCACCGGGCGCTGCTGGAGGTGGCGGGCGGCATGGCCCACGAACTGGCCCAGCCCCTGGCCACCGCCCAGGTGCTCCTGGACCAGCTGCTCTCGGCCACCGCCCCGCCCACCCTCCAGCAGCTGAGCGAACTGCGGAAGTGCCTGGCCAGCACCAACGCGATCCTGCACCAGATCCAGAACCTGAACAGCTACATCACCAAGCCCTACGCCTCCGGCCGGATCCTGGACCTGGACCTGAGCAGCCGGAGCCTGGTCCCGCCGCCGCAGGCCGGCACGGGCGAACGGTAGCCGGGAACGGCGGGAGGTAGGGTTCCATGGACTGGATGCTGGCCACCCCCTGGCGCCTCCCGGCGCTCCTGCTGGTCCTGGAGGCGCTGCTGCCGGTCCCGCTGCAGCCCACGGCCTGGGCGTTGCGGGCGGCCATCCGGGCCTACCAGGCCGTGCTCAGCCCCATCCTGCCCTCCCAGTGCAAGTTCACCCCCACCTGCAGCCACTATGGCCTGCTGGGGGTGCGCAGGTACGGCACGCTGCGCGGCGGCCTCCTCATCACCTGGCGCCTGATCCGGTGCAGCCCGCTCACCCGCGGCGGCAACGACCCGGTGCCCTGACATTGTGACGGCTCTCATTGCGTCCAGCCCCCGGACCCTGCATCCTGGGATAATCGCCTCCCCCCCAAGGACCTTGATATGCAGATCGACCCCCTCATCCCGATCGACCAGCTGACCACCGAATACCCCCAGACCCGCCGGCTGCTCTGCCGGCTCGGCGTGGACGTGATGAGCGAAGGCAACCTGACCCTTCGCGAGGCCGCCCTGCGCCATGGCGTGCCGGTCCAGGAGGTGATCCGGGAACTGGGCCCCTGCCTGGTCGCGGGCGGCGGCCCGGGCCGGGACTGGCTGGCCGCCAGCAAGGCCCAGCTGGTGGCGCACATCGTCGGCCACCACCATGGTTTCACCCGGGAGGAGCTGGCCCGGCTCGGCCCCCTGCTGGAGGCGGCCCTGGCCACGGACCTGGCGGCCCACCCCGAGCTGGCCCAGGTGCGGGTGCACTTCCGGAACATGGAGCAGGACCTGCTCGCCCATTTCCAGATGGAGGAGAAGAACCTCTTCCCAGCCCTCTGCGCCACCGAGAAGGGCGGCCCCACGCCCATCTCCCTGAGCACCCCCAAGGAGCAGCTGCGGACCATCAACGCCGAGCACCAGGCGGTGGAGGAGCTGTTCCTGAACATCCGGATGCTCACCGACGACTACACCGTGCCCAGGGACGCCAGCCGCAGCCTCCGGGAGCTGTACCTGGGCCTGCGCGAGCTCGAGGACGACCTGCACATCCACCTCTACCTGGAGAACCACCTGCTCTACCCGAGGGCCCTGCCCGGGGAAAGCTGGTGAGCGGCGAGCTTCCGGTGGCCGGCTGGAGGAGCCGCTGGTTCTGGACCCTGCCCGTGACCGCCTGGGGGCTGATCTCCCTGCCGCTCACGGCGGTGGCCATCCTCGCCGGGGCGCCGTTCCTGGGCGGCCGGCGCTCGTTCTGGACCATCGCGCCGCTCTGGGCCCGGATGATCTTCCGGCTGTGCGCCGTGCGTCCGGTCATCCTCGGCTGGGAGGACCTGCCCGAGTCGATCCGCAGCGAGCGGGAGCCGGTCATCTTCATGTCCAACCACGAAAGCAACCTCGACCCGCCGGTGCTGATCAGCGCCATCCCCATCCCGGCGGTGTACCTGTCCAAGAAGGAACTCATGTGGATGTTCCCGGTGGGCTGGGCGGCCAAGATGGCCGGCACCATCTTCATCGACCGCAGCAACCGGGAACGGGCCATCAGCAGCCTGCACCAGGCCGCGGCGGAGATCCGCGGCGGCAAGAGCGTGGTGATCTTCCCCGAGGGCACCCGCACCCGCACCGGCCAGCTGCTGCAGTTCAAGAAGGGCGGGTTCGTCATGGCCGTGGAGGCCGGCGTGCAGATCGTGCCCCTGGCCACGGTGGGGGGCCGTTCCATGCTGCCGCCGGGAGCGGTGCACGTGCGGCCGGGCCGCTACGTGGTCGCCTTCGGCGCGCCGGTGGACCCCAAGGCCTTCCCGACCCGGGAAGCCCTCATCGCCGAAGTGCGGGCGCGCATCACGGCACTGCGCGAACTGGCCCTGGAGACCGGCTGATCACGCGGGTTCCGCCTTGCGGTCTGGCTTTGTCACGGTCCAGGTGACTGGATCGTCCTCTACGAGCTCGCCGCCGGGGCGCGGACCCGCACGCCGGCGCCGGCGGCGTGGTCCAGGCCGATCATGTCCACCAGGTCGAACAGGGCGACGATGCCGACGATGAGGAAGGCCACGTGGAAATGGGCGACCGGGATCGCGCCCGGGGCGGCGGGCCCGAACAGGCCGGCGACCCGGAGCGCCACCGCGCCCAGGGCGATGCCCATGGCCATGCCCATCTGCTGCACCATGTTGAACAGGGTGTTGGCGCCGCTCATCCAGCCGTCGGGAATGTCGGCGAAGGCGAGGGTGTTGAGCGCGGTGAACTGCATGGAGCGGGTCAGGCCGCTGACGAACAGCAGGGCGGCGATCACCGGCACCGGGGTCGCCGGCGTCAGCAGGGCGCAACCGAGGATGGTGGCGGCATTCAGGGCGCCGTTCACCAGCAGCGTGGTGCGGAAGGGGAACCGGCGCAGGATCGGCGTGGTCATCGGCTTCATCACCAGGTTGCCGGCGAAGACGGAGAGCACCAGCAGCCCCGAGGCGAAGGCGCTGAGCCCGAAGCCGAGCTGGAACAGCAGCGGCAGCAGGAAGGGCACGGCGGAGACGGCCATGCGGAACAGCGTGCCGCCCCGGACCGTCACCGCGAAACTGCGCACCGCCAGCGACCGGAAGTCCACCAGCGGATGCCGGCGCCGGCGGGAATGGAACGCTGCCACCGCCCCGGCGGCCACCGCGCCGGACAGCATCAGGCCGGTGACCGGCCAGGACGCGTGCTCCCGGCTCACCAGGTCGAGCCCGTAGATGAGCGCGAAACAGGCCGCGCCGGTGAGCAGGAAGCCGGCCCCGTCGAAGGGCAGCGAGGCTTCGGGCGTCTCCCTGGGAATGAGCCGCAACGCCCAGATGAAGGCGATCAGCCCCAGCGGCACGTTGAGGAAGAAGATCCAGTGCCAGGACGCGTAGGTGGTGATGAAGCCGCCCAGGGGCGGCCCCAGCACCGGCGCGGCGAGGCCGGGCCAGGTGATGGTGGCGATGGCGGTGATCAGCTCGTGCTTCTTGGCGGTGCGCAGCACGGCCAGCCGGCCCACCGGGACCATCATCGCGCCGCCGAGCCCCTGGAGGATGCGGGCGCAGGTGAAGGCGGTCAGGGTGTGGCACAGGCCGCAGAGGATCGACGCCCCGGTGAACACCGCGATGGCCCAGGTGAACACCGGCCGGGTGCCGAACCGGTCCGCCATCCACCCGCTGGCCGGGATCAGCACCGCGAGGGTGAGCAGGTAGGCCGACACCCCGATGTTGAGATCGATCGGCTGGACGCCGAAGGACTTCGCCATCTGCGGCAGGGCCGTGACGATGACCGTCCCGTCCAGGTTCTCCATGAAGAACGCGCCGGCGACCAGGAGCGCCACGGCGGAACCCCGCGACATGGCTTTCATGGCAGGGGGGCCTCAACCGTCCAGGCCCCCCGGCGGCCGTTGGTCGTTAGGGACTGCAATGCCACAAGATCCTCCCACTGCCCGGATGCACCCACAGAGCCACGCCCAGGCGGCCCGTGCGGCAACACCCTGGTGTCCTCCCTCAAGGATGACACAGGCAGGGCCGTTTGGCTCGCCGGCCGGCTTGCATGGCTCCGGGGACCGCCGAGCCGAGGGCTCGACGATCCCCGGAGCCGGGCTGGCAGGGATCAGGGTTTCGGAGCTGGGGCCGGAGCCGCGGCCGGCGCAGGGGCCGACATTTTCGGAGCCGGGGCCGGTACCGGAGCCGGGGGAGGTTCCCGGAAGCCGACCTCCTGCTTGACCTTCTCCAGGAACTCCTTGTTCAGCTTGTCCTTCCGTTCGGGGATCATCTGCTTCCGGATGTTGTCCTTGACCTTGGCGAAGTCCGCGGCTTCCTTGGGCGACCGGGACTCCACCAGGATCAGGTGGTAGCCGAAGTTGGTCTTGACCGGATCGCCCACCTTGCCGATCTCCTGGGCGCGCACCGCCGCCTCGAACTCCTTGGCGAAGCGCCCGAACGGGATGTCCTTGTACAGCCCGCCGTTGTTCTTGCTGCCGGGGTCGTCGGAATATTCCTTGGCCGCGTCCTCGAATTTCTTCCCGCCCTTCAGCTCGGCCAGGATCTTGAGCGCCTTCTCCTTGGCTTCGGCGTCGGGCAGGGCCTTGTCCCCGGCCCCGGGCGCGCCCTTGACGTTCACCAGGATGTGCCGCGCGGTGAACCGCTCGGGGGTCGCATAGCGCTCGCTGTTGGCCTTGAAATAGGCCAGGATCTCTTCGTCGCTGGGGTTCTCGGCCTTGTCCTTCAGCTTCTGCCCCTCGCTGCCGGCCCGGTCCTCGTCCATGATGACCCTGGCCTCCACCTGCTGCGCCATGACGGCCATCAGGTCCTTGTATTCCTTGGTGGCCGGAATCTTGTCCAGGCGCGCCTTGGCGGACAGCACCTGCAGGTCCAGGTACTGCTTCATGGCCTGGGTCCGGTTGGGGGCCGTCTTGCGGATCATCTCCGCCCGGGGGCCGGCCAGCACCTTCAGCCAGTTGACGAAATCACCATAGGTGATGGTGCGCTTCCCCAGGTAGCCGATGACATCGCCGTCCTTGGGTTCCGCGGCGGCCGGCGCGCCGGGCATGCCCTGGGGCATGGCTGGCGGCATGGGGCGGGGAGCGGCCGTCTGGGCGAGCAGGGCCAGAGGGAAGAGAGGGATCAAGAGTTTGCTTATGAGCATGTCCGTCCTATGAATAATGCAACCCACACCCGGGCAGCGATTGCCTAAACCTTAAACAATGTAATACGTTTTCCGGGCTTGTCACGGGTTCATGCAGTCCCTGGATCCAGGCCCAGCCGCTGGAAGGCCTCGGCCATGGATTCCCCGTCGGGATCCCAGGTGGGCAGGCCGGGCCACTGGTTGCGGAAGAAGGTGCCCTGGCGCTTGGCGTAGGCCTGGGTTTCCTGGATGATCCGGGAGCCGGCGCCCCGGGGCGAATCGAGCAATATTTCATATCCAAGCGGGCGCAGCCGGCGCAGCTCGGACTCCAGCCCAGCCTCCCGCAGCTGGGCCACCTCCCGGGGCCACCCCTGGGACAGCATCTGCCGGACCCGGGCGGCCACCCGGAGGCGCTGGCGCTCCCGGGACGGCAGCACCAGCAGGGCGCGCCAGCCTTCGGGCACTCCGTGCCGCACGCCATCCAGCAGCCGGGACGGCCGCAGGCCGGTGCCCAGGTGCAGGGCCAGGGCCCGCTGGATCCTGGAGCTGTCATTGGGATGCAGGGCGGCGGCCCGCACCGGATCCACCGCGGCCAGGAACCGGTGCAGCGCCGGGCTTCCCAGCTGGGCGGCCCAGCGGCGGACCCGGGCGGTGAGGGCCTCGGGCACCTCCGGCAGATCGCTGAGCTGGTCCCAGATGCCCCGCAGGTACAGCCCCGATCCGGTGACCAGCACCGGAACCTGCCCCTCCGTCCAGCCCCGGACCCGGGCGCCGAAGGTGGCGGGGTTCATCCGGACGTCCAGGTCGAGCAGTCCGTAGCCCAGGTGCGGCACCCCGCCCTGCTCCTCCGCCCGGGGCTGGCCGGTGCCCAGGGGCAGTTCCCGGTAGGCCTGGAAGGGGTCGCCGTTGACCACGGCGCCGCCCACCGCCTGGGCCACCGCCACCGCCAGGGCGGACTTCCCGCTGGCGGTGGGGCCGAGGATGGCGAACTTGCCGGGCGCGGTCATGGCTGCCCCGGATGCCTGGGCGGCAGCAGGGCCAGGACCCGGGCCGCGGCGTCCCGGGCCAGCCGGGCGGCGTCCAGGGCATGCTCCAGCGCGTCGGCCGGTTCCTGCCGGGGGGTGAGCAGCGCCTCGCACTGGGTCCTGAGCCGCGCCAGACTCCCGTCCGGGTCGGCCAGGCGCTGGCCTTCCGCCGCCTCGAGCAGCTTCAGGAAGCACCGGATGGCGCCGCAGGCGGAAGTGACCGCCGCGGCCGGAGGCTGGCCGCTGGCCCGGATGGCCAGGGCCGCCGCCAGCAGCCGGAGTCCGTCCTCGAAGCTGGCGGCGAGCGGACCCTGGGGCCCGCTCAGCCCCGCCGGTCCACTCATGGGCGGGGCCCGCCGGGAGGCGGCACCGGGTAGTCGCCCGTGAAGCAGGCGTAGCAGAAGCCCTGTCCGTCGTGATCATGCATGGAGGCCTGCAGGTCCTCCAGGGTGAGGTAGCCGACGCTGTCGGCGTCGATGAACGCCCGGATCTGTTCCAGGTCCCGGGAAGCGGCCAGCAGGTGCTCCCGGCTGGGCGTGTCGATCCCATAGAAGCAGGAGTGGGTGGTGGGCGGGCTGCTGATGCGCATGTGCACTTCCGCGGCGCCCGCGGCCCGCACCATCTGCACGATCTTGCGGCTGGTGGTGCCGCGCACCAGGCTGTCGTCCACCAGCACCACCCGCTTGCCCCGGAGCAGCTCCCGCACCGGGTTGAGCTTCACCTTCACCCCGAAGGAGCGGATGCTCTGCCTCGGCTCGATGAAGGTGCGGCCCACATAGTGGTTGCGGATCAGCCCGAACTCGAAGGGGATGCCCGACTGCTCGGCGAAGCCCAGGGCCGCCGAGACGCCGGAATCCGGCACCGGCACCACCAGGTCCGCCGCCACCGCGTGGCGCCTGGCCAGGAGCCGGCCCATCTCCCGGCGGGTGGCCATGACGCTGAGGCCGTACACCAGGGAGTCCGGACGGGAGAAATAGACATGCTCGAACACGCAGGGCTTGGGCCGGATGTCCGGCCGGCGGAAGTGCGAGCGCATGCCGTCCTGGTCCAGGATCAGCATCTCGCCCGGCAGCACCTCCCGGCTGTATTCCGCCCCCACCAGGTCGAAGGCGCAGGTCTCGCTGGAAAAGGCCGTGGCCTCGCCCAGCCGGCCCATGGCCAGGGGCCGGAATCCGTACGGGTCGCGGATCGCCATGAGCTGGGTGGCGGTGAGCAGCAGGATGGAGTACGCCCCTTCCACCTGGGCCAGGGCCTCCAGCACCGCGTCCTCGAGGGTGGCGGCGGCGGCCCGGTTGATCAGGGCGAGGATCACTTCGGAATCCGAGGGGCTGCTGAACACCTGGCCGCTCTGGATGAGCCGGGTGCGCAGCTGCTCGGTGTTGGTGAGGTTGCCGTTGTGGCACAGGGACAGCTGGCCGAACCGGCCTTCCACCAGGAACGGGTGGGCCGCGGAAGCCACGTTGCCGCCGGTGGTGGAGTAGCGGGTATGGCCGATGGCGCCGTCCCCGGGCAGCTGGTCGATGATGCGCTCGGTGAAGATGTCCGCCACGTGGCCCAGGCCCTTGTGCAGGTACAGCCGGCCCTCGGACCGGGAGCAGATGCCCGCGGCCTCCTGGCCCCGGTGCTGGAGTGCGTAGAGCCCCAGGTAGGTTTCCCGTGAAGCCTCCGGGGTCGGCCACACGCCGAACACCCCACACTCGTCCTTGAATGCCATGATCCCCCCAAGGATCAAGGATACCTCATCAGGATCAGGGCACCGTCTCGGTTTCCTCGGGGTCCGGCCCTCCGGTGGGCCGGACCGCCCAGCGCTGGAGGGTGCGCAGCAGGGCGGTGCCTTCCTCCACCGGGGCGACCCGCGCGCCCAGGGTCAGGCCGGTCAGGTGGAGCTCCACGGACCGGGGGTCCCCCCCCGGAAGGGTCGCGCTGAGGTAGGCCAGGGCCAGGACGCCGGGCGCCACCTCCGCCAGGTACACGTAGGCGCCCAGGCCGGGCGGGGTCTGCACCTGCCACAGCCGGCAGCGCCGGCCGCCGATGGTCATCACCTGGGCCAGGGGGACGGTCCGCTCGCCGGGCCCGGAAAAGTAGCACAGGCCCAGGGCCCGCATCAGCTGGGCCGGGGTCGGGGCCACACCCCGCACGGCCACGGGCTCGATCCGCCAGGCGCCCATGCGCGGCCGCTGCTCCTTGTTCCGGGTGACCAGGGCCGGCGTGGTGACCAGCCGGAACCCGGTTTCCGTCGCCGCGGGCTGCGCCGCCAGCTGCACCGACAACCGGTAGTCCAGCACGGCGCCCTCCCGGCCTCCCGCCAGCAGCGGCGCCGCCAGAAGCACCAGGACCAGGCAACCGGGGCAGAACCGCATTCGGACCCTCCAGAAACGCCGGATGCCACTCCGGCCCAAGCCACCGGCCGAAAGCCCACCCGGATGGACCCAACGGCCGAGGAAAGCCGGTACGCGTCCGGTTCCAAGGTTAGCTCCCGCCCCCGGCATCCGCACCCCTTTTTTCCGCAATCCATGGAGTTGCACCGCCACCTGGGGCAGAATGGGCCCATGCCTCTATGCTTCGACCTCGACGGCACCCTGGGCCTCTTCGGAGGCGGGTTCCTGCTGCTGCGGGAGGCCCTGGGGGAGGTGTGGGGCGAGCAGCCGGATGAGGCCGAACTGGGCCGGTGCCAGGGCTCCACCGACTGGGAGATCGTCGACCAGATGTACCGGGCGCGCCACGGCGCCCCTATTCCCGATGCCGACTACGCCGCCTATGACCGGGCCTGCCTGGCCCGGTTCGAGGCGACCTTCCATCCGGAGGGGCGGGCCCACACGGCGTTCCAGGGCCTCATCACCGGCATGGCCCGCCTGGTGGACCTGGGCCACCGGGTCTGGCTGGTGTCCGGCAACACCCCCTCGGTCCTGGCATTCAAGGCGAGGGTGCTGGGGGTGGACCCGCGCATCCCGCG
>Ga0181516_10000835_pt1 | contig 25456 bp, 18 predicted proteins | sample PEATcosm2014_Bin_25_FD_121104 | JGI IMG/M metagenome (GOLD analysis project Ga0181516, IMG submission 121104) | Peatland microbial communities from MTU Mesocosm Facility, Houghton, MI, USA - PEATcosm2014_Bin01_10_metaG | ecosystem: Environmental > Terrestrial > Soil > Wetlands > Peat | place... | reverse complement strand
GCGGGCGAAAGCGGCCTGCGAGTGGGCGACCACATCGAGAAGGAAGAGGCGATCAAGCTGAATGCCTCGCTGAAGAAGGCGGGCAAGCGGCAGATCGATCACATTCCGTTCAGCTTTTATCTGTCGGCATGGGAAGAGGACAAGCACACTATCGCGCAGGCCAACATCGAGTTCAATGCTGAGGGGCAGATCACCGAGGACCTGGTGAATGCGCGGCGGCAGGGGAACTTTGTGCTGGTGAATCGCGCCGAGGTGGACTACATCGACGTGAGCCCGAAGCAACTTGTTTCGGTGGCAGCGTCGCTGGTGCCGTTCCTTGAGCATGACGACGCCAACCGCGCGCTGATGGGCGCCAACATGCAACGGCAGAGTGTGCCGCTGCTGGTGGCCGAGGCTCCGCTGGTGGGCACGGGCATGGAGGGCGTGACGGCACGCGACTCGGGCGCCGTGATTCTGGCCAAGCGCAACGGCATTGTGGATTCGGTCGACTCGGAGCGCATTATCGTGCGCGTCGAGGGCGAGCATCATCCGACGCAGTTGTCGCGCGAAGTGGGTTCGGACATTTACACGCTGATCAAGTTCAAGCGTTCGAACCAGAACACCTGCATCAACCAGAAGCCGGTGGTGCGGGAAGGCGAGCGCGTGATCAAGGGGCAGGTAATCGCCGACGGACCGTGCACGGAGCAGGGCGAGCTGGCGCTGGGACGCAACGTGCTGGTGGCCTTCATGCCTTGGCGCGGCTACAACTTCGAGGACGCGATTCTGATCTCGGAGAAGCTGGTGCGCGAGGACTATTACACCTCGGTGCACATTGAAGAATTCGAAATCGAAGCGCGGGACACGAAGCTGGGTCCAGAGGAAATCACGCGCGACATTCCCAACGTGAGCGAGCATGCGCTGCGCGATCTGGACGAGAGCGGAGTGATCCGCATCGGAGCGCAGATCGGGCACGGCGACATTCTGGTGGGCAAGGTGACGCCCAAGGGCGAAACACAATTGACGCCGGAAGAGAAGCTGCTGCGCGCGATCTTCGGCGAAAAGGCCGGCGATGTGCGCGACGCTTCGCTGACTTGCCCTCCGGGCATCGAGGGCACGGTGGTAGACGTGCGCATCTTCTCGCGCAAGGGCCAGGAGAAGGACGAGCGGGCCAAGCTGATCGAGGGCGAGTACGTGGCCAAGCTCGAAAAGAACCTGGGCGACGAGATTCGAATTCTGACGGACGAGCGGTTGAAGCGTCTGGAGGGGATTCTCGGCGGTAAGGAAGTGTTGGCCGATCTGCACGACGAGCGGACCAACAAGCGGCTGCTGACCAAGGGCGGGATTGTCGATCGCGAAACGATCGAGCGCATCTCGACCAAGAACCTGAAGCGCATCCGGTATAACGACAAGGATCCGCGGGTCAACGAGCAGATTGACGAGATCGAGGAGATGACTTCGCGGCAGATTGAAGTGCTGCGCAAGATCACCAACGAGAAGATCGCCAAGCTGCAAAAGGGCGATGAGCTGCCCCCCGGCGTGATCAAGCTGGTGAAGGTCTACGTCGCCATGAAGCGCAAGCTGAGTGTGGGCGACAAGATGGCCGGACGCCACGGCAACAAGGGCGTGATCGCGCGCATATTGCCGGAAGAAGACATGCCGTATCTGCCCGATGGAACGCCGGTGGAGATTGTGCTCAATCCGCTCGGTGTGCCGTCTCGTATGAACGTGGGACAGATTCTCGAAACGCACCTGGGCTGGGCCGCTTCAGAGCTGGGCAAGAAGATTGCCGCTCTGGTGGCGCTGAACACGGGCGCCGAGGCTGTGCGCGAAGCGGTGAAGAAGGAGTTTGCAGGAACCGCAACGCTGCGGCAGTTGCTGGAACTGGACGACGAGATGCTGTTGCGTGTCGCCGCCGGTATGAAGCGCGGCATCTGGTTTGGCACGGCGGTCTTTGACGGCGCCAAGGAAGACGAGATCAAGGCATTGCTGGCTTCGGCCGGGCTGCCTTCCTCGGGCAAGACGGCGCTCTTCGACGGCATGACGGGCGAGCAGTTTGAGCAGCCGGTCACGGTGGGCATGATCTACATGCTCAAGCTTTCGCACCTGGTGGACGACAAGATTCACGCGCGTTCCATCGGGCCGTACTCGCTGATCACCCAGCAGCCGCTGGGCGGCAAGGCGCAGTTCGGCGGGCAGCGTTTCGGCGAGATGGAAGTGTGGGCCCTGGAAGCATACGGCGCCGCATACATCCTGCAGGAACTGCTCACCGCGAAGTCCGACGACGTATACGGCCGTACGAAGATTTACGAGGCCATCGTCAAGGGCGAAGCGGCGATCGAGCCAGGCGTGCCGGAGTCGTTCAACGTGCTGATTCGCGAATTGCAGTCACTGTGCCTGGATGTGGAATTGATCAAGCGCGCGGACCTGATTAAGAAGGTTCCCGTGCCGGAAGTCGCAGCAGTCGCTGATTAAGTACAGCTTTTAGCCTTTAGCTCTTAGCTGCTAGCTTGCATCGCGATAAGTCGATGCAGCGAAGAACGGCAGGACAAGCTAAAGGCTAATAGCTAAAAAGCTAGAAGCTTTTGTTCAGGGTTCTTCTTGAGAGCGGTTCAACCGCTTCCCGGGAAGGAAGGATCCTTAAACAGTCCCGGGGTTACCGCGGCGAGCGAAAAAAAGCTTGCCAAGGAGGGTCGCCTTGTTCCGTTCGAACCCGTTTGAACTTACCAGCCCAATTACCGATTTCGATGCAATCCGCATCATGCTGGCCTCGCCGGAGAAGATCCGCAGCTGGTCGCATGGCGAGGTAACGAAGCCGGAGACCATCAACTACCGCACGTTCAAGCCGGAGCGCGACGGCCTGTTTTGCGCGCGCATCTTTGGGCCGGTCACCGACTGGGAGTGCCTGTGCGGCAAATACAAGCGCATGAAGCACCGTGGAGTGATCTGCGACAAGTGCGGCGTCGAAGTGACGGTGAGCAAGGTGCGCCGCGAGCGCATGGGCCACATCGAGCTGGCTTCCCCGTGCTCGCATGTGTGGTTCTTCAAGGGACTGCCGTCGCGCATCGGGCACCTGCTCGACATTTCGCTGCGTGACCTGGAGAGCATCCTTTATTTCGAATCGTATGTGGTGGTCGATCCCGGTGATGCGCCGGTAAAAGAGCGCGAGATCATCAAGGACGAAACCAAGTTCCGCGAACTCGATCAGCAGTATCGCCCCTCGGGCTTCAAGGCCATGATGGGCGCCGAAGCCATCAAGGAACTGCTCAAGCGCGTGCAGATCGAAGATCTGGGCATTGAGCTGCGCGAGCGGATGAAGCAGGAAAACTCCGCGCAGAAGAAGATCAAGTATGCCAAGCGGCTCAAGGTGGTGGAGGCGTTCCGCAAGAGCGCGAACAAGCCGCAGTGGATGATTCTCGATGTGCTGCCGGTCATTCCTCCAGAGCTGCGCCCGCTGGTGCCGCTAGATGGCGGACGGTTTGCGACTTCGGATCTGAACGATCTCTATCGTCGCGTGATCAACCGCAACAACCGGTTGAAGAAGCTGATGGACCTGCACGCTCCTGAAGTGATTGTGCGCAACGAAAAGCGCATGCTGCAGGAAGCGGTGGACGCGCTGTTTGACAACGGCCGCCGCGGCCGTGTGCTGAGGGGCGCCAACAACCGCCCGTTGAAGTCGCTCTCCGATACGTTGAAGGGCAAGCAGGGCCGCTTCCGCCAGAACCTGTTGGGCAAGCGCGTCGACTACTCGGGCCGTTCGGTGATCGTTGTCGGTCCTGAACTGAAGCTGCATCAGTGCGGTTTGCCCAAGAAGATGGCGCTCGAGCTGTTCAAGCCGTTTATCTATCACCGCCTGGAGCAGACGGGCCACTGCACCACCATCAAGCAAGCCAAGGAAATGGTGGAGATGCAGGAGCCGGTGGTGTGGGACATTCTTGAAGAAGTGATCAAGGATCACCCGGTGCTGCTGAATCGCGCGCCAACCCTTCACCGCCTGGGCATTCAGGCCTTTGAGCCGGTGCTGGTGGAAGGCAAGGCGATCAAGATTCACCCGCTGGTCTGCACCGCGTTCAACGCAGACTTTGACGGCGATCAGATGGCCGTGCATATTCCTCTGTCGCCCGAGGCGCAGATTGAAGCCAGCGTGCTGATGCTCGCTTCGCACAATATTCTGTCGCCGGCATCAGGTCAGCCGATCACCGTTCCTACACAGGACATGGTGCTCGGGCTCTACTACCTGACCAAGGCCAAGAAGGGTGGGAAGGGCGAAGGCCGCGTCTTCTCGAACACCGAAGAGATTTTGATGGCGCTTGAAGCCAAGGAAGTGGAGACGCTGTCGCCGATCCGCCTGCGCTATACGGGCAAGGTGCTCGACATGACCACGGCCTACGACGATCAGGATCTGACCCACACCGAGGCAGTCGACTTCAACAAGGAGTATCTGTCGACGACGGTAGGCCGCGTGATCCTGAACGACGCGTTGCCGGCGGGCATGCCGTACATCAACGGCCTGCTCAAGAAGAAAGGCATTGGGCAGCTGGTCAACTATTGCAACCAGAACCTCGGACTTGAGGTGACGGTGCGCATGCTCGACCGCATCAAGCAGCTTGGCTTTAATTACGCCACGCGCTCGGGCCTCTCTGTGGGTCTGGACGACATGGTGATCCCGGCCAGCAAGTACACCACGGTGGACGAGGCCGACAAGAAGGTGATCGAAGTCCAGAAGCAATACATGGACGGCGCCATCACCAACGGCGAGCGCTCGAACAAGGTCATCCAGATGTGGTCAGCAGTGACCGATCAGGTGGCCGACGAGATGTTCGGCAACATGAAGAAGGCGGACGACGAAGGCGCATTCAACCCGATTTACATCATGGCCGACTCGGGCGCCCGCGGTTCGAAGCAGCAGATTCGCCAGCTCTCGGGCATGCGCGGACTGATGGCCAAGCCATCTGGCGAAGTCATCGAGACGCCGATCACCGCGAACTTCCGCGAAGGACTGACGGTGCTCGAATACTTCATCTCGACGCACGGCGCACGCAAGGGCCTGGCCGATACGGCGCTGAAAACTGCCGACTCGGGCTACCTGACACGCCGCCTGGTCGACGTGGCGCAAGACGTGATCGTGACGGAATTCGATTGCGGGACCTCGGAAGGAATCTACGTCGGCTCGATCGTTGAGTCGGGCGAGATCATCGAGCCCATGCGCGACCGCATCATCGGGCGCGTATCGCTGGAGCGCATCAAGGACTACGACGGCAACGTTGTGATCGATGTGAACCAGCAGATCGACGAGGACATTGCCTCGGCGATTCAGGGCGCGGGCGTGGAGAAGGTGAAGATTCGCTCGGTGCTTACCTGCGAATCGCGCCGCGGCGTTTGCGCACTCTGCTACGGACGCAACCTGGGTTCGGGCCGCATGGTGGAACTCGGCGAGACTTGCGGCGTAATTGCCGCGCAGTCGATCGGCGAGCCGGGCACGCAGTTGACGATGCGTACCTTCCACGTGGGTGGCACTGCAAGCCGCGTGCAGGACAAGTCGCGCCTCGACGCCAAGAACAACGGCTTCGTGCGCTTTATCAACCTCAACTTCGTCGAGAGCAAGGACGGCACGCTGGTGGCGATGAATCGGTCCGGTTCGATTGCCATCGTGGACGAACGAGGCCGCGAGAAGGAGCGCTACCAGGTGGTGTATGGCGCGCGCCTTCGCGTGAAGGACGGAGCGCAGGTGAAGTTGGGCGAGCTGCTGGCCGAGTGGGATCCGTATACCTACGCGATTCTCACCGAGATCGGCGGCACGGTGCAGTTCAAGGACCTGCAGGAAGGCATCACACTCAACGAAGAGGTGGACGAAGTGACGGGCCTCTCGCGCTGGGTGGTTGCCGACGCTCCCGACGAAAAGCGCCAGCCTGCATTTATGGTGAAGAACGCGAAGAGCAGCAAGCGTTACCTGCTGCCGCGCGGCGCTCACCTGATGATTCAGGATGGCGACGAAGTGGGCCCGGGCGACGTGCTGGCGAAGATTCCCAAGGAGTCGACGCGCACCAAGGACATCACGGGCGGTCTGCCGCGCGTGGTGGAGCTGTTTGAAGCGCGCAAGCCGCGTGAGACGGCCATCATCAGCGAAATCGATGGTGTGGTGCGGTTCGGCGAAGTGGCCAAGGGGCAGCGCAAGATATATGTGACGGCCGACAACGGCGACGAGAAGGAATACTCGGTGCCGCGCGGTATTCACGTGAACGTGCAGGAAGGCGAGCGTTTGCGCGCCGGCGATCCGTTGATGGATGGACCGCTGAACCCGCACGACATTCTTGCGGTGCTGGGCGAGAAGGAACTGCAGGCTTACCTGGTGAACGAAATCCAGGAAGTCTACCGGTTGCAGGGCGTAGCCATCAGCGACAAGCACATCGAAGTGATTGTGCGCCAGATGCTGCGCTGGGTGCGGATCGACGAAGTGGGCGACACCAACTTCCTATTGGAGCAGCAGGTCGACCGCTTCCGCTTCCGGGAAGAGAACGAGCGGGTGCTGGCCAACGGAGGCCGTCCGGCAATCGGGCGTCCCCTGCTGCTGGGCATCACCAAAGCATCGCTCTCGACCGACAGCTTCATCTCCGCGGCCAGCTTCCAGGAGACGACGCGAGTGCTCACCGAGGCCAGCATCAACGGCGCGGTGGACAACCTGCGCGGCTTGAAGGAGAACGTGATCGTGGGACGGTTGATCCCGGCGGGAACGGGCCTCGAATACTACCGCAACGTGCAGCTCTCACCGGAGCTGGAGGAAGCGGCGGCACGCGTGCAGGAAGAAGTGCATGCCGAGATCGAAGCGGCGGAGCGCGAACTGGAGCTGATGCGCCAGGAAGGCGAAGCTGAAGAGATGGCGGCGGAGTGAACACCTGCGGTGCGGCAGCCCTTTGGTTTGTAGCAGTGGAAGGCCCGGCGCAAGCCGGGCCTTTTCATTGGTGGCGAGAATTGAAACTTTGAGATTTGTGTGCGGTGAGATTTTTTTGGATCTGCCGGACGCGGCTCAATGTTTGCGCAGGGTCGAGCGGTTTTCCTTCTTGATATTCTTTGCCACGTACATGGCGGCATCGGCGGCGCTGAGCAGGTTGTCGCCGGTCTGGCCATCTTCAGGAAAGAGCGCGATGCCGATGCTGGCCGATGCCTGCAGGGTGTAACCCTGCACGGCGATGGGCTCATCGAAGCAGCGGTCAAGCCGCTGGGCGATCTCTTCCACGTCGGCGCGGCCATGCACCGATGGAATTAGCGCAGCGAACTCATCGCCGCCGAGGCGGGCGAGGGTGTCGACGGGGCGCAGTTGGCCTTTCATGCGCGCAGCGGCGGTCTGCAGGTAGACGTCGCCCACCAGGTGGCCGTATTGATCGTTGACCTGTTTGAAATCGTCGAGGTCAATATAGATCAACCCGAAGACGCAGAGCTGTTGGCGGGAATCCTCCATCAGCGCGATGAGAAGTTTTTCAAGAGAGAAGCGGTTGTAGACGTCGGTGAGCAGATCGTACTCCGAGCGATGGACGAGGTCGGAGTAAAGGCCGCGAGTCTCGATGGCCAGGGTGGCGAGCCATGCGCCCATGGAGAGCGCATCGGATGGTTCGGCTCGCAGAGTGGCATTGGAGTGAAGAGCGGCATAGAGCACGCCGTGCTGGGCGCCGGAGCGGGATGGAATCTCCTGGCGCATCATTTTCTGGCCGATCAAGTGCACCGGCTTGTTTCCCAGGCAATGGCCGTCGTCGAATTCGCACCAACAGGGTGAGCCACCCAGGCTGTAGGTAACGAGCTCGGTGATCTGCTGGATGATTTTGCCGAGCGGCTGGGTGCCGTTGATGTTTTCGAGGATGAGACTGCGGCGACGTTCGAGAATGGCTTCGGCCTCAATGCGAGTCGCGAGAGCTGCGGTCTGACGTTGCACTTTTTTTGTGAGTATCCAGCTCCATCCGGCCACGCCGATGACGGCAAGAAGGAGCAAGCTGACGAGGCGAAGGAGATTGCGCACGTTGAGCCACGAGGGGCTGGCGATAACCGCAACGTCAGATGCGGAGCGCAGCAGAATGCCGAATGCCATGGCGCCGTTGAAGGGATTGCCATCGTCGAGGATCGCGACACCTGTAATTCGGACTTTGCTGCCGGGAGGAATTGGCGGCATTGGCGGCGGCAGTTTGACGACACCCCATTCATAGACAAACGGATGACGAACGACAGCGGAAAAGAGGTTGCCCTGCGCCGAGATCACGTAGACATCCTGGGCGCTCTCGCGCACCTGCGTTACCACGGTCCCTTCGATCGTTACAAGGTCGAAGGCATGTTTGCTCGAGGCCAGTTCATCCCAGGTGACGGGGACGGGCGCGATGGGGGCCGCTGCGCCGCTGGTGCGAAGGGCGCCCATCTTGAGCGTGAGAAATCCGTTGTCGACATAGGGAATGCCGATCGCTTCGGCGCGATCGCCAATTTGAAGCGGCTCGATTTCGGGGGTGAACACGCGGATGCTGCGGGGACCGTCCTGGAGCACGGCCATTTGGGCCTGATGGTAGTAAGTAATCGTGCCCTGAACACGAACTCGGCGAGTGCGGTCAAGCACGTTGTATGCGGTCAGGACGTTGTCCATCGGAGTGATCGGAAGGGACCACGGATCGCGGGCGGCGCTGTGAAGCACATGCACGTCCCGATACGACGAGGAATGGAGCAGAATGCCCGCCAGTTGCATCTTCCCGTCGAAGCGTCCGGCAGCCACGCCCGTGATTTCGACTTCTGAATCCAGCCATCCATTCAGCCGGGCCGCGTCGCCGTTGTCCATGGTGACGCCGATGTAGCCGCTATCCATTGAAAGCTCAAGCTGAGTCACATTGTGTCCGGCGCTCAGCTGCACGTCGGCCGAACGCACGACCCCGCGCACGACTACATATGTGCAGTCCAGCTTCGACTTAATCAGAGTCTCAAAAGTTGTGGCTACCGGCCTGGGCATGGAATCGGCGCGTAGCACTGTGATCTTGCTGCTGACAACGTCGGGACGGAAGTCTGCGTAGGTCGATCCCGTGATCAGGACGCGGTCACCTGGGAGGAGCTTGAGATCTTTGGATGACCGCACATAGAGAGCCTCGCCTTTATCCTGCACGAAGAGCGTCGGCTCGAAGCTCCTGTAGTAGGTGACCGTCGCCTCAAAGGCAACGGGTAGTTCATGACTGGCTTCGTCGGCGGTCAGCGCGTGGATTGCATGCAGAGAGGTAAGAGGCTGGGGAGGCGCACACCAGACAACAGGCACCGATGCCATAAAAGTTGCCGAAGCTAAGAGAAGCGCCTTCATGTACTGCATTCCCTGCGTCAATAGCGATTGGACCATGAATTGCACCGCCGACTGATACAACAAACGGACCCTGTCTCTGCATATCGGCCATTGCGGGTTTTGCATCACACCGGGAGCGAGGTTTGATTCCCTTTATTTGGCGCGACTTAATGGATAAAGGCAGAGCCGCCCGGAGCCCTGTGACTTTGGAGTTAGCCGTTTTTACGGACAGTGGATTGACCGGTAGCACGGCGGTTGTTTTTGGCCGAATACATGGCTGCGTCGGCAGCGCTCAACAGGCTGTCGGAGGTGGTGCCGTCTTTGGGATAGATGGCCATGCCCACGCTGGCCGAGCCGCGCAGGACGTATCCTTCCATGGCGAACGGGGCATCGAAACAGCGCTCCAGCCGTTGCGCAATGTCTTCGACATCGGCGGGACCGCGGGCGACCGAGACCAGGGCCGCGAACTCATCGCCGCCGAGACGGCCGAGCATGTCGCCGGTGCGGAGCTGGCGCTTCATGCGCAGGGAAACTTCCTGCAAGTAGAGATCGCCGATGTGATGTCCGTAGAGATCGTTCACCAGCTTGAAGTCATCAAGGTCAACGTAGATGAGGCCGAAGGTGGAGGATGTTTCGCGAGCTTTGTCGATCAGCTCCTGAAGATGGCGGTCCAGAGAGAAGCGATTGTACATATCGGTCAGCAAATCGAACTCCGAGCGGTGAATCAGGTCGCTGTATAGTTTTCTAGTTTCAATCGATAAGGTTGCCAGGCGCGCACCGGTAGCGAGAGCTTCGGTTTCCTCGGCTTCGTTGCCGGCCGGGGTATCCATGGCCGCGAACAGGTTGGCCAGGACAAGTCCGGAACGGGACGGCACTTCGCGGCTGATGATGCGCAGCCCGTCTTTTTTCGCAGGCGGCTTTCCGAGGCGCGGACCTTCGTTCACGTCACACCAGCAGGGAACGCCGTTGAGCATGAAGGACACCATTTCTGTGATGTGCTCGACGATGTCGCTCAGCGGCCGCGAACTGTTGATATCTTCAAGAATGCGGCTGCGCCACTGCTCCAGTTGGGTGGCGCGGCGTTCCTGGATGGCATCTGCCTCGCTCTTGGCGGTGATGGCGGCGGTCTGCTCACGGACGCGCCGGCGCAGCATCCACACCCAGACACTGACCGTAAGCACAATCAGAAAGAGAATTGCGACGAGGCGTCCCAGATTCCCAACCGTCATCCACGGGGCACCCGCGAGCACCGCGATATCGTCGGGCGAGCGCAAAAGAATGTTGAACGGCACCCGGTTATCGAACGGATTGGGCGAGTTCATAAAGCATACCCCGGTGACGCGAACGGTTGAGCCCGGGGTGAGGTGCTTCATCGGGAGAAGCGGCTCGGTGCCCTGGATCTCTGAGGGGGGACGCTTGTAAATTGCCGAAAAAAGATTGCCGTTGGCATCCAGAACATATTCATCCTGGGATGCGCTTCGCACCTCGGCGACAACTTTGGCTTCAATCGAGACAAGGTCAAACAGGTACTGACTTGTGGACAGCTGCTCCCACGTGAGCAGATTAGGCGTAATGGGCGCAGCGACTCCGCGATCCTGAATCCTGGCGCCTGCCAGGGCGAGGAACCCGTCGTGAAGATCGGGGAAACCCGTGGCGTCGGCGACATCCCCGACATGAAGCGGCGCCACCGACGAGGTCATGAGCCAGAGGCTTTTGCGCCCATCCTGCAAAACCGCGGCGGATCCAGGCTGATAGTAAGTTATTGTGCCATGAACGCGGATTCGTTTGCTGAGATTGCTGACGTGATAGGCAGAAAGAATCTGGTCCATGGGCGACGCGGGCAGTGACCACGGGTCAGAGACGGCGCGCTTGAGCACTTTGACATCGGCCAGCGAAGTGACATAGAGCGCGATTCCGGTCAACTGCATCTTGCCGTCGAAGCGCCCCGAGACGGATCCCGTGACCAGGACCTCGGCGTCGAGCAGATTGTCCAAATCGTCGGAATTGTCGGAGCTGATCAATGCTTCAATGTCGCCGCCATCGGTGTGCAAATCCAGCATGGCGGTGCGCACTCCCGATTTCACGATGGAGGCGGCATTGTGCACTACGCCATAGACCGTCACGTATCTGCAATCGAAGTCGGCCCGGATCAGTTGGTCGAATGTTGCCGGCACGGGCTGGGGAAGGGCGCCGTGCGCCACCAGGTTCACGCTCTCGGCGATGACCACCGGGTGAAAGCTTGACTTGGTTTTGCCGGTGACGAGAACCCGGTCGCCCGGCGCGAGAGAATTGTTGATTGCCCAATAGACATAGATTGCGGCATCGCCATCCTGCACGAAAAGCGCCTGGTCGGAGCTGCGTACAAAGGTGACGGTGGCCTGGAACTCGACGGGCAGTGACTTGGCGGCCTGGGCATTGGTGAGCGCGGTGATGGCATGAAGGCTGGTAAGCTGCGCAGACTGGGCCCACCCCCATCCCGACGCGAGCCACAGGGCCGCGCAGGTGATCAGGGGCAGTGCTTTTCCGATGAGGTAGGAATCAGAGATGCGCGATCGCAGTCTGACTCCACCAGCGTGCTTCATGCGACTTTCCTTCCCGGCGTTCCCCATTTGCGAAGGCTGGATATATCTTCGGTAAAGCTCTTGAATTCCTTTATTTTCTTCGTTTTCAATCTTACTCGGAATGAAAACTTCTCCAATAGACCTTTTGAGTCATGACGTTAGGTCTGTCGGTGGTAACCAGAACCTGAACCGTTTCCGGAATGTTCGTACCGTTCCGGGACGGCCTACAATGGCCAGCGGGGCTGCATTGGGAGGCCCCTGTCGCATGAAAGATTCAACCGAGGTTTTGTTGACTACGCCAACATCTTCACCCAGCGGCTTGCAGGCGCAACCGCCCCGGCAGATACGCGTGCTTGGGGTTCCGCTGGATATGGGCGCCAGCCGCCGCGGGGTCGACATGGGTCCCTCGGCGATGCGGGTGGCCGGCCTGGAGGCACGGCTGGAGGAGCTGGGACACCAGGTTACTGATGGGGGCAACATCCTTGTGGAAATCGCAGAGACTCAGGGATTCGGCAGCCAGAATGCCCGCTATCTAAAACAGATTGCAGAGACCTGCACGCGCACCGCGGAGGCGGTGGTGAGAGCTCTCGAAGAAGGCCAAACACCGCTGGTGCTGGGTGGAGACCACTCGCTGGCGGCCGGTTCGGTGTCTGGAGTTGCCGAGTTTTATCGGCGTCAGGGCAAGAAAATCGGAGTGATCTGGCTCGATGCGCACTCCGACATCAACACGCCGGACACCTCGCCCTCGGGCAATGTTCACGGCATGCCGTTTGCCTCGCTGCTGGGGATGGGACCGGAGCCGCTCACGAACATCTTCGGCTATGCGCCGAAGATTGCGCCGGAAAACGCTGTGCTGGTGGGGGTGCGGGATATCGATGCTGCAGAGCGGGCCAACATCCATCGCGCCGGGCTGACGGCGGTCTACACCATGCGCGACATCGACGAACGCGGGATGCGGGCGGTGATGGAAGACGCGCTGCGCGCGGCGAGTAATGGAACGGCGGGCTTTCATGTCTCGCTGGACATGGACTGGATCGACCCGGAAGATGCGCCGGGCGTAGGCACGCCGGTGCGTGGAGGCTCGACTTATCGCGAGGCGCACCTGGCGATGGAGATCCTGGCCGACCACGGCGGCATGGTGAGCTTTGAGATTGTCGAGGTCAATCCTGTGATCGACGAGCACAACCGCACCGCGGATCTTGCCGTGGAACTGGCCTGCTCGGCGTTTGGGAAGAAGATTTTGTAGCGCTGGAGATTGTCTTCAGGCCGGTTTCCACAGCCCCACGATGTTGCCCTCGGGGTCGGCGAACCACGCGAAGGTGCCGGTGGGAATCGGAACCGGGGGCACGATGGTCTTGCCGCCCAGTTCGCCGACGCGGGCCAGTGACGCTGCAACGTCGTCGGTCTGAATGTAGAAGTGAGTGAACTGATGCGGCTCGTGACCCAGCGCGGCAACGTGCCCTGGGATGCCGCCGCCTGATCCGGTGTCGATCATTCCCATCGGCCCGTCATCGATCTTCCATCCAAAGGCCTCGGCATAGAACGCGCTGGTCTTTGCCTTGTCTTTGCAGCCAATCTCAAAATGTACGACCGGATGACTCATTTTCGCCTCCCTGTTCGCCGTTTCCCACCAGCCTATCAATGGTTAACACGGATGTCCAAGGCAGCGCCCCAGTGCTCGCTGCGGAGTGGTCAAATAGAGTTATGGCCAGGAAGTTACGCGTAGGTATTTTGTTTGGCGGACGCAGCGGCGAGCATGAAGTTTCGCTGCTCTCGGCCGCTTCGATTTTGAAAGCAATCGATCGCAGCAAGTTTGACGTGGTGCCGATCGGCATCACCAAAGAGGGCCGCTGGCTGGGCGCGGGCGATGCGCGCGGCCTGCTGGATGGCGGCGACAGCGCGTTGGCGCGGCGTTTGCGGGCGGGCGATCCCGAGGCCACGCCGGGTGCGAAGCTGCTGAGCGAGGGGATTCCCACGCTGCTGGCGCCTGAGCCGAATCGGCCTGGGGGCGCGGCGCTCGATGTGGTGTTTCCCGTGCTGCATGGGACGTTTGGCGAAGACGGCACGATTCAGGGGCTGTTCGAGCTGGCGGGCATCGCGTATGTCGGGTCAGGCGTGCTGGGCTCGTCGGCGGGTATGGACAAGGACGTGATGAAGCGGTTGTTTGCGCAGGCCAGGCTGCCGATTGTGAAGCATGTCACGTTGCTGCGCGCGGAGTGGGAGAAGTCGCCGCGCAAGGCGATCGCAACCGTCGAGGCTGCTCTGCGCTACCCGATGTTTGTGAAGCCTGCGAATCTGGGCTCGTCGGTCGGAATCAGCAAGGCGCACAACCGCAAGGAACTGGGACCGGCGCTCGATGTGGCAGCGAAGTACGATCGCAAGCTGGTAGTGGAGCAGGGCGTGGGCGGCAAGACGGCGGGCGCGCGCGAACTTGAAGTCGGAGTGCTCGGCAACGACGATCCCAAGGCCAGCGTGGTGGGCGAGATTATTCCCGGCAAGGAGTTCTACGACTACGAGGCGAAGTATTTGTCGGAGGGCTCGGTGCCGGTGATTCCGGCGAAACTGACGCGCGGCGAATCGAGGCAGATTCGCGAGATGGCGGTGGCCGCGTTCAGAGCCTGCGACTTGTCGGGCCTGGCACGCGTGGATTTTTTGATGGAGCCGGATGGGAAGCGCCGCATCTATCTCAACGAAGTGAATACGCTGCCCGGCTTCACGCAGATCAGCATGTATCCCAAGCTTTGGGAAGCGACCGGCATCGGCTACACCGATCTGATCACGCGGTTGATCGAGTTGGCGCTGGAGCGGCATGAAGAGAAGAGCCGGACGACGTATAGCAGGGAATAGGGAACAGAAGAATCTGCGACGGTGTCTAACAGGAAGGGTTCACGGTTCCTTGTCTTCGCATCTCACTGGATGAGGAATGGAGTTGCGGCTGCCGGAGAAACGAGTCGCTGCTTCCATTCGTTACTGCTTGTTCCCTGGTGCCTGCTCTGGTGCCGTATGCTTGAACGCGAGGAACGAATGCGATGACTTTGCTCGACGCTCCCAAATTTGACGCCGAACGCGACCGGCGCAACCAGATCATTCTCTATAGCACCGTGGGGCTGCTGGTGGTGCTGTTTATCGGCAGCTGGTTTGCTGCCGGAAGGCCGGTGGACTGGCCGTGGCGGTGGTGGACGCACTTCAGCGGCCGGATGACGGTGAATCATTTCCTGACGGCCGTGGAACAGAACGATATGCAGAAGGCCTACGCGATCTGGACGCACGACCCTGCCTGGCAGCAGCATCAGCAGAATGCCGCTTACCCGTTCACGCGCTTCCAGCAGGACTGGGCCCCGAACAGCTCGGGCAACGACTACGGCGCGATCAAGAGCCACCAGATCGTGGCCGCGCGCATTTCGGGCAATGTGCTGCTGATGGGCATTCGCATCAACGGAATGCAGAGCAATGCGCTTTTCCTCGATTACGATCCGAAGACGCACTCGCTGACCTTCTCGCCGGTGGAGCTTTACCTGGGACCGTAGGAATGGTCGACAGTCGACAGTGAACAGCGGACAGTGAGTTGGTTGGCTTGAAAAGGGCGGGCAGCGTGTCGTTAAGACCTAAACCAGCGCGCCGCCCTTTAGTTCTTCAAGGGTTTTTTCGAGGCTGGCAGCGTCTTCGACATTGAGCGATTTTTGTGCCGGATCGATCTGCCGCAGAAGGCCGCACAGCACCTTGCCGGGGCCGACCTCGACGAAAGACGTAGCGCCGGCGGCTGCGAGCGCATGGACACAGTCGACCCAGCGCACCGTTCCGGTGACCTGACGAATCAGAGCATCCTCGGCGGCTGCGGCGGTCGAGACCAGCGCGCCGGTGACGTTGGCGGCGACAGGAATGCGCGGGTCGTGCAACGAAAGCGCCGCCAAAACGCGGGCTACTTCCTCCTGGGCCGGCTGCATCAGCGCGCAATGGAAAGGCGCGCTCACGGGAAGCATGACGGCGCGGCGCGCGCCTTTGGCCTTGGCGAGTTCGGCGGCTCTCTCAACCGCGGCCAATGCGCCGGAGATCACGGTTTGGCTGGGCGAATTGAGATTGGCCGCAGCGACCACGAGCCCGGTTTCCCGGGCGGCTTCCTGGCACGCCTCGGCAACTTGTGCGGCGTCGAGCGAGAGGACGGCGGCCATTGCGCCCTGGCCTGCGGGGACGGCCTGCTGCATGGCGCGGCCGCGTGCCCGGACGGCGCGCACGGCGTCGGCAAAACTGAGCGTGCCTGCGGAAACGTGGGCCGACCACTCCCCCAGTGAATGGCCTGCTGCGAGCGCGGGCTGCACGCCGTGGTCGGCCAATACGCGCCATGCGGCGACGCTGACGGTGAGGATAGCGGGCTGGGTGTTTTCGGTGAGCTTGAGCTGATCTTCGGGCCCCTCGAAACAGAGCTGCGAAAGCGGAAAGCCGCAGGCCTCATCGGCCTCGGCGAAGGTTGCGGCGGCAACAGGGAAATGTTCGGCGAGGTCGCGGCCCATACCAACGGACTGCGAGCCTTGCCCAGGGAAAAGGAAGGCGAGCTTGGCTGTCATTTCAGAGGCGATTCTATCGTGTTTGGCTGGGCAGACGGCGGCGCGAGCGCGAGCGGCCTGGCGCTGCGACCTAGCGATGAAGCAGCGTGGCCGGCATCACGGCGAGGGTCACCTCGCGAAGCGACAACGAACCCAGCCGCTGGCAAGAACCGGTGATACGACCCTGCGGGCGCGAAAGATTCAGCACGGCGGCGCGGCTCGACGTGATCTTGTCCTGGGCCAGATTGCGGAACATCCGCCCGGAAACGATTGAATTGAGTTTATGCAACTGCAAGGCCGCCTCCTGTGGTTTCAGATGAATTGGCGAAGAGTCTTGTACGGCTGGCGTTGAGGCAAATCTCGGCGTCTTCCGGGCTGAGAGGCTTGGCAAAGAGAAACCCCTGGAAGCCGTTGCATCCGGCCTTTTGCAGGATGCTTTGCTGCTCCCTGGTTTCGACGCCCTCGGCAATCACCAGGAGGCCGAGGTGCTTGGCCATGGCAATGACTGCTTCGACAATGGGACGCGTTCCTTCGGGTTCGGCGAGCCGCTCCACAAAGGAGCGGTCAATCTTGAGCACGTCGACCGGGATGCGATGAATGCAACTGAGCGAGGAGTAGCCGGTGCCGAAGTCGTCCATGGCGATGTGCACGCCGCACTGCCTGAGCAGATTCATCTGCCGCACCACACCGTCGTAGTCGTCCATCACGACCGACTCGGTGAGCTCGAGAATCAGAAACTCCGGATCGAGATTCAACTCGGTAAGGACGCCTGCCACGGTGTCGGAAAAGTCGTCGTTGGCGAACTGCAACGCGGAGATATTCACGGCCATGCGAACCTGCGGGAGGCCCGCGTCGTGCCATTCGCGGAGTTGACGGCAAGCCTCGCGCAACACCCACGTGCCGATGGGAACGATGAGCCGGGTTTCTTCGGCGATGGGAATGAAGCGTGCCGGTGAGATCGGGCCGAGACGTGGATGGTGAAAGCGCAACAGGGCCTCGAAGCCGGTGAGCTCGCCGCTCTGCGAATAAAGCGGCTGATAGGCCAGCTTGAGATATTTCTTTTCGAGGGCGACGGTCAGACCCTCTTCGATTTCGAGAGTTTCGCTGGCCTCGTCGCTCATGGCCGAGGAGAAGATGCAATAGCCCTCGCCGGCAGCCTTGGCGCGATACATGGCAAAGTCGGCATTGCGTTCCAGAGCCTTGACGCTCACGCCATCCTGCGGATAAACGCAGGCGCCGATGCTGGATGAGACCGTGATCCTGGCAGAGCCGGAGTAGATGGGGCGGGCGACGGCCGCGCCCAGGCGGCGGGCAATTTCGACGGGATCGAGCGAGTCGGCGGTTCCGGGAATAAGAACCAGGAACTCATCTTCGCCCATGCGCGCGACGATTTCTGTGCTGAGCGGGCTGCGGCGGAGGCGCTCGCCGACGGTGCGCAAAACGTGATCGCCGACCTCATGGCCGTGTTGATCGTTAATGCGTTTGAAGCGGTTGATGTCGATCCAGAGAACGGCCAGCGATTCGCCGCGTTGACTGGCTTTTTTGATCGCGGATTCAATGGCCTGTTCGCCGGCGCGGCGGTTAGGCAAGCCGGTGAGCGCATCCTGATACGCATTGTGCACCAGTTCGGTATGAATGCGGCGATGCTCGATCACCAATGCGGCGAGCTTTGCAGCGCTCTCCACCATCTCGAGTTCGCGCGCGGTAGGCTTGGACCGCGAGCGGGAATACACGGTCAAGGTTCCCGCGAGGCGGCGCGATGCATTGGCAAAAAAGGGAACCGACCAGACCGAGAAAATTCCGTTGGCGACCAGCAGGTCGCTCCACGGCAGTCCGACTTCGGTGAGATGTTCAACGATATGCACTTCGCCGGAGGCGCCGGCCTGGCATTCGGGGGTGTCGGTGAATTCAGAGCTGACGCCCTCGAGATAGAATCTCAGCCGCTCATTTACATCAGAGCCGGCAGTAAACTGCAGCGCGCGGCCGCGCGGCTCGATCAGATGCAGCGCGCACTCCCAGCCCTGATTGCGAGACGCCACGGTGGCCGTCAGATAGCGCAGGATGTCTTCGGTCTTCAAGTCGCCGGGTTCGGCGAGCATCTCGAGAATGTGTTTCTGGCCGCGGTTCAGGTGTTCCACGCGGCTGCGGTCCTCGATTTCCTGGCGCAACTCGCGAGTGCGCTGCTCGACGCGCATCTCGAGGGCAACCTCGTTGGACTGCACGCCGCGCGCTTCCTGTGCCGCGACGGTGCGAAGCCGCAGGCCCAGGCCGCAGAGCACGCCCGAGAGCAGCACAGAGAGCCCCAGTGTGCCGGTAATCCAGCTGCGCCCGGCTTGAGTTGTTTCACTTTGGATTGATTTGTTGTTTGTGATGGCTGCTGTGCCGGCAACGGCGCGGGCTGTGTGCGCTGGGTCACGATGGGAGTAACTCCACGATCCCACGAATCCAATCCCCGTGAGGACTAAGAGCGAACAGAGCAGGGCGGAGAACCACTTGGTTGTTGCCGACACAGACAGCCTCGAGAACCAAGAATCAAAAAGAACCAGCGTTACAACCGCTGGTTGTCGCGGTGAATGATCCGCAGAAAATCGCGTCTGTCCAATGATTGAGAGTCCGGACTGCTGCTGTGCGGTGGCTTCAGGATGAAGCGCCTGCTACGGCGGCGGAAAGACCACGAAAATTGGAGAACCGCTCCAGCGTTACTTGTGTGACCGTGTCGTTCCTTACATAAGTCACGGTCTGAAGCAAGTTTGGGAGCAGAAGGCTTTTGATTCAATGCGTCTTTCGGGTCGGAGCGTGGCTATTTCGTAATGCCACGAAGGGGGCAAGTCGAAGCGGTCTTGAGGGGAATTGCGAAAGCTGCGCGAAGCCGGACCGGAAGGAAACTTCCTCAAGCGAAAAGGCTTACTAAGAGAAAAATGTATGCTCTAGTTCCAGCGGGATTTGTCGTCCTGCTCGTCGTCGATCTGCCGGCCCTGGCCGTCAAAGTGAACCGTCCGGCCCTGTGACTTCATATAGACCTCGAATTTACGGGCGGCGCGGCGGCGCTTCCAGCGGTAGTAGCGGTTGCGCATTCCGTAGAACTGCTCGCTGAAGACGAAGGCGAAACCGCGGCGCGGTATGAAGCGCAGGTAGAGCCAGCCAAACAGGGCCCCGCCAAATTGCGCGAAAGCGTACTCGCGCTGCTCCGTGAAGAGCATGACGAAGCAGATCAGCCCGTAAATAATGGCCATGTAGCGGGCCTTGATGCCGATGACGAAGAACATTAGGAATTGCACGTCGCCGTAGAGGATTCCGATGGCGACCAGCATGCCGAAGATGGCGCCGAAGCAGCCGTAGAGCGGGATTTGTTCGATGGGATGGCCGAGGGCCTGAGCGCCCCCGTAGATTGCGATGGCGCCGGCCGCCGTGCCCAGCACAGAGGCGGCATAGATGCCCATTACCCAACTGTCGCCGTGAAACGGCTCGAGGAAGCCGGCCATGAACCACAACGACAACAGCTCGAAGAGCGTGCCGATGATGCCAAGGTGCACCAGGCTGTAGGTGAATGGCTGCCAGACCCAGCCGTGCAGAAAGAACTCGGGCACAAGAGCGATGTGGGCCAGCAGCGATTGAGAAAAACTGACGGAAACAAAGCCGGCCAGCAGCAGGACAAAATAGCCGACGAGGTTCACGACCACCAGGCGCCGGGTTGCGCCGCGGAAGTCAGGGAAGGCGAACGGAGTGGCGCCGATTCTGCGCATCGCAGTCAACAGGGTAACCGGTTTAAGGTGCGGGTGTCATGCGGGCGGGATGGCGAGCCGCGCGAGGGATGCCAATTAGGGCACGGCGACGAGGCCGCGATGTCCGGCTGCATCGACCGAGCGCACGCCGAAGATGACGTTGTCTTTTGAGATGGGCAGGATCGCGGTGACAGGGCCAGCGCCGGCAGACGGATCGACGACACGCTCAAATTGCCAATCGGGCGCAGTAGTTTCGCGCCACAGCACCTCGTAGTGGGCGACGCCGCTGCCGGGGGGCGGGTCCCAGTGCAGAGTGGTGTCGTTCTCAGTCTTCTCATTGTCGATGACGAGTTTCACGGGCGCTCCAGGCGCGGACGCCAAAGTGGCGAGGGTTGCGGCGTTCAAACGTGCAACGCGCGCGACATAATTGAAGTCGACAAATTGAGTAAGGTCGCCGAGGATGGGCTGGCCGGAGCCGGGCGCTGGCAGCACAACATTTTGATGCTGGTGGTTGTAGTCTTCGCGCCACTCGGTGAGGCGCACCGCCGCGAAACCCTCGTGGTTGAAGGAACTATGGTCGCCGCCACGCAGATAACGGTCGGGCCGGGAGACGAGGAACGCGTTGAACGCGGCGGTTTTTCCGGCAGGGAAATAGGTGCGCGCGGTTTCGGCAACGGCGCGGGCCAGTTCGCGGCTGGATGAGTCATTCTCTTTGCCGAGCGCGAGGATGTGCCGCTCTTCCTCGGGCGTCGCGGTGAGCGGCACGCCCTCGGAAAAGACCCGCACTCGATCTTTCAGCTGCAGAGTGTCGCCGGGCGTGGAGTTGCCACCTACAATGTCGTTGTTGAGAACGGCCTCAAGCTGCCAGCCCTGATCGTGGGCCATCTTGGCCAGATGCGCGGAGCCGACCAGGCCCTGCTCTTCTCCGGCCACAGCTACGAAAACGATGGTCGCCGGAAAATGCAGCTTGCTGAGGGCGCGGGCGCACTCGAGCGATACAGCCACGCCCGATGCGTCATCGTTGGCGCCGGGGGCAGCGCCGCGATCGTCGAGAATGTTGGTATTGCGCGAATCATAATGGCCGGTAACGAGAACCATGCGCTTGGACTGGACGGGATCGGTTCCGCGCAGGATGGCGTAGATGTTGGTGAGCCGCGTGGGTGTGGGGATGCGCCTGGCCCACTGACCGGCACTGGATGCCGGATCGGCGATGAAGGTGTCGCGGTGGACCTCAAGGCAACCATTGCAGCCGCTTGAGATTTGATTGAATTGGCTTTCCACCCAATCGGCGGCGGCGTTGATGCCCTGTCCGGGGGGCAAATCCGTCTCCATACTCGAAAGTGTGTTTCGGGTACCAAACCCAACCAGGGTCTTGATCGTCTGTTCAATGTGCGCAGGCTCAATGGTGAGCAGAGCGTGCGCGATTGCAGGGTCAGGTTTTGCGGGGGCCAGGCGGCCAGCATGCAGCGAATAGTCAGGTTGCGCAAGGCAGGACGTTGCCGCCAGGACCCAAAGAGGGGCGGTATGAAACAGTCTCATCGTGTATTCTCCGCAATTGGGAGTCCCGCGCAAATGTGCACCGACGGGCCTTGACCTGAGGCCGGGTTCTCCCTAAAACTACGGGAGTCGCACTTCCAGGTACCGTCATCCTATAACACGAACTGCCTTGAGAGAGGAGGCTGCCATGCCAAGCTGCCCTGAATGCGAAACCAATCTCGATGTTGATGTTGAGGAACTCGAAGAGGGGGACGTGGTCGTCTGCGAAGAGTGCGGGTCGGAGTATGAAGTGGTGGGTGTCGAACCGCTGGAGTTGGCGCGCATGGACGAAGGCTACGAGGAAGATGAAGACGCGTTGATTGAACAGGAAGAGGAGGAAGAGTGAAGTATGCCAGGTGGGCAGCAATTGGATTAATCGCAGTATGCTGCGGCGGATCTGCGTTTTTGGCGCCGCATAACAATCCCCTGGCGGCACAAGCGCAAAATCTGGGGCAGCGCAGCGTTTCAGGCGCGGTAGTCGATGGCGCTTCCAACCCCGTCAATGGTGCAACAGTCTTTCTGAAAAACCAGAAGACCAAGTCGATTCGCAGCTACACCTCCAGCAAAGACGGGCGATTCTACTTCACGCAAGTGAGCATGTCAGACGACTTTGACCTGTGGGCCGAGAAAGATGGCCGGAAAAGCGTCGTCAAGACGGTGAGCTCGTGGGACGCGCGCAAGGCGTTTGAGACTGAGCTGAAGATGAAGTAGACGACTGCAGCCAGATGCCGCGGCGCCTATTTTTGCTTGCCTCGGCCGGACAATGCAAACTGATTTCCTTCTGGATCTTTGAACACTGCCACCGAGCCCCAGGACTCGTTCGCCGGTTCCTTGGTAAATACAACGCCTTTCTTCTTGAGCGCGTCGGCGGTCGCAAACAGGTCGTCGCACCAGAACGAAATCGACTGGAATTCACCGATGCGGTGCTCGTGGCCCTCGGGAGTGAAGAGTGCCAGGCCTGTGTCGGCGCCCGGAATCATCAGCTCAATCCATCGCTGCTGCGGCGTGAACGGCTGGTCGGTCACAACTTTGAATCCGAGCGACTCGGTGAAAAACTTCAGGGCCGCATCCTGATCGCGCACCGGAACTCCCACAAACTTGATTCCTCTGATCATGTTTTCCTCTCAGTGTGGGGAGAATAGCGCGACTCATTTTGCGAGGCAATCAGCCAATCGATGCTATAGTATCCATCGGTATAGCCATGCCGCAGCTCGACGATTACATCACCGATGTGCTGATGCGCGACCTGGTCGGCCACGATCGCAAGCCGGTCAGCTTTCTCGTCTATCTCTGGCTCGCTGCGGAACAGGCGCGCACCGGCGCCGATGTGCGCGTGAGTTATCAGCAGGTGGCTGAGTCGGTGGGGATCTCGAAAAGCTCCGCGCAGGCGGCGATCCGCTGGCTGCTCAGGCGCAAGCTGCTCTCTGTCGAGCGGGAAAATGTGACAGCGACTCCGTGCTACACGGTGCGCAGCCCCTGGCGGGACTCAGCGCGGCGACTGGCGGCCCGAGCGAATTAGTCTGGGTCGCGGCAGGCTCTATCCTTCCAGCTTTTTCGTCACCAGTTCATTGAGCAGCGCGGGATTGGCCTGGCCTTTTGACGCGCGCATCACCTGGCCGACAAAGAAGCCGGCCACGGTCTTTTTGCCGGCGCGATACTGCTCCACCTGCTTGGGATTGGCGACGATGACCTCGTCGATCATGGCCTCGAGGGCGGACGCATCGGTGATCTGCTGCGGCTTTTCGCGCTCGTAGACAGCAGGGAAGTCCTCGCCAGTTTCAAAGGCCACATCGAGGATCTGCTTGAGCTGCTTGGAACTGATCTTGCCGTCGTCCAGCAGGTCGGCAGCGAGCACAATGCCGGCCATCGAGACGGGCGAGTTTTCCTGTTCGAGGTTGAGTGCCTTGAGACGGCCACCGACTTCGCTGAGCAAAAGATTGGCCACGCGTCGCGGATTCTTTGCGGTGCGGGCCGCGGCCTCAAACCGATCTGCAAATTCGCGAGAAGCGGTGATGGTGTGTGCATCTTTTTCGTTGAGGTCGTACTCGGAAATCATGCGGGCGCGGCGCGCCTCCGGCAATTCCGGGAGCTCTGCTCTCTTGCGCTCCAGAAACTCTGCGGACACGATAAGAGGCGGCAGGTCGGGCTCGGGAAAGTAGCGGTAGTCGTGCGCCTGTTCTTTCGAGCGCATGGAGTAGGTGCGGCCCTCGGCTGCGTTCCAGAGGCGGGTCTCCTGCGCCACGCGATCGCCGGACTCGATGACTTCAATCTGGCGCTCGATCTCGTACTCCAGCGCCGCGCGGATGAAGCGGAAGCTGTTGACGTTTTTGACTTCGGCTTTCGTGCCAAAGCGCTCCGCGCCTCTTAACCTGACGCTTACGTTCGCATCACACCTGAGCGATCCCTCTTCCATGTTGCAGTCGGAGACACGCGTGTAGAGCAGGATCTCCTTGAGCCGCGTGAGATATTCGAAGGCCTCTTCGGGAGTGCGGATGTCGGGGTCCGACACGATCTCAATTAGCGGCGTGCCGCAGCGGTTCAGGTCGAGCGATGTGTGCTTGGCCGAGTCCGGCAGGCCGTCGTGGATGCTCTTGCCCGCGTCCTCTTCCATGTGCAAGCGGGTGATTCCAATTCGTTTCATCGTGCCGTCGGCCGTTGGCACATCAATCCATCCGTGCTCGGCGAGAGGCTTGTCGAACTGCGAAATCTGGTAACCCTTGGGCAGGTCGGGATAGAAGTAGTTTTTGCGGGCAAAGATGGAGCGCTCGCGCACCTCGCAGTGCAGGGCCAGAGAGGCCAGCGTGGCAAACTCGACGGCCTTAGCGTTGAGCACCGGCAGCGCGCCGGGCAGGCCGAGGCAGACGGGGCAGATGTTGGTGTTGGGCTCCGAGCCGAACCGGTTGGCGCAACCGCAGAAGGCCTTGGTGGCGGTGAGCAGTTGCACGTGGACTTCAAGCCCGATGACAGGCTCGTACTTGGCCAGGATTTCTGGTGGGAGCGCAGCGGCGACCATGGTTGACTACGATTTTAGCGCGAAGAAAGGGGCAGTCTGCGGAGTGCGGCGATCGCTGTCAATTGGATGTGGTCTTCGAGGCCTTGATTACCCAGACGGCGCCGTTGCGAAGCACGAGGGCTACATTGTTTGAAGCATCATAGGTCGCTCCGTCGATTAGCTGGCTGTGATCGTGGCAATAGATGAGCACTTTGCCGCGGACAAAAGTGGGTCGACCCAAAATTCTACGCACCTCCTGCTCCGACATGCCGAGATGGAGAGCAATTGGCAACTTGATTCCACTGCCCTTTGGAATCGTGCTGCAACGGCGATCAGGGGACTCGTTTGGGGACAATCGTCTCCATTGGAAGCCGCCGATAGACGGCCCGTTCATCTCGGTGCTTGTCAGCCAAAGCATCCACCGTCCTTTCGCGCTGCGTCCGTAAAGGCACAACCAACCTTCCGCATCTCCCGCATCTCCGCGGCTGCCAATTGTGCCTCCAAAGCGCCTCTGTGCGGCTTCCAGTTCTGTCTTTTCAAGGATGATTGGAAAGTCCGCCACCTTTAGTGCGACAATCATTTCCATCTGAATGGTCGCAGGACTGGGGCTATCCGGCCAGTCAATCGTTGGTGGTTCCCACACAAATAGATTTGTCTTGACCCTCTTGTCAGAAGTCTGCGCGGAGACCGTGCCTACGGCCATGATTGTGAACAATAGGGCCTTCCCAGTCCGGCCCATTGTGACGCTTGTTCCCAAAATATGCCTCGCCCTACTCCGCTGGATCGGATGCCGTGAACTGCGAGCAGCAGGGCTTCTCGGTCGCGTGGAAATTCAT
>Ga0181516_10000834_pt1 | contig 25463 bp, 17 predicted proteins | sample PEATcosm2014_Bin_25_FD_121104 | JGI IMG/M metagenome (GOLD analysis project Ga0181516, IMG submission 121104) | Peatland microbial communities from MTU Mesocosm Facility, Houghton, MI, USA - PEATcosm2014_Bin01_10_metaG | ecosystem: Environmental > Terrestrial > Soil > Wetlands > Peat | place... | reverse complement strand
GTCGGATGGAAAGACTGCATTGGGCGGCGCTCTGAACTATCGCTTTGTCAGCGCGCTTGCCTCTGGGGCCAGTTCCGGACCAGCGACAACGAACGTGACTCTTCCGACGAACCTGAATGGCGGTCCGTACTACATTCTGGCCTGCGCAAACGGGAACAGCGGAATCGTCGAGAGCAACACCACCAACAACTGCAGGGCCTCGGCTTCGTTCAGCGTGGCCGGACCCGACCTGATAGTCACTAGCGTGAGTGTGACGGGAACGCCGGTAAGCGGTGGCAGCCTCAGCGTGACCGACACCACCACGAATCAGGCGGGAGGCGGAGCAGCGGGCAATTCCTACACCTACTTCTATCTGTCGTCAGACGGAAAGACCGGTCTGGGCGGCGCCCTGAACTATCGCTTCGTCGGCGCCCTTGCCTCTGGAGCCAGCTCCGGACCAGCGACAACGAGCGTGATTCTTCCGACGAATGCCAAGGGCACATACTTCATCCTGGCCTGTGCAAACGGCAACAATGCGCTCGTCGAAAGCAACACTGCCAATGACTGCAACGCCTCAGCTTCGTTCACGATTCACTAAGCATAGCTCGGGAAAGAACAACACTGGCTACCTGAAAAGGTAGCCAGTATTGTCTTCGAGCTACGTTGCACACCCTGTGGTTCGGGAGGCGGTCGTGTCTACGGCGGGAGCGTCAACGAACTCCACGAGAGTAGTGAGAGAGCAGGGTTAAGGGCGATTTCCTTGTAGAATAAGGCGTTTACGCCCGAGTTGCCGCGACAAAAAGGACCCGTGCGTGATGAAAGTCACAAAATCACCCCTCGTCAAAGGCATATATTGGAACTGCAGGAAGCAAGGCATCTGGCGAATTCCGTTTGGGCCCGCTTCAAATCATCTCAAGGACAAACAAATGGCAGAAACAAACGGGGGAAGCACCCCACAGAGTTGGACTAGTACGCAGGCATACATCATGGCAGTTGTGTGCCTGGTGGTAGGATGCGCGGTAGGTTATCTTGTGCGTGGTTCGATGGGTGCAAGCAGCACTGCCGCCCCAGTTGCGACCGCGGCACAGCAGCAGGGAATGCCTCCCGCTGGCATGGGAGGCGGCATGGGGCAGCAGATGCCCTCGCCCGAGCAAATGAAGGCAATGGCTGATAAACAGGCTGCGCCACTGCTTGAACAACTCAAGTCCAAGCCCGACGATCCGGCGCTGCTCTCGCAAATCGGCAATCTCTATTACGACGCTCAGATCTTCCCCGTGGCAATCGACTACTATCAGAAGGTCCTTGCGAAGGATGGCAAGAATTCGGCGGTCCGGACCGATATGGCTACGGCATTGTTCTATTCGAACGATTTTGACCATTCGATTGCCGAGTTTGACCGTGCTCTGAAGGACGATCCGAAGAACAGCAACGCTCTGTTCAATCGCGGAATCGTGAAGTGGCAAGGAAAAATGGACGTCAATGGCGCAGTCGCCGATTGGGAACTTCTTCTCAAGCAGGATCCCAGGTACGAACAGGCCGACAAGGTGCGGATGTATGAGGCGCAAGCCAAGAAGCACGCCAACATCAAGCCCGGCCAGAAGAGCGACAAGCCCGCGATGTGATTCACGCACTCTGACATTGTTTTGATTCACTACCAATGGAACCCGCGGAATGAATCCGCGGGTTTGTTCGTTGATCCAAAGTGTGCGAATCTACGGCATGGTTGAGTCAGTCCAGTTGACAGGGAAATCCAAATGCAGAACTTCACCGTCGCGGACCTGTTGCAGTCCACTCTAGCGATCTTCTCGTTTGCGGTGTTTCTCTTTCCTTCCGGATACCTGTTAGGTCTGGCCAGCGATCTATTCGGCTTTCGCCGCCGTTCCTCCGCGGAAAAAATCCTCTTCAGTGTGATTTTTTCCATCGCATCCACGCCAATTCTTGCAGTGCTGCTGACGAGATTTCTTTCCTACACATGGACGCTTGCGTTTTTTCTTCTGCTTGTGGTGGTCTCGGTCGCTGCGCTCATCCGTGAGTTTCGACCGAAGCCCTTATCGCTATCCCGCATCGCGGGCAGCACCTGGTTGATGCTCGCCTTGATCCTGCTCTGGTTTGTGGTAGTCCAGCTATCACTGGATGATCTGCAGATAGGGCACCGCCTGTACGTGAGCTGTCTGACGTACGACCATTCGGTGCGCGTGCCTTTCGTGGAGGCGGCTGCCAGGAGTGGAGTTCCGCCCCTAAATCCCTTCTATGGGCTCGGGAAGGTCCCGATCCTTCGCTACTATTATTATTGGTACGTGGTTTGCGCGCTGCCGATGCGGCTTTTCGGTCTGAGCGCTAGGGGTTGCTTCAATGCGAGCATCTTCTGGAGCGGCTTGGGACTGGCGTCCGCGATCCCTCTGTTTCTGAAGCACTTTCTCGGCGAAAAAGAAGATCTTCGCAGAAAGTCCGTCATCGGAGTCGCGCTTCTCGCGATCACAGGTCTGGATCTTCTTCCCTACGCCGCCGTTTGTGCCCACTATCGCCTATTCCTGCCGGACATGGAGTGGTGGGACTCAAATCAAGTGGCGTCATGGTTAGGCTCGCTGCTATGGGTGCCGCACCACGTCGCGTCAATGACTGCATGTATCGCTGGCCTGCTGGTCATTTCCACAATCGACGAAGAGACTTCGACACGTCCGATGTTGTGGGTCATAGTTGTCTCCGCACTGGCCTTCGCCAGCGCCGCCGGACTCTCAGCATATGTGATGTTTACCTTTGCCGTGTTTGGAATCGTTTGGGCACTGTACGTTTTGTTGCAGCGTCAGTTCAAGGTCTTTGCTTGCTACGTTGCAAGCGCTACCTTATCGCTGCTGCTCTCCTGGCCGTTGCTTTCGGACCTGCTCTCGCGGCAGGCTAGCGGAGACAGTGCGTCTGAGGGTGGCTTCAAATTCGCCTTCTTCGCAATTCGCGATAATGACTACGCGATGCGGGTGCTAACACACTGGGGTTTGCAGAATCCATTCTTGCTCAACCTGGCCAAGCTACCGGTTATGGTTCTTACCTACGCCCTCGAATTTGGCTTCTTTGCGATCGTCGTCTCGCTTACCGCGCGGCGGGACTGGCGCGACCGACTTCAGCTCAGCCGGCAGCGGCGCATCATGTGGACGATGTTCGCGGTCAGCATGGTGATCATGAGCATCATGAAATCGAACTCGAGCGGCGTTAACGATCTTGGATTCCGGGGAATGCTTGTAGCCCAATTCGTACTTCTTATGTGGGCGGTCCCAATCATCCACGACTCTTTCTTTCAGAGAGATATCGCGAAACAGATCCATTTCGGCGGCAAATGGATCAGGGGGGTAATGGTGGTGACGCTGGCGATCGGTGCGGCTGGGACAGCCTGGCAACTGATTGCGTTGCGCGCCTACGCTCCACTGGCCGATGCGGGAAGGGTCGAACGTTCCGAGCGCCTGTTTGGTTCAGCGCAATTTGGTAAACGCACCTATTGGCTACGTGAGGGTTTCAAGCAAATCAACGAGATGACCCCTCCAACCGCATTTGTCCAATTCAATCCAGTCAGGGATGAAGGTTTTCTGACTCGCCTGTACTCGGCGCGACAAACGGTAATGAGCGATGCAAATTGCGGGAGCGCCTTTGGAGGCGACCGACAGAAGTGCCGGGATCTCCTCCCGTACTTCGTCACGGTGTTCAATGAACCGTCCGCGATGATCAACTGGAACCCGGACCCCTTCTGCGCCGACTTCCATATCAATGTTCTGGTGGCCACAGACGCCGATCCGGTCTGGCAAGATCGTACAAGTTGGGTCTGGAGTAGGCCCACATTGGTCAGCAACCCGGCGCTAAGAGCCATCACCTGCAGCGACGCGACTCAGTAGCAACAAACATGAGTCCTAAGGCGAGGGGTTGTCCGGGGGGTCTCCGGTCAGCTCTCAAATCAGTGCGGAATATAGCGTATCCCAACTAGTAATCTGGGTCAGATGCCACACCAGAGTAGCTGAATTTCTAAACAGTACGTGCTTCATCGTCCATCAGCCGTGTCCAATTGTGCCATTAATTTCAACATTTTATGGAAGTCGTCGCGCCAGAAACCACTGATGTATTTTGCAACGGCGAGGCAATTGCATACTGAATGGCAGAGGTAGTTGTGAATAGGGCTCTGAAGTCGATTTCAATCATCGTGTGGGCGATTGCATTCTCTGGGGCAGCTTGGGCAGGAACGCATCCTGTTCCCCTTGACCCGAAGCAGGATCCCGCCACTTGCGTCCAGTGTCACGAAGATAAGACGAAGGGTAAAGCAGTCCATTCAGCAATTGCCATGGGGTGTACCAGTTGTCACGAAATCCGGGCTAACAAGGACATCACCCGGGTGAAACTCATCACCACCACCTCTCAAGCGCTCTGCATCACCTGCCACGCCGACAAGAAGGCCTCCGATATCAAGGGAAAAGTTCATCCCCCGGCGGTCCGCGACTGCACAAAGTGTCACGACCCGCATACTTCTGACAATAAGAATCAGTTGCTTAAGGCCTCTGCTGGAGATAGCAAAGACACAAACCTCTGTCTCGGCTGTCATAACGTGGGCGTCAATGTCCCAAAGGACGGCAGTCGGCACGCGGCGTTGGACATGGGCTGCGACACCTGTCACGTGACGCACAAGACCGGTGAGCGCGGCAAGCGCGAATTTGATTTCCATCTGACCAAGGATGCTCCGGCACTCTGCATCGACTGCCATGATCCGAAAGATGCCGCGCTAATCAAGACTCATCAGGGACAACCGTTCGGCACGGCTGACTGTTTGACTTGTCATGATCCGCATGAGTCCGCGGGCAAGCATCTGATGGCGAAATTTACCCATGCGCCGTTCGCGGGTGGACAGTGTGATTCCTGTCATCAGCCCGCGAAGGACGGCAAGGTTGTCTTGACAGCCGGCACCGCCAAGGAAATTTGCGTTACCTGCCACGCTGACAAAGCGGAGCAGATCGAGAAGGCCAAGGTACAGCATCCCGGCGCCATGGGCGATTGCACCGATTGCCACAATCCTCATGCAGGCAATTCGCCTGGCTTTCAGAAGCCGAATCCAGTGAGTGTTTGCCTCGGCTGCCATACCGATCAAGCAGACCAGGGTAAGAAGGCTCATCCGCACCAACCAGCATTTGAACAGGGATGCTTTGTCTGCCACGAGCCACATGGCGGAGAGAATCTTCACCTGTTGCGTGCCAAATCGCCGGATGCCCTTTGTCTCGAGTGCCACGGACCGGATCGTGATCCGAAGAAACTTGAATCGGAGCACTCGGTCACAATCTTTAAAGATTCGGTGAAGTTGCCGGAGGATTACTTCCGCAAGAATAAGGTCATTGTGCTTCCGCTGAAGTATGGCAAGGGGCACCCGGTAAATGGTCATCCAGTCACGAATGTGATGGACCCAACAAATATCACCAAGGTGCTGACTGAGATTAATTGCATGACCTGTCATCAACCGCATGCTTCGGCTCAGCCGAATCTGCTGGCGAAGGATCAGGTCAACAATCTGGCGTTCTGCGCCACCTGCCACAAGGATCTAGAGAAAAAGTAGTTTGTACCAGGGGAATGATTCTGATGTTTAAGTTTGGCTCCAATTCGATGCACGAAGCGAAGAAGTCGCTGGCCCTGCTTGGTTTCCTGAGCCTGCTGCTTCTCGTGCCTCTTTCCACGTTTGGCAAAGACAAAAAGCAGCAAGAGCCACAAAAGGTCAAAGTCGCCGATTACTCCAATATCGTCTGGCCGAATCCGCCGGCGATCGCGCGCATCAAGTATCAAGCCTTCTATGCCGCACAGCGGTTGGATCAGGTTGAAGCACCGTCCACGTCAAAGGCAAAGTGGATGGACCGGCTGGCAGGCACGCAGCCCGTCGAAGAGAAGAAAGTGTTGTTCCAGTTGGCCGAGCCCTACGGGATGGCGGTCGATTCCAAGGGAAGTCTGTATGTGGCTGACGCCAAGGTCGGCGCCATCTTCATCTTCAACACCGAAGACCGCACGGCCGAGCTGATCAAGAACAAAGTAGATGCTCACTTTGCCCGGATCACTGCCTTGGCAATGGATGACGGCGATCGCCTCTTCTGCGCCGATCCGGGTCTCCATCACGTCCTGGTCTTCAATGCCGCGCACAAAGCCGAAGAGGTTATTAGTGAGGGGATGACCGAACCGGGTGGCCTTGCCATCGATCGCGAGAACCGCCTCCTCTACGTCTCCGACATTATGCTCGATCAGGTGCTTGTATACGACGCGGACAGTCTTAAGCTGCTCCGCAAGATCGGCACAACCGGTCACAAGCACGAGCTCACTACTCCCGGTGATTTTGCCAAGCCGAGCGGTATGGCCGTGGATCATGACGGCAACCTCTATGTCGCGGACACGTTGAATAACCGCATCGAGGTCTTCGATGCCGACGGCAGCTTCGTTACCACTTACGGCAAGAATGGCGATGGCCCCGGTTACTTTGCGCGCCCCAAAGGGGTTGCCATCGACGCGGACGACCATATATGGGTTGCCGACGGCGTACAGGACCGGGTGCAGGTCTTCAATCGCGACTGGCAGTTGCTCATCAGCCTGGGCGGTCATGGGCTTCTCCCGGGGCAGTTCTCAGCACTCGTAAACATCACCGCTGACAAGAACAACCGAATCTTCACATCAGAGATCTATCCGGGACGCGTGCAGCAGTTCAGGTACGTGACCGAAGCCGAAGCCGCGGCTGAAAAGGAACAGCGCGAGAAGAAGAAGACATCCGGCAGGACCGAATCAAAGACGCCGGAAGCCGCAGCAACAAAGGAAAGCGCACCATCGACGGCGCCAAAATAGCGCCGCAGAGTTTGGACGCCCTTGGGCGCCAAAACGGATCAGGTAAAGCCTGTCTCCGTATAGCAACACTGAAGCTGAGCAAAATCAGGAGGTTTACTAAGTGAAAAAACTACTTCTACTTGTCACGTTCATGCTGGCCATTTCGGCCATGTTGATGGCGCAGACCTACTCTTCGCCCGTTGATGTCTTGGGCGCACACAACAACAACGGCCGTGGTTGCGCGGGTTGCCACGCTCCTCACAGCGGTTCCTTCGGTTCCGGTCACGCCGGCGCTGCTGATACTGGCAGCTACGCATTGTGGGGCCAGGACGCCAGCCCTCTGTATGGCAAGACGCTCGGCTTCGCCGACAGCGGCAAGTACGTTGAAACCCTCCCCAGCTCCATCACCAGCGGCTCGACGGAAGTGGGCGGCATTCTGCTTTGCCTCTCCTGCCATGACGGCAACCTGACCGCTGCCAACATGATGACCAACCAGTCCTACGAACAGAAGATCGGTCTTCTGACCAACACCTCCTACGGCGCTGGCAAAATCCCGACCCTGCTCGGCAACGACGGAACCACGGCTGGCAACTACGGCAACGATCACCCAGTGGGTATCTGCGCCACGGTTAGCACCGGCAGCGGTCTCGTCAGCACCAACGGCGTCCTGACTGTAACCGCGGGCACTCAGTATGCGCAGTTTGTCAGCAACTACGGTTGGCCGTCTTTGGCTCCTGGAAAGTACAGCGCCCCGACGGGCATCAACGCCAGCAACAAGGCGTATGTTGTCTGCACCACCTGCCACAACCAGCACGTGATGACCGTGTACACCGCCAGCGCACTCAGCCCGATTGCGGGTAACACGACCGGCTACTACGCGACCTTCTTCTTCATCAACGGTCCGTACAACCCGAACATCAGCAATCCCACCACGGTCTCTGGCGCCCAGGCTCCTTCGACCACTCAGTTCTGCCGCCAGTGCCATTTCGGCGAGTCGAACGAAGCTAACAACACCAACAACATCACGACGGTCTTCCAGTAGCCCGAGGTTGATGGTTAGGGGGAGAGAATTCTCTCCCCCTTTTTTTGGACCACCGCTCGAATCCAGATTCGTTGAACGAGGAAATTTCATGAAGTGTCAACTCGCAGTCAGTGCCCTGTTATTGGTAACCATCGCCGCTTCGGCCCAGGTGGCCTCGCATGCTCCAACAAAATCTCTTGTTCCAGTTACCAAGGGAGCGATCGCACCACAAGCGAGCGATAAACCTGTAGCGCGGGTGAACGGTGCGATCCTTACTGACCGGGACCTGCTGCGCGAAATGTATGCGATCTTCCCCTATGCGCAACAGCATGGCGGCTTTCCCAAGGGCGAAGAGGCAGACATCCGCCGCGGCGCCATGGACATGATTGTCTTTGAGGAGCTTGTGTACCAGGAGGCAACTCGCCGCAAGGTGACGGTTGCCCCGGCCCAGGTGACCTCTGGTGAGCGCGAATTCCGCAAACAGTTCCACTCAGAGACCGAGTTTCAGGAATACCTGAAGGCGGAGGCGAATGGCGACCCGAAGGTCCTGCGCTTCCGGGTGAAGCGCGCTCTCATGATCGATGCGGTCATGAACTCCGATGTTGCGTCAAAGGCGGCGATCTCCCCTGCGGAGTTGCGAGCCTACTATGAGAAGAACCGCAAGCGGTTTGCGCGCGGTGAGAGCTACACCTTCCAGACAATCTCGATCCTTCCCCCAGCCAATGCCGGTCCTGAACAGAAGCAGGATGCGCGTAAGCGCGCAGAAGAAGCGGCCAGGCTAGCCAAGACGGCCAAGACTTACCAGGAATTTGGCCTGTTGGCAGAAAAGTTCTCGGAAGACGACTTCCGCGTAAATATGGGCCTTCACAAGGCGGTCGAGGCTTCGAAATTGCCACCAGAGGCCGTGACAGTCTTGAAGGGGCTGAAGGTGGGGCAGGTTAGCGGCCTCATTCAAATGGGTCCCAGCTTCACCATCATTCGCGTGGAAGCCCATTTACCAGCGGGCGCCACCAGTTATCAAGAGGTGAAGGGAAAGCTGCGCGAAGAGCAACAGAAGGTCCGCTTTGAGCAATATCGATCCGCACTCAACCAGAAACTGAAGAAGAACGCGAAAGTAGAAATACTCTAAACGACACGACAGAAAGAAAATCAAAGGTCATTACTTGTTCAAGTTTCTTCAATTCTGGCTCACAGTGATGGTGCTGGTCTTACTCAGTGCACCTCCGGCGCGAGCGCAGTTCTTGCAGAATCTTCACCTAAATGGCAGCGGTGATCTTTCTGCTGGCTATTCAGCGAGCTTTGGCGATCAGTCCTCGGGGCACGAACTCGACCTAGGCGGTGACGCCGCGATAAACGGCTACTATTACACGCCAGCTTTCGCCTCGTTCAACATATTGCCCTACTACAATCAGTCGCGCGCCAACTCGAACTTTCAGTCGATAGGTGATAGCAGCGGAGTTTCCAGTTCAGCCAGCTTTTTTACCGGCAGCCATTTTCCAGGTTCTATCGGATTCTCAAAAACCTATAACAGCACGGGCACATATGGCGAGGTGGGAACGCCAAACTTTACTACCCACGGAGACGGCACGGGGTACTCGATCGGCTGGAGCGCCCTGCTGCCCAATCTGCCGCCACTCACCGTGAGCTACACTGCAAGTAGCGGAAGCAGCGATATATATGGTTCAAGCGCTCACTCCAGCAGCACCGGACACACCTGGAATGTCCGTTCCTCTTATGTGCTGGCGGGTTTCAAGCTGAATGCTTTCTTCACTGAGGGTGGCACGCACGGGGATGTACCGTCGTTTCTTTCCGGAGAGGCCAATCAGATTTCGGATTCTTCCGGCCACACCGAAGGCATTAACGTCTCACATCGCTTACCAGTGCAGGGATTCTTCGCGGCGAGCTACATGCGGTCGAGTTACAGTTCCAGCGAACTTGGGACGACCGGTAGCGAGAACACAGTGGACACAATTTCAGCCAATGCTTCGTTTCGGCCAATGCCAAGGCTCACGATCACGACGAATACATCCTATTCTGACAATCTTTCCGGAAGCCTGAACGAGCAGATCATTTCTTCCGGCGGAACTCCGGTAAATACCAATCTCGGTTCCACTTCGCGCTCGTTTACCGTGAATGGTGGGATCGGGTATGCGATCTCGACCAACATGGGCGCGCAGGCCAATGTGAGCCGTCAAGTTCAGTATTACGCTGGAACCAGTTATGCCGCTACCTTCATGTCAGGAACGATCTACTACAACCGTAAGTTGTGGGACATGTTTACCTTCTCTGTATCCGGGCTCGATGAGGCAACCGACGCCGGCAATGGCGGATTGGGGATGCAGGGCAACATAAACTTCAGCAAGCGTTTCAAAGGGTGGGATACCGACGCCACCGTCAGCTATGCGCAGGATGTGCAAACCCTGCTCATAACCTACACGACCTCCTATGTGAACTATAATGGGCACGTACGGAGACGCCTGACCCGCCGGTTGAGCGTTAACGGCGGCTTCGGGGGAAGTCACAGCGGGTTCACTCAGCAAGCTGGAACCACCAATCGCAGCGAAAGCGTTTTTGGGTCCGTCGGCTACGGGACATATAACTTCACCGGGAACTACACGACTTCCAGCGGGATCTCGGTGCTGACCGCAAACGGTCTTTCCACCGGCGGACTGACACCCGTGATCTCGCCGCTGGATCAGATTGTTTATAACGGCACCGGCTACAGCGTTTCGGCCAGCGCTTCGCCGATCAGAAAATTGACCCTGTCAGCAACCTATGCGAACACTCGAAGCAGCACGATTGCATCCTCGGTCTCCTCGCTGAACCTCACCACATCCTTCAACTCGCAACTGCAATACCGAGTTCGCAGGATGGGATTCATGGCTGGATTTACTAGATTTTCGCAAGGTATAAGCGCCGGCGGGGCGCCAGCAGCGGCCATCTCGTCGTACTATGTTGGTATAAATCGATGGATCAATTTCTTCTAAGAAGGACAACCCGGGGGATCCTTCAGCTTCTATGTGTCAGTCTTCTGTCCTGCGCAGCCATCGCCAGCGGGAGCAGCAAGAAACCGAATCCGGAGCCGCTACCCCCGGATTTGTTGATGGACGGAGGCCGTAAGCTCACGTTTGAGCGGGCGTTCAGCAGTGAACGCGAAACTCGCCTCAAGCGCGGCTTCTGGACGAAGGTATTTGATTTTGTGGCCGGAGAACCGGCCTTTCATTATCTGGTTCGCCCTTACGGCATCGTGGTGGATTCGCGTGGCCGCGTCATCATCACCGACCCTGGCGCAAGGGGAATCCACATTTTTGATTTCGCCCAGCAAAAATATAAATTCATCGAACGCCACGATAAGAACAAGGACTCCATGCTGGCGCCGCAATGTATCGCCGTCGACGCTAAAGACAATCTGTACGTGACCGACTCAGAGTCGGGCAAAGTCTTTCTATTTGACGCAAACGGCAAGTACCTTCGTGCCCTTGGCAGCCTGCGCGGCGGAGAAGGATATTTCAAACGGCCCACCGGGATCGCCGTCGATTCTGAAGCTCAGCGAATCTACGTGACCGATACCGTGCGTAACAAAGTGTTCATGTTGGATATGAATGGGACAATGCTGAAGACCATCGGAGAGAACGGCTCGCAAGATGGCCAATTCAATTTTCCCACGGAGCTGTTGCTAACCGAAGATGGGCTCACCGTGGTTGATGCTATGAATTTCCGGGTACAGACATTTGATGCCTCGGGAGACTTCGAAGCAAAGATGGGTCAAGCTGGCGATCAACCTGGAATGCTCTTCCGGCCAAAAGGGATTGGTCGAGATTCAGAAGACCATCTGTACATTGTGGATGCCTTGCAAAATTCAGTACAAGTGTTCAACCGCGAGGGAGATATCCTATATTCTTTTGGCGGCTCAGGTACCGAGCTCGGTAAATTTCAATTACCGGCAGGATTGTTCATCGACCGCAGCGATCACATCTACGTGGTGGATTCTTATAACAGGCGCGTTCAGGTGTTCCATTACTTAGGCACGGCGAAGCAGGCGTCAGGGATGAAACGGTGATGACAAAATTTGTAGCCGCCTGGTTGGTGATCTTCGTGGTCTCCTGCGCGATGGCCCAAAACACAGATGTGCTCGGAATGCATAATCTTTCGCCGAGCAGCGGATCCCCGGTCTATTCGGGTGGCAGTCTTGGCTGCACTTTTTGCCATGCTCCGCACAGCAACCGGACGGGCGGCAACGGTTTGTGGAATCAGCAATTGTCTGCACAAACGTACACACCCTATACCAGCAGCACCTATTCCGGCATCTATCATCAAAAGGGAAACACGCAGCCTCCTCTTGGAATGTCCAGCAGCCTGTGTCTAAGCTGCCATGACGGCACCGTAGCCCCCGGACAAGGATCTATATACGGTCAACAGACGAACAAGGCTTCCATGTTCAGCGCCGATGTATTCGGCGCTGATCTTAGCACCTCCCATCCCTTCAGCATGGTGCTCCCGCTTTCCGACGCACCGGATCTTGCAGCATCTCTGGTAGCAAGTAAGCGAACCATAGATCCGCTGCACAAGGTGCGACTGATTGCTGGGAATGTTGAGTGCACGAGTTGCCACAACCCGCACGTGCAGGCAATTGACACGAAATCTCAGAACTTTCTAGTGCGCGACAGCTCGAGCGGCCAGATGTGTCTCTCCTGTCACGATCCGCTCCGCGTGGTCACGGGCCAAGTCAACCAGTTGACGGGTTGGAGCAGCAGCATGCATGCGACCGCGACAAACCCCATCATGTCTTCGGCAAACCTCGGCAGCTACGGCATGGTTGCAGCAACTGCCTGCTTGTCCTGCCACGTGCCACACAAGGCTGGGGGAGCCGCCAGAATCTTGCGCATTGCAGTGCCGGCTCTGCCCTCCATTGATCCAATTGCCGACCCGACGACACAGCCGTGTCTCACCTGTCACGCTGGCGGGTCGAATTTGCAGGTTGCCGCTCCCAATGTTTACATCGAAATCTCGAAAGCATCGGGTCATCCCTATCCGGCAGGACCGAATTTGCACGATGCTGCGGAGTCGGTTGCAACCACGTCAGCCCTGCTGAATAACAATCGGCACGCCACCTGCGTCGACTGCCATAATCCTCATGACGCGAATACAGTGGGAACGGTATTTCCTGTGCCGCCCGCCATCCGGGTTTCGCAGTCAGGAGTTGTGGGAGTCAGCGCTTCGGACGGAACGACAGTCCTCACTCCCGCTGTCAACCAATTTGAAAATTGTCTGCGCTGCCACGGCACCAGCACTGGCAAGCAGATTCTCGCGAAGTATGGGTACCTTCCCACGAGGGTTGTTTCCGCTGCGGATTCGTTGAATGTGATCCCGCAATTGAGTCCTGCGGCCACATCAAGCCATCCTGTCACCCATGATTCCAGCAGCACCCTTGTGCAGTTCAGCCTGCGAACTTACATGATGAAATTCGATGGCACGACGCAGGCCCGACTGATTGGCCAGCGTATATTCTGCACAGACTGCCACAACAGTGACGACAACCGCGAGTTCAGCGTCTCTGGTGGTGGGCCGAATGGTCCACACGGTTCCATCTACTCCCACATTCTGGAGCGCCGCTACGAATTCAGCCAGGCCGCCACTTCGGGACAGACCATTACCAACCTGTTTCCAAATCCGGATTTGACCGCAACGGGACCATACGCTCTCTGCGCGAAATGCCACGACCTTACTAACGTTGTTACCGATGTGAGTTTCTCGAAACACTCGCTCCACATTAACGCGGGCTTCTCCTGTTCTGTCTGTCACTCTGCCCACGGAATGGGATCCGTTTCAACAACTGTTTCCGGCGAGCGCCTCGTGAACTTCGATGCAAGTGTGGTTGCGCAGAATGGCACCACCCCGATTACGTACAGTCACACCGCCAGCGCTACTTCAAATAACACCTGCATACTGCAATGCCACGGATACAATCACAATGCGGATGGAAGCGTCTCGGCGGCCGCGTTGCGAAGCATTAGAGGGAAAGCCAAGTAAACGGAGTCGCAATCTTCTGGCTTCGGGCTCTTGCCTCCGGAGCCAGCGAAAATACGCTCTTTCTGGCGACATCTTATTTGTTGGTGCCGGGGGGACTTTTGAATCCGCGGCGGTACTTACATTCGCAATTTGCAGAGAGCAGACGGCTACTTGGCGCATCGTCCAAGGCTGCAGTCCTGCTTGTCCAGTCTGATATTCCTACCGGCCAGGATTTCTCGTCGACAGGTTTTGCGCGGAGATTTGTCCGAGCCGTCGCCGTGCCGCGCCATTGGTGGGGTCGAGGCTTACGGCGAATGCATACTGCTTCTCGGCGGCGTTGTAATCACCCAACTGGAGAAGTGCCTCGCCTGACTGGATCAAGCAAGCGACCGCTATAGTTTTGTTTGTAGTGAACCTCAACGCGAGCTGATATTCCTGTAATGCTTCAACAACCTGGTGTCGGCTGAACTGTATCTCGGCAATGTGGTAGTGGCAAAAGTCGAAGCTGGGGTCTAATTGGCACGATTCTTCAAAGTGTGGCAGAGCTTCATCAGGACGTCCCTCGGCCAGCAAAGAATCCGCGAGTGCCTCTTCAATTAAGCGATTCGGTTGCACTGCTTCTATGCGGGCATGATCGAGTAGTGCCGAGCCGCTTTTCCAAAATTGCAGGTAGTGACGAGTCACCGCGGTACATGTCAGGATCAGAATCAACGAAGCGACTGCGGGCACAATCGGCTTTATGGAAAAAGCATCGACTGCGTCTCCGAGAGCCCATACAACGATGACAAAAATTCCAATGCCGGGAATGTAAGTGAAGCGATCAGCCATGGCCACCGCGCCCACCTGGATAATCCCGATCGTTGGAATCAGCGTCATTACAAACAAACACCAGCCCACGATCGGGTAGCGAGCGCGACGAAAGCGCACCACCAGCGCAGTGATTCCAGCCAGCACAACTGCCGACGCGATGCATGCTGTCCAGGATAGAGGGGGCTGAGCGACCGGATAAAAGGCGGCCAGCGTACCGGGCCAAAACATTTTTCCAAGATATGCAACGTAGATCGTGAGCGCGTTTTGCACTCGCGCGTCGACCGGCATGGTGGAAAGAGATGCCATTGCCCCAAATGAACGCTGTCCCACAATAGTTAATCCGCAACTTACCGCACTCATCAGAAACAGGGGCAGTTTTTCCAATGTCAACCTCAACCATCGGCGCGCGAAAGGCGCGTCTTCGTTGCGGTTCAACGGCCAGTAATCGAATAGCAGCAACATCAGCGGCACGCTGACGGCCATAGGCTTGGACATCAGTGCCATCAAAAAAGCGGCCATGACGGCCAGATATCTCTTCCAACCGGGCCGCTGAACATACCAGCCATAAACACCAAAAGTAATAAAGGAAAAAAACGCGCTGAGCAGACTTTTTCGCTCCGCCACCCAAGCGACGGTTTCCACATTCAGAGGGTGCAGAGCAAAGAGTGTAGCCACAAGAAAACTTCGCCACACGGAACCAGTAGCCTGCTTTAGTAGTACAAAAAGCAGAAGCGCGTTGGCGATGTGTAGAGCCAAGTTGACCAGGTGGTGAGCGCCGGGGTTCAGGCCGAATAGTTGGCAATCGGTCATATGCGAGAGCCATGTAAGTGGGTGCCAGTAAAAAGTACCCAAGTCAGTGAACGCCCAAGTCACGTTGTCCATACTCAGTCCCGTACGGACGTGATCATTCACGGTCACATATCGATTGTCGTCCAATTGGAGGAAACCATGATGTGCGACGGGAGCATACAACAGCATGGCCATGATCGCGAGTAATGCGCCCAACAAGATCGGTTTCTGGCGCAAATACACGAGCGGTTGCAGCCATCCAGCAGTAGACCTGCCCATCATAAGTCAACTCCGATTGTCTAAATAATTATCGCCGACCAGGTGTGAGTGAACAAGGTCCATCACCCATCGGCAAACACATGGGCAGCTCTTACTTTCAATCACTCTGAACAAAGTCAGAACTGTTTCGGAGATGCCCTTAGAATTGCCCCCTCCGTGTTTTACTCGCCTCGATCTCCGTCATTTGCTGTCGCAGAAGTGCGGGGTTCGCATCTACTGTCGAGAGGCCATCGCGCAACACTTCGAGTGCTCCGTCGAGCCGGTTTTCGGAGCGCAGCAGATCGGCGAGCACTAGAAAGCCTTCCGGCTTTTTGCGCTCGAGCGCGCAAGCGCGGCGGAGATAAAACTCAGCCTGGGAGCGCTGCCCGACCTCGATCAAGGTCACACCGAGCGCGTAATTCGTGTCGAATGCATCGGGGTCCAATTTCAGCGTTGCCTTCCAGAGCGCAAATGCCTGGGACTTGTCTCCAGCCTTGAACAGTTGGATGGCATAAAGGTTTCGCACGCGCACGTTGTTGGGTGAGACCTCAACGGCGTGTCCATAGAGTGTTAGACCGTTGGTCCAGACCTGCGTCTGCCTCACTGTGAGCATGCCAAAGGCGAATGCAATTGTCAGCGAGAGGACAACGGCTGGACCGCCGATGGTTTTCTTGCCTGCCCCCGGCAGGTGGCTCAGTCCGCTTGCCACCAATAGCACAAAGGCCACGCTCGACAGATAGGTATAACGGTCGTGGATTATGTCTGCGGTAGGGAAGGTGAAGAGTCCGACGAGGGCGGGCATAATCGGCAGTAGCCACCAGCAGCAAAGAAACGCAATTCGCTTGTCGCGAGCGAAGGCGAGGGCAAGCAACCCGGCGCAGCCAATCAGAAACGCCATTGGCAACCAGAAGTTGTCCGCCGACGGGTGCACCAGCATTCGCGCGTCGTAGTAGATGGCCAGTGAAGCTGGCCAAACCATCATGCGCAGATAGTCCCAGAGCATAAGTGGCCAGGTCAGCAACACCTGCGTAGGAGGATTGTTGACGAACACTACATGGTGCATTGCAAATAGCCGCATGCATCCATATACCGCGGCGCCTCCAAATGACGGCCCCGCTGCAATCATTGCGGCCACGGGTGCAGAATGCTTTTCTGCCGGAACGGAAGGGAACAGCCATTCGTAGAGAGCGATCAGAAGCGGCAGCGCGGCTGCGGTCTCTTTCGCCAATAAAGCCAGCAGCGTGAGTAACGCGCACATCATCATCGGGAGCGTTCTCCGTGTCTCACGCCAGCGGAGGTATTGTAGGAACGCTCCCAGAAAAAACACTGCGGTTAGCGGCTCTGTAATGCCGGAAAGCCAGACAACGCTTTCCACATGCGAAGGATGCACTGCGAAGAGCAGGGCCGCGACGGCTGCACCAACCTCATTGCCCATCAGGCGTAGGCCCAGCCGGTATACCATCACCACCACCGCGCCGTGCAATGCAATTGCCGCCAGGTGCCAGAGGGCGGGATGAAGTCCGAAGAACTGGAAATTCACTAACAACCAGAGCAGGAAGAGCGGACGGTAGTACGTGCGGTACTGCGCCTGCGAATTGCTCCACACATCCTTGACGAAGTAATCGGGCGCATCGCTCCAATGCAACGCTGGGTTTTCGACGATCTGGTGAGTGTCGTCCAGGTCGCAAAATCCGAAGCCAATGGATCGTGCATGCACGAGGAAAGTGACGAAAAGAAGGCAGGTGATAATCAGCAGATGTCGACCGGCATTTGCAGGATTGAACAGACGGAAGGATGGCGTTGCGTTGAGTGCGTCAACAAGGTTGCGGAATCTATTCACACTAACCCCATTGTATCGCAGCAGAAGCGTCAAGAATCGCGGCGCCGTTCATCTACTTGGATAGTGCGCGCGCCCTTTGGAAAGCCTGCTCCGCGAGTTGTGATTGTCCGGTCGCCTCACATAAATGCGCCAGTGTCTCCCAGCGCCGGGCAACTTCCGGGGTTCTTCTTGTAGCTTCCGTTTGGAATTCGACAGCTCGCTGCCAGTCTTTCAGTTGAAAGTACGCCATGGCACGTGCTTCGGCAATCTGTGCAAGTACTTCAGGGTCGCGACTCCGCGCCGCCGTTTCCACCTTGGCAAAGTCGATCAGAACCGCGTCGGGATTCTGAAGCGCCAGGTCAATATTGCCAAGAAGGATGTACTCTCCCGTCGGGTCTGTCGCTAACTCGGCTGCTGTTACGATCAGCGGTCGCGCATCCGCATAGCGACCCTGCGAATAACAGAATCGGCCATACTCGTGCCAGAAATCCTGGATGTCTCTTTGTAATGACAAGGCCGTCTTGTACTCTCTATCCGCATCGCCGGCTTGTTGCTGGGCCTCATACACCTGGGCAAGGACAAGATGTATGGCCGCGTCTTCCGGAGACAATGCTTCGCCGCGCTCCAGAGCCTCCTTCGCCTCGCTCTGACGGCCCAGGTACACCAGAATCACTCCCGTGTTGGCATAGAAGTTGGATAGTTCCAGCCGCGATGCGTGCAATGGAGGCGAAAAGCTCTGAGTTGAGCAGTTGATATCGTAGCGGTCAATCCATGGACGGTTCTCCGGCCGATTGCGCAGTAGAACCACGGAAACTTCGTCCATATAAACAGGACGCCATAGTTTGCTCTGGCACAACGACATCGGGTTCGGGGACCCCACTCCGTAGAATCGGGCGAGGGAGAAAAACAATACATTGATATTTCGGCGATCCGCTTCCTTCTCCCAACCCTCGGAGTCCGCAGGGGATGACAGGAATTCCTGCAATTCGGTCCACACTGCAGGATTCACGTTACGCCCATCGATAAAATCGCCGTACTTGGGACCCAGCCGCCACGCGGTAAATCCACCCAGGTTGTAGTCTTGGAGGATGTTGCCGGGGAGACGCTCGCGCTCAATGAAAGCAGCGGCTCGCTCCGGGAACCACCAGGACTCCCCCGGGCCAAACCTCAGCACGGAATCCGCAACGATATAGGTTCTGTTAGGCACGAGGTCGGCGATGCGGACGCAAGTCAGCAGACAAAGAGCGCTCGCAGCAATGACAGGCAGCCATTTCAAAAATACCAATCGCCTGGGCTGCTTGCTTTTCGATCTGTTGCTTGTGAGTGCTTCAGCCAGGTTGGTGCTTCCTATCACCACAACGACGATCGAAAACAATGCCTGATAGCGCAGATGTTGTAGCGAAACGTAGAGGGCCGCAACCATCAGCAAACCCGCGCCGAATTGCCGCCGCCAGAATGCCAGGGCAATTACGGCAACGGCGGCCAGCACCAGCCACCAGAAGCTACTGGATGGATTTCGCCATTCCAGAGCTCCTGCAATGTTGGTAAGCGACATGGGCACCGCCGACAGTTCCATCACGGAGGGACCATCACCCAACGACTTGTCGCCTCCCAAGCCGGTAAGGTGAAGCGAGGCCTTGAAGATTCTCGGTCCATAAGGATTCAACAGGGGGGCAAAGGCAGTAGCCACAAGTGGCGGCCATGCCTGCATCAGTCGCTGCCGCACTCCCCATCGCCGGCTCGGCACAAATAGGTCCAGAACCTCGATAAGAAGATAAGCGAACAAGAGCCCGAGACCCGCGATGAACCCCGGATGAAGATTGACCCAGAGCACCATCAGCAGAGGCAAGGTCCAGAGCCGCATTCGCCTTCCACTCGGTAACGGCAATCCGTCAGCTGTACTGCTCTGCTGAAAACTCCAGAGTTGACCCAGGAAAAGGGAAAAGAACAAGGTTGTGAAAACATCGGCACGAGGTGCCGCTCGCACCGCCAATGCGGGTACGGCCAGGATGGCCAACGCTGCAGCAACCCCACTCTCCCGCCGGGACGGTCTGCGCAGAAGGGACCCGGCCATTGCCAACGTGGCCAGCGCGCAAAACCAACTCACACCTGCGTATCCCCAGGCGCTGAAAATCCCATACAACAACACACCTGCGAACGGGGGATAAAGCCATTCCGCTCCCGGTGACGTAGTGGAGAGCACGTCCGTGCTGGGAACAGCATGATGTTGCACCACGTAGCGGCCAGTGGCCAGGTGCCACCCCATGTCGAAATCCCATACCGTGTGCAGTCCTGCCAAGAATGCATACACCAAGGCAAGAATCATCAACACCAGGTTGATTCTGTATGGCGTGAGGAGAGACATTCCGCCACCCTCAATGTTCCGTCCGTTTTGTGCAACATCTTGCGGCTCTGTAGCACTCGGTTTACGTATGGTGTCTGACAACTGATCTCCCCATCTGGCGATCCGTATGATCCATTATCTATGAATCCGGGCAATGCCATGAGGGCGCACCGCGCCTCCCCTGAAAATCGTTCCATGCGTCAGGTCGCAGCTATAATTGTCCCTGGATATTCTGGTTTGATATTCAGAAGCGGGGCGCCTTGCTGGCACCCTCAGGGGCTTGATGGAAACAGCGAACGAGTCGCGCGAATCCGCAGCGTCCCATTCCCGGTGGCGCGAATTACTGGACCGTCGTGGCGTCCCCGAACTTCTCTTGGTGGCGCTCACGTTCGCTGTGTATGCTCGCAGCCTGGGCATGGGATTCGTGTACGACGATCACGTTATCTTTGAGCGTCCGTGGGTTCCCAACTGGAGGAATGTTCAGGTTGTTTTTAGCCATGACGTGACATTCGGTCACGCATCGAACTTCTATCGCCCGCTCGCACTGTTATGGCAGAGTGTTGTGTATCTGCTGGCCGGGACGAACCCTACCGCATGGCATCTCAATGGAATCCTGTTGCATGTCCTATGCGTCGTGTTGGTCTTTCGCGTGGCCTTGCAGCTACTCGAAGATCGCGGTCTCGCAACTCTGGCGGCGGCCGTGTTCGCTCTACATCCTACGCACGTGGAGGCCGTGACGTGGGTCTCTGATGCGGCTGACCCGCTGATGGCGGCCGTGATGCTGTCTTCTGCTGTGGCCTTGTTGCGTTGGCTGAAGGGCGGAAGTCCAGGTTGGTGGGTGGCCGCTTGGCTGCTCTCCGCTTCTTGTTGTTTTGTGAAAGAGACCGGCATTCTCATGCCGGCTTTGCTGATCGTGCTGGCTTTGTCCGTCGAGACCAAGGTAGGCCAGCCTGCAATTCTTCTGACAGGTCTAACGTTTTTTGCATCTTCTTTCGGATTCCTAATCCTGCGCAGTCATATTCTCCATGGCTTTGCTCATCCACTCTCAGCCGCGGGAAACTATGAGATGGCACTCACCCTGCCCGCAGCCCTGTGGTTCTATCTCTCGCACCTGGTCTTTCCCATAAGACTCGGCCCAAACTATCCCCTGGCTCTTGTTTCCACCTGGCAAGGCACCTCTTTCGTGTTGCCCGTGTTGCTCCTGGCGGTGGCCTTCGCTCTCATTATCTGGTTGTTCGCTCGTTTTTCGGACCGGCGGGTATTCTGGTTTTGCGCGGTGTGGGCGCTGGCTCCTCTGGCCGCCCCACTCTATCTCAAACTGTTCCCACCTTTTGAGTTAGTTCACGATCGTTACCTGTATCTCCCAACAATTGCTCTCGGTGTGGCTTTGGCCGCAGGATATAAGAAGCTCTCCAGTCGGTTACCTCGGCTCTATGCCGCCAACTGGCTGCCGTTTGGCTTGGCCATGCTGTTGACGGCCTCGGCCGTCCAGACCGTTGTCTACCAGGGTGTTTGGCGAAATGACTTATCGCTCTTCGAACGTGCCGTTGCACTCACTCCTCTTAATGACCGCGCGATTGTCAATCTTGGCGTGAATAAGTTGCAGCAGGGAAATAATGCGGAAGGCACAACCCTGCTCAAGCGCGCTCTGGAGATCAATCCTGACAATGCGTTCGCTCTCTTCGACCTCGGAACCCTCGCGTGGAGGAGCAACGATGCTGCAACCGCGGAAACCTACTTCCAACAGGCCGTGGCGATCGAGTTGCACCCCGAGTGGTTGGTCCTTCTGGCGAACGTCAAGTTCAAATTGGATAAGCAGCAGGAGGCGGCGCAGATTGTGCAACAGTCACTGGAGTTAGATCCGACAGTCCGCGGAGCGCATTCGCTTCTAGGCAATATGTATTTGGCGCAGGGCAACCCAGCGGCCGCGGCAAGCGAATTCAGCACGGAGCTTCAATTCGATGCATCCGACCCGGTGGCCCAACAGGGCCTGCAACTTGCGCAACAGCGGCTTCAACAGCATAACTAGCGCGTGTCCGGCTCGTTATTTGGTCGTGCAATCTGTTTGGGATGCTTCAGCTGAACGCAATCCAACGCTTGCCGCAGCGCGACGCCAATTGTCGACCGCATAAGCGGTGCAAATCATCATCACTCCCAGATGAGGAATGCTGTACTCCCTGTTGAACCCCGAGAGTGCGCACATTCCGAGGAAGGTCCCAACCGTGGCGAGCGCAAGCCCGCTGACAATGATGTCTGACACGCGGCGCTCTCCGAATGTGCTCATCAGAACCACAGGTGCGAAAACTACAAAGCCGAATAGGATGATGTAGAGCCCGGTCAGAATCGGCGCAACTGAATTAATCGAAATTGGCAGGAACCTCGCAAGGCGCTGATGTCTGATATAGTCGCCCCCATCCACGGCTGTGATCCGGCTATTCTCCGCAGCAGGAGTTGAATCCAGGTACCTAAAGCTGAATGTATCGAGGAAATTTCCTGTTACGTTCGCGAGATACACACCAGGATACTTTTTGGTCAGCTTCCCCGACACCGCGCCCACATAGTCTCCGATGTTGATCAACTTCCTCAAACGTTCAAAGCACAACTGGTCCGGTTCCTCGCACGGAATGCGAGCCTTCATTCCCAGCCCTTCTTCTAATGCGCGATCTACTCTCAAGTGAAAGGCGGACGGTGTCTCCGTCGGGTCAGTCAGAGGGAAAAATGTATATCGGTCCCAGAGATCGTACTGGGCTTGCCAGACATGGTCACGTACTACGATGCCATCATGGTTTCGCTGCAAGTAAGAAACAGCGAGAGTCTCTCCGAGCACACGGTCTTCCGGTTCCACTCGGTCGAAGATGTTGTATACAGTCTTACTTCGATTCCACCCCGTGAGCGTGGTGATTCGAAATTCACCAATACCCACATAATTCCATGTCATCCACGCGAGAATCAGCGGAGCCGCCGACGCGATGATCAGCAAGGTTGCGATCGGTGCGCTGTTTCCGCAAAAGGAAGGGCCTCCACGCAGCTTCGATACTGTCCAGGCACCCATCAGCACAGATACGAGAATGGCACAGAAAATGAGATTCTCCGGACGGAGCAGCGACGTGCAACTGAATAACAATCCGCAAAGCACTGACCACAAGACGAACCGGGAACCACCGTTGACCCTTTTGACCAAGCCAGTGAATACCAACGCACACAAACTTAACGCGGCAAATGAAAGCGACAGATTCAGAATCTGAATTTCCATCATGCAGAGTGCAGGGGTTGTCACCGCGAATATCGAAGTGACAAGAGCAACACTCTTGCGAACGCTCAGTTTCTCCATCGTGAAGTACAAGATGCAGACTGCCGCAATATCCATCGCTGATTGGAGGCAAACCGTTACATACGCGGTAGGGATAGAAAGAACAGCCAGGGCGCGGACAGTGTTGTAAGAGGCGGAAACCGGGAGCGTAGTGATGACGTGAACCCCTGCCAGCCATTGCGTAAATCCCAGGAACAAGGGATAAACAGGAGTGCGCGCTCCCCAGAAAAATCTGTGATTTCTCCAGAGAAAATAGGGGATCGCATACCCAGGGCTGTCATTATTCCAGATCGGGTTGAAGGCAAGATAGAAAGGCACCCTTGCCAGAATGCCAACGAACCAGACCAGCAAATAAGGCACATACTTACGTCTGTAAATCCCTTCGTCCTCTGTCCGTGCGTTGGGCTTGGGATCTAGGCTTGGACTTTCGGAGTTCAATTAACCTGCCTGTCATCCGATGTGAGTAAGACAATTACAAAGTGAAGCGGTCTTCATTGGTGGACAAACACTACAGACAACGCGTCCTCGTAAATGATCTTGAAACGCGAATCTAGGCTCAACTGCCGGGCCAGCGGCAGCACGCGGCGCAATAGTACGACTCCAGACTCATTCAAGTAGGGATCAGTGGTGTAGGACGGCTCGGCTCGCTCTGACTTGACGAAGACCTCATCGAGGGCATCTCCATAAAGATCGTTGCGGCCATCGATCGCAACTGGATAGCCGGGGGTATACCAAGTGAGAAATCCTCCCCAGGTTAGATCGTTGTAAAGCGGCCCCGGTACGGGATTCTTCCGTAGAAAATTAACGGCATTGACAGGGAAGAAATCGCTGATGCTATTGTCCAGCCCGCGCTCGGTAAAGTCCTTGCCCGGAGCAAGTAGCCACACCCCCACGCATACCACTGCAGCCACTCCCGCCCATTCCAGCGCAGTCTCCGGTTGGTCAAAATCTTTTTCTTGTCTAACAATGTCGGCGATACACGCTGCTGCCGGAAAGCAGATGAACCAGGAATCCCGCATGGTTCGGAACGCTACAACGCTGCAGATGGTGAGAAGCACAAGTAGGAACGGATCGAGTTTCTTCTGTCGCCCCAATGCAAAAAAGCCCGCGGCGGTCAGCAAGAGTTGGACATAATTTTCTGAAAAACGAAAATTGATCGCCTGTAGCTCGATCATCATTGAATAAGCGTACTTGGCTTTCGTGTATTCAAAGATCACTTCGTAAAGATGAAACCAATTCGGACCAATACAGGTAGCTGCCATGCAGCCAGCCAGGATGAGCAGCAAGCGGTCCCCGGGAAGAACCGAGGGATGCAGAGATCCCGGGTAAATGTTGAGCTTCTGGAACCAGCGCTGTGCCAGGTTGACCGCGACAAAAATGCCGAGAACGAGCAGTCCGTACGCAAACTGGATGTGCAGATTGGCCCACACCGCAAATACCAGCGGAAGCCAATACAGCGGCTGCACTCGGCCGCTCCGGTTCGCCTCCAGAATCAGCGTCAGAGTGATGATGAACAAGATCATGGTGAAGAAGACTGGGCGGGGCATGAGCGTGAACAATACCGGATAGCACGCCGCCACACTCAAGCCGCAGGAAACCCAGAAGCGTCCCGAAAGGCGGTGCAGCATCCAGAAGACCATGACGGCAACGGCCAGCGTGAGTGCGGTCCCAAAGAAACCGACGCCCAGCAGTCCAAAGCATCGGTAGGCCAGCGAAAGCAGCACCTCATATCCCCAACTGTAAGCCACCCACGGGGTGTTGGCCGCTGTGCGCGAGAGAATTCCAATGTGGGGCACGCCATGGTTTTCGAGAATCCAATCCCCGACCCTGAGATGCCACCAGATGTCGGGGTCATGCACGCTGTACTTGAGATCCAGGCAGACATTGGCTACCCAGATGAGCAGGGCGGTGAGAGCAAAAAGTTTCACAAACCGCTTTTGCAAAACCCCGCGTACTTGTTGTAGTGCACTCATGCCAGAGAAAAACCTCAAAACAAGAATTCCGATATCGGCCTATGGCTCGGCTGCCATCGCCGACCACTGTTCCCACTAGTATCGCATTGCCTGAGGTGGTTGCGGAACCGTCGCATTCGCGCCGCAGTTTACCGGCGACCCTCTCTCTCTCCCGTTGCTGACTCCGATGATTGCTACTGAATCCTGCTGGGCCAACCCGTAAGACCTTGGACGTACGCTCCGGCGTGACGGAGGTCACAAAGCAGCTCTGCTCAGAAGGGATATATTTACGACTGTCGCAAGCGAGGCATCAGGCTGAATCCCAACGCTGTGCCCACTTTAGCTCACCTCAAGGT
>Ga0181516_10000833_pt1 | contig 25470 bp, 18 predicted proteins | sample PEATcosm2014_Bin_25_FD_121104 | JGI IMG/M metagenome (GOLD analysis project Ga0181516, IMG submission 121104) | Peatland microbial communities from MTU Mesocosm Facility, Houghton, MI, USA - PEATcosm2014_Bin01_10_metaG | ecosystem: Environmental > Terrestrial > Soil > Wetlands > Peat | place... | reverse complement strand
TGTCGCTGCTACTTTTGCACTTTGACAATGAATATGCGGCGCTGTATCGCAATGAAGGCGCGATGAACTTCACCGATGTGTCTATTGCTTCGCGGATTGCGCGCGGTACACAGGGCTACGTCGGCTGGGGTGATGCGTTTGTCGACTTTTCAAACGATGGCTGGGAGGACTTCTTCCTGGTAAACGGTCATGTGTATCCGCAGGTGGATAGCGCGCATGCAGCGGCGAAGTATCATGAGCCGAAACTGCTGTTCCTGAATCAGCGCGATGGCTCTTTCAGGAATGTGAGCAAGCAGGTCGGAGAGGCGATCACGGTGCCGCAGGTAAGCCGCGGGATGGCGATCGGCGATCTCTTCAACGATGGACGGCTCGAAGCGGTGGTTGAGAATCTGGATGGGAAGCCGATGATCCTGCGGGCGGCAGGCGGACCGCAGAACCACTGGATAAGCTTTCAACTGGAAGGCGTAAAGTGCAATCGGCTGGCGCTCAACGCGCGCGTGCGTGCGACCGCGGGCGAGCTGGTGCAGCTTGGAGAAGTGATCAGCAGTGGAAGTTATCTCTCGCAGAACGACCTGAGGATTCATTTCGGGCTGGGAGCGCATGAGCGCGTGGACAGGGCAGAAGTGCTGTGGCCGAATGGAAAGACGGAGACATTGACGAACCTGGCGGCGGATCGCTTTTACACGGTGCGCGAGGGAGAAGGCGTGATTTCATCAAAGGCGGCGGAGGTTTCCAGGACCAAGTGATTTCCATCAAGACTAAGATGTACAGGATGAAAGATTGGATAGCACCAATCGTATGCGCAGCGTGGCTGACTCTTGCGGCTGCTCCATCCGATGCACAAGCTCTGAAGCCGCCGGTCGAGTCGCCGTTGATGAGGCAGCTGCACCAGGCAATCAGCATGGCTGACAGGGGCGACAAAAAGGAGGCGATGGAACTCACAGATGCGCTGCTGGCGCAACATCCTGAGTTTGCACCTGCGCTCAAGTTGAAGGGCATGCTGCTCGAGGATGCGGGACAGCAGTACGAAGCAGGCGAAACGTATCAGAAAGCGCTGCAACTTGCACCGAACGATGCAGAGCTTCTGCTGAAGGTTGGAATCTACCAGCTTGTTGCAGGCGACAAGGAGAAGGCCGTCCAGTTGCTCGCTCATCATTTGAAGATGGTTCCCCGAGACGGAGATGCGCTTTACTATCTGGCGCAGGCATATCATCTGACGGGTCACGACGATGAGGCATTGAAGGCGATCAAAGAGTGCGCGAGGATTGAGCCGGACAACGCATCCGTCTTGCAGAAATACGGCGAGCTCCTTTGCAGTTCGGGGGACTGCGCCGCAGGGCTGCAGTGGCTGCTCAAGGCGCAGCGCGCTGATTCAACCTTGCCGCGGATCGATTTTTCAATTGGCGTTGCAAGCTTCCGGAACATGGATTTTGAAAGCGCGAAGAAGTTCACCGCACGCGCGGCAGAGCTGCAGCCTAACGATCCAAACGTGCTGGCGTTGCTCGGCTCTGCTGAAGCGAAACTGTCTGAGTGGCAGGATGCGAAATCTGCGCTGGAGCGAGTGGTTGCGATGCGCCCGGACGATTTGGCTTCGATGCTCGAGCTCGGACATTGCGAAGTGGAACTTGGCAGCAATCAGGACGCAATCGACACGCTCAATCGAGTGTTGAAGCTGGATCCGACGCAGATCATCGCACACTTCTATTTATCGAGAGCGTATGCCGGTTTGGGCAAAAAGACAGAAGCGCAGCATGAAGCGGAGCTGCACCACAAGATGATGGACCAGACTACGTTTGTTCCATCGTTCGAGAGTTCGGGGCGCGATGCTGCGATTCAGGGTCCGGCAAGAAAACTGCTGGCTGATCATCGCGAAGAAGATGCGAGGAAGCTGTTCCTTGAAACATCTAAAGGGGACTCTCCGACTCCGGCGAGCGCGTATGTTTTTGTGGGGAAGATGTATCTCTTCATGGGCGACACAGAGGATGGTTTGCGCAGCCTGCAGCATGCGTTGCAGATAGAGCCGACGGTGCGCGGGGCGCATACCTACGAAGGCATTCTCGCGTTGAAGCATGGCGACCTGGACGGAGCGGAAAAGGAGTTCCAGGCGGAGCTTGCAAACGATCCGAATTATCAAACGGCAATTGCGGAGATGGGCGAGGTTCGCTACAGGCAGGGGCGCTGGGTGGAAGCGGCGCAGCAGTTGCAGAGGTCGCGGACGATGGTCCCGCAGCTGCTGTTCATGGAATGCGACTCGTACTTTCATGCAGGCGATGTGAAGAATGCGGATCTTGCGGCGGAGGCGCTTGCTGCGTACGGAAGAAACGATCCGGAGACGATGCATGGACTTCTGGAATTGCTCAATCGCAACGGGCAGACGGAGCTGGCGCAACGCATTGCGAGCGATCTCAAACCTTGAAGGACGTTACTTTGTGGCGTTCTCAGTGACGGTGAGGATCCGATCAGGTTTTATATTCGTCAGGACTTGCTTGATTCCGCTGGGCCACGCAAGTTCGATCTTGTCGATGACAGTGGAGTCGCCCAGGCCAAAGTGGACCCGCTTGTCACTCGACGAGTTATAGCCGACAGCTGTGGTTGCTTCGTTGTACTGGCTGCCATGGGAAGTTGTTACTTTCACTTTGGTCCCCAACCCATCGCGATTTGATTTTGTGCCAACAAGATTGAGGATGATCCAGTGGTTTTTGTTTTCTGATCTGTTCATGAGGATCTGCGGCGACCCATTGAGAACTGCAACCACAATGTCGATTTTGCCGTCGTTGTTGAGATCGCCGAATGCGGCTCCGCGGTGAGGCATTGGGGTTGCAAAACCAGCTCCCGCCTTCGTGCTTAGATCCTCAAATGTCAGGTTGCCCCTGTTGCGAAAGAGGCCATTGGGCATTGCATAGGGCCGGTGATCGAGTTCCATCGAGTTATCGAGAATGGCGGCGTTGGCGGTGAAGATGTCCTTGTTACTGTCGTTATCGAAGTCAAAGATACCTGTGCCCCAGGCGGTGATGCGGCTGGTAATCTGCGTAAGTCCCGCCGCGCCTGAGACGTCCTCGAAGAGGCCGCCGCCGAGGTTTCTGTACAGTGGAAAACTATCTCCAAACATGGAGGTCTCGAAGATATCCGGCTTGCCATCGTTGTCGATGTCGCGGAAATCTGTACCCATGCCAGCCATGGCGCGGCCATTGGCGTTGTAAGCTACGCCTGCGAGTAACGCCGATTCTGTGAAGGTGCCATCACCGTTGTTATGAAGCAGGTAATTCTGGAAAGTGTCGTTGGATACAAATATATCTGTAAATCCATCGTCATCGTAATCGGCAAACGACACTCCCATGCCCTTGCCGATGTATTGAGAGATATGGGATTGCTCGGAGACGTCGGTGAATGTGCCGTCGCCATTGTTGCGGTAGAGGATGTCGGGGGTTCCCTGGTAACCGACCGGAGAGCAATAGGCGGGAAGGCCGCGCACGTTCCAGCGTGCGGCAGTGGCGATGTTGTAGTCGACATAGTTCACCACGAAGAGGTCGAGGTTGCCGTCATTGTTGTAATCGAACCACCCGGCGGCAACGCTCCATGTTTTGCCGTACTTGGGGATGACTCCACCAACGCCGGCCTTTTCAGTTACATCCGTGAAGGTACCGTTACCGTTGTTATGGAAAAGCTGGTTGCGATTGACGCCGGTCACGAATAGGTCGACAAATCCATCGTTGTCATAGTCAGCGGCGGCGACTCCCATGGAATAGCCCAGACCCTTCAGGCCGGCGCTTTCGGTAACGTCGGTGAATGTGCCGTCGCCATTGTTACGGAACAGCCTGTTGGAGTAACTCGCGTCAGTCTTCTCCATGGACGGAAGGGGCGCTCCGTTAGTGAAGAAGATGTCGAGCAGGCCGTCGTTGTTGTAGTCAAAGACAGCTACCCCGCCGGTCATGGTCTCAATGGTGTAGTGCTGCGGCGTGACGCTGTTCTTAAGAATGAATCTGATTTTTGACGAGGCGATGATGTCTTGAAATTCGATGGCGGATTTGGAGGAGACAACTACCTCCGGGGGCTTTCTGCCGGTTGCGGAGGGGTGTTGCTGCAAAGGGCGGTTCGGCGGGGGATTTTGAGCCGGGAGCGATTGCTCGGAAAGGCTGGCTGTCAGAGCAATCGCCAATGCCAGCCGCAGCCAATAGCGGACGGCCCGGGATGGACGGCTTTCCAGTTGCGCGGCGCAGGGGCATGGCGCGCAGAACGCGCGTATAGACCGGAAGGGATTGGTGGGGATTCCTATCAATGTGGGCATGAAACCGGGACTGGGAGCACGCCCATATTGGCCAAGATATGCGCGTTTACTATGCATCGCGAACTCCAGTGGGACCGAAGCGAGTTGCGGAAGTACTTCGCGAGAGTCAGGCAAATACAACCTCTCGCGGGGGTTCAATTTCCAGTTTGGTACGTAGCCGCACACTTTCTGGACAAAGAATCTTGCTCGTAAAACCCAAGAGATCATGTGATGGATTATTGCAACAAGCACAATCTTAATTGTTTGCACTGCAATTGCATGTTTTCTTTGGGGATCTCACGGTTCCCGCCTTGAAGAGATGCAAAGGTCGTGTTGGTCAGCATGGGATTCTGGACTCTCGGCGATTGGGCCGTCCTTGCAATCAAGTACGGCACTTTGGCTGGATCAACAGAACCTCTCTTAAGCAATATTGAAGCTGATGAAATAAGAACTTCGACAATCACGAATGGGACAAGAACAAAGCTCTTGTCGCCAACCATCTCCACGTCAACTCGAATGGAACTGACGTAAACAGCCGCGACGAGTTCGTTAAACGCATCGCCCGCTTTGCTGTGCCATTTCCTGACGTCAAGATCACGGACTTGGATACCGTGGTGGACGGCAATAAAGCCGCGATCCGCTTCGTCATCACTGGCACCCACACCAGCGATCTGCCAACACCGAACGGCGTACTCCACGCCACAAATGGAAAGATCAGGGTCGACGGGATTGAATACTTCACTTTTGACAAAGAGGGCAAACTGGTCGACCTGCTGATGGTCGAAGACCTGGCCGGGATGATCAGGCAACTCTCGGCCAATGATTGACCGATCGTCGGATGCTCAATTCTCCGATCTAGCGTCCGGGACAGGATTTCGCACATATGGGTGGCGCTCAGCATTAAAATTGTCGGTCATGCCGCAGTGAGGGTGGCTATTCGAGCATGGGTCCAATCCGGGTCCATTAAGGGTCCATTAAGGATTGCAACCCGCTCTTTTCCATTCAAATCCGCTTTGTTATGCTGCGTTAAGTTGTTGAAAATGCGTTCTTCAGCGTTTTCGCAACGAGGAGGCCAGCGGTTCGATCCCGCTCAGCTCCACCAAACTTCAACCAGAGTTCTGGCGTATATCCCGCTCAGCTTCACCAATCTCCAACCAGAGTTCTGGCGTATATCCCCCGCATCGCTCAGACAAGTTCATCGATACGAGCTGTGAGATTGTTTTCAGCAGCCACAAGACTCGATCCGCCGGCTGTCGCTCCTGAAAGAGTTGGATCCGAGGCCACGTACTCCCCGCCAGACTCTTGAACGCTTGCAGAGTACGTCGTTCCACCGACGGTCGTGGAGAAACTGGTCTCCTGAATTTCCTCTGCCGCACTGCTGCTCGCGCTCGCTCCGCCTGAGGCATGTCCAGAGGCACTGCGGGCAGGCGCCGCTGCCCTGGTCGAACTCGTGGCATCCGCACTCGCAGTCGCCTGGACCGGCTTCGCCGGACTTGCCGCGGCAGACGAAGAAGCCGCCCTCGCCGAAGCCGCCACCGGGTTCAACACCACGGGGCTTGAGTTCCCAGATGAAATGGCACTGATCAACATCGCACATTCCTCCTCACGTCAACCGATCTTCACTGACTCGTTTATCGACAGATTTCGCGTATGCGAGAGATTCGTCGAACCTAGGTTTTTCCTCATCTTCCAGCCGAGAACATGGCTTGATGCTTGCTCCTACATGTGCGGGAGTGCAACATGCATGTACACGGTAACCTGATGCAATCCAATGGCGCCAATCTCCACTCGGCTGCCGCTGCGGAGAAGGCGGTCGCCGCGCAACGAGCCGCCGATGTGCGCAAGAAGTTGATGAAAGGTGGCCTGGAAGTCGATGGCGGATCGAACTCGGAGGCAGATTCGATGGTAATGCGATGGTTGGCTGGAGATTCTCACCAACGGCAAGACCCGAATCAGGGCCACAGCCGTTAGATACCGCTCAGCTCCACTAATCTTCCCAAGCAACACTCCTCTGCCTCTTCTTCGTCCCGGCAACACGCGCATGCGCTATAGTTCGGGCATGACCCGCAAGAGAAAGTATGGCTTTCTGTTCGTCCTGGTGTGCCTTTCCTGCTCCTCGCTTTTCTCACAAGATGACGCTGCCCGCAGCCGCCTGTTTGCCGCCCACGCGCAGTACTACACGCCTACGGCAAGCGGACTCAAGTCTTTCCACTGCGACGCATCCATCGATTGGAAGGCGATGCTCTCGCGCTTCAGCGGAACCGATGTTCCCGACGACAACCCCTTCCTGACTTATCTCTATACCATCCATCTTGCGGTTTCAGACGATCTGCGCGGCAAGGGTTCACTGGATTGGACAACCACGGTCGCTCCTCCCGCGGGGAAAGAAGAGCCTGCACGGCAGATTCGCGAAGGCCTGCAAACTTCGGTAGCCGGCTTCTTTCAATCCTGGAATGCTTATATGAATGGAAGCATGGTGCCTCTGCCTGACAGCACCATCACGATCAAAACCGTGGAAACCGGATTCCACCTGAGTGGAATGTCGGGGGATCTTAAACTCGACGAAGACTTCGACAAAAATATGCTGCTCACTCAGGTCAAGGTCGTCGGCGCAGATCTCAAAGTCCTCGCCACCCCGAGTTACGTCACCACACCCGATGGACTTGTCGTCTCTGCCGTCACCTCGCAGGTCAATCAACCGCCCACGGCTCCACTGACCGAGGTCACGTTCCACATTGAATACGCAAAGGTGGACTCATTTCAAATTCCGTCGCACGTCATCTTCGACGTCAAAAATACCGGCGTGATCGCCATCGACTTCAGTGCCTGCAAGGCGTCGGTTGGCGATTTCACAAAAAATCAGTAGACCTCATCGCGCGCAGCTCCGGTCGCGCAGCCAATTATGGATTGTGCCAGAAACCGTCTGGAGCAATCAGCGCGTCCGCCTGCTTTGGTCCCCAGGTTCCGCGCTTGTAGGGCCGCACTCTGTGATGCGACTTCAGCACCGGCTCGACCACTTTCCAGGCAGCCTCTACCGCGTCTTCGCGCGTAAAGAGAGCCCCATCGCCGGCCATCGCATCGGTCAACAGCCGCTCATAGGGCGCTTCCACACCGGCTTGCTCTTCCAGCAGGAAAAGCTCGCGCTGCTCTCCGATAAATTCCTTGCCCGCAAGCTTGACCCTGGCAGCGAGCGCAACGGCTGAGTTGGGCGACAATCTGAAGCGCAGGTAGTTGGTCCTGCCGTTGGCCGGCGCTGAATCGGCGAACAGTCTCTGCGGCGGCGCCTTCAGTTCCACAAGCACTTCGGTTGCGGTCTCCGGCAGATATTTACCGGATCGCAGATACCACGGCACACCCTCCCACCTCCATGAATCGATGAACAGCCGCACCGCGCAATACGTCTCGACGTCTGAATTCCTGGCCACGTCCGGCTCTTTGCGATAGCCCGCGTATTGGCCGCGCACCTCGTCATCCGGCTTGAGCGGCCGCATCGCTGTAAAGACCTTGGCCTTCTCGGTCTGCACGGCTCCATAGTCCCTGCCTGCCGGTGGCTCCATGGCCAGCAGCGCGACAATTTGAAACAGGTGATTCCCGACGACGTCCCGCAGGCATCCAGCGGACTCGTAAAATGCGCCGCGCCCCGCGACGCCGAAGTTCTCCGACATGGTGATCTGAACATTCGAGATGTAGTTCCGATTCCAGAACGGCTCAAGAAACGAATTTGCAAATCGAAAGTAGAGAATGTTCATGATCGCTTCTTTGCCGAGGAAGTGGTCGATGCGAAAAATCGAATTCTCAGGAAACACGCTGAGCGCCACGCGATTGAGCTGCCGGGCTGAAGCGAGGTCGCGCCCGAACGGCTTCTCGACGATCACCCGCGCATTGTCGGCGAGGCCTGACGCGCCCAGCCCCTTAATCACGGTTTCAAAAAGCGAGGGCGGTATGGCGAGATAGTGTGCCGGGCGGCGAGCCTTGCCGAGCGCCTGCTTTATTGCGGTAAATGTTTTCGGATCGTTGTAGTCGCCGCTCACATAGCTGAGATGCGAGAGCAGATGTTTGAGCGCGCCCTTGTTGTCGATGCCGCCCGCCCGCTTGATGCTGTCGGTGACGCGCCGGTGCAGACGCTCCAGACTCCACTTGGGGAATGCCACGCCGATAACCGGAACGTTGAGGTCGCCTCGCTTGGTCATCGCGTAAAGCGCGGGAATTGTCATCTTGTGCGCGAGGTCTCCGGTCACGCCGAAGAGCACGAGCGCATCCGAGTGTGCCACAGTCATGGTTGCCTCATTTCTTTTTCCATCTCGGGTCCTTTGAATTGAGTTGGCTTGCTCTTCGATCGGGTCGAATAGGAGTTTCGCATACCTGCCCTCACTCGCAAAGCGCGCCTCCAACCCGATATCATGAGCTGTGAATTCTTCAGCGATCGTTTCGCGGCGGCCAATCACGCGGCGCCGCTTCATGGCGGCGAGCGCAATAAGCGCGGCCGGGCTGGCCCTCTACTCCGGTGAAATCGCCCGCCATCATATCGAAATCGTTCAGCGCACCATCTACCTGCGCAATCTTCCTGCTGCATTCGATGGCATGACTCTCGCGCAGGTCAGCGACATTCACCTGCACGAATTCACTGAGCCCTACTTCCTTCGCGAGGCGGTCGCCCGCATCAATCGTCTGCGGCCCGACGCTCTGCTGCTCACCGGCGACTATGTCAGCCACGAAGTCATGCCGCGCCGGATCGAGATCGGCTCCGCCTGGCTTTGCGCCAATATTCTTAACGAAATCGAATGCACGCATCGCTATGCGGTGCTCGGCAACCACGATCATGCGGTCAACGCCAAGGCTGTCGCCGCCGCGCTCAGCGCCAACGGCATCACGGTTCTCACCAACTCGTTCATCCCGCTGCGTCGCGGCTCTGCGCAGATCTGGCTCGCCGGCCTCGACGACCCCGTAGCGGGCCACCCGGACCCAGACGAGGCGATCCCCGCCGCGATCCGCAACCGTCACGAGGAACCTATTGTCCTGCTTTGCCATGCACCCGATTACGCCGATGAGTTGCTCGACCAACCCGCGGGCGCTGCGGTGTCATTGATGTTGAGCGGCCACACGCATGGCGGACAAGTGCGCCTGCCATTTGTCGGCGCGATGCAATTGCCTGACCTCGGCAAGCGCTATGTCGAGGGATTTTTTCGTTTGCAGAACATGCAGCTCTATGTCAATCGCGGCCTGGGCACTGTGGGCCTGCCCTTTCGCCTCAACTGCCCGCCGGAGATTACCTGGCTTACATTGCGGCGCGGTGAACCGGCAACCGCCTGAAGGCGCCATTCCACCATTCCTCTAAGTTTTCCCTTGGTCCCTTAGTCTCTGGATCTAGCTGAAGAGGTCCTTCATCTTGTCGAGCAGCCCCGGCGAAGACGGCTTGTTCTCCACCTTGAGCGATTCGGCCAGTTGCGACACCAGGTCGCGCTGCGCACGGCTCAGCTTCTTGGGAATCTGCACCACGACCTTCGCCACCAGATCGCCGCGGCCTTTTTCGTTGAGGAAAGGAACCCCGCGCCCGCGCACGCGCAGCTCTTTCCCGCTCTGCGTGCCCTCGGGAACTTTGAGCGTCACCGCTCCATCGACCGCTGGAATCTCGATCTCCGCGCCCAGCGCCGCCTGCGGAAAGCTGATGGGAATCACGCAGTGCAGGTCGTGTCCGTCGCGCTCAAAAAAGTCGTGCGCGCGGATCGACAGCACAATGTAGAGGTCGCCGCTCGGTCCGCCTGAGCGGCCCGCATCGCCTTCGCCGCCATAGCGAATGCGCGTGCCTTCTTCAACCCCTGCCGGCACCTTGACCTGGAGCTTGATCTCCTTTGACGCGCGCGTATCGCCGTGGCAAGTTGCACACGGGTCGCTCACGATCGAGCCTGCGCCGCCGCATGCGCTGCACGTCCGCGCCACTGAAAAGAATCCCTGCTGATAGCGAATCTGCCCGCGCCCCTGGCACTGCGGACACGTCACAGGCCCGCGTCCCGACGCGCTCCCGCTGCCATGGCAGGTCGCGCACATTTCGAAGCGGCGAATCTTCACCTCGGTCTCGGTGCCGAAGATCGCGTCTTCAAAATTGATGGCCAGGTCAAAGCGCAGGTCTTCGCCGCGGCGCTGTCTCGTGGCGCGCTGCTGGTTGCCGCCCATCGAGAACATCTCGCCGAACAAATCTCCAAAAATGTCGCCTAGATCGACGCTGCCCTGGAATCCGCTGAATCCGCCCGCGCCCGAACTCACGCCGGCGTGGCCAAAGCGATCGTAAGCAGCGCGTTTGTCCGCGTCGCTCAGCACCTGATAGGCCTCGCTGGCCGCTTTGAACTTCTCTTCGGCCGCATGATCGCCCGGATTGCGGTCAGGGTGATACTTCATCGCCTGCTTGCGATAGGCGCTCTTCAACTCCTGGTCGCTCACATCCCGCGAAACGCCCAGGACCTCATAGTAGTCAGCTTTGCTCACGTTTTCCCTGGTACTCATTCTCTCGTTTCGTCTCTAGTCGCTGGTTTGTTTAGGATTTGAAACCACGCGCACCAGCGCCGGCCTCAGCAGCCGGTCGCGCAGCTTATAGCCGCGGCGAATCTCCTCTGCCACATGCTGATCGGGCAAGTCGTCGCGCTCCACCGAGCCCAGAGCCTCGTGATGGCGCGGATCGAACTCCCCGCCCGTGGTCGGAACCACGGTCACGTGCAGTTGGCGCAGCACTTCTTCCATCTGCTTCACGATCAGCTCGACGCCCGAGCGCAACTGCTCCGCGGAGCCCTTGGCCTTCAGCGCCAATTCAAAGTTGTCGATCACCGGCAGGAACTGCTCCACCACGCTGCCCACGGCAAAATCGCGAAACTCCAGCTTTTCGCGTTCCGCCCGTTTGCGCGCGTTGTCAAACTCCGCCTGCAGTCGCGCCAGCCGGTCTAGCAGTTGATCCCGCTCGGCTTTCAACTTGTCATATTCGGCGCGGTTTACCGGTTCCCCCTCAATCGTGGGAGCCTCGCCGGCAACCTCTGCCACCGCACCCGGATCGCCCTCTGGCGCAATATCCTCGGCGGCGTCCATCGCTTTTAGATCTGTATCTTGTTCTGGCATTCCTCTTCGCAATCTTTCCAGGATATTTCCCATCTTCTTGAATGATAAATTCTGCGGCACATCCTTGCTCGTGCCAGGTTTTTCTGTTTTGCGCGGGGGTTTCGCCACAATGTGTTCACACTACCATGGACGAAGGTCCGGCCTTATTTCCCGAATCCGCTGCTCGTTCCGCGGGAACCTCGAGCAGCCGCTCAGAAAGCCGCGCCACATAGCGCACTGCCTGAATCATCTCCTGATATTGAATCCGCGTCGGAGCAATCACCGCCACCGTGCCAAGGTTGCCCCCGCCCAGCCGCGCCGGTGCGCCAATCAGCACCAGGTCCTGCATCGCCGGCGAAGCCTCATCCAGCCCCACCACCACGCGCACCTCGTGCTGCTTTCCATCTACATAAGCGGTCAGCAGCGCCACCAGCCGCTGTTTGGCCTCGAGCGCCAGCAGCATCTGCCGCAGCCGTTCGCGGTCCAATTCGGTGCCGATCAGGTTGGCCATGCCATCGACAAAAAGCGCCGGTCCCTGCTCGCTCACGTTTAGCGCGCCTTTGCTGCACAGTTCCTCAATCGAGGTCAGCAGCTCGTGAAACGCGGCCCGCTCCACTTCCATGCGCCGCGCCACTTCTGTGCGAATGCGCTCGATGGGCCAGCCGTGAAAATTCTCATTGAGATAACGGCCCGCGGTTTCCAGTTCCACCAGCGTCAGTTCGCGGTCCAGAGTCAACACGCGATCTTGCACGGCGCCGGCTTGCGTCACCAGCACGGCCAGCACGCGGCCCGTCGCGAGCTTTGAAAAATGAATGTGCTCCAGCACCTGGTTCGCGGTTGCGCCGGCCAACGCCACGCCCAGCCCCTGCGAAATCAGCGCCAGCACATGCGACGTCCGCTCCAGGTACTCGGTCTGCGTCGCCACTCCGCTGAATCCGTCCTGGATCAGTTCGCGGCGCTCCTCGGTCAGCAGCTCGCCGACGCTCAACGTCCCCTGTCCGCTCATGCGGCTCAGTGCGGCGTCCGATCGCGTAATCTGCTCCACGTAATAGCGGAAAGCCGCTGCCGTCGGCACGCGCCCCGCTGAGGCATGCGACTGCTCCAGCAGTCCCGAGTCGCCCAGCGTCGCCATCACGTTGCGAATCGTCGCCGAGCTCAGTCCCTCCCGGTTGGCGAGGAACTGCGCCACCGCCTGCGAAGCCACGGGCTCGCCGGTCGCAATGTAAAGCTCGATGATCGCCGTCAGCACCTGCCGCTCTCGCGGGCTCACGCGCATCTCGGGCATCTCTGCCAGCTCCCTCTTGCCGCTCTTAAACGCCATCCGCTCTATTAGATGGCAACTTGCCGGATTCCGTCGCACACCGCCCACGCATCCGATAACTACAGTCTCATCTGACACTTAGGCTGAGAAATTGATGGAGTGATCCTTCTTAATTCTAGGGATCGGCGACTGGCCATGTCAAGGCAAGACGCGCTCCGCTGCAGCCGAAAGCAACCGAATCCCGCTCCCCCGCGCTCTCACTGTCTGCGTGAACGTCGTATGTATCGGACGCAAATCTCACGTAAATCAGGAGGTAAGCGGCACCGTGCCCAACTGAGTGCCTGCCAACAGGATTGGCGCGGAGTTCGTTGCAATCGAAATCGCGCACGGCATAATGAGAATGTACCTACTGGAGGGCCGTCCCCATCGTGTGCCGCGTTTCAATTCGCGCCATCCTGCTCGCACTTCTCCTCGCGTGCCTTCCTCTTTTCGCACCCGCGCAATCCACTCCCGCGGAGACCGCCACCGTCGACGCCTTCAACGTCTGGCGTCAGAATCAGGCCGCGTGGCGCGCCCAGCACGAACGCGAACTCGCCGCCCCCGACGGCTGGCTCACCCTCGTCGGCCTGGAATGGCTCAAGTCCGGCGTCAACTCCATCGGCTCCGCCGCAGATAACACCGTCCGCCTCAGCCCCAGCGCGCCCGCTCACATCGGCCTGCTCACCGTCAGCGGCAAGACTCCCCAGGACACCACCATCCAACTGCTTTCGCCCCACGATGGATTCCCCGCCGACCTCGCTCTCGATGGACGCCCCGCGCGCGAAGGCATCCTGACCATCAGCGACACCAAGCCCTCCACGATGACCTGGCATGCACTCTCGCTGGTCGTGTTGCAGCGCGGAGATCGATTCGTTCTCCGCATCAAAGACGCCGACTCGCCCACCCGCACCGCCTTCCGCGGACTCCACTGGTACGCGCTCAATCCCGACTTCCGCGTCACCGCCCGCTGGGTTCCCTTCAAGCCTCCGCGCGTTGAAAAAATTCCCACCGTCATCGGCACCACCCTCGACATGCCCGCGCCCGGCCTCGCCGAATTTTTGCTCGAGGGCAAGGTCTATCTGCTCGAGCCGGTCATTGAGGGCAACGACACCCACCATCTCTTCTTCATCCTGCGTGACTCCACCAGTCAGTCGGACACCTACGCTGCGGGCCGATTCCTAACCACTGGCCTGCCCGATCACGGACTGGACCAGCCCGGCGCGCTCACCCTCGACTTCAACCAGCTCTACAATCCGCCCTGCGCCTACACGCCCTACGCCACCTGCCCGCTGCCGCCCGAGCAGAATCGCCTGCCCCTGGCGATCGAGGCCGGCGAGCAACGCTACAATTGAGCCGGTCTGCAAGGGGCGCGCTTGCACGCGCCTTTCGCACCGGCATATTCGATAAGTTTTCCCCCCGTCCCCAACCCTGTCTCCCCGCTTGCATCTAATCCCACGGAATGCTTATGAGCGAAATCCCGGTGCTCCCCGACAATCTGCAGGGAAAATTGAGGTTGCTGGTGCACACGGGGATCAAGCTCACCCGGAGCTCAGACCCGCAATCCATCGCGCAGATCGCGGCCGATGCTGGATTGGAACTCTGCGACGCTCAGTTCGGCGCGTTCTTCTACAGCGCCGCCAGCTCCGAATCCGGCCCCTACACGCTCCATGCAGTCTCTGGATCTGCGCTAAAGGACTTCGCCAGAATCGCCATGCCGCGCCTGACCAGGGCCTTGGCCCAAAGTTTCGACGGCGCCGGAATCGTGCGATCTGGCGACCTCGCCCGCGACCCAAAGAGCGCCCTCGACTCCCTGTGTCAGTCCATGTCTCTCGATCAATCCCTGGCCCGCAGCTACATGGCAATTCCAGTCAGAAATCACATCGGCGAAGTCGTCGGCAGTTTCTTCTTTGGCCATGGTGACAGTGGCGTCTTCCCCCGCGAGTCAGAGGACCTGGTCGCATCGGTTGCCGCCCAGGCAGCGGTCGCCATTGAGAATGCGCGCCTGCGCGAGCAGCTTACGTGCAAAGTCCGGGATCTCGAGACCGCTGAGTTCATTCAGTCCGATGTCTCCAAGCGCCTCGGCGAATTGGCCGCTATCATCGAGTCCTCCGACGACGCTATCCTCAGCAAAGACCTCAACGGCATCGTCACCAGCTGGAACCGCGCCGCTACGCGCATCCTCGGCTACTCCGCCGACGAAATGATCGGAGCGTCCATCCTCAAGCTCATTCCGCCCGAGCTCCACTCCGACGAGCCCATCATCCTCGGCAAAATCCGCGCCGGCGAACGAATCGACCACTTCGAAACCATCCGCATCGCCAAAAACGGCAACCCCATCGAGGTTTCCCTCTCGATTTCTCCGGTGCGCGATCGCTCCGGCCGCATCATTGGCGCCTCTAAGATCCTTCGCGATATCTCCTCGCGCAAGCGCGCTGAAACATCCCTTCTGCAGGCTGAAAAAATGGCAGCCGTCGGCCGCATGGCCGCCACCATCGCCCACGAGGTCAACAACCCCCTCGAAGCCGTGGTCAATCTCCTCTACCTCGCGCGCCAGACAGCCGTCGATCCCGAGCAGGCGGAGTTTCTGCGCGCCGCCGACAACGAAGTGGCCCGCATCTCCCACATCGCCCGCCAGACCCTCGGCTACTATCGCGAACACACCTCCGCGGTCAGCGTCTCGCTCGCCGAACTTGCAGCCGCGGCCATCCGCGTCTATCAGCCGAACTGCGGCAGCGCCGGCATCCGCATCGAGTCAAATTTTGAGTCGTCGCAGCCCATCATCCAGCGCCGAGGCGAGATGATGCAGGTCATCTCCAACCTCATCGCCAATTCCATCTACTCCATGCCCGGCGGAGGCACCCTCTCCATCGCCGTCAAAGACGTGCCCGGCGGCGTCTCCCTCTCCGTCACCGACACCGGCAGCGGAATTCCGGACGATGTGATGCCCCGCATCTTCGAGGCTTTTTTCACCACCCGCGCAACCGTCGGCACCGGCATCGGCCTCTTCCTCGCCAAACAGTTCGTTGAGGGCCACGGCGGCACCATCACCGCCAAAAGCAGCACCGACCCCTCCGATCACGGCACCACCATGACCGTTTTCATGCCCAATGAAACCGCCTACACCGCCAGCTAGCTGGCGCGTCAGGAGAGATCGGTCAATCTCAGTCGCTTAGGAAATATGAAAAACGACCAGCGCTCGATAAGGGCGCGGCTCACCGTTCTCCATCACCGGGCTGAAATGCCACTGCTTCAAGGCTTGGTCGCAAGGGCTAAAAAGATCAGGAGGCCCTCCAGCCGGAATCTTTTCAATCACCACGCCATCGGAATCGACCGCAATCCACAACTTGTAATCCGTGCCGGCTGGATATTTCCCCGTTGTCACAACCGGCTCAACGATGTTGCTCGCAAGCCTTCGCGCATCGGCGTCGGTCAATGTATCTTTCGGACCCCACGCGCGCGTGTCGAATCGGAACCTGAGTATCCCTTCGGCCTGCACTCGCCTTCCATCTCGATTCACGGGCTTCGTCTTCCAGCGCAGCAGTTGACGGACAACCGAATCATTCGCTCGCTCGCAACTGATGCTCAGGGGATGGACCTCGCGTATCTTACCCGCTGCGTCCAGCGAGAGATAGAACGATGCCTCGCCCGTTTGCGCGCCGTCCAGCACTTGTGGCCAGATGATTTCCGGATTTTCTCCTGCAATGGTGGCAAGCTCTGTCTCTGACAGGTCTGCTACCTGGATCGGATTCTCGTTCAGCTTTAGCATCTCTGTGGCGAACAAGGATGCGTCTGGATGCTTCAAATCTTCGAGCTTTGTAATCTCCGCTATCGTGTAATCGCCCACAGAGACTGAATAAATCAACCGACGTGCAATGCGCATGCCGTGAAACGGCTGATAGTTCATGAAGTCCACCGCATGCCCGGCAGGCCCAAGCGATTCGATTAGCCCGAAACGGCTGCTCAAACAGAGCGACCGCGCGGTGTCGTAGCACACCACGCCGGACTCGTCAGAAGAACCGTTCGCTTTCGTTCTTACCGGATCACCCGGCCTGACTGCGCTCTCGATCGGCGATGGATCAACCATTGCGGTCGCCAGCGTCCGCAAATCGAGTGGGAAATAAGCATCCGAATTGTGCTCGAACACCCGGTCGCCGTTCACAATGATGGTCTGGGCGAAGCCTGGCGAATCGATGGTGCGCCGCCATTTATCGGGCCCGAGCCAGAACATCTCGATTTTTGTCGATCCACCGTCGATGTCCGCCGTCAAGTGAAACGGAGGGCCACCTGGCGCGATCAGTTTTCCCTGAACAACTTTTGCCTCCGACGCCACGCCACTCCCAGCCGATTGCGCTGCCGCAGCCATCGCCAACATCAAGACCCCGCACGCCCAAAGAAATCGATAAGCCATCGGTCTATCCTCTAATTCAGAATTCGTTGACTGTACTGGTCATGGATTCGGGGCAATTCTATCAGCGGGCAATCCTGCGCATCCGGGCATCTCCGCGCCAATCCTGATAAATTCTAGGAAAGGACCTTTTGCACTTCGGCGCCGCCGCTCCACTCGCAGCGCTGCGTACACAGCAGGCAAGCCATGTCCCATCCCACTGAAGATCTCCGCATTAAATGGACCAAAGTCGTGCTCCCTCCCGTCTTTCTCGAGGAGGAGCGGCCCACCTCTGAAGCGGCAATCGCCACCATCTTCAACACGCGTCTTGAAATCTGCCGCATCCTCAGCCACGTCGATCCGCGCCTCCTGGTCGTCGTCGGTCCCTGTTCGATTCACGACATAAAAGCCGCCCGCGAATATGCCGCGCTGCTCCAGTCCGCCATCGCCGAGTTCTCTCAGGACCTGCGCATCGTCATGCGCGTCTACTTTGAGAAGCCCCGCACCACCGTCGGCTGGAAGGGCCTCATCAACGACCCCCACCTCGACGGCTCCTACATGATCAACGACGGCCTGCGCCTGGCGCGCAATCTGCTCCTCGATCTGGCCGAGATGGACGTGCCCACCGGCACCGAGTTCCTCGACATGATTTCGCCGCAATACATTGCCGGCCTCGTCAGTTGGGGAGCCATCGGCGCGCGCACCACCGAGAGCCAGGTCCATCGCCAGCTCGTCTCCGGCGTCTCCTGTCCCGTGGGATTTAAAAACGCGACCTCCGGCGATGTGCAGGTGGCCCTCGACGCCATTCTCTCCGCATCCCACTCGCACACGTTTCTCGGCCACACCAAGCACGGCCAGTCCGCCATCTTCGTCACCTCCGGCAACTCCGACACCCACGTCATCCTGCGCGGCGGCAGCAAGCTCGTGAACTACTCTGCCGACTGCGTCGCCAATACCGCCGAGCGCATGAGCAAAGCCGGCATCCAGCCCCGCATCATGATCGATTGCAGTCACGCCAACAGCCTCAAAGACCACGCCCGCCAGTCCATCGTCTGCCGCGACGTCGCCGCCCAGATCGCCGCCGGCAACCGCGACATCGTCGGCGTCATGATCGAGAGCAACCTTGTCGCAGGCGCGCAAAAGCTTCGTCCCGGCCAGACACTCGACAAGCTCGTCTACGGCCAGAGCATCACCGACGCCTGCATCGCCTGGCCCGAGACCCACACCTTGCTCGCGGAATTGGCCGTCGCCGTCCGCGCCCGCCGCGCGGCCTCAGAACCGCGCTCCCCAGCCCTCGCCGCCAAAATCAGCTAGCCTTGGCCCGCGCCTGCACCCGCACAAAAAAGAACGGCCCGCCGAAGCGAGCCGTTCCAGTTTCTATCTAGATTTATTGACCCCGTACCTTTAATGGCCCCGTTCTTTAATCTTGCTTTCTAATCGCGTCCACGCATCCAAGCTCGAAAGCGTCACCGGCCAGCATCTCCCCAGAGCTTCCAGGACCCCCTCCATTCCGAACCCGTTTGCGTGATCGCGTGAATCCAATGTAGGGCAGCTCGAGTTTCCCCACAATGCGTCTTTGGTGGATGCGGCATCCCCCGCCGGTCATCGTACCAAGGGTCATAAGACTTTGGTTACCTGCCGCCTCCGCGCCCCCTAAGCCTGCCCTATCACCACCGTGTGCGGGCTCATCGGAATCGGATGCGCGCGCACTCCCGTATACCCCGCATCCGCATACATCCCGCTCAGCTCGGTGAAGGTATACGCATCCCCATCCGCCGTGGTGGTCAGCATGGTCATCGCAAATCCCGCCGGCATGGGCGGCGAAACGCGATCCTCATTGGGCACAAACTCCAGCGTGAACGCCCCTCCGCCCGGCTTCAGCGCCTTCTTCACCTTCTTCAGCAGCCCCACGCACGTCGCCTTGTCAAAGTGGTGCAAAAAGTTCGTCAGCAGCACCGCATCGTAGGGGCCCCCAAACTCCACATCGAACGCGCTCCCCGCCAGCATGTCATAGCGATCGTGCACCCCGGCTTTCTCCGCGTTCTTCAGCGCCACGCGCAGCACCGGAGCCCAATCCAGCCCCGTTACCTGTGCCTGCTTGTTCTGCTTCGCGATCTCGATGCCAAACAGCCCATGCCCCGCCGCAATGTCCAGCACCCGGATCGGCCCATCGCAGCTCTCCAGCACCAACGCCCCCAGCGGCCCGGCCATCGGACCCATCATCGGCGCCATCTTCTCCGCAAAATCCACCCACACCGGATTCTCCGGCTCGACCGTCCCCGCGCCCTCCATCGTCGTCCGCCCGTTGCGCACCACTTCCGCAAGCTGCGACAAGGGATCCATCACCGCCGGGTTGGCGAGAAACAGCGCCACCGACGCCATGCACGCCGGCGATCGCGGATCGAGAAATGCCGCGCTCGTGGGCGTGTGCTTGTAGTGGCCGTTCTCCTTGGCCAGCACGCCGTTGATCACCAGAAAATCGCACAGAATCCGCGTCCCCCGCTCCGACGCCCTGGCATGCCTGGCAATCGAGGCCACATCGCCGGGGCCCTCGCCCACGGCTCTGAAAATGTCGAGATCGATCGCTGCCTTCAGCGCCGCAGTCTTCTGGTGCGCCTGCACCATGTCAAACACCAATCCCGGGTTCGGCGCAGCCGCCGCCTCATGTCCGTTCTGCATCTTCGACCTCCAAGTCGAACCATGCACAGGAAGAGCCAATCAACTGGGGAAGTTGCGCAATCGTCTCTGGGCAGGTGCGCCGAGTGTACCACCGGGCTTTTTACTTCGCCCCATGAAAATGCGGGCCCGCAGCCGGCGCGAATGCGCGCGCTTCACCGGCTCGCCTGCTGCGGCCTCGGCCGCGGTGGCCGGGGCGGTCCGCCGATCAGCACCCAGGTGCGCTCCCGCGTCATGCGAATCTGGCAGGCCAGCGCATCTGGCCCCGCGCAGCTTCTCGCCCGCAGGCCGAGCCATGCCACCTGGTCCGGCTCCAGCATCCACGCCGTCGCATCCGCCGCGTTGCGCGTCTGCGTGATGAAATAGGCCGCGTTCAGATCCGCGTCCGCCGCATCTGCATTTGCCTTCTCGCACATGCTCTGCTGCGGCGCCGGCGTGTTCTCCGGATGCCAGCAATAATCCTCATCGTGCACCAGCACATACTTCTTCCCATTTACGGGAATGAAATAGCGCGGCGATACCGGCGGAACTTTCGCGATCGCTTCCCACTGGTACAGGTCCTGCACAAACGCAGGCGGCATCTCGCTCATCGCCAATACTTTTCCCTTGATTTGTTTTGAATAAATGGTCAGCGTCGGCGTCGGTTCGCCGTTGGTCGGCGTGAAATAAAAAACGCCCAGCGCAATCCCTTCCTGCAGGTCAAACCACAAGAAGCCCCGCCCGCTCAGATACTGCCCCTGCTGTCCGCTCACCATCAGGTAGCGCCCGTCGCGCAGCATCACCGGCAGCTTCGACCCATCCTCCACTGCGTCCACCGCGTCTTCCAGCGACATGTCGCGGCCATAGTGATACGTGGTTCCGGGAATCGCCGCTTTCATCAGCTTGCGAAATGTCTTGTCCCGCAGCAGTTCCCGCGACGGCCGTCCCGCAAACGCGCTGAGAAACGCCAGTTGATCCGGCGGAATCGGATTTACGAGCACGGGTCCAAGCTCAGGCGTGATCGTCGGTGGTGCGCTTTGGCCCTGCTGTGCAAGCAGAGCTGCCGGTGCAGTCAGCGCCGCGGCAATCGCGAGCTGCGCAATCGCCATCCTCGCCTGCGCATTTTGAGGAAGAGAGAGGAAACGTGCAAGCGACGGCATCGGTCACCTCACACGCCCAATGTATGCCAAAACCCGCCCGCCGCCCAACAAATATTCCCAGCACCCGCCGTCGATTCGCCATCGATCCCGAACGCGATTCAGCCTTCTCCGTTCTGCCGGTCCGCCAACCCGATCCACGCCCCCTCCCACCCGCTATCATTAGGGCCAGAGCTACCCGAGGCGCCGCACGCATGCCTGAATTGTCCATCTTCATCTCGGCCGGCGAGGCCAGCGGCGAAGCTTACGGCGCTCTGCTCATCTCCGCGCTGAAAAAACGCCTCGACAGCCTCGGCCTCACCGCCGCTTATCTCGGCATGGGCGGCGAACGCATGGCCGCCGCCGGACTCGAGCGCATCGTCCGTTCTGAAGACATGGCCGTCATGGGCATCACTGAAGTCGTCCGCCACCTGCCCCGCATCTATCGCGAATTCCGCCGCCTCAAGCGCGCCATCCGCGAGCGCCGCCCCTCCGTTGCCATCCTCATCGACTTCCCCGACATCCACTTCAAGCTCGCCGAGGAACTCCACCGCCTCGGCATCCCCGTTCTCTTCTTCGTCAGCCCTCAGCTCTGGGCCTGGAAGAAAGGCCGCATCAAGCTCGTCCAGCGCTACGTCGACCGCATGCTCGTCATCTTCCCCTTTGAAGAGCAGTTCTACCGCGATCACGGCGTCCAGGTTGAATTCGTCGGCCATCCCCTCGCCGACCTGCCCCTGCCCGACGTCAGCCGCGAGTACTTCGCCATGTGCAATTACCTAAGAACGACAAGCACCTGGATCGCCCTGCTCCCCGGCTCCCGCGCCAAAGAGATTCGCGACAACCTGCCCACCATGCTCGAGGCTGCCCGCCTGCTCGTCCAGGGCAACCCCTCCCTCAATCTGGAATTCATGCTCCCCCTCGCGCCCACCCTCAGCGCTCCACAGCGCCATTCGGTCGTAGACCTGGTCGGGCAGTTGGGAAAAGGCCTCACAATCCGCCTCATCCACGACACAGGCGCCGCCGAGGGCGCAGATAGCCGCACCGAAGGCGCCCGCGCAGCCCTACTCCACGCCCGCGCCTCCATCGTCGCCAGCGGTACCGCCACCGTCGAAGCCGCCCTCATCGGCAACCCCTTCGTCGTCGTCTACCGCGTCTCGCCCCTCACCTACGCCATCGCCAAACGCGTCGTCCACGTCCCCCACGTCGCCATGGCCAATCTCATCGCCGGCAAGCGCATCGTCCCAGAACTGATCCAGAACGACTTCACCGCATCTAACATTGTCAGAGAGTTGAAGCCCTTGCTACCCGATGGGCCCCCTCGTCAGTCCATGATGCATGAGCTGGCGCAAATTCGCGGCCGGCTCATGACCGGAATACCGCACGGAGCGATCGATCGGGTGGCTGACCTTGCCCTTGAAACCCTTGGCCTTTCTTCCCCAATCAGCGAATCCGTGCAATCCTGAACCGGCGCAATTTGCGTATTCTCTAGATGAGTCTCATCTCGGCCTACGTCTTTAAGGAACGACCCATTACGATGCGTTCGAGAATCTCGATGACCCAATCCGTTTCGATGCTCTCCCGTTCGTTGCCTTCCCTGATCCTCGCCGCCGCCGCGCTCCTCTTCTCTGCGCCTCTCTCGGCCCAGCGCGCTGAGCGCCCCACGCTCAACATCACCGGCTACGTCATCGACGCCGAGATCGACACCACCACCCACCACATTGCCGCCAGGGCCCAGGTCACCTTTACCGCGCCTGCCAATGCCGACCAGGTTAGCTTCGGCTTCCACCCCGCTCTCAAAGTCAACAAGATCACCGACAACACCGGCAAGGTCCTCACCGGCGAACGCCTCGCCGACGGCACCATCCGCGTCACGCCCGACACCCCCATCGTCAATGGAATGGAGGAGCACTGGACCTTCGACTACGAAGGCATCATCACCGGCAACGAAGACGGCCCCGTTGAGGGCCTCAAGCTCGCCGCGATTCAGGAGCCCATCACCTACCTTCTCTATCCCGCGCGCTGGTTCCCCTCCACCGGCTATCTCACCGACCGTTTCACCGCGCAAATCCACATCAAAGTCCCGCAGGGCATGAAGGTTTTCTCCTCCGGCGCGCACGGCGACTCGCACCCCGTCACTCTCGCCAACGGCAAGCCCGGCGACCAGTTCGATTTCAACTGGACCAAACCCGGCTTTCCCGGCACCGTCATCGCCGGCCGCTACATGGGCCCCTTCACCGCCGGCCCCGGCAACGTCAAGGTCTACCTCACCGTCGCCCATCAGGCCAGCGGCAACCAGCTTGCCCAGACCGCCGCGAAAGAGTACGACTTTTTCTCCGAGAGCTTCGGCGATCCTGAGACGCCCCACCTCAACGTCGTTGAAATCCCCGACGACACGCTGCCCGCTGCCTGGGCTCCCGAGCTCGCCGGACTCCCCGGCAACCGCGTCGCCGACAAATCCGGCGTTCGCCTCCTCGCCAACACCATCGCTCATCAGTGGTGGGGTTCCGAAGTCAGCCCCCGCACCCTCAACGACGCCTGGATCACCAACGGCATGGCCCGCTACGGCGAGCTGATGTATCTCGAAGACGACAGCGGCCGCAGCGCCTTGCATTCCGCACTTGAAGACGTGGCCGCCGGCGCGCTGGCCTACGACACTACGCCGCTTTCATCGGTCGGCCGCCAAAATCCCTTCTCTCCCGAATTCCAGGCGCAGACCTTTGAAAAAGGCGCCATGATCTTTCACATGCTGCGCGGCGAAATCGGCGACAAGTCTTTCCTCGCCACCCTCAAGGGCGCCCTCAGCGAATACACCGACAAGCCCATCCGCGCCGAAGACATTGAAAAAGTAGCCGAGGCGCAGAGCCAGCAGCAGCTCACGCCCTTCTTTGCCCAGTGGATTGACGGCACCGGCGCGCCCACCTTCACCGACAAATACACCGTCTATCGCCTCGGCAACAACAAGGGCTTTCGCACCATCGGCGACATCACCCAGGACCTCGATCTGTTCCGCATGCCGGTCGACCTCCGCGTCGAGACCGACGGCAAAACCGAAAACCAGAAGATCGACGTAGTCGGCACCGATTCGCAGTTTGTCGTCGACACCTTCGGCCGTCCCCGCCGCATCGCCATCGACCCCAACGACTGGGTGCTCAAGTCCTCGCCCGATCTCCAGGTCCGCATCTCCATCTTGAAAGGCCAGCAGCTCGTGGCCCAGGGCGATCTGGTCGGCGCGCTCGCAGAATATCAAAAAGCCCTCACCGCCAATCCGCAAAGCTCGCTCGCCAGCTACCGCATCGGCGAAGTTCTCTTCACCCAGCGCAACTATCAGGCCAGCGTCAACGCCTTCCGCGACTGCCTCCGCGGCGACGACGAGCCGCCGTGGACCGAGGCCTGGAGCCACATCGCCATCGGCCGCATCTTCGACATCACCGGCCAGCGCGACCGCGCCGTCAACGAATACCGCCTCTGCGTTCAGACCAACGACAACACGCAGGGCGCCGTCAACGAGTGCCGCATGCTCCTCCAAAAACCCTACAAGCGCCCCGAAGACCAGTAGCCCGCCTCCAACCCCCGCAAGTGCCGCGCACGTGGGATGCTAGACTTTGCCTTTAACGCCCACGTCTGTCGATTGGGAGCCATCGCAATGCACGAGGCCGCAGGCAGCCAGAGCTTTATCGCCCAAAGCGCCCTTCACGTCAAAGACCAGTTGTCAGCGCCCACTCCCGAGCTCACCGACGCCATCGGCGCCGGCATCGGCTCGAGCGACCCGGCGGCAATCGAAACCACGCGCGTGCAGCTCCTGGCGCAGGTCAACGACCTCGCCCAGAAGGTTCAGGCCGAGCCTGCCACCCACAACAAACACTATGTATCGAGATTCGACGTCGTCGGAGTCTTCCAATCCGCACTGTCCAAAGTCTTCTCCGAAGTTCCCGATCTGCAAAGCTACGGCGATTGGAATCCGCTCTGGATCATCACCGAGATTGAAGTCTTCGCCCACAAGGTCAAGTCTTTCCTTAGCGACGTTCACCAGGACGAGAACGGCAAACGGCAGCCGGTTTGGGCGGCCATCGTCTCCGAACTGCTCCGCCTCAAGACTGTTGACGACCGCGCGCCCTTTCCCGCCGGAGTTCCCGACACCCTCCAGCTCCCCGACAACTGCACCATGGTTTTGCTCGCCGACTGGGGCGGAGACAACGATGCAGCCAAGCGCATCGCCGCCGTCGTCCGCAAACAGAATCCCGACTTCGCGATTCATCTCGGCGACATCTACTACGGCGGAACCAAGCACGAATGCGAGCTTTTTCTCGCCCTTTGGCCCATGCGCGTCAACATGGACGATCCCCAATCGCCGATCCGCGCCGCGGGAAGCTTTGCCCTCAACGGAAATCACGAGATGTACAGCGGCGGCGAATACTTCTTCTCCACCGTGCTGCCCGTGTTTGAGCAGAATCAGCCCTTCTTCTGCCTCGAAAATTCAAGCTGGCGCATCATCGGCCTCGACACCGCCTATGCCGGCGGAAGGCTCAAACCGCAATCGCCCAGCGATCCCATGGCAGCGCAGTGGAATTGGCTGATCGATCTGCTCAAAAAAGGCGACAAGGCCAACATCTTCCTCACCCACCATCAGCCCGTCTCCGCGCATCAAGAAGAC
>Ga0181516_10000829_pt1 | contig 25592 bp, 16 predicted proteins | sample PEATcosm2014_Bin_25_FD_121104 | JGI IMG/M metagenome (GOLD analysis project Ga0181516, IMG submission 121104) | Peatland microbial communities from MTU Mesocosm Facility, Houghton, MI, USA - PEATcosm2014_Bin01_10_metaG | ecosystem: Environmental > Terrestrial > Soil > Wetlands > Peat | place... | reverse complement strand
GGAAGATTGCGGTGCTGATTGAGCCAGTCGCCAAGATGTCCGGGCGGTGCAGCGCCGGGATAGTTGTACGCAGGGCGCGCCTGATATTGGTTTTGCGGATAGGCTGGACGACCGTAGACCGCGCCGGGCGCGCTTTGCTGGTATCCCGGGCGGGCCGCGCCTCCCGGATAGCCCTGGCCCTGCCGATTCTGGTTTCGATTCTGATTCTGGTTCTGTTGCCTTGGGCGTGCCTGGGGCCTTGCTGCGTAGCGAGGTGGCGCGGCCTGCCGGCCGGCATTTTGCCAGCCTGCGGCCGGCAGGCAGGCGGCCAACATTGCCGCAGCCACGGCCGCCACGTTCACCTTTCTCGCATTGGATACCCAGTTCACTTCTCTTCCTTCTTTTCGGCCGCCGTCATGCTGCTGATTCAAATGATCTTACTTGGAATCGGACCCGCCGACGGATGAGCTGGGACCGTACATTTTTCCAGCATTACATTGCCTGTAAAGCTGGAAAACTTTACATCGGCATTGCTGCTAGTCTCCGTTATCGTTGTTGCTCGAGAGCGCCTCCATCTGATCAAGAAGCTGCGCGTTGTTGTCGAGCGTCTGCAAGTCATGCACCACCGCTTCCGGTGCCACAGGTTGAGCCGGCTGGTTCAGATCGCTGATGCTCAAATACGTCCCTCCGCCAATGAGCAGCATCACGGTGAGCGCCATGGCAGCCAGCGGCCGCGCATGCATCGGCGGTCCGAACGCGAACCCCGCGCGCCACCCGGCTAGTTTGCGCGCCAGCCAGCCCTGCGGCTCGGCGGCGCGCTCCTCCCGCATGCGCGCATCCAGGCGAGTAAGAAAGTAGGGGCTCGGCTCCGGCGCCTCCCAGGCATCAAGCAGCGTCACCGCCGCCTTGAGCTCGTCGAGCTCCTTACGGCAGCTCTCACATTCGGCCACGTGCTCCACAACCTTGGCAGGCGCGGTTTCAGGATCGAGCAGCAGGTCCGCCAGCCTGGTGGCAACCTCCGTGCACTTGAGTCCCGCGAATTTGTTATTCATTACCGTCATTGGGTTCACCCCATTTCCATCCCGCCAGCCATCATAAGCAAGCCAGCTTCCGTTCCACTTACACAAAATCCTTCAGTTTGTCACGCAGCGTCTGGTAGGCGCGGAAGAGGAGCGACTTGGTTGCCGACTCGCTCAGCTTGAGCACCTCACCGATCTGCTTGTAGTCCATCCCCTGATACTTGTGCATCAACACAGCCATGCGCTGCCTCTCAGGCAGCGCCATCACATGGGTACGGATTGCAGCCATGCGCTCATCGCGCAACAATCGTTCCTCCACACTCGGTTCGTCGTCCGCCACGTCAGGAGTCGTACCGCTCTCCTCGTCCGGTGCGTCCAGATAAATTGTCTGCGCGGCCCGCTCGTGACGTGTGTCGCGCGCGTGGTTTACCGCAAGGTTGGTGGCAATGCGATAAAGCCACGTGGTGAATTTTGCCTCGGCGCGGTAGCTCTCGCGCGAGCGATACACGCGCAGAAAAACTTCCTGCGCCAGCTCCTCGGCAACCGCCTGGTTGCGCACCATCCGGAACATGAAGTGAATCATGGGCCGGTGATAGCGCTCGACCAGGTAGTTGAAGGCTGCTTCATCGCCTGCCGCCACGCGCAGCATGATGGCCGCATCGCCCGCAGGCGCCTGCCCGCCATTCGCGACTATGCCAGCGCCAAATCCTGAGCCCGGTTCGTCGCCCGCGCCCGCTCCCAGGGCCGATTTGTCCAGCACCATGGTTGCCATATCTTCTGGAACCCCATCCAGATCGGAAGGTTGCGCCGGAAGGCCTGTTTCAGGGTCAGGATTTTCGTCTTCGGGGGAGTTTCTGGCAGGCTGTCTTTGGCCGCCGGAGAGGGGTCTGGCAGCGAAAAGCAAACCCGCCCCCTGGAACCCCGAACCCCCTGAAGAACCAGCGAGTTCCATGCCGCTCAATCCCGGAAAAGGACGCAACGCAGCGTCCTCTTCAATGGGATTATCGCCTGCCCGGCGGATTGATCTGGCTCTCCAGCGCACCCGGTGCTCTCCAGCGCCTCCATGTCCCACAGGTACCTGAGCGACCGCTCCTTTTGCGATCACCAGACACCAAAACCGATGCCACGAGGATTGGTCCTAAAGCCCTGCTGGTGTTACTCTAACCTACAGGATGCCGCTTTGGCGCGGCCTTTTCCAGCCCTTCCCAGGGGCGCTTAACTCAGCGGTAGAGTGCCACCTTCACACGGTGGAAGTCGCAGGTTCGAATCCTGCAGCGCCCACCATTCCCACATTCCAGAGATGCGCTCGGCAGTAGGACAGTCTAACGCCATGACTGCTGCTAAGCTATTGATTCTGGAAATGTAAATGACCTCCGGATTTGCTTGATCCGTGACGGGGAGTGATACCGGTCAGGCGCTTTCCGCCTCCAGAAGTTGGCGCTTCCGCTCGATTCCCCAACGATAGCCGGTAAGCGAGCCGCTGACACCCACGACGCGGTGGCATGGAACGACAATCGCTACCCGGTTTGTGGCGCAGGCTCGCGCAACGGCACGCGTAGATTTTGGGTCTCCCATCTCGCGCGCCAGTTGACTGTAAGTTCGCGTCTGGCCGCGCGGAATGGCTCGCAATGCCTGCCAGACGCGCAGTTGAAACGCGGTGCCGCGAAGGTCGAGTTGCGTCGCCGCTGCGGTCTGACTTTGGGCGGGATCTGTGCCGCGGGCAACTGTCCTCAAAGCCGCCTCGACTAGACCAGCGAGAGCTGGATCGCGACGCACTGTGGCCAGGGGAAACTCCGCGCGCAGACTGGATTCGGCCTCGGCTGCGGTTGCGGCGAGCGACAGCCAGCACATTCCACGCTCTGTCGCGCCCACAATCACCCACCCGAACGTCGAACGCGCGGATGCAAAGCGAATCTGCTCGCCGCGTCCTCCCTGGGCGAAACGAGCAGGCGTCATGCCCAGTTGAGAACCCTCATAAGCGCGGCTCGACGAGCCGAATCCTGCGTCGTAAATTGCGTTGGTCACTGTGCCTCCTTGTTTGAGCGCGGTGCGCAGTGCGCCGCCACGCAGCGCGCGCTGGTAATCAAGCGGACTGACGCCCATCTGCCGCTTGAAGAGGCGCTGGACGGTAAACGGACTCAGACCCGCAATGCGGCCCAACTCAGCAAGCCGCACAGGGCGATCGAGGTGCGCCTCGATATGGGCGCGAACCAGGTCCAAAGGGCTCCTTGGCGCAACCGTGGGATGGCAGCGCTGGCAGGGGCGGAAGCCGGCAGCCTGTGCCGCTTCAGCCGAGGAGAAGAAGCGAACGTTGGCCTGCAGTGGGCGGCGGCTGGTGCAACTCGGACGGCAGAAGACACCGGTCGTGCTCACTGCGTAGAAGAATTGTGCAGCGGGATCGCGCGCCAGAACCTGCTTCCATGCGGCCTGGGGATCAAGTTCCGAACCCGCGCCAGCTTTCGTTGCACTTTGTGTTCTCGAACTCATGAGACCCATCCTCGCCGATAAACGAGGTTCGCCGCTATCCGGTTCTTGCGCGCAATTCGGATTCTCCCAGGCTGCCTATTCGCCGTCAGGCCTCGCCATAGCCTTTAGCGCAGCCTCGGCCCGAAGCAGGTCCGACTCGGTATCGACGCCAATGGTGTCGCGCGGCGCGGCGGCGACGTAAATATCCATCCCGTGGTCGAGCATCCTAAGCTGCTCCAGCCGCTCAACGTGTTCAATCCACGAGGGCGGCAGCGAGGCGAAGCGCTCCAGCGCGGCCTTACGGTAGGCGTAGATTCCCAGATGCTTGCGGTAGCCGGCAAAGCCCGCCCGGTCGCGGTCAAATGGAATTGTGGCGCGAGAGAAGTAGAGCGCCCGGCCGTCCAGCGCCGTCACGACCTTGACCGCGTTTGGGTCCGATGCCTCGAGCGCCGGGCACCGCACGGCCAGTGTGGCCACATCGACCTCCGGCCGGTCAAAGAGCTTGAGAAGCGGCGGAAAAAATGCCGGCGTGAGCGTCGGCTCGTCTCCCTGAATGTTGACGTAAATATCCGCATCGATCTGCCGGGCTACTTCACGAACTCGGTCCGACCCGCTGGCACATTCCGCCGAAGTCATCATTACGGGAACGCCGAGCCCCCGGCACACTTCGACCACCTCTTCGGAGTCAGTGGCAACCACGACCGGGTCCATCAGCCCGCTGCCCGCCGCGGCGCGCCAAACCCACTCCACCATCGGGCGGCCTGCAATCAGGCGCAGCACCTTGCGGCTGAGACGGGTTGAGTTGAGCCGCGCGGGAATGACCCCGGCGATTCGATACGTGCTCATTTAGGCGAGTTTACAGGACCAAGGAGGCTGGTTAAACAGATCCGGCGCTTTTGCCGTGCCGAGGTAACCCCTTGGGGTTTGACCTCAACTTCAGCCCCTCGTATCATCGAAGAGTGGAAATCTGAAAAATGGGATATGCGCGCCCCTTGCTGGCCGCACCCTCCACCCCACCCGGCGGAGTAGCTCAGATGGTTAGAGCGTGGGATTCATAACCCCAAGGTCGACGGTTCGATCCCGTCCTCCGCCACCAAGTTCACTTTTCAGCAATCCGGCCAGCGGCCTCAAGAACAGCCGTGCGGATTTCTTCTTCGCGCTTGGGCGTCATTCGCACCACGGGAGTGGAAACGCTGAGGGCCGCAACGACCCCCTGCCCGGCAATCCGGATAGCAGCTCCATAGCAGATGCCGCCGAGAATCGACTCTTCGCGGTCGCATGCCACTCCAGACAGGCGGATCTGGGCAAATTCATTGAAGAGACGGCCTCGATCCGTGATGGTATGTTCGGTGCGGCGAGAAAGACCATAGACTTCCAAGATCCGGTCCGCGAGTTCGCCTTCTTGAAATGCGGCGATGACTTTGCCCATGGCGCTGCAATGCGGGGGCAGAACCCGGCCGATGCGGTTGGACATGCGGATTTCATGCAGGCTATCCACCGAATCGAGCACGTGGATGCGGTCTTCGTAGAGATAGGCCATGCTGGCGGTCTCATTGAAGCGCTGAGCCAGCCGGTCCAGTTCCGGCCGAACCTTATCGCGAAGCGCGTTGGCCTGTTCAATCAGCCATCCAAAGCGAAGTTTGGGCGCAATCTGGTAAGTTCCATCGATCGCCTGCTGCAGGTAGCCGTGTTTCTCAAGCGTCAGCAGGATGCGAAAGAGCGTGGACTCAGCGAGGCCGGTGCGCGCGCCGATATCCTTGAGGGCCAGCGGAGCTTTCCCGTCGAAACAATCCAGGACCTCGAGCGCGCGGCCGATGGAGCGCATGTAATATTGCTCGTTCGACGCAGCGTCGGTGGCGGATTGAAGCGCCCACTTGGGAATCCGGCGGCGAATGACTTTCTTAGCAGCTGAGGGAGTCCTGTTCTTGCCTGGCATCGAGTGAACGGCCGCCTTTTCTATCGAGGAAGTACAAACGATCTTTATACTTTGGATGCACCGTTTTGTGCAATAATTTTCATTTTTTGGAGATTAGTTTGACACTGCCATGCAAGCTGTGTAGAACGATCTTGCCCGGAGATTCGACTACGCCAGTCGAGTCCGTTGTTGCGCGCGGCTGCTACGATTTCGTTCAAGCGCTGGCCGGGTTAGGTCTGGACGGTGAGGGAATATGGATCGAAGACGCTTGATCAAGCTGGGAGCTGGAGCCGTGGCCTCAGGCTTTACACCTTTAGGCTCGGCACACGCGGCAGCTGCTCCTAAGGCAGACGCCGTCAGCACTCCGGATATCTCCCAATGGGGCGTCTTCGAAACCAGCGCGCAGGGTCCATCGAGCGGAAACCCTTTCGTGGATGTAACCTTCGGCGCGCGCTTCACACTCGGACACCGAACAGTGGAGGTTGCGGGATTCTACGACGGTGGCGGGTCTTATAAGGTCCGCTTTTCGCCCGACTCTACAGGCAAATGGACATTTGAGACCATCGGCAATTTGCCTGCTATGGCCGGGCACACCGGAGCCTTTGAGTGTGTCGCGCCTCAGGCAGGGAACAGCGGGCCTGTGGGCACAGCGCATCAGTTTCACTTTCAATATGCGGACGGAACTCCGTATTTTCCCTTCGGAACTACCTGCTATTCGTACGGATTTATTGGTGATCCGCTGGACCGGATCACGCTTGAGAACCTGAAACAAGCGGGCTTCAACAAAGTGCGGATGTGCCTGCTGCCCAAACCGCTGGGCCAGCGGGAACCAGTGGCCATGCCCTTCGAGCGCATCGGACCGGCGCTGCCGCCGGGAGCGGAGAATCTTGAAGACAACGGGAAAAGCAAGGAGAGCTTCGATCTTTCGCGGCTCAACCCAGGCTATTTTCAGCATGTCGAGGAACGAATTCAGGATCTGATGGCCGCAGGCATTGAGGCCGACCTGATCCTCTTCCATCCTTACGATGCGTGGGGATTCAAAACCATGGGCGAAGAAGCTGACGACCGCTATCTGCGCTATGCCGTCGCGCGGCTCTCTGCCTATCGGAATGTATGGTGGTCCATCGCCAACGAATACGACCTTATCAAGACCAAGTCGATGAAAGATTGGGACCGCTATTTCCGCATCGTCCAAGAAAGCGATCCGTACTGCCGCCTGCGTTCCATTCATCACAGCCGGGTTGTCTACGACCACTCCAAGCCCTGGTGTACGCACGCCAGCCTACAGGAGTACGACTTTGAAAAATCGCCGGAGCGTCTTGCCGCATGGAATAAGCCGATCATCTACGACGAGATTCAGTACGAAGGAAACATAGCGCGACGCTGGGGCAATCTTTCGCCGGAAGAGATGACCCACCGCTTCTGGCGCGCCATTGTCGCGGGCGTTTACGCCACGCACGGTGAGACATATATGTCCTCGGATGGCGATCCGGTCTGGTCCGATGCGGGCAAGCTGCACGGGACAAGCGCGGCGCGAATTTCTTTTCTGCGCAGGCTGCTTGAGCGGACCGGTACAACTGGACTGATGGCCGCCGACGCGCCGTACTATCTGAATGCGGCCAACCCGGACGAGCGCTATCTCTACTACTTCGACTATCACTGCGTAGGCGAATACGAGTTCCCACTGCCGGAGAAAGAAGAATTCAAGATAACCATGATCGATCCCTGGGCGATGACCATGACGCCGGTGCCCGGGACATTCAGCGGCAAGGGCAAAATCGCTCTGACCGGCAAGCCGTATATGGCTGTGTTGATTGAAAAGGCCTGAGTTGAAAAGGATGAAGAGACGAGGAGGCGAGAATCGGCTGGCGTATGCGAGGCCTGCGTTTCTAATCTTGATATCGGTGCTGTGCGGCGCTGCTTATGCATCCCCGGTGAGAGTGACCACTGCGAAGACCGCTAGCGCCCGTGAGTTGTACGGCGCTGAAAAGCTGCGCGCCGCGGTTGCGAACATTAAGAACGCACCAAGCGGAGCACAAATCATCGCCGGATTAAGCACAGTGCCGGAGCTGGCCAAGTTCGATTTGCCCCCGTTCTGGCCGCAGGCCGAAGAAGCCTTCCTCATCCGCCAGGTTGGCAAAACCTGGATTATCTCCGGGAGCGATCCCTCCGGAGTTCTTTACGGCGAACTGGAGCTGGCCTCGCGAATCAAGGCCGCAGGCGCACTGCCGGAAGGTATCGATGACATGGAGCATCCGGCGCTGAAGCTGCGCGGAACCTGCATCGGCATGCAGAAGCAGGAGCTCACTTACGACGACGCGGAGTATGACTACCCGTACACGCCGGAGAATTTCCCATTTTTCTACGATAAGGCGAAGTGGACGGCGTATCTTGACATGCTTGCCGAAGAGCGCTTCAACACCCTCTACCTTTGGAATGGCCACCCGTTCACCAGTCTCCTCAAGTTGCCCAAATATCCTGAAGCGAAAGAGCTTTCAACGGAGCAGCTCGAACGCAATATCGACCTATTCAAGTGGCTTACGGACGAAGCGGACAAGCGCGGAATCTGGGTTCTGCAGGGCTTCTACAATATTCATCTCTCGCATGCCTTTGCGCGGGCGCATCATCTTCCCTATCACCTCTCCACGCCAAACCCCGAAGCCAGCGCCTACACGCGCTACGCAATTTCAGAATTCGTGCGGGAGTATCCTCATGCCGGGCTGATGATGACGCTGGGCGAGGCGCTCTCACCGCATCACGGCGCGGAGTGGCTGACGGAGACGATCGTCCCCGGGGTCAAGGACGGACTCAGGCAATTGGGCTCGACCGTTGAGCCGCCGATCGTGGTGCGCGCTCATGCCACGGACATCGACGCAGTGATGAAGGCCGTCAAACCCATATACTCGAACATCGACACCATGTTCAAGTGGAATGGCGAGTCGCTCACCTGGACCAATGTCCGCGGCCCGGTATTGGACCGCTTCAAGATGCTGGCTGAAAGCTCAAACGTAGCCATCGCCAATGTGCACCTGCTGTCGAACCTGGAACCCTTCCGCTGGGGCGATCCGGACTTTGTGCAGCAGACGCTCACCAATTTTCAGCGCGATGGAATTCAGGGGCTGCACCTCTATCCGCTGCGGTATTGGGAGTGGCCGGTGGCCGGCGACAAGACGACGCCGCTTCTCGAACAAACCGACCGCGACTGGATATGGTTCGCTGCATGGGGCCGGTACGCGTGGAATCCCAATCGCGATCCGGAGAAGGAGCATGCATACTGGGCGGCGCGATTTGCCGAGAAGTATGGCTCCAAAGAAGCCGGAGAAAAACTGCTCGAAGCCTACACGCTCGCCGGCCCATGCCAGCCCAGGCTGCTGCCACGCATTGGAATCACGGAGGGAAACCGGCAGGCGTTCGCGCTCGGAATGACCATGCCGCAGCTCATCGATGCTGAGCGTTTCAATCCCGCGGTGACGCTTTGGACTGGCGATGCGCCGGAAGGAGAACGCCTGAACGAGTATGTTGCGGAAGAATTCAAGCATCAGCCGCATCATGGAGAAACTCCACTCGGCGTGAGCGGCGAAATGGTCGAGGCCTCGCGCAAGGCGCTCGAAGCTGCTCAAGCAGCCGCGCCGTTTGTCACCAGGAATTTGGACGAGTATGCGCGCGTGGTGAACGATATGCGCGCTATCGCGCTTATGATGCAGTTTTACAACGCCAAAGCCAAAGCGGCCGAACAAGTGATGCTCTATGGCTACGATCACGATGCGGCACATCTCGAGACTGCGGGCAGTCTCCTGGCAGAAAGCGTGGAGCGCTTCCGTGCGCTCACAGAGATTGCGGGACCTGCCTATCGCACGGCAACCGGCATGGAAACGACGCAGCGCCAGATTCCCTTTCGTGGCGGAATGGATCAATATCCAAACTGGCAGCAATGTTTGCCGATGTACGAGAAGGAGCTGGCAACATTCCGTCAGCGAAAAGCACAGTTGAGTGCGGGCGCTGCCGTCGAACCAACAAATGCTACAGGCACTCTTCCGCGAGTTGCCTTTACTCTCAAGCCGGGCGCTGGTGAGGTCTTCACTGTCGAAAAGGGCGCGAAGCTGTTCTCGGATGGAGACTTGACGATTACGGATGCAGCCCCGGAACTGATCGGAATGCACGGAATTCGGATTTCACCGACGGCGGGCGGAACACTGCACATCGATCTTTCAAAACCGGCGCAGATTCTGGTTGGATTTCAAAGGAACGGAGCGAAGAAAAACTCGGTTCTAGATCCAGAGACGGAGCAGTGGAATCTGCTGCTTTTGAACGCCGTGACCGCGGCCAGGATGCCGGCGATGGCGGTGTGGGCCAAGCCTCTCCCTGCGGGATTAAACGATCTCGACCTTGGGAAGGGACCCTATGTGGTCCTTGGATTCATTCCTGAAGATTTGCACGTCTCGCCTCATGTGAATTTCGCGCCGTCAAGTAGCGACAGCGGAGCCACAAATCTGGATTGGCTGTTTGAGTAGGAGAAGCCGGCTGTTCGGCTTCCACTGAACTACTTTGCCGGTGATTCTTTATCTTCGACCTTGGGCGCATCGTGACGCTGAAGCAGACGTGCTGCTTCTTCATCTGTGATCATCAAAAAGCTGCCGTGTTTGGAATATGCGGGCAAGGAAGTCTCGGCGGTGATGTCTTCCCAATGCTTCCAATCGGTGGTTGCAACGGCCTCAAATCGCGCACGCGGCGGGCGGTAGTGGTCGTAGTAGACAATGTACCGATCACCAACCTGAATCGCAGATGGTCCTTCAGACCAACTTTCATTGATCGGTGCTGAGATGTTGCTCCATGGCCCTTCGAGCGTCGGCCCGGTTGCAACACGCTCCTGGTAGGTGAGCGGGTCTAGCGTCTGATCTTTGAAGATGAGGCGATATGGACCGGTCGCGCCGTCGGCATGAAATATCGTAGCGTCGATGACGACATATCCCGGGTCGAAAAAAATTTGCGGCTTTGAGAAAGTGTTGAAGTCCGGCGTCAGCGACGACCAGATGCGATGGCCGGTATTGGAGTCCTTCATTGAGCTCGACCAAATGATGAGCCACTTGGATTGCGCGGAGTCGAAGTAAATCTCTGGCGCCCACACGTTGTTGGTCTGAGGAAAAATCTGCATGATGGGAATCTCTTTTTGCTCAGACCATGTGAGCAGATCGGGCGAGGATGCGTAGCCCAGCGAGTTCCCGCGCCAGTTCCAGGTCCAGACCATGTGGAAAGTATTGTCCGGTCCGCGGGTGAGATAAACGTCGCGCATAAGCTCGCCGGCTTGCGCAGGCGCAACCCACGGCTGGCCGTCATTGAGCGGCGTGTAATGGTAGCCGTCGCGGCTCAGCGCCAGATAGATGCCCTGATTGCCTGGCTCCTTAAAGTAGGCAAACAACCACGCGCCCGCAGTTCGCCCAGCAGCTGACGATTGCGGCGCAACCGGCGACTGTGCAGCCGCCTGCCCGACAATCAGGATCGCGGAGCACAACGCTATCTGCAGCGCAGTCGCGGCATGAGTTCCAATCCGATTCCTGGCCGGCATGGTTATCGTCCGTCCGTGAAGGTGGCGTCGATGAGCGTTTTACCACGCCAGTGAGACTCGGAGGTTTGTTTTCCCGCAGCATCAAAGTTGCGCCAGTCCCAGGCTCCATCGGCAGCATAGGTCTTCTGCCATAGTTTGGCGCCGTCCGGGCGGTAGAAGACTTCGTCGTCGATTTTTCTGCCGAGATGGAAATTCGAGGACCACATCTTCGCGCCGGATTCGGCGTACAGAGTCTGCTTGCCTTCAAGCAGAATGCGTCCATCGCCCGCGCGTCCCGTGGACCAGACGGCCTTGAGCTTCCCGTTGGGCCATTTCTCGCGGTGTTCGACGAGGTTCGAGATCGAAGTAGCCTCCGGGACCGCAGGTGCATCGGACAGAACCCACGCTTCGTTGAGTTCGATCTCGTAGTTGACTGTGTTCTTTGACGTCACGATGTGAATTATGCCGTCAGGTCCTTGCGTGGCGGTCACGTAGCCGACGGTGAGAATGTCGGCGGGCAGCCGCTTCTGCTTCCAGGTTTTGCCATCGTCACTGGAGAGCGCGACATATGCGCCGTCCTTGTGAAGATGCTTTTCTTTCGCCGGATTGTAATCGGCCACAAAAAACAACCGTCCCGACGCGAGCCGGATTACGCTGGGCCGTTCACCGCTCTCGAGCGGGTCGAAGATGGTCTTCGATTTTTTCCAGGTCTTGCCGCCGTCGGAACTAGTAGCCAGCGGCATGCGGCCATCGATATTGGAGTTCTTGCCGCCGAAGCCCAGAATGTCGCCGTTGCGCGCGAGAACGATGGTGGTGTGCCGGCCCGCGGTGCGCCCGCCCGTGTCGTACCAGGTCTTGCCTTCGTCGTGCGTGCCCCAGACGACAGATATGGATCCGTTGCCGTCATCGTCTTTGCCGGTGGAGTCGGTAGGAATGAGGATGGCGCCGTCTTTGGCGCGCACGATGGAGTTGATTGGCTGCGAGACGTAACCGCCGATGGGCGCGGTGAAGTGAGGAAACTTGATTGCCGCCCAGGTAACTCCGTTGTCGTTGGAGGAGGTGTAGGCGAAGGGCGGTGCGCCGATGAGCCGCGGAAATCCCCAGAAGAGCCAGAGATTGCCGTGATCGTTCCAGAAGACTGGAGCGGCGCAAGCGGCATCGGCGAAGTCGGGCCATGGTTCGGGCATGTCCCAATCTTCCGCGCCCGCGCGGCGGCGCATGATGAGAATAGTCTGGTCGGGGTCGTCTTCCTTATCAGGAGTGTTGTAGTAAGCCGCGAGGAGATCGCCGTTGTCGAGCACCTGAACTGCCGAGTTGTGATAGTTGATGCCGAGCCCCGGCGCGAGGCCCAGACGCCAACCGACCTCGGGCATCGATTTGCCATTCAGATTTGGAAACAGCTCGTGCACGTGATAGAAAGGCTTGGCCGGATCGGGACCAAGATGAATGGAGACTGCTGTTTGCTTGACGCCGGTCTGAAAGAAGAAATGCGGATCGGGAGAGGGATGCGGCGCAGGCATGGGCGCCTGCACCACGCGGAATCCGATGTTCCCTTCTTTCGATGCATAAGCCGGAGCCATGGAGGCTCGGTTCGCCGAGCGCGCGAAGTAAGGCGCGAGCGCAGGGTAGCCTTCGCCGGGTTTGGATTTACGAAAGTCCAGGCCCCCGCCGCGAACGACGCGAAAATCTCCGTGCACGGGGCCGGTTGGATCGACTTGGGCTTTGTCTGGATTGGGGACTGGATAGGGCGCGTACCAATCGGCAACCCACTCGGGCGTGCCTTCACCGATGACCACTGTCCATTGATTGGACTGACCTGGCACAGGCGGCGTGTCGCCGGTAAAGAAAGGCGTCTGATGGCCGGCGCGAGCGGTGTACTCCCACTCGGCCTCGGTGGGCAGCCGATACGGCTTCCCTTCCCGCTTTGATAGCCACGCACAGAATGCGAGCGCCTGATGGTAACTAACGCCGGCGGCGTAGCCCGGGTACGCTGCAACCGGCTTGTAAGCCGGATCGAATTGTTGAAATTCCTTGACCGTGATGAGATGAGTTGCGATGGCGAATCTATGAGTCAGCGTGACGCGATGCGCTGGGAGTTCGTCGAAGTCGCCATGAATCGGGCGACTGGACATGACACCAAATCCTTTGACCACCGTGGGCGAAAGTGTCTGGCTATCTGCGCCCATGATGAAGGAGCCAGCGGGAATTGGGGTCATCTCGATGGGGCTCCGAGGCTGCGCGCAGATGGGCACCGCTAGAATCCCGATTGCAACTGTGGCGATGCTTCTGAGAATGGGCACTGTTTACAACTCCTGCATGCTTGATTGACGCTGCCTCAGTGCGGCAGTTCGGCCTCAATCGGACCAAGTGCTGTGCGGCTTGCGATCTTCTTGCCGTCGACAAAAAGTGTTAGCCCACGCCCGCGGTGGTACTGCTTGCCGGTTTGATCGAAGACGATGGCGAGGATGTGGCCGTGATAGGGTAATCCGTCGATTGCAAAGTAACTCCACGTTCCAGCGGGGAGAAGCGGATGCACGACGAGCTTGCCGTCCGCGCGCGGCCGCAGGCCAATGAGTCCCGTGATGAGTGGATCGGCAAAGCCGGAGTGATTGTAGTAGTTACCGCGCCCAACCTGCCGCTTCTTCACGATCAGCATGTCTTTCGCGATCCACTCGTCGGTGTCGGCGTCGAGATCTTCGTCGATCCAGTCTATGACGCGGCCGGATGGCAGCTTCAAATGCTGCGACAGTACGTAATTCGAAAAGAGCTGGTAGTACTGCTCGCGGCCGATGTAGGGTTGTGACGGACCATTGAGCAGGTTGGCAAGTGCGAGCAGCGTTTGCGTGGTGGCGTAGGGCCACGATGGGCCGTTCCATGTGCACTGATCGTCCGAGGCAAACCGGAAGCGGGGACTGCGCCGCTCGGCGGTGGTCGGGCCATATTTGCCGGCGAAGCCCTGGGGATCGAAGAGCTGCCGCCACGCGATGGCGCGATCGGGCGCAGGCAGGTTGAACTGCCATGGAATGTATCCGATCAACTCGCGCACGCCGGCGAGTTGGAGCTGCGTTCCCGGATCGATAAACTTCTTCTGCTGGCGGATACCGGAGTCCGCGGAGGGAGAAAGGTCCTCGTAGAAACTGTCCTTGGGATTCCAGAGCCTGGCTTCAATCAGAGTTCTGAGCTGGTCAGCTTTGGCCGTGTATTCGCTGCTGATTTCTGTCTGGCCCTTCGCTGCGGCAATGGATGCGATGGCACTTGCATCGGCAACCATATAGCTGTTGAGTGGCGTTCGATATCCGTCACCACCGATGGATTTCTCCATCGCATCGCGGGTATCGATCTGCCAGAACATGCCGACGGTGCGATCGAGGTTACTCGCTTCCCATGCTTTGTAATTCTCAATCAACGCTGGAAGCAGATCTACCCCGAAGCTTGCATCTCCGGTGGCCAGGGTTACGTTGCGTACGCTGTCGGCCCAGGGAAAACTGTACTTGCGAGAGTCGGCCTCGGGCAATGCCCAGAAGCGTGCGTAGTCAGCGGCGATTTGCTTGTTCCGCAACCAGCGGGCCTCGCCAAGATGGAATGGAGCCGCGTCGGGCAATGCGCCGAAGAATCCGTCTGCTGCTTCCGGTTTTGGCAACCACTCAGTAATGATGAACCCGGCCTTGCTTGAGACCAAGTGCTTCTGCCAGGCATACCAACGGAAGTAGTACATCTCTTCAAATTGCTTGTTTGAACTGGAGAAGAGCGGGATGTTTGCCTCAATCCACGGCCACGGATCGGGCGGTTGCTTGCCAGTAGCTTCCTGCTCGTCGGCGGCAAACTGCTTGACGTAGTGGTGGTAATCCTCAGCATGGAGCAGCGTGAAGGTTGCGTTCTGCGTGCCTTGCTGAGGAAACACGAATGACGGCGTGAGCGCGACAGCGAAAGCGAATTTGTGGATAAGTTTCATTGGTGAACCGCGCTCTCTTAAAGGCTGCTTTGCACTGCGACCGGCTGCGTTGCCGCGATCGATTCGGCGTCAAGAATCCCGCGTGCCTTTCCCAGGATGTCGCCCGCGGCTTGCTTCAGGCACGAAATGTCGTTCGCACAAAAGAGCAGGTCAATATTGAGACCAAGCCAGAAGGCGATGTCTTCAGAGCCGCAGGCGCTGACAACCACTTTGTCGTGTTTCCGCGCGGCTTTGACGATGTCCCGCGCGGCGGCCTGCACGGTGGGATGACTGGTTTGTGCTGGGACGCCTAGGCTTGCGGCGAGATCGGCGGGGCCAATAAAGATATCGACATCGGGTACAGCGGCCAACTCATCGAGCCTTGCCAGGGCAGTTGCGGTTTCAATCTGCGCCAGGAGACAGAGTTCGGAGTTTACCCTCTGCTGTTTTTGCACCACGCTGCCCGGAATGCCGAAGTCGACGGCACGTGATACGGAAAAGAAGCCGCGCTGACCTTCGGGAGCGAAGCGCGCATACTTGCGGAGATCGTGCATCTGCTCGGGACGCTCAACCATTGGGACATCGAGAATGTCAGGACCGCACTCGGCGGCCCTTAGAACATTGGCACGCTGCGCATCGGGGATGCGGATCATGGTCAGCATTCCGGAGCCTGCGGCCATACGGCACAGATCCGCCGCTTCGGCAAAGGTGATGTGACCGTGTTCCATCTCGATCCATATGGCCTGATAACCGAGATGGGAACATATCTCAAGAAAGATGGGATCGTAAAAGTAGAGGGCCGCGCCGAGAAGAGTCCTGCCGCCGTTGTCGTGCACAGCTTGCCGCAAACGATTCATCGTGTATCTCCGAGTTGGACGGTGGAGAGCCTGCGCTGTGCAAGCCAACTCCACAATGTGCTGCATGTTGAAACTTCATGATTCACCGGAAAGAGAGCCGCGCAGATCAGGCCAACAGCGAGAAGCAGAATGTTGCCAATTGCGCCGATGGTGTACTCATTCCAGGGATAGTTCCAGGCGTGCAGGTTAAGGGTTTTGCCACCGTTCAAGGTGAGGGTGGCGTAGGCAGTGAAGAGCAGATTGGCGCAGATGCCGATCAGAGCGGCGGTGCGACCGGCGCGTTGAGACAAGAAAGCAAGTAGAAACAGGCCGGCCAAGCCGCCCGCGACAATCGCCGTGAGGGTGTAATAGAGCGCTAATGCCGTGCCCTGCGTGCTGGAGAGGCGGAGGGCAACCGCGATGGCCAAGGCTCCGCAGAGAATGACGGAAATCTTGCCGAAGCGGAGACGTTGCAGGTCGGTATGACGCGGGAAAAAGTGCGAATAGAAGTCTTCGACGAGAATCAGGCCCAGGCAGTTCAAATCGGAAGCGAGCATGGACATGGCCGCACCGAAGAGGGCCGCGAGGATGAGGCCGCCCACGCCAGGAGGCATCTGCGTAACCATATAGTAAGGAAACACCTGATCGGGCCGCGTGACGGCGGCAGGCAGTGCAAAGCCGCTCAGTCGGTAAAAGGCCCAGAGCAGCGATCCGATGAGCATGAATGCTGTCCAGACGGGCAGGCACAACGACGCCCCCATCATCATGCCGCGCAGGGCGGAGCGGTCCGACTTGGCAGCCAGATAGCGCTGCACCACAGTCTGGTCGGCAGTGTACTTCTGCAGATAGACAAAGAAGCCGTAGAGAGCGAGTGTCCAGAAGGTGGGCTGGGCGAGGTCGAAGCGAAGGCTGCCCAGGCTCATCTTGTGATTTGCGGCAATCAGGTGAAGCATCGCACCCGGGCTTACATGCGACGAAAAGAGAAGCATGAATATGGTGACTCCGATGCCGCACCAGAGCACCACGCCTTGCACGACATCGGTCCAGATCACAGCTCTCAGCCCGCCGATGAAGGTGTAAAAAGCTGTGATCAAGCCCAGGCCTACAATCAGCAGACCGATGGGCCAGCCCGTGAATGCGGAGACGGACAAGGCAAGCAGGTAAAAGACAAAGCCCATCTTGGCGAAGTGGCCAGTTGCAAAAGCAAGCGACGCATACATGCGCACCGATTGTCCAAAGCGCTGGCCAAAGTATTCATAAACCGACATGGAGATAACATGCCGGAAGAAAGGCACCACAACCGGGCCGATGGCCGCGATGACCGCAACGAATAGGATGCCGGGAACCAGCAACGTCCAGTCGCCGGCATAGGCCGCACCCGGAAAAGCGATGAATGTGACGCTGGTGATGATGGTCGCAAGCAGCGATAGCCCTGCTGCCCATCCTGGGACAGAGCGGCCGGCAACGAAGTAGGAGTCGGTAGTGGTTTGACGTCCGGCGACACGCAGCCCAATGACGACCAGCGTCACCAGGTAGGCGGCGATCACGAGAATATCCGCGAGATGCATATTAGCGGACTGCTCCAGCAGCCGCGGCGGATTCCGCGGCTAGCTTGCCTTCAGCCATGCGCACGGCAAGACGCATAGCGGCCTTCATATTTGTGGCATCGGCGAGATTGCGTCCGGCGATATCGAAGGCGGTGCCGTGGTCGACCGAAGTGCGAATGATGGGCATTCCGAGCGAGACATTGACGGTGCCTTCAAAGTCAATCAGTTTCATGGGAATGTGGCCCTGGTCGTGATACATGGCCACGATGAGGTCGAATTCGCCGCGCAGACCACGCACGAAGATTGTGTCGGGCGAGCAAGGGCCTGTGCAGTCAATGCCGAGACTGCGCGCTTCGGCAATTGCCGGAGCAATGATCTCTGCATCCTGCGAGCCAAACAGGCCGTGTTCGCCGGCATGTGGATTCAGGCCGCAGACCGCGACGCGGGGCTGGCTCTGGCGCATCAGCTGAAGGGCATCATTGCCCAATTGAATCGTGCGTAGAATCCGCTGACGATCGAGCTTGCAAGCCGATTCAAGCGGAATATGCGTGGTCACATGGACGGTGGCAAGTTTCTCACTGACCAGCAACATGCGCGATTCGGTTGCGCCGGTCAGTTCGGCAATGTATTCGGTGTGGCCGGAGAACGTACGGCCTGAGAGAGTGACAGCCTCCTTATTAAGCGGAGCAGTGATCATGGCGTCCGCTTCGCCGGCAAGGCAAAGTTCCACGGCACGACGCACATAACCGATAGCGGCCAGGCCATATTCGGCGCGTAGCTGACCGAATTCCACTGCGTGATCGGCAGGCAGATTGCCTGTATCCACGAGCTCACATGGAAGCGAAAGAAGATCGATGCCGCTGATTCGGGCTGCTGCTTTGAGGGCTGCGGAATCGGCGATCAAAAGCCAGTGAGCGAGCGATGCATGTGCTTCATCGTGGAGTGCTTTGAGAGCGATCTCCGCGCCCACGCCTGCGGGGTCTCCGATGCTGATGGCAATACGGGGAACTGTCTTCATACGTTTCCTGACAACGAGTCGAGTATGTCGCAGAGAGCAGATGGTAAGCCTAAACCGCCGGATTTGGTGATGACAATCCGGCCGTTGGCTTCGCCGCCCTGCACTATGCCCCAGGGAATTCCTGGAGCAAACTCTCCAAGAAGGATAAAGGAGTTGGCTCCGAGCGCACGGGTAGCCAGCAAGGCGGTATCGCCGCCGGTGAGAATGAGCGCCTGCGGATCGAACCAGGCGAATTCACTCAAGATTCGGTCGTGATCCGATTCGCAGCTGATTCGAAAGACTCGCGAAGCGGTGCGGCCAGCAACCGCGGGTTTGCTTTCGAGCATTTCGAGTTGGAGTTGTGTCGCTTGGTGTGGGGTTCCGGAGATGATCAAGGTGCGCTCCGAAACAGGCGGAGGCGTGACCGGGCCGGATGTGGAATAAAGACTGGCCATGGCCTGTGCAAGACCCGCTGAGCCGGCATACAACAAGCCTGGCAACTGGCTTGCTGCGGCTGCCAAAGCTTCGAGTTCCGGCTGCGTTGTTGCGTCGCAGAGAAGCACTGCTTTCCCCGACTCGACTGCTGCGGCCAACCGATCTGGGCTGGAGATCAAGGCAATCTGCGGCTGAATCTCCGCTGGAAACAGAGATGCAACCGGTAACTGGTCGTGCTGCCCGCTTGCGTCCCGAATGTGAAGAATGCCATTGCGCATGGTGCGGCCAGCCGCAGGAAAGCTCGGCGCCAGAAGGGTTGCCCTGACGCCGACAGCGCGATGTGCCGCAAGAACTTCGGCTGCCAGCGGACCGCGCCCCGCCGAGTCGATCTTTTTGAATATGGATGAGTTGGGCGCTCGATTGAGCGCGCCTATTGCCTCTGAGACAGCGGCGGCTGCCGTTTCTTGCGTCAGCGCCCGCGAGCAGGTGTTGAATGCCAGTACGGATTCGGGAGTCTGGTAAAGCGCCGCAGATCCCAGCCAGACGCGAACCGAGTAGCCCGCAGGCAGAAACGCGGCAGCAGCATCACACGCTCCAGTGAGATCGTCGGCAATGAGATAGATATCGGAAGGGCGTAGCGCCGGAGACGAGCTCGGGGATACGTTCGGGCTGACGGTCTGTATCGGCATTGCGGCAGAAGTCACTTTATTTTCGAGAGTATACATTTATTTTCTGATTTATCGAACCGAATGATTCTATACACTTCGGGCTGCCGGGCGGAAGTTCTCATTCCGGTGGACGTCATTCGGCGTGTTGGATTATGCGGCTTATTCATTCTGCATTAACGTCTGCTTTACAGAATCGTCCCTAAACTCGGGCATGAACATGCTCAGGAGTACGTATCTGCTTTCATTTTGGACGGGCATTCTTCTGCTCGCCTTCGGCCAGACCACCCTACATGCCCAATACGATACCGGCAGCATAGTTGGTGTCATTCAAGACACGAGCGGTGCGGTATTGCCAGGCGCCACCGTCACCGTTATCAACAAGGACACGGCGGCGACGTTCGTCACAACTTCAGGGAGCGCCGGAGAGTACGAGGCTCCTTCGCTGCACACCGGCATTTACAAGATCTCAGCGGAACGAACCGGATTCAGCACAGCAGTTGCGGATAACATTACCGTTTCTGTAGGCGCCCGCGAGCGCATCGACCTGAAGCTTGAAGTGGGCAAGACTGCCACCACCGTGGAAGTAAGCGACGTGGCGCTGCAGTTGCAGACTGAAACCAGTGAGAACGGCGAGACCGTGACCGGCTACCAGACGGCCGCGTTCCCCTTGGTGAGCCGCAACTACTCCGACCTGCTGGCGCTCGTTCCTGGATCGCGCCAGGCGCCTGCCGAAGTAATCACAAGTTCCGTGAGCAGCCTTGAGCGTGCGGGATCATACAACGTAAACGGGCAGCGCAGCATGTTTAACAACTTCCTGCTGGACGGAATGGATAACAATGCTTACGGCGAGAGCAACCAGGGATTCGACAACCAGATCATCGCTGTTCCGCCAGACTCGGTGGCTCAATGGGACGTTGTGACGAACAACGAGAATGCGGAATACGGGCGCGGCTCGGGCGCGACCGTCAACGTGGCCTCTGCCAGCGGCGCCAACCGCCTCCGCACCACACTTTACGAGTTCAACCGCAACACCGCGCTGAATGCCGCCGGCTACTTCAAGCCGCTGCTCGTGGGCAGCTCCGGCACTACCCAACCCTTTGTTAAGCCGGCCTTCAACCGCAATCAGTTCGGGGGAAATGTCGGCGGCGCAATTATCAAGGACAAGCTCTTCTACTTCCTCGATTACGAAGGCTTCCGCCAAACGCTCACACCCCTGACGGTCTACACCCTGCCTACTCAGAACGAATTGAATGGCATTCTTGTGGTCCCGGTCCGCGATCCCCAAACCGGCGTCGCCTACCCTGCCGGCTCACCGATCCCGACTGCCGTAATGAGCTCGCTCTCACAGCAGGTTGTTGCCGATTTCAAGCTGATTACCGCACTGCCGACCGCAGGCGGTCTTGCTTCCTCCGGCCTGAACCAGGACGACTACGCTGTGGAAGTGCCTTTCACTGACTACTCGGACAAAGGCGATCTTCGGCTGGACTACCACCAGAACGCGAACACGTCCTGGTTCGCCCGCATCAGCGATCGCAAAGAGACCGGCGAGAACTTTGCCACCATTCCTGAGCCGCTCGACGGACAGCAGAACGGCAAGATTCGCATTCTCGATCAGCAGATCGCCCTCGGCTACACGCACCTTATGGGCTCCAACAAGGTGCTTGACGCCCGCCTTGGCCTCTCCCGCACCAAGGCCGGCAAGTACACGCTCTCCATTGGCCAGAACCAAATCGTTACCCCTGGCCTGACAACCGTTCCCGCCTCTCTTGAGGGTGGCCTTCCCGCGGTCAGCATCAGCGGATTTCAGGCCTTCGGCCGCCAGAGCACCAATCCCCAGTGGCAGGATCCGGCGCTCTTCGACCCCAAAGTGAACTTCACCTGGGTCAAAGGCAAGCACTCACTGAAGTTCGGTTATGAATACGAGCGCATCTGGATGGGCGTGTACGATAACAACCCGCTCTATGGCTCATTCACCTTCGGCGGCGGCTACAGCCTTTGCGACACGGCCATCAATGCAACTACCTGCGCGACCACAGCCTCGGGCGCAACGGCTCCAACCTCTCCGGTCACCGACACCTACTGGGCCGATTTCCTCTTCGGCGACACCAATCAATACTCGCTGTCGAACTTCTTTGAGGCTCACGTTCTGCAAAGCATGGACAACGTCTACGCCCAGGACGACTGGAAGGTGATGCCGAAGCTGACATTGAATCTGGGTCTTCGTTGGGAGTACGGCGCGCCTTACTCCGAACTGCACAACAATATCTCCAACTGGGATCCCAATTCGCAAACTGTCTTCACGATTACGCCTGGCGCAACGGCCGGTAACGGCATAACGCCGACCACCGCCGGCGGAGTCTACGGCAAGACGCTGGTGGATCCGGACTTGACGGACTTTGGCCCTCGCATCGGCTTCGCTTACGCGGCTGACTCGAAGACCTCTGTCCGCGGCGGCTTTGGCATCGGGTATGCACACTACACGCGGGCAGGCTCCGGAGACATCCTGGCCATCAATGCTCCGCAGGCTCAGTTCGCCAGCGTGACTCAGATTACTCCTACCACTACCAATCACTGCTCGACGCCGCTGCCCGCACAGATTATCGCCATCGGCGCCACCACGCCAAGCTGCTACGCCACCGCGGAACAGGGCTATCCAACGGGATTGGTGACGACCTTCAATTCGGCTACCGACAATATCACGTATATTCCCAAGAACACCAAAGATAGCTATGTCGAGAATTACTACCTCGATGTGCAACGCCAGTTGTCAAAAAACATCGTGGCCGACGTGGCGTATGTGGGCAGCCACGGCGTTCATCTACAGGGCTTTTACAATGCCAACCAGAAGAACCCAGCAAACGGATTCGCGCGGCCTTTTGCCAATTGGCCCAGCGACATCACCGCGGCTGTGAACGAGTTCTTTTCCAACTACAACGCACTACAGGCGCGATATCAGCAAGAATTTGTAGGCGGGTTGACGCTGTTGAACTCCTTCACATGGGAGCACTCGCTCGACAACTCCTCGGCCTCACTTGAGGCCAATACTCCGTCGCCGCAAGATGCCAACAACATCCGGGCCGATTACGCGCAATCGGATTACAACCTACCGATCGCCAACATCACCAGCCTGGTTTACGAGCTGCCTTTTGGCCATGGAAAGAGGTTCCTAAACGGGATCAACGGAGCAGAAGACTCCCTGCTGGGCGGATGGCAGTTGAGCGCCATCAATACGATGCAGGCGGGAACACCGTTCAACCTGACATACACTCCGAATTCGTCCCAGGCGGTTTCTCCCCAGATCTCGGCAACCTATCGCGGAGCAAACGAGTACCGCCCGAACATTGTCGGGGGAGTGCCGCTGACGCAGGGACGGTCAGTGAGGGCTGCCAATACTGGCTACATTCAATACGTCAACCTGAGCGACTTCCAACTGCCGGCCATCAAGAACTCCGGCGGCACGGTGGTGAGCCCGTTCGGCGACGCAACGCGTAACCCGGGACGCACGCCGGCGTTCTATGAAACAGACCTGAGCGTGAACAAGCGGTTCACGCTCCCAGTGGAAAGCATGAAGCTGGAGTTCCGCAGCGAGTTCTATAACCTCTTCAACCATACCAATCTGTATCTGCCTTCCAGCGGTTTCGGCGGCACGCAGGGTGGTGCGCCCACCAGCGGCGGCGTCATCTCCAGCACATTTGAGCCGCGTATCATTCAGTTCGGCATAAAGCTGATTTATTAGATTGCACCACTTGGGCTCCAGCCACGGAGCGTGGCTGGAGCCCTTTTCCGTTTCCAAAGGGATACAATTCGTGTGGGTTCATCGGGGCGGTGAACTCGCTGGTTGATCCTCAAGCGACCGCTTAAAGTTGCGCTGCGCCAAGCGACACGCATGTACGCACAAGGGAGACGAAGGAATGACCGAAAGATCGGAGGTCCTGCGTCAGCTTGGTCAACAGACGGAACCCTGGGATGTGCTGGTCATAGGCGGAGGAGCCAGCGGCCTGGGCGCCGCGGTGGAAGCAGCTTCAAGAGGCTATCGTACCCTGCTCATCGAACGGTCCGACTTTGCCAAGGGCACCTCAAGCAGGAGCACGAAGCTTGTTCATGGCGGCGTTCGCTACCTGGAGCAGTTGAATTTGAGGCTTGTTCTCGATGCCCTGCGGGAACGGGGCCGCATGTTGAGGAATGCGCCTCATCTGGTTCATAATCTGGCGTTCATTGTTCCGGCTTACGACTATCTGTCGCTTCCCTACTATGGCCTCGGGCTGAATCTCTACGAACGGCTCTCCGGGCACATGTCACTAGGCAAATCGGGGTTTCTCTCCCGAAGGACTACGCTGGCAAGATTGCCTGGGATCGAGAGCGACCATCTTCGCGGAGGCGTGCTTTACCACGATGGCCAGTTTGACGATGCGCGCTATGCCATCGCGCTGGTGCGCACGCTGCAGGATCTCGGCGGTACGGCAGTCAACTATGTAGAGGCGATTGGCCTTATCCATAGAGGCGGCAAGACAATTGGAGTCGCCGCGCAAGACCGGGAAGGCGACGCGACCTTCGACATACTGGCGAAGGTGACGATCAATGCCTGTGGAGTCCATGCCGAGGAGACGATCGCGATGGATGGCGAGCCGCGCGACTCGCTGCTCTCCGTAAGCCAGGGAACGCATTTTGTTTTGCCGCGCTCATTCTTGCCAGGCGATACGGCGCTTATGATCCCCAAGACGGCGGATGGTCGCGTACTCTTTGCGATCCCCTGGCACGGCCGGACGATAGTCGGCACCACGGATGTGCCCGTCGAATCAGCTTCAACAGAGCCGCGGGCGCTTCCAACCGAGCGGAAATTTCTCCTCGATCACATTGCCAGATACTTTGGGCGAATCCCCGCGGCCAGTGAGATTCTGAGTGTCTGGTCGGGCCTGCGACCGTTGGTAAAAATGAGCGGCGTCAAGACATCGAAGCTATCGCGGGATCACACGATTCTTGTATCCCAGTCCGGCCTGGTTACGGTCACTGGCGGCAAGTGGACCACTTACAGGCGTATGGGACAGGACACGATTGACCGCGCATGTGCGGTCGGCTCTCTGCCAAAGAGAGCGTCGCGGACCCTCGATCTAAAGCTCCACGGCTGGATCGAAAGCTCAACGGAAGGCGACTCCGATTGGGAGCATGTTTACGGTGCGGATCTTCCATCTCTGCGCACGCTGGCATCAGAGGACAGTGCTCTGGATGCGCTCCTGCATCCGCGCCTGCCATTCAGAATGCGCGAGGTAGTTTGGGCGGCACGATACGAGATGGCACGCACGGTGGAAGATATCCTGGCACGGCGCACTCGTGCGCTTTTTCTTGACGCGCGCGCAGCCATTGAGGCAGCGCCAGCAGTGGCTCGAGTTCTGGCGAAAGAATTAAAGCGGAGCGACGCCTGGCGGGAGAAAGACCTTCAGCGCTTCCTGGAGACTGCGGAGGGTTATGTTTATAAGGAAGGCGAAGCGGATTAGCCGAGCCAACAGGAACAGCCGGGATTTACCCTGAGTGAGCAGTAATAGACGCCGCCAGACTTCGTCGAGCGTTTCAATTTATTTGAGAGAGATCATGAGCACAGAAAAACTTCGTTTTGGAATCATTGGTGCGGGCCGCATTGGGCGCGTGCACGCTGAAACGCTTGCTTTCCGCCTCCCTGAAGCTCAAATCATGGCCGTCACGGATGTAAGCCGCGTTGCAGCAGAAGCGATTGCCGCCCGTTGCGGTATCCCTAAAGTCGCCGAATCCAGCGCGGAGATCATGGCCGATCCGCAGATCGACGCCGTGCTGATCTGCTCTCCCACACCGACTCATACCGAATTGATTATCGCGGCTGCGCAGGCCGGTAAGCACATCTTCTGCGAGAAGCCGATTGCATTCAGCTTGGCCGCAATCGATTCGGGTCTTGCCGCCGTAAAGACCGCAGGAGTGCAGCTTCAAATCGGATTCAACAGGAGGTTCGACGCGAATTTCGCTCGTGTTCGTCAAGCTGTGGTCAGCGGCGAAATCGGGAAGCCCAGCCTGATGCACATCATCAGCCGCGATCCCGCGCCTCCACCGATTAGCTATATTCGAACGTCGGGAGGAATCTTTTTGGATATGTCCATCCACGACCTGGACATGGCTCGATTCCTTATTGGAGACGAAGTGGAGGAGATTTACACGACTGGCGGGGTGATGGTGGACCCGAAGATCGGCGAGGCCGGGGATCTGGATACGGCGCTCATCGTGCTTCGATTCAG
>Ga0181516_10000828_pt1 | contig 25619 bp, 12 predicted proteins | sample PEATcosm2014_Bin_25_FD_121104 | JGI IMG/M metagenome (GOLD analysis project Ga0181516, IMG submission 121104) | Peatland microbial communities from MTU Mesocosm Facility, Houghton, MI, USA - PEATcosm2014_Bin01_10_metaG | ecosystem: Environmental > Terrestrial > Soil > Wetlands > Peat | place... | reverse complement strand
CCGCCGAAGCGGAACTGCCGCTCGTGCCACCCGCCCCGGTCGCCGTGACGTAGTAACTGTAGATGCTCCCGTCCGTCGGCGAACTGTCCGTGTAACTCGTCCCCGTGTTCGTGTTGTTCAGGACAATGGTGCTCAACGTGTTCGACGCGCCGCCGAGCGTGTCCACCAAGGTGGAACGATAAACGGTGTAAAGACTCGCGCCGGCTGATGCACTCCAGTTGAGTGTCACGCTATGGTGGCCGACGCTGGTGACGGACAAGCCGGCCGGCGCGGCGGGCGCGCTGGTGGAAATACCAGGATCGGGCGTTGCCCCGGAACTGGCCGATGAACTGGTGCTGCTGCCGCCGGGGTTGACTGATTGAACCTCGTAATAATAGGTCGTGCCGTTGGCGGCGGTGGTGTCCAGATAAACCGCATTATTGTATCCGCTGCCGCAGACCGGGCCAATGACGCCGTTGGTGATGGAAGCGTAGCCGCTGCCCGATGAGATCGAACGCAGGATGTTGTAGCTCGTCGCCCCGGGGGTCACCGGCCAGCTAATCAGATTGCAATTATTACCAGGATAGGCGGCGACACTCGCCGGCGCCGGCGGCACATAGCCCGTCAACTCCAGACGGATGTAATCATACATCGCATGATTGTCCAAACTGCCGCCCTTGCGCATGTAAATGGTAATGGTGTTCTGTCCCGCTCGCAGCATGCTGCCTGGAAAGCCGATGCGCTCGTCGGAAAACGCGGCGCTTATGCCTTCGCGAATGCTGGTGTCGCTTACGCTGTAGCCGATGGAATCAGCCGAATCAACGGTAGTGGGAAAATAACCCGTCGAAGGCAGGGTGGCTGGCGTGGCGGTGACGCCGCCGCTGCCGCTGACCAGGTTGGCGCCGTTGGCCCCGATTTCAAGCGGGCCGGAGTCATCCGAGCAGAGGCCAATATACAGCGAAGCCGTCGCTCCGTTCGTCGGCGCTTGCGCAAGATTGAACGTAATGGTGGAGGTCGAAGGGTTCATGTTTCCCTGGCTGTCCACGACATTGGGCTGTATGAAATTCCAGTCTGTGGACCAGCGGCCTTGGCCGACGACATAGTTTGGTCCGTTTGGAAAATCAAACGGGTATTCCAGAAATTTTGACCATACCGGCATCGGGTTTGTCGGACTCGGCCCGATGTCGCCCACCCACCAGTCATCACCATGCCGGAACTTCCGGGCCGTGCGGTCGGGATAACCAATTTCAAACACGGTCGCACCGACGCGCGAGGGTGTCCATGTGACTGTGCCCAGATTGTTCGTTGCGCCCGCCGTCACCGTGACGCCGAAGGGAACAGATGGGAGGTTGTAAAGGAGTGGCGGAGTGCCCCCGGACGGATTTTGGGAAAAGAAAGTTCCGTTCGCGCCCTGGCCGAAGGCATACAGCGTATAGTTGGCGCCGGCGATGACGTTCGGGATGGTGAAATTGCCGTTTGCATCGCTCTTGACCCAGAATTGGTAAGGCTTCATCCATTGCTGAAAATCATAAACGCCTTTCACCGTAGCCGGTTGTTGCACGACGCCGACCCACAAATTGGAGGCGGTGGCGTCCGGATTGCCGCTGTCATTGATGACAAATTGTCCGCTGACAGCGCCGCGGCCGGAGGCCCGGGTATAATTGGCGTTGGTGAACCAGGAATAGGGCCAGGCTGTCGCCTCGGCCTGCGCCTGCGCCACCGCGTCGGTGTATAGCGCCTCCGCGGTTTGAAACGCGTTGGTCATCGTGTTCGTGACGCAGTTGCAATAGATGAAATACGGTCCTTGCACCCGCGTCCAAACTTCGTTCGCGCCATACCAACTGTCGTTGCCCAGATAATAATGGCCGCCGTTGAGCATGTTAACCATCGGGGCGTCCATCAATTCCGGCTTCATCGGGCCACCATTGTAATATTCCGCGCTGGCCAGGATGTGCCAGATGCCGATGTTCTGACCGATCTGGCCAGCAGCGGCGTTGCTCACACTGCTCCAGCCCCAGACCCGCTCCGTGCCGAAGTCGGCGCAATATTTGTATTTATCCTCGTATCGCCCGTTGGCGATGCCATTCGTCCACAGCGAAACCTCCGCCGGTGCGCCGAACACGGCAACCTGTCCGGGGGTGCCGTTGCCGCCACCCGCGCCACCAACATTGTATTGGAAGTTGTGCGCGTCATCTATGCTGTTCCAGGAAAATTCGGGGTTAATATAAATGTTATCGCGCGTCTCGCCCATGCCCATCGCCAAGTCGCCGTTGCGGTGACTCCACGTCGCCGTCACGTAAAATCCCGGCGAACCGCGAAGCATGGAAAAACGCACGTCCATGGTGCCATTGGTGGTGGAGGTGCTCAACAGGTCAAACTCGCAGTAGTTGGCGGTGTTGGCCACTTGTGAATAGGTGAACGTTCCCGAACCAAAACCGCCCGTCTCCCAATAAAACTCGCCGCCGTCCTTGCCGCCGCTCAACAACGGGTTGTTCGTTGTGCCACCGCCATTATTATAGGTGTAATTAATGGCAGTTAGCGTCGCCGAGCTTTCGGCACAAACGATTGTGACAATCCCATTGCCCATGGTCGCCATGCCGCCGCTGTTCGCCAGAGTGACAGCCGGCCCGGTGCCGGTGCCGCCGCCGGGGATGTTGGCCCAAAGCGGATTGGCCGTCAGCAGCAGTCCCAGCAGGCAAGCAAAGCCCATTGCGTTTTTTGTGAATCTATTTGTAATCGTTGTCATGTTTGTTGCTAGGTTGTTTGTTTCAGGCGAACCCGACATCTATTCCAGCAGCGCATCGGGGAATCTTACCCGGAACAGACCGTTATTGGGCTGAAAAGGTTACAGATGTTGGCATGCTTTATGAAACATCGGTTGTCAACCAGCAGTTCCAGCAGGCAAATGAGGCCCGGAGCGGACTTGATATTCGCGCCGCTTGGCTGGCAAAATGGCTTGATCAAAAAATGGAAACGCACAGCGGCAGGCTTAAACATGCTCATAGGTGGTCTATGCCACTAATTTAGCATTCCCTGCTGTTCCGTGCGAGCACAAAGTTATGTGGAGCGCATAAGATCAGGCAAATTCCCGCCGCTTTCACCAAACCAAGTAAATTAGCCACTTGGACAAAACAGTGGAAATGTTTGCAAATCTGTCGGAAACTCATCTGGCGAATTGGCCGGATTCCGTCATTATATCCGGCGTTGCTCAATTTTATGAAGATTGGATTTTGGTTTGCGGGCCGTGGGCTTGTTCTGGTCGCCATCGCGCTGGCGGCGTTTTCCGCGCGTGGCGACACGAACCGTTATGCCGGCGGCGAGTGGTCCCTGGTGGACGCGAAGCCGGAGATGGCGGCGGCGGCGGAAATCACGCCGGAGAAATATCCGGATTCCGACGCCGTTACGGTTGACCAAAAGTCGGTCCGGGTGTATCGCGCGGACGGCACGGGCGAGTGCCAGGATGAAACGTTCACGAAGGTGCTCACGGAAAAGGGCAAGCGCGACAACCGCACGCTGACGATGAATTTCATGCTGCCCTACACGACGGTCTCGGTGCCCACGCTGGAGGTGATTAAATCCGATGGCACCGTCGTTGCGGTGGACATGGCGGCGAATTCCAAGGAGTCCATTGATGACAGCCAGATGGCGGAGAACATTTACGACCCGAACATGCGGGTATTGCAGATCAACATTCCAACCCTCGACATCGGCGACGTAATTCATTCAGTCGAGCGGGAGAATATCGAGCGCCCGATCATCCCCGGCCAATACGCCGAGGAAAATATTTTTGAAGGCACGGGTTTCATCCGGCACATCACTTATGAGGTTCATGCGCCGTCGGACCGGCCGTTGAAGCGCATCGTGTTGAGGGACGAGGTTCCGGGAACAGTCACCTCTTCGACGCAACGAGGCGCCGGCAACTCAATCGTGTATCGTTGGGAGGTGAACAACGTGCCGCGCATGTATGACGAGGCGTCCATGCCGCCTTACGAGGAAGTATTGCAGCGGCTGTTCGTGAGCACCATGCCGGATTGGGCCGCCGTCTCGAAATGGTATTGGGATTTGAGCCAGTCGCATCTGGACGCGACGACGCCGGAAATGAAGCAGCAGGTGCAGGAACTCACCGCCGGCGCCGCGACGGACATGGACAAGGTCAAGGCGCTGTTCTATTTCGTCTCCAACAAAATCCGCTACATGGGCATCACGCCGGAAAAAGACCGGCCGGGCTTCGAACCGCATGACGTGTGCATCACCTTCGACAAAAAATACGGTGTTTGCCGCGACAAGGCCGCCCTGCTGGTTTCGATGCTGCGCCTGGCCGGCTTGAATGCGTATCCAGTTCTTGTCAGTGTCGGAACCCACAAGGACGCCGAGGTACCCGATCCATTTTTCAACCACGCCATCGTCGGGGTTGAACTTGAAAATGGACAGATTCAATTGATGGACCCGACTGACGAGAACACGCGCGAGTTGCTGCCCGCGTCTGACCGTAATCAGAGCTACCTCGTCTGCCGGGCTGACGGCGACACAATCCGGTTAAGCCCGATTCAATCGCCGGATGAAAACATGTTGCGGATCACAACAACCGGCGTCCTGAAGGCGGACGGCGAGATTGACGCGAAATCAGAGTTGCTTTTCCAGGGTGTCAACGACGACGCCTACCGGAACGCCTTTTCGCAGATGAAACCGGACGACGAGCGACGGTTCTTCGAGCAGCGTCTCCAGCAGGAAGTGCCGGGTCTGCGGCTCAAATCGCTTAAAATCACGCCAGCGGACATGACCGACATGGCCACGGGGCTGCGGGCGGAATTGGAGTTTTCGGTGGATGGCATGACGGCCAACGGCGGCGGCAGATCGGTCGTGAGCGTGCCGTGGATCGGCAAGCGGCTGGGCGTGTTGAATTTCATCCTCGACGGCACCGGCCTGGAGAAACGGAAATACCCGCTTGAAATCGAGGTGACCTGCGGCGTGCAAGAGGACATTTCGCTCAAGCTCGCAGACGGGTTCGGCGGCGGGGTCTCGCTGCCGGCGACTTCCTCGGTGGAGGATGATTGCGTGAGCTACCGGCAGCAGTTTGACGCGCCGGCGGATTCGCTTGAATGTTCCCGGACGTTGAAATTGAAGGCGGTCGAGTTCACGCCGGCGCAATATCAAAACCTGAAACAGACGTTGAAGCTGCTGGCGGATGACGGCCGGAAGTCGCCGGTTCTGGCGCTCAATGACAGGTCTGCGAACAGCGGACCGGCGTTGACCGGCAATCCCGGCACACCACCGGTGGAATCCAACGCGCGGATTCTGGACAGCCAAAAGGCGCTCGACGTGACCGGCCAGCACACCGCGGTTTACCGGGTGAAATACTCCAAACGTATCCTGACTTACAGCGGCAAGATTCGTGAGGGCGAGGTGAAAATTCCCTACAATCCCGCCTGCGAGGAGGCGCGGCTCATCAGCGCGGTCGTGACGTCCGCCACCGGAGAGCGCCAAGAAATTTCACAGGACGAGATTAACGTGATGGACGAAGGTTGGAACCCGTCCGCCAAGAGATACACGGGCGGAAAGATTCTGGTGGCGAGCCTGCCCGGTGTGGATGTCGGATCAACCATTGAGGTCGAATATGAAATCATCTACACGAACAAGCCGTTCCTGTCGGGTTTTGAGTCGTTCCAGTTGCCGGACGAGATGGAGCAGAAATCATTTACGCTGACCGCACCGGCCGGCGTGAAAGTCCAGCGACTGGCCAGCGGCGCTCCGGGCATCATTGACAGTCGGGTAAAAAGCACCGGCGACAGGCGGGAGTTTGAGTGGCAGTCTGGAAAAGTTGGAGCATTGCCGGCTGAAACCCAGCTTCCGCCGGAATGGGTCTATGCCGCCGGCGTGGGCTATTTTGTCGGAGACGCGACAAATTATTTCAACGAATTGGGCGGGACGATGCTGGATCGGTCGCGCCAGTCCGCGAAGGCGGCGGAAATGGCCCGGCAACTGACAGCAAAGGCCGGAACCAGACTTGACGCGGTGAAAACCATCCGCGATTTTGTCGCCAAGACCATCCGCGACGCGGGGCCTTCCTTCACCGAGCTTCCGTTGAGCGAACTTTCCGATGCCGACACGACGCTGGCGGATGGATACGGCCACGCGGCGGACCGCGCTATTCTGCTTCACGCGATGCTGGAGGCGGCGGGTTTTCAGCCGGAATTTGTGCTGGCCTCGAGTCTGCCGGCCATCGCCGGCATCACGAACGTGGCGATGGCTTTTCCACTTCCCGAATCATTCCAAACGCCGCTGGTCAGCATCACGCTCGATGGAGTGAACTATTATCTGAACGACACGGACCAATATGCGCAACTGGGTTCCACGGGCTGTGACGGCGCGCTGGGCATCGCGCTTTCCACCGGCGCGTGGGAAGTTGTCCATGCTGCCAAGGATTGCGAAGACGCGACCCGGACGGATTATACGCTCCTGTTGGATGACAGCGGCCGGACATTGCTCGATGTTTCGCGGTGGTATTACGGCGAAAATTACAACGACAGGAACAAGTATTTTTCCGAACTGCCGCCCGAGGAACGGAAACGCTATTTTCAAGACGCTGTTTCCGAGGTGGCCCAAGGCGCGCACTCGGTGGGCGATTTGACGACTGCGTTCGACACCTATCCAGGACTGGAGCGATTCTCCGTGGTCATTGACAGCTATGGAATCGCGTCCGGCAATTACTTTTACTTCAACCTGCCATCAACTCCGCCGCTTATGGCAGCCGGCGCCGATCAACGCGCGCTGCCCTGGCTCATTCCGCAGGGGAACAAAAACACCGTCCGTGTGGAGGTTGATTTGCCGCCGGATTTTCCCAAGGTTCTCATCGCGCCAAAAAGTGAAAACTTTACGGCTGGTGCCGAGACAGCGAGTCTGACCACGCAGAATACCCCCGGCGGATGCATCGTCACCGATGAATTCGAAACCGCGCCGGCAATCATCAGCCCCGGCGGTTATCAGGCGATGCTGAAGGTGGAATCCGCCCTGGACCAGAAATCGTCCAAGGTCTTTCTGCTGGAACAAAAGTGAACCGCTGCCGGCTTTTTTCACGGTTTTGGAGGGCGGTCAATAATGTCAATAGGATTGCCTGATCCGGCCCACGATTTAATTTTGGATCAGGAGCCGCCCAGCCCACTGAATCTGTTGCCCCACCTGGTCAATTTTCACAGGAAATGTCCGCCTTCGCTGGCAATTTTGGCCGACCCTCAACTTAGGCTCCAAAGCGATGGAGCATGACCGATAAATGCTATCCCCAGTTTGGGTGATTGCGTTGTTGTCACCTTTGCCGGATGCTATGCGTCTATTTCCAAATGAAAACCACGTGTTATTTTCCGGTGGCCGCATTGACGCTTCTCCTCGCGCTGCTCACTAACCATTTAACAGCGGCGGACGCCCGCCTGACGGTGAACTTCGATTCCAACTGGTCATTCCTGAAAGGCGACGCGACCGGAGTGGAGCAATCTGATTTCAACGCCGCCGGATGGCGCAGGGTAAATTTGCCGCATGACTGGAGCATCGAAGGGCCGTTTTCGGAAACGAACAAAGCCGGCGGCGCGGGAGCATTTCTACCGAGCGGCGTCGCCTGGTATCGCACTACTTTTTCCCTGCCGAAGGAATTTGCTGACCGGCGCGTGTCCATCGAATTCGACGGCGTGATGCAGAACAGCGATGTCTGGATCAACGGCTTTCATCTCGGCCATCGGCCATACGGCTATGTCGGTTTCTGCTACGAACTTACCGGCCATCTGAATTTTGGCGACGACAACGTCATCGCTGTCCGCGCAGACACCTCACAACAACCGGCGTCCCGATGGTATGCTGGTGCGGGAATCTATCGGCACGTCCGGCTGGTCGTCACGGATCCGGTCCACATTCCGCAATGGGGCGTGTTCGTCACCACGCCGCAGGTCTCGGCGGCGCAGGCGACGGTGCAGGTTGAAACGTCCATCACGAATGAATCCGATGCACCGCGCGATGTCATCGTGCAAACCACGCTCATTTCGCCGGGCGGGAAATCCGCCGCCACCAGCGAAACAAATTGCACCGTGGCCAATGGCGCGACCACCGTGTTGACGCAGCAAATCGCCCTGCCAAATCCGCAACTCTGGAATCTCGACAACCCGAAACGTTATCGCGCCGTGAGCACAATTATTTCCGACCAGATGGTCACCCACGAGATAATCCTGGATGAAGTGACAAATTCTTTCGGCATCCGCGACGCGCATTTCGAGGCGGACACCGGTTTCTGGCTGAATGGCAAAAATTTCAAGGTGAAGGGTGTCTGTCTGCACGCCGACGGCAGTGCGTTCGGCGCGGCGGTGCCGCTGGCGGTCTGGGAAGAGCGGTTGAAAAAATTGAAGTTGCTCGGCGTGAACGCCATCCGCACCGCGCATAATCCGCCCGCGCCGGAGTTTCTGGATTTGTGCGATCGCATGGGTTTTTTCGTGATGGATGAAATGTTCGACTGCTGGACCGTTGGCAAGAATCCTTTCGACTATCACCTTTACTTCAACGACTGGTCGCAGACGGACGAGCGCGATTCAATTCTCCGCGACCGGAATCATCCCAGCATCATCCTTTACAGCGTCGGCAATGAAATCCACGACACACCGCAGGCGGACAAAGCGAAAACGATTCTTGCCAGCCTCGTCGCCGTCGCGCACGAAGCCGACCCGACCCGGCCAGTGACGCAGGCTTTATTCCGCCCGAATGCCAGCCACGATTACGACGACGGCCTGGCAGACATGCTCGACGTGGTCGGGCAAAATTACCGTGAGAACGAAATCCTCGCCGCGCACGACCAGAAGCCGACGCGCAAAATCATCGGCACGGAAAACACGCATGACTGCAAGCAGTGGATCGCCATGCGCGACCACGCGCCTTACGCCGGACAATTCATCTGGACGGGCGTGGATTATCTGGGCGAATCGCGCCGCTGGCCGCTGGTCGGGCACGGTTCGGGCCTGCTCGACCGCACGGGCGCGCCGCGCTCGATAGCGTTTGAGCGCCAAAGCTGGTGGTCGGACAAGCCGATGGTATTCATCACACGCCGACTCGCGCCAACGGATGCAATGCCGACCGATCCCGGTTACGCAGCAGACGAGCGATATTCGCAGGTGTTGTTCGCCGACTGGACGCCGAAGAATCTACAGGCGCACACCGAGAACGTGGAGGTCTATTCGAATTGCAAGGAAGTTGAGCTGTTCCTGAACGGAAAATCGCTTGGGGCGAAACCCATCAATGCCGATGCCTCTCCACGAAACTGGCAGGTTCCCTTCGTGCCGGGCAAGCTGAAGGCCGTGGCGCGCGACAACGGCAAAGTTGTTGCGATTGATGAACTGCGCACGGCGGGCAGTGCGAAAAGAATTGTTTTGTCCACTGATGCCAAAAGACTTTCACCCGGCTGGGACAACGTGGCGTTTGCGCGCGCAAAGATTGTGGATGCAAACGGCATCGAAATACCGCGCGCGGATGATTTGATTTCGTTCAACGTTTCCGGGCCGGGCACCATCGCCGCCGTGGACAACGCGAACAATTCGAGCCACGAACCTTTTCAAGCAACCGAACGGCATGCCTTTGAGGGCCAATGCGTCGCGTTTGTGAAGGCGACCAGTCCTTCGGGCAAAATTGTTTTGACAGCGACTGCTCCCGGCTTGAAAAGCGGCTCCATCGCCATCAAAGCTGTGAAACCTTGATATTAAAAAATGAAAATGCGTCGTCTGCTGATTTTTTTCACCTGCGTCTGCGCTTGCTTTTCTGCGCGCGCGATGGAACTGACATTGACAGATTCGCCCGGCGCGGATGATTTGATTCTGGCCGACGGCAAGATTGCCCCGGCAATATTTGTTGAAACCAACGACGAGCGGGCGGTGCTCCGCGCGGCGGGCGATCTGGCGGATGACTTCGCGCGGGTGATAGGAACAAAGCCGGAGATTGAAAATCAATCCTCACCGCACGGCAAAATTCGCGTCATTATCGGCACAATCGGAAAAAGCGAAATCATTGACCAACTGGCGGCAGACGGAACATTGGAGACGAACGGCGTCAGCGGCCAGTGGGAGAGTTACGTTTTGCAAATCGTAAAGGATCCCCTGCCTGGCGTTGATGCGGCGCTCGTTATTGCCGGCAGCGACCGGCGCGGGACTATTTACGGCATTTACCAATTATCGGAAATGATCGGCGTTTCGCCGTGGTATTGGTGGGCGGATGTGCCGGTGAAACAGAGGAAAACTCTCGCGTTGCACGGCGGCATTTTCAAGCAAGGGCCGCCGACGGTGAAATATCGCGGCATTTTCATCAACGACGAGGATTGGGGATTGAACCCGTGGGCCTCGAAAACGTTTGACCCGCAATTTGGCAACATCGGCCCGAAGACCTACGAAAAAGTTTTTGAACTGATGCTGCGCCTTCGCCTGAATTACATCTGGCCGGCTATGCACGCGTGCAGCACGGAATTCGGTTCCGTGCCGGAAAATGCCGCGCTGGCGGACAAGTTTGGCATCGTCGCGGGTTCGTCGCATTGCGAGCCGATGCTCTTTAACAATGTGCATTGGAACGAAGCGGAAAAAGGGCGATGGAACTACAGTCTTAATCGCGACGCAATTCATTCCACCTGGGAGGAAAATGCGAAGGCTCGCGGCCAATATGAGGCCGTCTGGACGCTCGGCATCCGCGGCATTCACGATGCGGCAATGGAGCGACCACCCAACGACCTGCCCGCCAAGATCAACCTCATGGGCGAGATCTTTCACGACCAGCGCGAGTTGCTGGATCAATACGTCACCAACAAATGGGGACCCGTTGCGCAATGTTTTGTGCCTTACAAGGAAGTGCTGCCGATTTACGACGCGGGGTTGAAAGTGCCGGACGACGTAACGCTTGTTTGGGTGGACGACAACTTTGGCTACATTCGGCGTCTTGGCAACCCCCAGGAACAGCAGCGATCCGGCGGATCAGGCGTCTATTGGCACATATCTTATTATGGACAGCCGCATTCTTACACATGGATCAACACAACTGCCCCCGCGTTGATGTGGGAAGAACTGCACAAGGCGCTGGAAAACAACGCGCACACTTTGTGGGTCATCAACGTCGGCGACATCAAGCCGATGGAAATCGGAATTGATTACTTCTCGCGGCTGGCATGGAATCCTGACGGATTTGACCGCGGCGCGCAGCGAACATTTCTCCATGACTTTGCGGCGGGGAACTTCGGTGAACAATTTGCGCAGCCGATGGCGGATTTGCTGATGGACTTTTACCAATTGGGAACCATTCGCAAGCCCGAGTTGATGGATCGCGCGTGGGCGCTTTCACTGACGCCGGAGCGGGCGGCGCAACTCGAGAACGACTACAACAATTTAATCGAGCGCGAAGAAGCGCTGGCGGCCGTGGTTCCGGCAGAAGCGCGGGACGCTTACACGGAATTGGTCGGTTTTCCCGCCCGCGTTTTGGCATCGGCGGGCCTGATTTTCATGGCGGATCGAAATGTTCAACGAGGCATTGACGTCGCCGACAACGAAAACAAAATCACGGCCCTGCGCAATGACCTTGAGGCACAAGTGGAAAACTTCAATACGAAAATCGCCGGTGGAAAATGGAACCGCATGATGCCCGGCCTTGTCACCGGAACAGATTTGACCAAATGGTCGAGTCAGGTGCGATGGCCGTGGGGTGAAAAGGCGTCCCAGACCGGCCAGACCACGAACAATTCTCCAGTCACAAATGAACCACCCGCAGGGCAAGGTTGGCGCGACGCCGCCACGGCTGACCGGCAATCACCACAGGACGCGGCACATTGGAGCATCGTTGAAGGCCTCGGACCGTCGGGCCGGGCGATGGCGTTGTTGCCCGCAAGCCCGGAAATTTCATGGAAAGAAGACGACAAGAACACGCCTATGCTTGAATATGATTTCCAGACCAAGGGCGGCGACGGAGAGGCGCTTATTGATTTCCTGCCGACGTTCCGCATTTATTCGGGAATGAAATTGCGCGTGTCCGCAAGCATGGATGATGGCGTGCCGACAATAATCGAAGTGCCCGGCTCCAACGGCTCGGAAAACGAAAATGGCCCGGTGCGGAGCTTCGCTGTTCAAAACAACTACGTTCGGGCGCGTGTGCCGTTGCCGGGGCTTGCCGCCGGCAAGCACACCTTCAAAATTCGAGCCGTTGATCCCGGGGCCGTGATTGACCGGGTTTCCTTGCCATAGACTTTCACCATATAATCTCAAACACAACAAATGAAAAAGCAACTCACGCTCGCCTCCGGTTGCGCGGCACTGGCCCTCTTAACGTTCGCTGGCTGCAGGTCAAACAGTTCAACCAGTTGCTGCGACAACATACCGGCTTCAACGCCCGCCGCCACTGCCGCACGATTTACTCCGCCCGCTTCGCCGCGAGCGGTCTATAATTTCAATCCTGGCTGGAAATTTGTTTTTGGCGACCAGACTAATGCGGCCCAGCCGGGTTTCGACGATTCGGCCTGGGCGAATGTCAGCCTGCCGCACACCTGGAATGAAATGGATTCCTATCGCGCCCACATCAGCCACGGCGGAGGCGACCAAAGCGAAAAAATGATGGGCATCGGCTGGTATCGCAAGCACTTCAAGCTGCCCGCAAGCGCCAAAGGCCAGAAGGTTTTCATCCAATTCGACGGCATGAGACAGGCAGGCCATTTCTTCCTGAACGGCCAGCCGATTGGTAAATATGAAAACGGCGTCTCGGCGGTCGGGCTGGACATCACGAAGTTCGCCAAGTTCGGCGGAGAGGACAACGTTTTGGCGGTGCAGGTGGACAACAGCCCCTCTTACAAGGAGGAAGCCACCGGCACGCCTTTCGAGTGGAATGCGAAGGACTTCAATCCGAACTTCGGCGGGCTGAACCGTGACGCGAAGCTCATCGTCACCGGCAGTATTTACCAGACACTGCCGCTTTACGAAAATCTCCAGACTTCGGGCGTTTACATCTACCCGGACAATTTTGACGTGAAGAATAAATCCACCGACATCCACGTCGAGGCCGAGGTGCGGAATGAAACGAGCGATTACGCCTCCATTTCGCTTTCAGCGGTGGTGGTGGGTGCCGACGGCGTCGTGCGGGCGAAGTTTGACGGCGACACCTCCGACCTCGTCGCCGGACAATCCGAAGTTTTCACCGCCACCGGCCCGCTCAAGAACGCCCGTTTTTGGGACGTGACCGATCCATATCTTTATGACGTGTATTCCATCCTGACGGTCAACGGCCAGGTCGTGGACGTATGCAAGACGCAGACCGGTTTCCGCAAGGCGGAATTCAAAGGCGGCGCTGGCACCGGCGGCGTGTGGCTCAACGACCATTTTGTTTGGCTGACCGGCTACTCGCAACGCTCGGCGGATGACTGGCCGGGTCTGGGCGGCGCGTATCCCGACTGGATGCACGACCTCACCATTTCGCTCGCGCGGGACAGCCACGGCAATTACATCCGCTGGATGCACGTCTCGCCCCAGCGCGCCGACGTGGAGGCTTGCGACAAATACGGCGTCGCCATCGTCTGCCCGGCGGGCGACAAGGAAAGGGACGTCACCGGACGCCAATGGGACCAGCGCGTCGAAGTGATGCGCGATGCGATGATTTTTTTCCGCAACAACCCCAGCATCCTTTTCTGGGAAGCGGGCAACACCATCGTCACCCCGGAACAAATGCAACAAATGGTGGACCTGCGCAAGCAGTGGGATCCCAACGGCGGGCGCGTGATGGGAACCCGGGACAATGACGCGGCGGATGCGAACAAAGCGCTCACCCCCGTCTCCGAATATTACGGCGTCATGATCGGGCAGGCGCCGCAGACCGACCAAATCACCAATCAGGGGCAGATTTTCCGCGGTTACGCCGTGGATCGCCGTGACAAGGCGCCGCTGATTGAAACCGAAGACTTCCGCGACGAGGCCGCGCGCGGCATCTGGGATGATTACTCGCCTCCGCATTTTGGATTCAAGCCCAAGGGCGGAACCGTCGAGCGCAATCCCGCCGCCGGCCAGGACACATGGCATTGGAATTCCGAAACCTTCTGCCTCGCTGCCGCGACGCGCTATACCGCCTATGTCCAAAACCGCATAGACAACCCCGATCCCGCGCACTCGAAATGGTCCGGCTACGCTTCCATTTATTTCACGGACTCCGACGCCGACGGCCGCCAGGACGGCAGCGAAGTCCTGCGCGTCAGCGGCAAGATGGACGGCGTGCGCCTGCCCAAGGAATTGTATTTCGTCTCGCGCGTGATGCAGGGCGAAACGCCGGACATCCATATCATCGGCCACTGGACTTATCCGTCGAACACGGTGAAAACCGTCTATGTCGCCGCGAGCCATTGCGATCAGGTTGAGTTGTTCCTGAACGGAACATCCCTTGGTGTCGCGAAACAGCCGTGTGATTTTGTGGATACGTTTAACGGAGGCGACAGAGACCTTGGCAACACCGGCTACATTTACGCCTTCACGAACATCGCCTTTGCGCCCGGCATATTGAAAGCTGTCGCGACAAAGGGTGGCCAGATCGTCGCCCAGGAGGAGTTGAAAACCGCAGGCGCACCCAAAGCGCTCAAGCTCACTCCGCATACCGGTCCGAAAGGTTTGCAGGCGGATGGCTCCGACGTGGTTCTGGTGGATTTCGAGGTCGTGGACGCCGATGGCAACCGTTGCCCGACCGACGAGGCGCGCGTGGACTTCCAGGTCGAAGGCCCGGCCACCTGGCGGGGCGGCTTCTGCAGCGACAAGCTGGATACGACCAACAACAAATTCCTCGACACCGAGTGCGGCATCAACCGTGTCGCCATCCGCTCGACGCTGACGCCCGGCACCATCACGCTCACGGCCACTCGCGATGGACTTGAGCCGGCCACCGTGAAAGTCGAATCCCAGCCGGTGACCATCACAGATGGTTTGATGCAAGCTGGCAATTGATAGCCCCGCGTGCGAACGTTTCGCCAAATTGGAGGACAAATGAAAATCATCGCGAGGATACTGGCCGCTGCGTTCATTTTTTTGGCCGCGGAAAATTTCTCGCGCGCTTCTGATTTCGCCTTCGGCGCGGACCTGTCGTTTTTGAAGCAAGCCGAGGATCGTGGAACCGTTTTCAAGGACGGCACGAATGCGATGCCCGGCCTGCAGATTTTCAAGAATCACGGCTACAACTGGATTCGTCTGCGCATCTTCGTCGAGCCGGTCGGCGGCAATCTGCCGAACGACCTTGCCTACACGCTTGCCGAGGCCAAGGACGCCAAGAAGCTCGGATACAAATTCCTGCTCGATTTTCACTACGCCAGTTCGTGGGCCGACCCGGGCAAGCAACCGACGCCGGAGGCTTGGAAGCCTTTGACTCACAAGGAGCGGGTGAAAAATGTGTTTGAATACACGCGCGACACCATCGCCTCGTTCCGCGACGCCGGCGTTTTGCCGGACATGGTGGAGGTCGGCAATGAGATCACGCACGGGATGTTGTGGCCGGACGGCAAGCTGCCGGACAATTGGAAAAATTTCACCGATTACGTCCGTGCCGGAATCAAGGGTGTTGATGCCGGAAGCGGCACAAATTCGCGCCCGAAAATCCTGATTCACATTGACCAGGGTGGCAGTATCGCCAAGACGAAATACTTCTTCGACAACTTGAACCGTTACAAAATTCACTACGACGTCATTGGGTTTTCCTATTATCCGTGGTGGCACGGCACGCTGATGGACCTGCGCGACAATCTGGCGTTCACGGCGAATACCTACCATAAAGACATCATCGTTGTGGAGACGGCTTACAACTGGAGGCCAGCTCGCGAATCCGCCGACCGCACTGGGCCGTTTCCCGAAACGCCCGAAGGTCAGCGCGACTATCTCGACGAATTGATGCGCGTGGTGCTGGCTACGCCCGACGAACGTTGCAAAGGCATCTTCTGGTGGGAGCCGGCGGTGGGCAACCGTGGCGGCCTCGTTTCGCGCAGTTTTTTTGATGAAAATGGAAACTCTTTGCCGGTCATTTCCGTCTTTGACAAGTATACCAGGCCAACGCCGAGACCGGCCGGCCAATGACTTTGCCGACACTGGAATGGATTTTTCTAAAAATGCTTGCTTGATTGCGCCTCGCCTTCTGACCTGGCTGTTTGCCGTGATCATGTCCTGCCTGCTGCCGGTTCACGCGGCGGACATGTTCGTTTATTTCGGCACGCACCGTTCCGGGACGAATGTCGGTTTCTCGCTCGCGCATTTTGACACCGACACCGGCGTGCTCACCAAGCCGGAGTTTCTCATCGAGTCACCCTCGCCCGCGTATTTCGTGATTCATCCCGATGGTTTGCATCTTTACACCTGCAACTCCGGCAGCCCCGGCGCGGTGTCCGCCTACGAAATCGAACCGCACACCGGCCAGCTAAAATTTCTCAACCGCGTTCCGGCAGGCGGTCCCGACACGAGCTATGTTAGCCTCGACCAGACCGGGCGTTATGTGCTCGCGGCGAATTATTCCGGCGGCAACATCGCCGTCTTCGCCATCAAGCCCGACGGCAGCCTCGGCGAGCGCACCGCTTTTGTGCAACACACCGGCCACAGCGTGAATCCTCAGCGCCAGACCCATGCCTACGCGCATTCCATCATCGTTGATCCGTCCAACCGCTTCGCACTTGTCTGCGATCTTGGCTTGGACAAGGTTTTTGTTTATCGCTTCAATGCACAGGACGGCTCGCTCACTCCAAATAACCCGCTCTTCGCCACCATCGCCCCCGGTTCCGGCCCGCGCCATATAAAATTTCATCCGAACGGGCGCTGGCTTTATGTCATCAGCGAAATTGCCAGCACCATCACCGCATTCGACTGGGATTCGGCCAATGGCACGCTTGCTGAATTTCAATCCGTCTCCGCATTGCCCGCTGATTTCCAAGGCACCAACACCAGCGCAGAAATCGTGGTGCATCCGAACGGGAAATTCCTCTATGCCTCCAATCGCGGCAACAACAGTCTCGCCGTATTTGCCATTGACCAGACAAGCGGCAGGCTGACGCTGGTGGAACATGTTCCCAGTGGCGGCAATACGCCCCGTAACTTTGCGTTCGACCCCACCGGCAAATGGATCATCTGCTCCAACCACGGCAGCGATGTCGCCGTCGTATTCCGCGTGGACGAAAACACCGGCAAACTGACGCAGACTGGCCCGCCCGTGCCGGTGCCATATCCATTCTGCGAACGCTTTTTACCTGTCCGCTGACAACCAGAAACGCATCCTGATTAATCACCAATGAACAAAAATCTTCTCATTCACCTGCCGGTTTTCGCGTTCGCGCTTGCGGCTTCGGCGCAGACGAATAACCCGATGGCCGAAGGCGGAAATGCCAGCGATTTCGACATGGCTCCGGAGACAACGTTGGAAGTCGTCAACGCCGCCGTCGCGCAAATTCCAACGAAGCTGCCACCGGGGCCGTTCCAGCCGACGTGGGATTCGCTCAAGGAAAATTACCAAGTGCCGCGCTGGTTTGCGGAGGCCAAATTCGGATTGTTCATGCACTGGGGGCTTTATTCCATTCCGGCGCACCACAACGAATGGTATGAAAAGCACATGTATGCCGATGGCGCGGACGGCCAGTGGCACGTCGAGCATTACGGCCCCCAGGATCAATTCGGCTACAAGGATTTCATCCCAATGTTCACCGCCTCCAATTGGAATCCCAATGCGTGGGCAGAGCTGTTCAAAAAATCCGGCGCGAAATTTGTCATCCCGACGGCGGAGCATCACGAAAATTTCGCATTGTGGGACAGCCAAGTGACTCCTTTCAACGCCGTGCAAATGGGGCCGCACCGCGATCTTATCGGCGACCTGTCCAAAGCCGTGCGCAAGCAGGGATTGAAATTCGGCGTCTCGAATCATGGCATCGAGAATTTCCAGTTCATCAATCCACCCGCCGACATGGCCGCCAAAATGAAGGCCGAGCAGGCCGACCTTTACGATCCGAAGTGGGCGGATTTCTACAACGTCGCCGACCGCAGCGACGCGGCATGCGAACGGTTCCTGACAAACTGGTTCGCGCGCAACGTCGAGCTGATTGACAAATACCGGCCGGACATCCTGTGGTTCGACAACGGCGTGGATCAGCGCTACCTCGACCCGCTCAAGTTGCGCGTCGCCGCCTATTATTACAATCGCGCCAAGGAATGGGGCAAAGAAGTTTCCATCGGCGCAAAAAAGGCCGCGTTTGCGCCGAGCAACAAAAACACGGAGACCATCGGCGCCATCCTTGATTTTGAAAAGGTCGGCACGCGTTCGCCGTCCGGCATCCGCCCCGGCGTCTGGGAGGTGGATGATCCCATTGGCAGCACGTGGGGTTATACGAGCGATGAACGCTTCTCCGGCCCGGGCGCGATCATCGCCAAGCTCGCAGACACCGTCAGTAAGAATGGCGTTTATATGCTGAACCTTTCGCCGAGGGCCGACGGCACTTTTCCGCAGGAAGAACAGGACACATTGCTCGGAATCGGCCAGTGGCTCGATGTGAATGGCGAGGCAATCTACGGCACGCACAACTGGATCAAATTCGGCGAAGGCGGCGGACGCGGGCAGCCGGGCTTGAATATCCGTTTCACGGTCAAAGGCAATACTCTCTACGCCATCGTCCTCGGCAACTGGCCGGGCGAAGAGGCGGTCATCACTTCGCTGGCAACCACAAATTCTCCTGACAGAAAAATCAAAGCGGTGACCATGCTCGACGCCAAGGGCAAATTGCAATTCACGCAGGATGACACCGGACTGAAAGTGAAGCTTCCCCCTGCTCCACCTTGCAAATACGCCTATGTTCTCAAAATCACCGGCCTGAAAATGAATCCGGCGACTTGGACAAAATCGGGAGATCCGCAATAATAAATCGCATGGACGCATCAAGGAGAGCATTCCAAATGAAGTCGGGATGTTTCAATTATCTGGTAGCGACAATTATTATTGCCGTGACGGGGCAAAATCTTTCCGCGCAGACGAATGAGGAGACTAACATACCGCCGACCGACGTTCTGGCGCGCAACTCGCGCATCGAAAATTTTCCGGCCAACACAAACCTGCCATCGCTGTTCCTCATCGGCGATTCGACCGTGCGCAACGGGCGCGGGCGCGGCGATGGCGACCTGTGGGGCTGGGGCGATGAGATTGCGCCGTTCTTCGACACGGGCAAAATCAACGTCGTGAACCGTGCCCTGGGTGGGACGACCAGCCGCACGTTTTACCGCGACCTGTGGCCGCGCGTGCTGGCGATGTTGAAGCCGGGCGATTTTGTCATCATGCAATTCGGCACAAACGGCGGCGCGGTCAACGACGCGAGCCGCGCGCGCGGCGAAATTCACGGCATCGGCGACGAGACGCAGGACATCACCAACATGGTCACGGGGAAATTCGAGACAGTCCACTCGTTCGGCTGGTATGAAAAGCAGATGATCGCGGACGCGCGGAGCAAGGGCGCGACGCCGATGGTATGCTCCTTGATTCCGCGCAACAGTTGGCGGACCGACGGCATGGCTGTGCGCAACGGCACCAACAGCGCCGCCAGCTGGGCAAGGCAGGCCGCCGAGTCTCTGAACGCCCCCTTCCTCGACATCAACGAAATCATCGCCCGCCAGTATGACGAACTGGGGCGGGAAAAGGTGCAGGCATTGTTTATTGCCGGGGCCGGTCCGCATACGAGCCTCGCCGGCGCGCAAACGAACGCCCTGTGCGTCATCGCCGCGCTCAAGGGGCTGAAGGAAAATCCGCTTGCACAATACTTTTCAGAAAAAGCAGATGGGGTTCCACCCGCCGAACCTAGCCTGCCCGCGCCGGCATCCCTTGTTCCCGTGCCCGATAAAATCCAACAGTATTGATTTGATGAAAGCGCATCTTGCCATTCTCGCATTTGTCTTGGCCGCCGGATTTCTCCGCGCCGCCGAGGATGAACGCCCCGTGGTGGACGCCTCGACGGTGCCTGTTGAAGCGGCCACCAACAATGCATTGCCGAACTTTCACATCGTCGGCGATTCGACCGTGCGCAGCGGCGGCGGCTCCGGAAATTGGGGTTGGGGCGAGCGCATCAAGCCGTATTTTGACACCAACAAAATCAACGTCGTCAACAACGCCATCGCCGGCCGCAGCGCGCGGACATTTTTCACCGAAGGCCGCTGGCAAAAGGTGCTGGACACGCTCAAACCGGGCGACGTTGTCATCATCCAATTCGGCACCAACGACGGTGGGCGCATCGGCGACCCAGCGAACAAACACCGCGCGGACGGCAAGGGCATCGGCGACGAGACTGTGGAAGACACCATGCCCAACGGCACAAATGAGCTCGTTCATACCTTCGGCTGGTATATGGCGAACTTCGTCACCACCGGGCAGGCAAAGGGCGCGACCGTCATCCTGGCCTCCCCCATTCCGCACAAGGATCACTGGGAGACTGACCGCGATTTCGGGACCTTCGCCCAGTGGGATGCGGAGGTTGCCAAGGCCCACAACGCACTTTACTTCGACCTCACCATGGTCATCACTGACGCCTACAAAAAGGTGGGCCGCGACAAGGTGGCAACCTTCTTCTCCGACGTGCGCACGCACACGAACAACACCGGCGCGCAATTCAACGCGGCGTGCGTCATCGCCGGACTGAAAAGCCTCACGAACAGCCCGCTGGCACCTTATTTTTCCGACAAGGTGAAAGACATCGAGCCTTGGCAGCCAGACGCAACCACTGAAACGTCAACCAATAAATCCACATGAACTCCATCCGTCGTCTCACCGCCGGCATTCTCCTTCCCATCATCATCACGGCCCTGGCCATCGTGGTTCCGGCGGCACACGCCCAAACCAATTTCAAATTCAACTTCGGCAACCGGATCGAGCGCGGTTGGACACAGGTTTCGCCAACCAATTTATATTCCATCGCGGCCGGTTACGGTTTCGAGCCGGGCGCGGACGTGGTGGCACCGGCCGGCGGCAATTACCTTGCGAGTGACAAGCCGTTCTATTTCTCCGTCAAAGTGCCGGAGGGCAATTACAAGGTCACCGCCGTGTTCGGCGACGGAACCAACCAGTCCGTTGTGACTATGAAAGCCGAACTGCGGCGGCTGATGCTGGAAAGAATTGCCGTCGCGCCCGGAAAGAAAGTGATACGTTCGTTCATCGTCAACATCCGCACGCCGTTCATTTCCGAAAGCAACCACGTTCATCTGAAGACACGCGAACAAGCCGGCGAAATCTGGGCCTGGGACGAAAAGATGACTCTGGAATTCAACGGCACTCATCCATCGTTGCGCTCACTGGAAATTGAACCGGTCACCGTGCCCACTGTGTTTCTGATGGGCGATTCAACGGTTTGCGACCAACCCGCCGAGCCGTGGAACAGCTGGGGCCAGATGCTGCCGCGCTTTTTCAAACCGGAAATCGCTGTGGCCAACCACTCAGAATCCGGCGAAACCGTCGCCGATTCACTGCGCGCGCAGCGGTTCGAAAAGATTTTCAGCCTGATGAAACCGGGCGATTACCTGTTCGTCCAGTTCGGGCACAACGACATGAAGGACAAGGCTCCGAATGCGCTGGAGACTTACAAATCGGATTTGAAAAAAGTGGTCGAACGCACGCGTTCGCTCGGCGGCACGCCGGTTCTGGTGACCTCGATGGAACGCAAGGGCGGCATTGAAGCGCCCACGCTCATGGGTTATCCAGATGCCGTGCGCGAAGTGGCGAAGGACGAAAATTGCGCGCTGATTGACCTGAACGCCATGAGCCTGATTTTTTACAAGGCGCTAGGCAGCGACCTCGGCAAGGCGTTCCAGGACGGCACGCACCACAATAATTACGGCAGCTACGAACTCGCGCAATTCGTCGTCGAGGGCATCAGGCAAGACAAGTTGCCGCTGGCGAAATATATCGTGGACGATTTCAAGGGCTTTGACCCGGCGCATCCGGATTCCCTCGCGGATTTTCAAATGCCCGTCAGCCCGGTCAAATCCAGCGAGAAGCCTCTGGGGAATTGAACCGCGATTATCCGGATTCTTTCTGTTTGCCACAAAAGAGCACAAATGGCGCATAATTTATGAGCCTTCCGCATTCATTCTCTCCACATCCGATGGGGGAGGAATTAATGGTGAGGTGCCAGTGCCTCCCCTTTCAAAATTTCCGCCTACAGTGTTCAATTTTTTCGATCTATCTTCCGTGAATGCTTTTGCCCGCACGGGACAATAAACGTCACCGCAAAATGAGTGCAGCGATGGAAAACTGTTGAAATTTTGGGATAATGCAGGGAAATCAGGCTTGGCATGGCAGTTGCTTAATCATGTTCATTAGGATTGATTAGTCTGCAGCAGCTACACGCAGCTTCAAACTTCCAGTCCCGGTCGGCGGATCAACCTACCCGGCCGGGGCTTGTTTTTTTGGATTTCAATTTACCGGGGTATTGTCGGCACCGGAAGAATTACGAAATCGTTGCTCAAAGCCGAAATTCTGAAAACATGGCTTTTTAGAAAGAATGACGCGGCATTGATTTTGTTTATTGGGTCGTTCTGTCCGAAGTCCAATTCGCGCGGCGGCTTCCTTGATTTCCTGCCATCAGCTCCCTACCCTTGCGTCGTTCTCCATTCAAACTATCGCCATGAAAACCATCACCGCCGTCGTTTCCCTTCTCGTTCTGGCAACGTTTTCCTCCCGCGCTGACAATAACGCCAGCGGGCCGCGCCAGCGACTTTCCATGGACTTGAGCTGGGCGTTCATCCGGGGCGACCCGACCAACGCGCAGAACCCGGCTCTTGACGATAGCGGCTGGCGCGTGCTGGATGTTCCGCATGACTGGTCCATCGAGGGGCCGTTCGCCGAGACGAATTCCACGACCGGTTCGGGCGGTTTCCTGCCCGCCGGCATCGGCTGGTATCGCAAGCATTTCGCCACGCCCGCAACGTTCAGGAATAAAGAAGTGTCGGTGCAATTCGACGGGGTTTTCATGAACGCCGACGTTTACCTGAACGGCCATAAAGTCGGCGATCATGCCTATGGCTACACGAGTTTCAATTGTGATTTGACACCGTTCCTCGCGGCAACGGGACAGGACAACGTGTTCGCCGTTCGAGTGGACAACCATCTGCAACCGAACAGCCGGTGGTATAGCGGGTCGGGCATCTATCGCCATGTTTGGGCGGACGTGACCGGCCCTGTCCACGTCGCCACTTGGGGCACCTATGTTACCACGCCCAAGGTTTCGACAAACGCAGCGGACGTCATCATCAAAACGCGCGTCCAGAACGACACCGGGTCGGCAGTCCGCGTCCGGGTTCATCAGGATTTGATTGATCCCGCCGGCAACATCGTTGGCAGCGTCGAAGGCCCGGCGAGGATTCCAGGCAAAGGTGGACAAGAAATTCAGCAGAAGATTTCCGTCAGCCGGCCGCAATTGTGGTCGCTGGAAAACCCCGAGCTTTATACGGTGCGGACAACTTTGTCCCGCAGCCGGAGCGACGGCGCACCGGAGACACTTGATTCCTACGAAACGACCACCGGCATCCGCCAAATTGATTACGATGTGAACCGCGGGTTCCTGCTCAACGGGCAGCATGTCAAGATTCTCGGCATGTGTGTGCATGACGACGGCGGCGCGGTGGGCGCGGCCGTGCCGTTGGAGGTGTGGGAACGGCGCCTCAAGCTGCTCAAGGCGATGGGTTGCAATGCCATTCGTTGCGCCCACAACCCGCCCGCGCCGGAATTCCTCGACCTTTGCGACCGGCTCGGCTTCCTGGTGATGGACGAGGCCTGCGACGAATGGACATCCGCCAAGGGCCAGTTGCACGGCTCCTACTCCACGCTGTTCAACCAGTGGTCGAAGCATGACCTGCTCTCCATGCTCCAGCGCGACCGCAATCACCCCAGCATCGTCATGTGGAGCATCGGCAATGAGATTCCCCAGCAGTCCAGCAAGCGCGGCGTGGAGATTGCCAGAACACTCGCCGGTATCTGCCATGCCGAGGACCCCGACCGTCCCGTCACCTCGGCCTGCGACAACGTCCATTCAACCCACCCCACCCTGCCCGATTTCATCGCCGCGCTCGACATCGCCGGCTACAACTACGTGGACCGCTGGGGCATCCACCGTGAAATTTATTTCTCCGACGACCGCGAGGAATATCCGCAGCGCAAATTCCTCGGCACGGAGGACGTCTGTGTCGGCGGCGTGCGCGGGGCTTACTTTGGCGCGAACGCCGGGGATCGGGGCGGGATTCCGCCGTTCCCTTACGCCTCGTCGATGATCCGCGCCGAGCAGCTTTGGAAGTTCAATGCCATTCACGATTATGTCATAGGCTATTTCATGTGGACCGGCATTGATTATCTGGGTGAAGCCCGCTCCTGGCCGCGCAAAGGCTCCAGCAGCGGCGTCCTCGACACCTGTGGCTTCCCCAAGGACGGATATTACTTTTACCAAAGCCAGTGGACCAGCGAACCGATGGTGCATGTCTTTCCACACTGGAATTATCCCGGTAAACAGGGTGACATCATTCCCGTGGCGGTCTATTCCAATTGCCGGCAGGTCGAATTACAGGTCAATGGCAAAAGTTACGGTGTCAAGTCGCTGGTCTTCCCGCGCCCCGGCGCCGTGCAATCCTGGAGCGACCCCACGCCGACCGGCACCACGGCGGATTTGCATCTCACCTGGGACGTGCCCTATGAACCCGGCACGCTCCGCGTCATTGGCCGGCGGGACGGACAGATCGTTGCCGAGGAAGAAATCCATACCGCCGGCGATCCTGCCGCCATCGCGCTTGCTTGCGACAAAACCAATCTGGACTGCGACACGCGGGGCGTGGCCCAGATTGAAGTCCGCATCCTGGATGCCGCGGACAATTTTGTTCCCACCGCCACCAACGCGGTGACGTTTGATGTCCAAGGCCCGGCCAAAATCATCGGCGTTGACAATGGCGACCCGGCTTCGCACGACTCTTATCAGGCCAGCACACGCCCCGTGTTCAACGGCATGGCCCTGGTCACGCTACAGGCCTGGAAAATGCCGGGGCATGTCACGCTCACCGCGAAAGCCGACGGCCTCAAGGACGCGTCGGTTGAATTGGATGTTCAGCCCGGAGCGATGATCCCAACGCTGCCCTGACAACAATCAAGCACTGAAGCTGCGCGCATTGTTCATTGATGAACCGGTGTCGGCGCCGCCAGCGTCACCGGATCGAGCCGACCGCAAGACTTGCTTGACTCAAGCACCGATGCGACTCGATTAACATTTGAACCACGGTGAGGCTGAAGTTAGCATCAGGCACCATGAAGCGGCAGAAAAAGCGCCAATCCAACAAGCAAGCTGGACAGCGCGCTTTGTCGTTGCCAAGAGAGGACGACGCCGGGCAGGCAACAGCGGCTGATGGCATTGAAGATTACCTGCCGTTCTTGCGCCGTCACGGTTGGATTTTTGGACTGTTCCTGGCAGCCGCCACAATGATTGCCTATCTGCCGGCGTGGCACGCCGGGTTTATCTGGGATAACGATTTATTATGTCTTCCAAGCTGCTAATTGCCAATCTCCAGATAGTTGAACAACTGGTCAAATTGCGAATTGGAAGCAGCGCCTTCGTTGATATTAAGTGGTCCTTGAATTGCAGCACCCGGATTGTTAAT
>Ga0181516_10000826_pt1 | contig 25668 bp, 17 predicted proteins | sample PEATcosm2014_Bin_25_FD_121104 | JGI IMG/M metagenome (GOLD analysis project Ga0181516, IMG submission 121104) | Peatland microbial communities from MTU Mesocosm Facility, Houghton, MI, USA - PEATcosm2014_Bin01_10_metaG | ecosystem: Environmental > Terrestrial > Soil > Wetlands > Peat | place... | reverse complement strand
GCCCCTCCCTGCCGAGCTGCCATGATCCGCGTCGCCGAGTACCTCGCCCAGGCCCTGGTGCGCGAGGGCATCGCCCAGGTCTTCATGATCTCCGGGGGCGGGGCCATGCACCTCAACGACGGCCTGGGCCACCAGCCGGGCCTGGCCTATGCCTGCTGCCACCACGAACAGGCGTGCGCCATGGCCGCCGAAGGCTACTACCGCGCCAGCCACCGCATGGCCGCGGTCAACGTCACCACCGGCCCCGGCGGCACCAACGCCATCACCGGGGTGTACGGCGCCTACATGGACTCCATCCCCATGGTGGTGGTGTCCGGGCAGGTGAAGTGGGAGACCTGCGTGCGTTCCACCGGGCTGCCCCTGCGCCAGCTGGGCGACCAGGAGGTGGACATCACCCGGCTGGTGGAGACCATCACCAAGTACGCGGTCATGGTCACCGACCCCGCCACCGTCCGCTACCATCTGGAGCGGGCGCTGCACCTGGCCCTGCAGGGCCGTCCCGGCCCGGTGTGGCTGGACGTGCCCATGAACGTCCAGGGCGCGGAGATCGATCCGGAAGCCCTGCAGCCCTACGATCCCGCCGAGGACGCCTTCCGGGTCCCGGACCCGGAGCTGGCCCGGGCCGGCGCCCGGGCGGTGCTGGCAGCCCTGGCCAGGGCCGAGCGGCCGGTGCTCCTGGGCGGCTCCGGCCTCTGGAGCGCCGGCGCCGAGGCCGCCTTCCGCGACCTGGCCGACCGCCTGGAGCTGCCCTTCGTCACCGCCTTCAACGGCCACGACCTGCTGCCCTCCGACCATCCCCGGCTGGTGGGGCGCCAGGGCACCATCGGCGACCGGGCCGGCAACTTCGCCGTGCAGAACGCCGATTTCCTGCTGATCCTCGGCTCGCGCATGAACATCCGCCAGGTGGGCTATGCCTGGGAACGCTTCGCCCCGGTGGCCCGCATCGCCATGGTGGACATCGACGCGGCCGAGCTGGCCAAGCCCACCCTGCGCATCGACCTGCCGGTCCACGCGGACCTGTCCGCGTTCCTGGCCCACTTCGCCGCGGGCCTGGACGGCTGGACCGGCCGCCCGTCCCACCGGGACTACCTGGCCTGGTGCCGGGAGCGGCGCCGGCGCTACCCGGCCCTGCTGCCCGAGTACCTGGAGACGCCGGCCCCGGTCAATCCGTACGCCTTCATGGACCGCCTGTTCCAGGCCCTGGACGCCGACGACCTGGTGGTGGCCGGGGACGCCACCGCCTGCATCACCTCCTTCCAGGCCGGGACCATCAAGCTGGGCCAGCGCCTGTTCTCCAATTCCGGCAGCGCGCCCATGGGCTACGACCTGCCGGCGGCCATCGGCGCGGCGGTGGGCACCGGCCGGCGCATCATCTGCCTGGCCGGGGACGGCAGCATCATGATGAACCTCCAGGAACTGCAGACCATCGCCCAGCACCGCCTGCCGGTGAAGATCTTCCTGCTGAACAACGGCGGCTACCACTCCATCCGCCAGACCCAGCACAACTACTTCCCCGGCGACGAGGTGGGCATCGGGCCGGCCAGCGGCGTGGGCTTCCCGGATTTCGCCCTGCTGGCCCAGGCCCACGGCCTCGGCTACCGGCGCATCGCCGACCACCCCGGCATGGCCGCCGGCATCGCCGCCGCCCTGGACGCCCCGGGCGCCGTGCTGTGCGAAGTGATGCTGGATCCCAGCCAGCCCTTCGCGCCCCGGGTCGCCTCCCGGCGCCTGGCGGACGGCCGGATGGTCAGCGCCGCCCTGGAGGACATGGCGCCGTTCCTGAGTCCCGCGGAACTCGAGGACAATGCCTTCTACCTGCATCAGGATCAGCAAGCCTAGGGAGATTCAGCCGTGGTCATCACCCTGCAGCACCCCCAGATCAACCGCAACGTGTTCGAGGACCTGTTCGTGCTGGAGATGGCGAACAACCACCTGGGCAGCGTCAAGCGCGGCCTGGAGATCATCAAGCAGTTCAACCGCGTGGTGCGCTACAACAACGTCCGGGCCGCCATCAAGTTCCAGTTCCGGGACGTGGATTCCTTCATCCACCGGGACTTCAAGGGCAACCAGGAGATCCGCTACATCAAGAAGACCGTGGACACCCGCATGTCCAAGGAGGACCTGGCGACCCTGGTGAAGTGCACCCGCATGAAGGCCATGATCCCCATGGCCACCGCCTTCGACGAGCGTTCGGTGGACCTGGCCATGGACCTGGAGCTGGACATCCTCAAGCTGGCCAGTTCCGACATCAACGACTGGTTCCTGATCGAGAAGATCGCCCAGACCAAGAAGCCGGTCATCGCCTCCACCGGCGGCTCCTCGCTCAAGGACACCGACGACCTGGTGGCCTTCTTCGCCAACCGGAACATCCCCCTGGCGGTGAACCACTGCGTCTCCCTCTACCCCTCCGAGGACAACGAGCTGGAGATGAACCAGATCGATTTCCTGAGGGAGCGCTACCCCAGGAACACCATCGGCTTCTCCTCCCACGAGTACCACGACTGGACCTTCTCCATGCTCCTGGCCTACGCCAAGGGCGCCCGCACCTTCGAACGGCACATCGACATCGACCTGGACGGGGTGCCGGTGAGCCCGTACTGCGCCCTGCCCCAGCAGGTGGACACCTGGTTCAAGGCGTTCCGCAAGGCCAAGGAGATGTGCGGCAACCCCGGCACCCAGAAGCGGATCCCGCCCAGGCGCGAGACCGAATACCTGGACGCCCTGGTGCGGGGGTTCTACCTGAAGCACGACCTGCCCAAGGACCACGTGATCCGGCCCGACGACCTGTACCTGGCCATCCCGCTGCAGAAGGGCCAGCTGTCCTGCCGGGAGTGGTTCGTGGATCTCAAGCTGGGGCGGGGGATGAAGGCCGATGAGCCGCTGAAGCTGGACGATCTCGCCGATCCCTATTCCCACTCCTCCGACCTCCAGGAAGTGATCCGCAGCCGGGGTCTCTGATCCCGGAGCCCATCTCGCCATGGACAGCCTCAATGCAACGAACCAGCCACCGGGAGCATTCAAGCATGGCCACAGAAACCGATCAGCAATGGTGCGCCCTCAAGAGCCGCATCCTGTCCAGTGCCACCGGGGCCTATGACGCAAACAAACCAATTATTATCTTCTGTGCCGGCGACCGCGGCACCCACGCCTTTTTCGCCTTGCGCGACCTGGGTTATCCAGTGGCAGCCTTCTGCGACAACGCGCCGCATAGACACGGTACCTTGTTCCACGGCCTGCCGGTGCTGAGTCCAGCGGAACTGGCAGAGCGGAGGGACGCCTTCGTCATCGTGGCCATCCAGACCCTGGAGGCCCAGGCCGGGATCCTCCAGCAGGTCCGAAGCCTGGGCCTGGACGGGGCGTCCATTGGCGCTTTCTTCTACCCCCGGATCATGGATCGCCTGGACGCCATCTATGATTCGCTGCTGGCGGACCCGAGGTCCCGGGAAGTCCTCCATCAGGTTCTCCTGGCTCGTTTCGAACAGGATGCGAGGCACTTCCTCCCGGTGCAGGAAGGACGGCAGTATTTCTGCCTTCCCGGCCTCGGCCGCCGCGCTGATTCCGAGGAGATCTTCGTGGACGCGGGCGCCTATGACGGGGACACCTTGGCGGAGTTCGTGGAGGACCGGCAGGGACGGTTCGGCAAGGTGTTTTCCTTTGAACCCACGCCCGATCTTTTCGCCCGATTGACCGCCCGGGCCTCCGGTTTGCAGCGCCGCTGGAACCTGGCCGACGGGAAAATGACCCTGATCCAAGGCGGTGTTGGCGACCGGACCGAAAGCCTTGACCTCAATCTGAAGGACTCGGATCCGGACGGAGCGGGCAATTCGTTCTACGACATCGCCGAGCGCAAAGGGGAACCGGTGCTCGTCCACGCCCTGGACGACTTCCTGCAGGGCGGCCCCGCGACCTACATCAAGGCGGATATCGAAGGTTTCGAATTGAAGCTGATCCAGGGAGCGGCCCGTACGATTCGGCAGTACGCCCCGGACCTGGCCATCTGCGTCTACCACAAGATGACCGACCTCTGCGAGATTCCCGAGTGCCTGCATGCGCTGAATCCAAGCTACAGGTTCTATCTGCGGCATCACCATTCGGACTACTCGGAAACCGTTCTCTACGCGCAGGCGACCTAGGAGTCCGTGCACGAAATCATTCGGGTCCCACCATTTCTCTGACAGCGACCACGGGCGAAGGTCCGGGACACGAATGAATTCGTAGACGGGCTCCTAACCCTCCGGGGGTGCCGGGTTCCAGAGCACCACCGGCGTCCCTGCCGGCCGGCTCTGGATCTTCCGGGAGATCTCCAGGAAGGCGGCATGATCCGGATGGTCCCGACGCTGGACGTCGCACCTTTCGTATTCTTCCAGGCCCTGGGTCTGGAGCTGGTAACGATCGAACCGCACCAGGTCGGCCCGGGCTTCCCGGGCCAGGTCCAGGACGGCCTGCAGTTCCCGGAAGTTGTCCTGCTGCACGACGGTGGTGACCTGGAAGAACTTGATCCGGCCAGCCTCCCGCAGCCGGGCCAGGATCTTCAGGTTGTCCAGGACGCGTCCGAAATCGGCGCCCCGGCGCAGCCGCTCGAACGTTGCCTTGCTCGCGCCGTCCATGCTGAGCACCACGTCCAGCGGGCCGACCGAATCCATCACCTCCGTGAAGGCCGGCGTGTGCAGCAGCGTGCCGTTGGTGCGCAACTGGAACCGGATGCCGGGCCAGTGCTTCAGCTTCAGGTTCCGGATCATCTCCACGTTGCTGCGGCTGGCCAGCATCTCCCCGTACAGGGCGCAGGCGATCTCGGTCACGGCGGACAGGTCGAGGGTCGCCAGATGCCGGGCCACCGCCCTCGCCGTGTGCTTGATCCGGAGGTTCATGTCGTTGTGGTCCCTGCAGGAGGGGCAGGTGAGGTTGCAGTAGTTGTCGGCGTCGAGAATGAGCCGGCCGGGCCGTTTCGCCATCCGCTGCTTGGCCGTCTCCAGGGCCAGCGGGACCGGTTCGCCCTTGGCCTGCAGCAGGACCGAGCAGTACGGCACATGGCAAAGGGAAAAACTGTTGTTGAGGGTCATCAGCTTGTAGGCCCGCATGGGCAGGCAGTCGAAGGCCTCGTTGACGTCCTTGAACATGAAGGACCTGATGAAGTAGACCCCATGCCGGTGCTTGTCGGTCAGGCAGCAGGGATCGATCACGTCCTTGGAGAAGGTGGCGGAGGTCTCGTAGTAGTCGCAGCTGGCATTGAATCTTGGCTCGGCCATGACCGTCTCGATGAAGCTGATGGGGCTATAAAGGAGCTTGGTTTTCAGGAAGGTCAGACTGTAGAAATCCTTGCGTTCGGCCAGGCCCAGTGCCGCCAGTTGGTCCGCGGTTGTGTAGTAGTCCCGTTCATCGGCGATGAGGATGGGGATCCCGGCTTCCTGGCAGGCGCCTGCGTGGTCTGCCAATCCCTCCAGGGTCCGGCCGGCCACCCGCAGGCCCAGCAGGCCGGGATCGGTGGTCAACAGCAGGGCGGCGTTGAGCACCAGTTGGGGCAGGGTCCGCTCCAGCTCGTGCAGGGTCGCTGGCGTCACGTGGAGGGCATGGGGCCGCTCCAGGAGCAGCCGGTTGAAGCGCCCGGGCGCATCGAACAAGTGGATGAAGTCGAGGTGGTGAACCCACCCCAGGGCCTCCATTTCCGCCACATCGGCCGAGTAGTCCGGGGTGGCCAGCAGGAGGAAGGCGCGGCTGCCGGGATGGCAGGCCTGGAACGCCTGCAGGTCCTGGTAGACCGGCTGATCCATGGCTGCGAATTCGGCGGCCGCGAATTCCGTGTTCCGGGTCCGCACGTAGCCGTCGATGCTGCAATCGTAGAACAGGATCTCGGCGTTGCGCCGGAGGCGGCCGGTGCCGACCATGATGAAGCGCTTGGGGATGAGGGAGGTGGTCATGGATGTCTCAAGAGGATGCTACAAGAGTCGCACATCCGGCGTGGACCTGCCGGCATAGACGCGCAGCAGGATTCGTGCCCGCAGGGCCGCCCCCCCGGTCCCCGGCATCGCATCAAATGTGAATGGCACAGTCCCTGCATCCCCTGGACTTCGAGCCAAGGTCATAGAATGAAGAGCTTCTTCCGTCATCACCACCTGGAGCCGGCATGATCCCTGAATCCCTTTCCGAATACTTCCGTCAGGTCGAGGCGGGGGAGGAGGTCGCCAACGAGCCGATGGTGGCTTTCTGCAACAGCCATGAGCGGGTGGTCCTCTGGGGCGCCAGTTTCCTCGGCACGGCCGTGGGGCGGGGCCTGCGGGCCGCCGGCGTCCGGGTGGACGGCTACTGGGACCTGCGCTCCGAGGAGATCGGAAGCGTCGACGGGATCCGGGTCACCCAGCCCTTCACCGGTGAGACGCCGGGCGACCGCACCCTGGTGATCGTCTGCATCACCAACAACGTCATCCTGGGCTCCCTCATGGAGCACGCCATCGCCCAGGGCTACCCCACGGCCATCAGCGGATCGTTGTTCTACATGGCCGTGGTCTGCGGCTTCAGCAAGTCCCGTGGCGCGGACGTCAATCAGTGCAAGGTGAATGCCTGCTGCAACGCCATCTACTGCCGGAAGCTGGCCAGCATCCTGCACGACCCCGTGTTGCGCAAGGCCCCGCCGGCCGACGATCCGCTCCTGGTCACCAACATGCTGGTGATCGTCAATACCCGGTGCAACCTGAGCTGCAAATACTGCCTGCAGTACCTCGGCAGCTACCCGGCCGAAAAGCGGGTCAACTACCCCCTCGAGCAGATCTGCAGCAGCGCGGAGCGGTTCTTCGCGGCGGTGGATTCCGTTTCCAGCATCACCATCATGGGCGGGGAGACCTTCCTGCACCCGGACATCACCGGGATCGTGGCCAAGATGCTCAGCATCGAGAATCTCGGCTTCATGAACATCGCCACCAACGGGACCGTCCGGATCCGCCCCGAGCAGATGGAAGGCATCCAGCACGAACGCTCGGTGTTGTGCTTCTCCAACTATCTCGACTTCGTCGGCCCGAAACAGCAGGAGATCTGGCACGAGAACCTGGAACTGGCCAAGCGCCTGGGCATCCAGTACCGGGTCAGCCTGCCCATGCCGCAGTGGGCCATCACGTCGACCCTCTATCCGCTGGGCCGGACTCCGGAGCAGCTGGCCCGGCTGAAGGAGGGCTGCATCTCCCCCGAAGGCGCCCTGCAGCTGCGCGGCAACAAGCTCCATCCCTGCGATTTCGCCAATGGGGTGGACAGCATCGTGGGCGATTTCCCCGGGGACTATGTGACCCTTGACGACGAGGCTCCCGTGCCGGTGCTCCGGCAGCGGATCCGCGATTTCTTCAATGCCCCCTTCTATCGGGCCTGCGACTACTGCCGCGGCACCATCGGCTTCACCGAAGGGGCGGGAGAGCAGGGCCATGCGGATTTCCTGACCCCGCCGGCGGACGGCGACCTCCTGGGTCACATCCCCCACTGACCGCCACGGCGGCTTGGACCCGGCCGAAGTCCAGCGGCATGGGCCGGGGAACGGTCACAGGATGATCGAACCCGCCGGAGGATCATACGAAACCAGCCGTTTCTGGGGTCTGGCGGCCAGGAATTCCGCCAGGCCCTGGCGGCGTTCCGCAGCGTCGCACCGCGTCAACCGGAACAGCGTATTCCAGGCGGGATCGTCCGGGCTGTCCGGGCGGAGCACCGTGGCCAGGTGAAGGTAGCGGGTGGCGGTGTGGAGATCGTCCTCCTGCAGCATCTGGGTGCAGTAGCGCAGGCACATGCTGCCCAGCTTCTCCAGGGCCGGGGCCAGGCGCGCGGCCACGGTGGGCCGGCCCAGGCCCTGGGCCATCCGGTGGAAGGCATGGATGAGCAGGATGTGCTCGACACTGTTGGTCAGGTTCTTGATGGCGCCGGTGGTGACGTTGGTCGCGTGGGTCCGGTACAGGCACAGCGGATCCCGGATGTAGCCCATGTCCGAGACGCAGGCCAGGCAGAAGTTCGAGTACCAGTCGCCGGCCACGTCGAACCGATAGCCGCGCACGGGGCCGGACAGCTCGGCCCGGAGATTGCGGAAGCACTGGGTGCTGACTCCGACCCCGGCCATCATGAACACTTCCATCTGCCCGGTGCTGGGGATGACACAGTTGCAGTTGTAGAAGGGCACCTCCTCGGTGACCCGGCCCTGTTCATCGATGGCGCTGCGATGGAGGATGACGAAGCCCACCGACGGATGCTGGTTCATGAGGTCCATGGCCCGCTGAACCAGGGTCGGATGGAACAGGTCGTCGGAGGACAGGTAGATGGAACATCGGGTCCGGGGATCCATCTGGGTATAGGCTTTATAGTGATTCTGGCTGCCGCCGATGTTCTGGTCGTTCCGGTAGATGCGCAGCCGCTCCGGATACCTGGCCCGGTACTCCATGGCGATGTCGTAGGAATCATCCGTGGAGTGGTTGTCCACGAAGACCACCTGGAGGTTCTCGTAGGTCTGGTCCAAGGCGCTGCCCAGACAGGCGTCAAGATAGCGGCCGTAATTGAAATTCGGCACCAGGATGGAAACCAGCGGCTTGCTTTCCATGTCCTGTCCCTAGAACCTGAAGCCCAGGGCATCCGTGACCCGCTGGAACTCAGGGGTGTCGCCGATTTCCGGAGCGAAGGTCAGGGCCAGGGAGGCATAGGTGCGGGTCCCCATGAGGTCGCCCCCGCTGCGCAGCACGCCGGCGCAACGGACGCATTCCCGGCCCAGGCGCAGGATGGCCGTGGGCAGGTGGGCGCAGACGGCCTCCCGGCCCAGCCGCGCGGCGATGCGGTTGAAGGTCTGGAGGAACAGATAGTGCTCGAAACAGGCTTCCACGCTGGGAATATACGCCTCGCCGAGCAGGGCCCGGGGATTCCCGCAATGCACCAGGGGTTCGGGAATGGCGCCGAAATCAGCGATGGAGGAGGCCATGACCAGGGCCAGCCAACCGGGAAAGTGGTTGAAGATGACGCCCTCCGCGAAGGCCAGGCGATAGACCTCGATGCGGTACAGCTGGCCGGCATCGACCTCCAGACCCTGTTCCATGAAGCGCTGCATCTGGTCGTCGCCGGGGACAACCGCGGCGGGCGGGGCGGGCCTGGGGGATGGGGTGATGGCGCCGGAAGGCTGGATGAGATCCGAATGGGTCAGGACGCATCCGATCCGTTCGTTGGCGAGGAGCAGCTCCGCGCCCCGGGCGATGCAGCCCGCAGCGAGCGCATCCGCGGGGTCGAGGTACTGCAGATACCGGGTCCGCGGGCTGATCAGCCCCAGGGCCCGGTTGCGATGTTCGGTGGGGCTCACGTGGGTGAACATCCGGCCGGTGTACAGCCGGTCCCGGAACCGCTTCTCGTACTCCAGGAGGATGTCATAGCTGCCGTCGGTGGATTGGTTGTCCAGCGCCGCCACCACCAGGTTGGGGTAGTCCTGGAGGAGGACGCTGTCGAGACACCGGCCGAGGGTCTCGGCCTGGTTGTACACGGGGATCAGGATTGCAACGAGGGGCTTATCCATTCAGGAACACCTTATCCTAAGCTTTCTAGCATCATACATGCCGGGCCCGCGCCCCGGGTGTGATGCTGGCGAGTATTCGGGATAGGCTGGTTGCTGCTGGAGGTCTGAATGGAAGCACCCTTGTTGTCGCTGGGGATTCCTACCTACAACCGTATGCCTTGGCTGAAAGCCTGCCTGGAGGCCGCGATCCCCCAGGCGGAGGCCCTGCCGGAAGGCACCGTCGAGATCTTCATCGCGGAGAATGCGGGTGAGGACGGCAGCTGGGCCATGCTCCAGAGGCTGGCGGCGGAGCATCCCTGCCTGCGGATCCGCAGGAACCCATGCAACTGCGGCGCCGAGAACTTCAATGTGGTGGTCCGGGAAGCCCGCGGGCGGTACGTCTGGCTGATGGGCGACGACGATGCCCCGCTGCCGGGCGCGATCGCCAAGGTGGTGGAACTCATCCGGACGGAACCGCGGGATCTGTACCTGCTGCACAGCCTGGAAGTGGACCTCGAAGGCAGACCCCTGACCAAGCGGGAGTGGTTCCGGGACCTGCCGTCCCTGGACTGGGACCTGTCGGATCCCGCCGCCCTCAAGGACTATCTGGACCACGCCCAGTACATGGCGGGGGCCTTCGGCTTCATCAGCATCCTGGTGGTGGACCGCATGGCCTGGCAGGAGGCCGGGCCCTACCACCTGGAATTCGGGGCGCTGGGCTGGCCCCACGTGGCCCGCGCGCTGCAGATGATCCGGACCCGGGGCAGGGTGCGGGTGGTGGAGGAGGCCCTGCTCAGGAACACCGCCGGGAACGATGAAAAGGAGGCGCGGGACCCCTGGGGGCGGGCCATGTGGGACCTTCGGGGCTGGATGGAACTGGCCCGGGTGTTCTTTGCGGATGAGCCCGTGCTGGCCAGGGCCTTCATGGGGCCCCTGCTGCGGAACCGCCAGGACTACCTGATCCGGAATCTCCGGAACCATGCGCCCAGCCCGGCGGCCTGGGAGGAGGCGCGGGACCTCATGCGCCTGGCCGGGGTGCCTGACTTGGCCGTTTCGGTCTACGAATACGGCTTGAAGATGCTCCGGCCCGACTTCCGGATCCCCGGACGGCTGGATCCTGCGAACCTCTGCCTGGCAGATCTGGGATTCATCGCCCGGGGCGCCCGGAGCGTGCTGGTGCTGACGGCCCGGGAGCCCACGATCGGCCAGGAGCGGTTGTTGAATGTCCTGCTCGCACAGACCCAGGCGGAACTGCGGGTCCTGGTGTCGGAGGGCTCCCCGGTCCCGGACCCGGCGCACCGGGATCGAATCGTCTGGCAGACGGTCGACCTGGTCAAGGTCGCCGGCGATCCCGGCTACCAGAAGCAGGTGGCCGCGGGGCTCCAGGCCTTCGCCCCCGACCTGGTGGTCAATGCCGATCCCGAACGGCGGCCCAGTTGGGACCTGCTGGCCGGGGCGACGGGCGCGGTGGCGGCCCTGGCCTTCCAGGCACCGGCCCGCGCGGTTCCGGCGGAGCTGGCGGCCTGGCTCGACAGCGGCTACACGCACCTGGTGGCGCCTGGCTATGCCGTGCGCCTGGGGACGGCCCTGGGGCTGGTGTGGCCGGCAAAAACGGTCCCGGCGCCGGAGACGGTCGCGCCCGCAATCCCTGCTTCCACTCACGAGGGTCCCATGAAACTGAATCTTGGCTGCGGTCAGGAACACCTTGCCGGCTGGGTGAACGTGGACCAGTTCCCGGGTTCCCACCCGGACCTGGTGCACAACCTGGAACAATTCCCCTGGCCGTTCCCGGACGGTTGCGCCCGGGAGGTCCTGCTCAAGCACGTGCTGGAGCACCTGGGCCGGGACAGCGATACCTTCCTGGGGATCATGAAGGAGCTGTATCGCGTCTGCGCCCCGGATGCCCGGATCCGCATCGTGGTGCCCCACCCCAGGCACCGGGACTTCCTGCAGGACCCCACCCACGTGCGGCCGGTGCTGGCGGAGATGTTCGAGCACTTCTCCCTGGAGATCAACGAGGACTGGGTCCGGCGCGGACTGCCGGGCACGCCCCTGGCCCTCTACCTGGGCCTGGACTTCGGCATCGAATCCGCCACCCTGAACCTGGATCCCTGGTGGGACGCGGAGTTCCGCGCCGGGCGGGTGACCCGGGAGCAGCTGGAGCGGGCGGCCCGGGACTGCAACAACGTCATCGCCACCACCGAGGTGGTGCTCCGGGCCCGGAAGCCGTTCCGGCGGCCCGCGGTGGCCACGGCCGAAGCGGCCCCGGCGCTGCGGGTGAACTGGGAAGGCTCCCAGTTCGTCCACCACAGCCTGGCCCACGTGAACCGCCAGCTCTGCCTGGGCCTGCTGGCCGCCCCCGGGCTGGAGCTCTGCCTCATCCCCTACGAGCGCGACCAGTTCGACGGCGCCGGGGTGCCGGCCTTCCGGCCCCTGGCGGCGCGGGTCAACCAGGCCCTGTCCGGCCCGGCCGCGGTGCACGTGCGGCACCAGTGGCCGCCCCAGTTCCAGCCGCCGCCCCAGGGGGCCTGGGTGATGATCCAGCCCTGGGAGTTCGGCGGGATCCCGGCGGAATGGGTGGCGCCCATGCGCGACCAGGTGGACGAGATCTGGGTGCCTTCCTCCTGGCTCAAGGACTGCTACGTGCGCAGCGGCATCCCCGCCGAGCAGGTGGTGGTGGTGCCCAACGGCGTGGACTGCACCGTGTTCCGCCCCGAGGGCGAGCGGTTCCCGCTGCGCACCGCCAAGGGCTGCAGGTTCCTCTTCGTGGGCGGGACCATCCACCGCAAGGGCTTCGACCTGCTGCTGGACACCTACCTGAAGACCTTCCGGGCCGCGGACGACGTCTGCCTGGTGATCAAGGAGCAGGGGGGCGGCGTCTACGGCACCCCGGGCCTGCCCGAGCTGCTGCGCAAGCTGCGGGCCGAGGATCCGGAGGCCCCGGAGATCGAGTACCGCACCGATGACCTGTCCGAGCCGCAGATGGCGGCCCTCTACCGGGCCTGCGACGTGCTGGCGCTGCCCTACCGGGGGGAGGGCTTCGGCCTGCCCATCGCCGAGGCCATGGCCAGCGGCCTGCCGGTGCTGGTCACCGCCCGGGGCGCGGCCCAGGACTTCACCGGGGAAGCCTGGGCCTACCTCATTCCCAGCACCACCCAGCCCATCCCGAACCCGGGGAACTTCACCCCCAGCCCGGCCGGGTTCTGGCTGGAGGAGCCGGACGGCGCCGTCCTGGCCAGCCAGATGCGGCGGGCCTACGCCGACCCGGACGAGCGCCGGCGCATGGGCGCCCGGGGCCGGGAGCAGGCCCAGGCGGAACTGGGCTGGGACAAGCCGGTGGCGCTGGCGCTGGGACGGCTGGCCGTCCTGGCCGGGCGCAATCCCCGCCGGAACACTCCGCCTGAGCCCGCCCCGGCCAGGCCGGAGGCCTTCCTCTACACCCCGGACTGGACCCGGGCCGAGTGGGTGGAAGTGCTGCTCAGCTTCCTCCTGGCCTTCAAGGCCGGGGAGCCGGTGACCCTGGTCCTGCCCTGGTCGGGCACGCCCGGGGAACCGGACCTGGCGGAGGTGCAGGTGAAGGTCCTGGAGTTCGCCAAGGGCGCCGGCCTGCAGACCTTCCCTGACGTGGCCCTGGTGGACCAGCCCGGGGACCTCGCGGAATTCCTCGGCGGTTTCCCGGTGGTCACCCAGGTGCCCGCGGGCCAGGGCGCGGTGGCGGGACTCCTGGGCGCCAACGGCCTGCGCCTGGCCGCCGCCCGCACCCGGCTCTGCCAGGCACGCCAGACTTCATGAGGCTTCATGTCCGGGCTCCGCCCGGGCATGAAGTGGGGGTGTGGGGGGACGCCTGCAACAGATAAAGCACCGCTTCATCTGTTGCAGGCGTCCCCCCACGGAACATCAGGCCAGGAGCTTCACCGCCACGAGACCCAGCACCACGGCGATGGTGACCCGGAGGAAGTCCTGGGGTGCCCGGGAGCTGATCCAGGACCCGATCAGCACGCCGGGCACCGAGCCCGTCAGCAGGTTCACCAGGAGGCCGTAATCCACGTTGCCGATCCGGAGATGGCCCAGGCCCGCGACCAGGGCCAGGGGAATGGCGTGGGCCAGGTCGGTGCCGACCAGTCGGCGCGCGCCCAGGCGCTGGGGGTAGAGATAGACCAGCGCCACCGTGCCCAGGGCACCGGCGCCGATGGAGGTCAAGGTCACCAGCACCCCCAGGAGCGCTCCGGCCGCCACGGTGAGGGGCAGCTGCAGCCGCAGGAACTGCTCCCGCCGGTCCAGGCTGCAGCTCCGGCCCAGGCCGACCAGCCGCCCCTTCAGCAGCAGGCCCGCCGCGGTGAGGAGCAGCGCCCAGCCCACCGCCGCCATGACGAAGCCGTCCTGCAGCCGGGCCGACCGGGTCAGGCTCATCCAGGCCAGGGTGAGCGCGGCGGCCGGCAGACTGCCCAAGGCCAGGCGGCGCACCACCTGCCAGTCCACCGTACGCTCCCCGGCGTGCATGGCCGTGCCGAATCCCTTGGAGATGGAGGCGTTGAGCAGATCGGTGCCCACCGCCAGGTGCGGCGCCACCCCGAACAGCAGCACCAGGACCGGGGTCATCAGGGCGCCCCCGCCGACCCCGGTGAGACCCACCACCAGGCCCACCAGGAGCCCCGCCACGGTGATGGAGCCATGGAACGGCGGCATCATGGCGCCGGGGTGCCGGGCGGGATCAGCGCCGCCCGCTCCAGCGCCCGCACCAGGTCGGCCACGATCCGCTCCGGCGGGTCGCGGTCGGTGCGCGCCAGCACCTCCGGCGCCGGGGGGGGCTCGTAGTCCGCGGAGATGCCGGTGAAGTCGCGGATCTTGCCCGTCAAGGCATTGCCATAGAGACCGTTGGGATCCCTGGTGATGCAGACTTCGATGGGGCAGTCCACGTGGACCTCGAAGAAGCGGCCCTCGGCGATGAGGCTGCGCACGCTGTCGCGGTCCTTGGCGATGGGGGAGATGAAGGTGCAGATGACGATATGTCCGGAGTCGAAAAACAGCCTGGCCACCTCCCCGCAGCGGCGGATGTTTTCCGTGCGGTCCTCCCGGGAGAAGCCCAGGTCGCGGCAGAGGCCCTGCCGGACCTGGTCCCCGTCCAGGAGCATGGTCTGGCAGCCCCGGTCATGGAGCACCCGTTCCAGGGCCCTGCCCAGGGTGGTCTTCCCGGCTCCGGACAGCCCGGTGAGCCAGAGCACCGCCGCGCCGTGGCCGTTCCGGGCCTCGCGCTCAGGGCGGGGCAGGTTGGGCAGCCGGGCAAAGGTATTGGACGAGCGGGTCTGGCCCGGGGGAACCTGCCGGGGCCCGGCCTGGCCCCGGATCATCCCCGCGGCCACGGTGCGGTTGCTCACCGGGTCGATGAGGATGAAGGAGCCGGTGGCGCGGTTGAGCTTGTAGGGATCGAAGCAGAGCGGCAGGGTGGTCTGGAGTTCCGCCCGGCCCAGATCGTTGAGCTCCAGCCGGGCGGCGGCCTGCCGGTGCAGGGTGTTCACGTCGAACCGGTAGATCAGCCTGGAGACGAAGGCCTTCACCGTCTGGGTGGTGTGCTTGAGGAGGTACTGGGCCCCCGGTTCCAGGGGCGCATCGTCCATCCAGCACAGGATGGCGTCCAGGTGGTGGCCCACGTGCGGCAGGTTGCCGGGACGGACCAGCATGGAACCCCGGCCCACGTCGATCTCGTCGGTCAGGGTCAGCACCACCGACTGGGGCGCGCAGGCCTCGGCCAGGGGACCGTCGTAGGTCTCGATGGACTTGACGGTGGAGCCGCGCCCGGAAGGCAGGACCAGGATCTCCTCCCCGGGCCGGATGGCGCCGGAGGCGATCCGCCCGGAGAAGCCCCGGAAATCCTGGCCGGGGCGGATGATGCCCTGCACCGGGAAGCGGAAATCGATACGGTTCTGCTCCGGGTGCACCCGGAGGGTTTCCAGGTACTGCAGGAGCGTGGGGCCTTCATACCAAGGCATCCGGTCGCTCCGGGCGGCCACGTTGTCCCCCTGGAGCGCGCACACGGGCATGAAGGCGAGATCCCGCAACTCCAGCCGGCGGGCATAGGCCTCGAAGTCGTCCACGATGCCCTGGTAGACCTCGGGAGCGAACGCCACCCGGTCCATCTTGTTGACCACCACCAGGACGTGGGGCACCTGGAGCAGGGAAAGGATGAACCCGTGCCGGCGGGACTGGGTGAGCACGCCGTTGCGGGCGTCGATGAGCACGATGGCGCAGTCGGCCGTGGAGGCCCCGGTGACCATGTTGCGGGTGTACTGCTCATGTCCCGGGCAGTCGGCGATGATGAACTTCCGGGCCGGCGTCTCGAAGTAGCGGTAGGCCACGTCGATGGTGATCGCCTGCTCCCGCTCCGCGGCGAGCCCGTCCAGGAGCAGGGACAGGTCCACCGGCCCGGCGCCGCGCCGGGCGGAGGTCTTCCGGATGGCCTCGAACTGGTCCTCGTAGATGGACTTGGTTTCGAACAGCAGGCGGCCCATGAGCGTGGACTTCCCGTCGTCGACGCTGCCGGTGGTGACGATGCGCAGCAGGGATTTCGCCTCGGGCATCAGAAGTACCCTTCCTTCTTCTTCTGTTCCATGGAAGCCTCGCCGGTCAGGTCGATGATGCGGTTCTCCCGCTCGGAGTTCCGGGCCCCGGCGACCTCGGCGATGATCTCGTCCAGGGTGGTGGCCGCGGACGCCACCGCTCCGGTGCAGGGCATGCAGCCCAGGCTGCGGAACCGGCAGGGCACCGTTCCACCACTTCCCCCGGCCGGGGCGGGACGCCGGCCAGCTGGGGGATGAGCACGCCGTTCCGGCGGATCACCGGCCGCTCCTGGGCGAAGTAGAGGGGCACGATGGGGATCCGCTCCGCCTGGAGGTACTGCCAGATGTCCAGCTCGGTCCAGTTGCTCAAGGGGAAGGCCCGCACCGTCTCGCCTTCCCGGATCCGGGCGTTGTAGAGATCCCACAATTCCGGCCGCTGGTTCCTGGGATCCCACTGGCCATGGGCGTCGCGCACCGAGAACACCCGCTCCTTGGCCCGGGATTTCTCCTCCTCCCGGCGGGCGCCGCCGATGGCGGCATCGAACCCGTGCTTCCTGATGGCGTCCAGCAGGGCGCCGGTCTTCAGGTGGCTGCAGCAGGCCTCGACGCCGGTCACCAGCGGATGGCAGCCCCGATCGATCCAGGCCTCGTTCCGCTCGACGATGAGCCGGGCGCCGATCGCCGCGCCGAAGCTGTCCCGGAACGCATACATCTCCGGGAACTTGTAGCCCGTGTCCACGTGCATGAGCGGGAAGGGCATGGCCCCGGGATGGAAAGCCTTCTGGGCCAGGCGCACCATGACGCTGGAATCCTTGCCCATGGAATAGAGCATCACCGGATTGCGGAATTCCGCGGCCACTTCCCGCAGGATGTGGATGGCTTCCGACTCCAGGTGGGCGAGGTGGGACAGGCTGCCGGGGCCCGTCATGACGCCGGCGATTCGCTGGGCTGGACGTTGTCGCCCGCCAGGCTGAACAGCAGGAAGTTGCCCAGGCCAAGGGCCTTGGCCCGGGTCTCGACCTCGGCCCGTATTTCCCGCTGGAATTCGGTGGAGCCGATCACATAGGTATTGGCCGCCCCCAGGGCCGCGTCCAGCGGGAGCACCGGCACGCCATCGATGGCGCTGCCATGCAGGGCTGGATTCCGGTCGGATACGGCGACCGGGTGCAACCCGAGCGCATGGGCCTCGGCCACGGCCGCGCGGCCGGCCCGCCCCGCCCCGCAGACCACCAGGTCGCGGCCGCCGCGCCGCGCCGCGCGGGCCAGGAGATCGCGGAAGCTCTGGCGCAGGTCCAGGTCTGCCACCTGCCGGGAGAGGTCCCGGAGTTGTTCCCGCTGGCCTTCCGCCTTGTCCAGGAACCGGTTGGAGAATTGCCAGTCCAGCATGTCCCGCAGCTTGTTCCCGGGATCCAGGAAGGCGACCCGGCCGCAGGGCCGGGTGGGGAGCACCGGGCCGAGGATCCGGGACCAGAAATGCGGGCTCAGCCATTCCTGGAAGATCGCCACGTATTCCTGGCATTCATGCCGTGTCCCCAAGTTGATGACGGGTTGGTACAGGATGTCGGAAGGCAGATCGAAGTACTGGGCTTCGATCCCCACCGAGGACGAAACCGTCATCACCCGGGTGATCCGGTCCGAAGCCAGCAGCTGGTAGGCGGGATGGGGGCACAGCTCCACGTTGCCGATCCCCCCCAGGAACTGCAGGATCGCTTCGTCCCCGGCGCCCAGGTGGGGGTGCCTGGAGTAGTAGACCCTGGGGTGGGCGCGGCACAGGTCGGTGAAAGCGTCCTGGTAGTCCAGCACGTTGAGCATCCGCGTGTGCCTCAGGACCGCCTTGTCGCGCAGTGTCTGACCGACGAACAGGGCGCTGCCCGGGACCAGGTCCGGGACCTGCCCCCGGGCGTGGAAGGCGGTGCGGATCCGGTCCGCGTAGAGCCAGAACACCTCGGGATCGATGGCGAAGGCGGGCAGTTCCCGGTGGCTCGCGGGATCGCTGGCGTAGAAGCCGAACAGCAGATCGTCCAGGAACCGGACCGGATGCAGCCAGAAATCGATGAACGGGACGCCCAGGCGGGCCAGGACCCGGCGGGTGGGCTCCGCCAGTTCGTAGCCGATGAGCAGCGAATCCGCCGACAGGTGGGGCGACAGCATGGCCAGGGAGGCCTCAGAGAGTTCCTCAGGCAGGAACGGCAGGAACCTGGCGCCCGGATCGAAGGCCAGGCCGCTGCGCCGGAAGAACTCGCCCCGGTCGAGCCCTTCCGCGCCGTCATCGGTGCCCAGGAAGCGGCCGGGCTCCAGTCCGGCCGCCCTGCGCACGGGCCGGGAGAGGAGGCGCTGGATCCAGCCCAGCTGCGAGCGCTGGAGTGGCTCACAATCCATGAGAAAGTCCGCGCAGAATAATATCCTCATGGGAACTCCGCCAAAGGATGGTAGGTGCTTCCGGGTGTGCTCAGGTGACCCACCTTTCGAGACGCCGCACGGAAGCGGGGAAGGGTGAATAGACCTGCAGTCCGGGGCGGTTCCCCAGGATACCTGAATGGATGTCATGGGCGATGGATGCAGCATAGAGAATCGAGCCGATCAGGACCGCCTCGAAAGCCAGCGTCCGGGCCTCCTCCGGGGAATGGACCCGCACGCCCCCCAGGTCCGTGCCCCAGAGCGCGGGGTTCCGGTCCAGGAATCCGGCCATGGGCACGCCCAGCAGACGCAGGAGCCGAGCGGCTTGCCGGCCCTGCTGGGACGCGCCGTAGATCAGGCACGGGCCCGGCTTTTCCTCGAAAAGGCGCAAGGCCGGGGCGAGGAATTCATTGGACAGGCCGTTTTCCCCATCCCCATGCCTCAGGGCCCGTTCCATCAGGAAGTAGGGTTCGGCCCGGGTCACGGTGCCTTCGGGCCAGGGGACGCCGCAGAGGTAGTAGGTGGAGGCTGTCTGTTCCAGGAACAACCTGGGGCCCGATCCGGCCAGCATGGCCGCCGCCTCGTCCGGGCACAGCCGGCGCCGGCTGCCTCCGCCCGACCCGTAGTCATGGGTGATTTCGCCGATGAACCGGGCCTCCTCGGCCGTGGGTAGTTCCACCGAGCGCAGCAGCAGCTTCAGGAGGCCGGCCGGGGCGGGGCCGACGGGCGGGCCGCACCGGTCCGCCTGGACCCTGGCCGCCTGCCATTGGGCCATGCCTTCCTGGCACCACGACTTGCACTGGAGTTCCGCCAGCGGAAGGTCGGGCGGGGCACAGACGGCGGCGACGGTCCCATCGGCCTGGCGCTCATAGCCGATGGCGCTGCCATGGTTGCCGAGCAGCAGCTCTTCCAGGAAGGCCGAGCTTCTCAGGGTGCGCTGGATGATGCCCCAGTCCTGGCCGAATCCGCCGGCGTAGCAGCGCACGTCCATGCCAGCTGCGAGATGCCGACCCAGCGAGAGGTGGCCGATCCCGAACAGGTGGGTGATCCCGGGGCCGGCGCCCCGCCAGCCCAGGGCGTCATGGATGGCCCGGCCGATGGTGCCGGAGTAGCCGATATCCACGAAGGCCACCTGCCGGGCGCCGCCCGCGAGCTGGTCCAGATAGTCCATCAGCAGCTCCCGCTGCTGTCCAATGAAGGACTCCACCCGCTCCAGGATCCCGGCGGAGGTGAGGTGCGCCAGCAGGAGGGCACGCACGTCCCGGCCGTCCTCGGTGCGCTGGCAGGCGCACTGGCACAGGTAGAGCTCCGTCCAGGGCCGCAGCCCGGAAGGCACCTCCGCCAGGCCCAGCAGCGCGAACAGTCCTCCGATGGTGATGCTGTCCAGCTCGAACCACGCGCCAAGGGATTGGGCCGTGGGCGCGGGCTGCGCGCCAAAGAACACCGAGCGGCGCGAAAGCCAGCCCGGCACCACCTGCAGGTCCACGCCCCGGGCCTGGGCCGCCCGCTGGATGAGCGGCATGAGCGTGTGACCATCCCGCATCAGGGCCACGACCCGCTGGATGCCCGACTGGCGGCAGGTCGTCACAACCCAGTCGGCATAGGCGCCCAGCAGCGGCCCCAGGACGCAGCAGCCGAACCGGTGCCAGAAGCGCCGCCGGGGCTCGGCCGATGGCAGCTGCCGCCATAGCGCCCGCCGCAGGCTGGCGATTTCCGGCAGCAGCCCGGGCGAATGGACCTGCTCATTGGCGAAGAGGTCCGCCTCGGGACCGGTGATGGCGCTGTAGAGCAAGGTGTGGATGCCGAGGGCGGCGGGGACGGACCCATCGGCCACCGGGTGGTCGCCGATGTGCAGGATCCTGCCGGGCGCGGGGGTCCCGGGCCGGTCCAGCAGCAGCCTGAACAGGCTCCCGTCGTGCTTGGCCACCTTCAGGTCCGAGGAGACCAGCAGCTCGTCGTAGCTGTCCGGACCGATGCCGGCAGTTTTCAGCAGTGCCAGGATCCGGGCCGAACCCAGGTACATGTCGGAAAGGAGGCGGACCGGTTTCCCCGCCGCCCGGGCCGACTCGAGGCAGGACCTGAGCACCGGATTCGCCAGGACCATCTCGTTTTCCACGGCGAACTCCAGCGCCGCGGACGCGTCCACGTCCCGGACCAGTCCGGAGAGGCCGGAGTGGATCTCCGCGAGATCGACCTCCGGATCTCCGTGGGTCCGTTGCCTCCGGGCCCGCGCCGCGGCCTCGGCGTCGATGCGGGCCATGCGGAAGGCCTCGCTGGACAGGCCCTCCCTGAGCAGACCTTGCTCGATCAGGCGTTGCCCCAGCCGGAGAAAGACCTCGTCCGGTCTTCGGCAGCGCCGCAGCAGGAGCGTGTCGAACACGTCCAGGGTGATCAGGTCGTACCGCCCCGGATCGAGGTCGTGCAGCAGTTCGTCGTTCCGCCAGTGGGGCGGCTCCGCCGCCGGGAAGGTGGTCAGGAAGGGCAAGGCTTGGGGATCGCCGGCCCGGGACGGTCCGGCCCTCGTTGGAACCTGTTCCGCGTGGTGAATCATGGAATCCCCAGCAACATTGTCCTCGGCCCGGAAAAATAGTGCCGCTTGCGCGGGCTGCCGGCTCCAGGGCAACCCGAGGCCTGCAAGAATGATAACGGCAGCAGGAGCACAGGGCGAATGAGCGAACCGATCGGTCCGGCCGGGCAGGAACATCCCATCTTCCACATGGCGGGCATGGCGCGCAGCGGCGAGACCCTGATGCTGCGGACCCTGGCGGCCCACCCGCAAGTGCATGTGGTGCATAACCTGGCGCACCAGGACAGTCCCGAGGAACTCGAACTGTTCCGGTTCCTCATGCACTACGACCGGCCTGCCATCGCGGCCGGACATCCCCTGATCGCGCGGCTGGGGCTGCGGCCGGACCAGGTCCTCCTGCTCAAGCAGGGCGTCTGGGAACACCGGCATCCCTTCAACGGCTTCATCCTGGCCCGCAACCCGGTATCGATCTATGCCAGCCTGCTGCGCTACGACGTGCCCCGGGCGGGCGCGGACCCGGCGGCCTGCTGGCAGCCCAACCTCGAGCGGTTCCAGCGCTGGCTCGGCGACATCGAGCCCGGGCTCATCCCGCGGCTGCGGGCCGTGGCGCCGGTCGACCAGTTCTGCCTGTTCTACAACCGGCGGATGGGCCCCCTGGCCCGGCTCGGGTTGCCAGTGGTGCACTACGAACGTTTCGTCACCGAACCCGCCGCCGTGCTGGCCGGAATCCTCGGCCGGCTCGGGCTGGGGGAGCCCATGCCGGCCATCCTGGAGGCGCACACGCGGTTCGCCGCCGGCATGGAGGGCCATGGCCAGAACGATCTGTCCCGGCCCATCGACACCCGGTCGCTCACGACCTACCGCGATTCGGTGGACCCGGAAACCTACCGCCGGATCGCCGCGCAGACGGCGGACGTCGCCGCCGCCTTCGGCTACCAGATGGAATGGATGAACCTGCGCATCGTGGATCGGGGCGGCACCGCATGGGCGGAACCCCCTGGTCCCACCCCTTGAGGACGGACGGATCAATCATGGGCAATATCCTGCATCTCGATCACTTCCAGCTCCCTGCCGGGGCGATCTTCGATCCCGCACGCTTCGGGGATCCGGAGCTCGGCTTGCAGGTGGAACCTTCGTTCCACATCGCGCCCACCGACCACATTTTCGTGGTCGGAAGCTGTTTCGCGGCGGAAGTGCTCAAGACCCTTCGGGGCCTGGGCTTCCGCGCCACGGATGCGGGCCTTGGATACAAATATAACGTTTTCAGTATCCTCCAGTCGGTCCGCTGGGCCCTGCAGGCCGACTTCGACGCCAGCCTGCTGGCCCGGCTCCAGGATGGCCGCTGGTTCGACGGGCACCGGCATCCCTTCTGGGCCTACCCCGAGCGCGCCGAGGGCGCCGCCCGGCACCGGCAACTCCTGGAGCAGGCGCGCTGCGCCCTGGCGGAATGCGATGTGCTGGTCCTTACCCTCGGCCTGGTGGAGGTGTGGCGCGACACCGGGACCGGGGTCGTGCTGAACCAGACGCCGCCCGTGGCCTTCCTGGACCAGCCCTCGCGGTTCCAGGCGCGGCGGACCACCCACGGCGAGAACCTGTCGGCCCTGAGGGAGCTGCTGCAGATCCTGGGCCGGATCCGGCCTGGCCTGCGGGTGCTCTGCACCGTTTCGCCCGTGCCGCTCAAGGCGAGCTTCTGTTCCAGGGACGTCCTGATCGCGAACGCCTACAGCAAGTCCACTCTGCGCTCCGTGGTGGATGAAGCGCTCGAGGCCGAACGGCAGGACTCCGCGCTCGCCATGGATTATTTCCCCGCCTACGAGCTGGCGACCCTCAGCCCGCGGGAGCAGGTCTGGTGCGCCACCATCCGCGACCAGGAGCCGGACGGGCGCCATGTGCGGCGCGACTTCGTCGAGCAGGTGATCATGCGCCTGTTCCTGCGCCACTATGTGCAGCCCACCGCCTGATCACCACCAGGGCCAGTTGACGCGATCGAGGTTGCCGTCGAAGCCCTGGGCGACTTCCATGGGCCAGAGCTCCTTCGTGGCCTCGATGTCGCCGATGTCCATGCGCAGGGGGGGCAGCGGCCGGGCGGATTTCTGCACGAAGGCCGCGACGTTGTAGCCATGGGTGATGAAGTGTCCGTTCCGGATGTCGTATCCCGAAAGCAGCAGGTTGTACATCAGGTGGCCGAGGTTCCACCCGGCGGAGACATGCCCCCCCACCACCTCGGGCTTGTAGGGCGGGACCAGCACGCAGAGCCACCCTCGATCGTCCAGAAGGCCTCTGGCCTTGGCCAGGAACAGGCCCACGTTCTGGGTGTGCTCGAGCACATGGGACATCCAGACCAGATCGAAGGTGCCGGAGGCCTGGAAGGTTTCGAAGGGGGTCTCGATGCAGCGGACCCTGGACCCCGCCCCGCCCTCCCCGGCCGGGCGGAGCCCGTACGAGGCCAGGTCGAGGCCGATGGCCACGACCGTTTTCCCTTGTCCGGCAAAGTAGCCCGACGCAGCGCCCTCGCCGCAGCCGATGTCCAGCACCCGGGTGAAGGCGAGGTGGCGGGTGGCCCGCAGCAGGTCGAGGTTGCCGGCCAGCTGGAAGCGGGAAGCGTCCAGGCCGTCCGGAGGGTCCTGGGGCCCCGGCACGGCGTAGGCATGTGCCCCGGCGAGGGCCTCCAGCGGGATCAGGGGCGGGGGCGCCATGCCGGAGCTGCGGAGGACGGCCTGGATGTCGCGAGTGATGGATTCTCCATGGAGCTGCGATCCCAGAATGCAGGGCAGCCCTTGGCCCAGGCCCTCTTCCAGCGAAACCACCGGGATGCCGTCCACGAGGGTATGGTGCAGGCGGGGATCGCGATCGGTGAAGGCGGCGATGCGCATGCCCGAACGGCGCGCCATCCGGGCGGCTTCCCGGCCAGCGCTGCCGGCGCCGCAGATCACGGCGGTCCTGGGCATCGGGGCTGCGGGGTTGGTCAGGTCCATGGCGGCGGTCCTCATTGGTATCAAATCCTACCGTCCTGGGCCAGTTCCCGGGCCATCCAGGCGATGGTCTCCGCCAGGCCCCGGTCCAGCCCGATCCGGGCCTTCCAGCCGAAACGCTCCAGGGCCCGGGCGGTGTCCAGCTTGCGCCTGGGCTGGCCGTCGGGATAGGCCGGGTCGAACCTGAGCTCCCCCTGGAACCCGGTCATCGCCTTGATCTTCAGGGCCAGGGCGCCGATGCTGATCTCCTCCCCGGTGCCCAGGTTCACCGGGTCGGGGTCCTCGTACCGGGCCATGGCCTCGCAGATGGCTTCAGCCGCATCCTGGACGTGCAGGAACTCCCGGCTGGCGCTCCCGGTGCCCCAGAGCGCCACCGCGGGCGCCCCGGAAGCCTTGGCTTCCAGGAACTTGCGGACAAGGGCGGGGATGACGTGGTTGTTCTCGGGATCCAGGTGGTCCCCGGGTCCGTAGAGGTTGACCGGCAGCAGGAAGATGCCCCGGGTGCCGTACTCCTGGCGGTAGGCCTGGAGCTGGACCAGCAGGGCCTTCTTGGCGATGCCATAGGGGGCGTTGGTCTCCTCCGGGTAGCCGTCCCAGAGATCGTCCTCGCGGAACGGCACCGGGCAGAACTTGGGGTAGGCGCACACGGTGCCCAGCACCAGCAGTTTCTCCAGCCCCTCGGCCCGGCAGGCCTCCACCAGGTGCAGGCCCATGGCCATGTTGGCATAGAAGAACCAGCCCGGGTGCCGGCGGTTGGCGCCGATGCCGCCGACCTTGGCGGCCATGTGGACGGCCCCGTCCGGGCGGTGCTCCCGCAGGAACCGGGCCGCGGCTCCCGGGTCCAGCAGGTCGCATTCGGCGGAGGTGGGGGCCAGGACCGAGGCGCCCCGGCGTCCCAGTTCCGCCAGCAGATGCCGGCCCAGGAAGCCGTGGCCCCCGGTGACCCAGATGCGCTTGCCGGCCAGGGGGAACGTCTCCGTCCGCGCCATCAGAACCCGCTCCTCAGGGCCTCGGCATGGCCGGCGTCCCTCAGGAGCGCTTCGCGCCTGGCCAGCTGCAGGTCCGCGTCGACCATCATGGCGGCCAGGGCCCTCACGTCGGTCGCGGGCTCCCATCCCAGCAGCCGGCGGGCCTTGGCGGCGTCCCCCTCCAGGTGGTCCACCTCCGCCGGGCGGAAGTAGCGGGGGTCGGCCTCCACGAATTCCTTCCAGTCCAGGTCCAGCTGCCCGAACACCAGGTCGAGGAACGCGCGGATGCTCAGGGAGGCGCCCGTGGCCACCACGTAGTCGTCCGGGCCCGGCTGCTGGAGCATCCTCCACATGGCGTCCACGTAGTCGCCGGCGAAGCCCCAGTCCCGCCTGGCGTCCAGGTTGCCCAGGTAGAGCTTGTCCTGGAGGCCCAGCTTGATGCGGGTGGCGGCCCGGGTGATCTTGCGGGTCACGAAGGTCTCCCCGCGCCGCGGGCTCTCGTGGTTGAACAGCATGCCGTTGCAGGCGAACAGGCCGTAGCTCTCCCGGTAGTTCACCACCTGGTAGTGGGCGAACACCTTGGCGCAGGCGTAGGGGGAACGCGGCTGGAACCGGGTTTCCTCGCTCTGCCGCGGCCTGGCGCTGCCGAACATCTCGCTGGAGCCGGCCTGGTAGAAGCGCACCTGGCGCCTGGAGGCATCCTGGTACGAGCGCAGCGCCTCCAGCAGGCGCAGGCAGCCCAGGCCCACCACCTCGGCGG
>Ga0181516_10000825_pt1 | contig 25668 bp, 22 predicted proteins | sample PEATcosm2014_Bin_25_FD_121104 | JGI IMG/M metagenome (GOLD analysis project Ga0181516, IMG submission 121104) | Peatland microbial communities from MTU Mesocosm Facility, Houghton, MI, USA - PEATcosm2014_Bin01_10_metaG | ecosystem: Environmental > Terrestrial > Soil > Wetlands > Peat | place... | reverse complement strand
CCGGCTCAATCACCAGCGTCTTCAGCCCTTCGCTGGCTCCATAAACCGCCGCCGCCAGTCCCGCTGGCCCCGCGCCCACCACCGTCATGTCATAGAAGTCCTGCGTGGCCTGTGTGCTCAGGCCCACCCGCGCTGCCAGCACGTCCGGCTCGGCCTCCACCAGAACCGTACCGTCAGAAAACAGCACCGCCGGCAGTTGCTCCGGCTTTAAGTCTCGCTCCGCCAGCAGCTTAATGGCCTCTTCGTTGCTCGCGATATCCAGCCAGCGATAGGGCACATGGTTCCGCGATAAGAAATTCCGCAGCCGGTGATCCTTGAGCGACCACCGGTTTCCAATCACCCGAAGACCTTCAAACGGCGGACGGAATCCCGCCTTCCAGTCCTCCAGCAAGTCCGTCAGCACCGGATATAACTTCTCTTCCGGCGGGTCCCACGGCTTGTTCAGGTAGTAGTGAATGCGCGCCGTATTGATGGCGCGGATCGCCGCCTCCGTGTCCGCATAGGCCGTCAGCAGCACCCGCCGCGCATCCGGATAAATCTCTTTCGCGCGCTCCAGGAATTCGACTCCCGTCATCCCCGGCATCCGTTGATCGCTGACGATCAGCGCCACCGGTTCCTGACGGGCTTTCACCTGGGCCAGCGTATCGAGCGCAGCCTGCCCGCTGGCCGCCCGCATCACGCGGTATTCGGCCCCATATTCACGCCGTAAGTCCTGTATTACCGCCTCCAGGACGCTTACGTCGTCATCGACCGCAAGTAAAATTGGCCTCGCCATATTCCCATTTTAGGACTTCAATCTCGCCTCTGTTTGTCTACAGTACCAAAGGCATGCGAGCCTGATTAGTAAATACACTTTTCCACCTTGCGCCGGATTCTCGTGACGGATTTGCTTTTGGGCTGTAAGCTGGTGGCAGAGATTTTCCTCGCAGTACTTTAGTTTTCGTTTTGGCAGGTGACAAAAGAAATGGACGCCTTTTCCACTGTTGCAAGTTCAGGCGGTTCGGGCCTTCCATTTCGATTGCCGATCTTGGCTCTTGGGTAAACAGTTGCAGGCCGGGTTTGAATCGTGTTGTTTGCATCCAACGGTAGTAGCGCTTCCAGCCCGGTGTTTTAGAAATCCCCCAACGGACGGAACGAGACACATGAATAAAGTCATTCTCGCTGACTCGCAAGCAATCTTCAGAGCTGGTACCGCCAAGGTGCTCGCCATGGACGAAGACTTGCGCATCATCGCACAATGCACGGATCTCGACCGGATGATGCATGCAATTACCACTTTCCCCGGTTCCATCGTCGTGGTTGCCGCCTCGCTGCGACCCGACATGGCCCGGATGCGCACGCTGCTCGAGTCGACAGGCTCCCGCGGCATCGTGATCGCCGAGAACAACGAATCCGCCAGCGCATTCCTTCAGCAGGGTTTTCGCGGCGTCGTCTTCCGCAACGTTACCGGCCCTTCGCTTGTCGAATGCGTGCGTCGCGTTGCCTCTGGCGAAACATGGACGCCTCCTCAACTCATGGTGCAGGAGTCCCCCGAGGACGATCTGGTCGGCGCCCGAGTGCGCGACCGCCTCACTCCCAAGGAAATGCGCATCGTCGCCCTCATCGTCCAGGGCTGCAAAAACCGTGAGATCGCGCTCCGCCTCAAGACCACCGAGCAGGTCATCAAAAACTATCTCCGCTCCATCTATGACAAGACCGGAGTCAGCGATCGCCTGGAGCTGGCGCTCTTCACCATCCATCACCGCCAGCTTGCTCAGGCCGCCGCCGAGATGGGCAATAAGCTAGAAGCTGAAGAGCAGGCCGCCGCACCACCCGCCGTCGCTTAAAGATAGTGTTCCTTCATCTGTGAGCTTCACCGCCTCCTGGCTCTCCATGCCCTCAGTGTCTCTCTGAATAACAGGGGCCTCACTGGTCCTCAATGCAATCAGCCCTTCCTCCGACGTTTCTAGGAAACGCCCCGGCGCTGCCTCGTCGCCTCTGGTTTTGTGGTAAGATTTCCTTGTTTCCTTGAAAGAAGGAATCATGCTGGCAAAGAAAACATCAAAAAATCAGATCACGCTTCCCAAAGCCGTCATCACTCACTTTGGCGGGGTCGACTATTTCGACGTGAGTACAGATGGGCACGCAATCATCCTGCGCCCTCTTGAAACTAGCCGCGCCGCTCTCGTGCGCGAACGCCTCGCCAGCCTCGGTGTCGAGGAGAAGGATGTCGCTGCCGCCGTCAAGTGGGCGCGCAAAACGAAGTGATCCCGAGAGTCGTATTCGACACCAATACCGTGGTCTCGGCTCTCGTCTTCACCACCGGCAGGCTCGCGTGGTTGCGGGCACACTGGAGCCGGGGCGCATCCATCCCCCTCGTCTCCCACGCCACCGCGGCCGAGTTGACCCGCGTGCTCTCTTATCCAAAATTCCAGCTCTCCCCCGAGGACAGGATCGAACTGTTAGGCGACTACCTGCCGCACTGCCAGATCGTTGATGCGAATAAGACGTGTCCGCAGACCTGTCGCGATCCGCACGACCAGATCTTTCTCGACCTGGCCCACTCTGCCAAAGCCGACGCCCTCGTTACTGGAGACGCCGATCTCCTCGCACTCGCAGATTTGACCCGCTTCGCGATCGAAACTCCGGCAAGCTACCAGGCTCGCATGCACAAGAACTAAAACTACGCTCGCTGCCCTACAGTTTTTCCGCCACGCTCTTGGCCTGGGTAAACAGCAGCAGATAATCCGGGCCGCCCGCCTTCGAGTCCGTTCCGCTCATGTTGAATCCGCCAAACGGGTGCGCGCCGACCATTGCCCCCGTGCACTTGCGATTCAAATAGAGATTCCCCACGTGAAACTCGTCGCGTGCCTTGTCCAGCTGCTCGCGAATCCCCGTGTAGATCGCGCCCGTCAGGCCAAACTCCGTATTGTTCGCCACCTTCAGGCCCTCTTCAAATCCCTCTACCTTGATCACCGCCAGCACCGGCCCAAAAATCTCTTCCTGCGCAATCACCGCATCCGGCGCCACATCCGCAATCACGGTCGGTTCGATGAAGTAGCCGCCTGCATCCGTCTTCACCGCGCGCCCGCCCGAAATCAACCGCCCTTCCTTCTTTCCTGTCTCGATATAACCGAGAATCGAATTCATCGCTGCCTGGTTGATCACCGGCCCCATGTTGTGATTTTCTGCAGGGTCGCCCACCGTTAGTTTCGCGACCCGCTCCCCCAGCTTTTCCACGAATGCGTCATAAATCGGCGCTTCGATAATCGCTCGCGAACACGCCGAGCACTTTTCCCCGCTGAATCCGAATGCCGCCGCCGTTACTCCCTCCACCGCCACGTCCACATCTGCGTCTGCGCATACGAGAATCGAATCCTTGCCCCCCATCTCCAGAATCGTGCGCTTGATCCAGATCTGTCCCTTCTGCGTCTTCGCTGCGCGCTCGTTGATCTCCAGGCCCACCGGCTTCGACCCCGTGAACGCAATAAACCGCGTCTTCGCGTGCTCCACAATCGCATTGCCAAACGTCGCGCCAGACCCTGGGCAAAAGTTCACCACGCCGCCCGGCATTCCCACTTCTTCCAGCACCTCGATGAACTTGGCCGCAATCGTTGGCGAGTCGCTCGAGGGCTTCAACACCACCGTGTTTCCCGTCACGATCGCCGCCGCCGTCATGCCCGCCATAATCGCAAACGGAAAATTCCATGGCGGAATCACCGCGCCCACGCCCAGCGGAATATAGCGCAGCTCATTCCGCTCTCCCGGCATCTGGATCGGCGTCTTCGCCTCCGCCAGTCGCAGCGCCTCCCGTGAATAAAACTCGAGAAAATCGATCGTCTCGCCTACATCCGCGTCCGCTTCCGCCCAGTTCTTGCCGACCTCGTAGACCAGCCACGCGCAAAACTCAAACTTCCGCTCGCGAATAATCTCCGCCGCCCCCAGCAGCAGCGAGACTCTTGTCGCGACCGATGTCCTGCTCCAAAATTCAAAGGCCCGGACGGCCGCCTGCATCGCCGGTTCCACATGCTCCGCGCCGGCCTTCTGGTGCACGCCAACCACTTGCGCCGGCCGCGCCGGGTTCAGCGACTTGATCTTGTCCGCGGTCTTTTCCCGCGCACCGCCAATAATCAGGTCGTACTCGCGGCCCAGGTGCGAACTCACCAACTCCAATGCCTCTCGCATCTTGCGGGCATTGTCCGGGTCTTTGAAATCGGTAAACGGCTCATTGCGAAACTCGCCCTTCGGCGAGCGTTGCTCAATCTCTGTGGGAAGCGTCAAGGTTGCCATAGCATCTCCAGTTTATTCGATGTCAGCCTCTGAAGTTAGGTCCCGAACAAACCAACCATACTCCCGAAATAAGGGGAACTCCGAAACAAAGGACTCGAAGCTGGGTTCTGACTACTATCCCTGCCGCCTCAGGGCCGCAATTGCTTTTGACATGTTTGAGGGCGGGAAAACCAGATCGAACTGCGGGGCAAATTCAGCCCTGCGGAGTCCCGAACAGCGGCATCGCCATTGGCGAGTCGTTGCGGGTCAAATGAGGAAAGATGGATTCCCCGATGTTCTTGCGCCCATCGCGCTTTGCTTGCTCGCCCTGTCTCGAAAACGAATCCAACCAGCGCATGGTTGCCGCCGCACCACGCCAGTCCATCCCCAGGCCAGCCATTTTCCTGCGCTTCGGCGTTGCTGCGCTCGCGCTCGCCGGCTTGGCGGGACGCGTTTCTGCCCAGCAGTATCCGGCTCAGGACTGGCCGCCCGACGATCCCGTCAACTCCCCCGCCGCGCCTCCTCAGCAATACGCGCCCCAGCAATACCAGCAGCAGCCCTATGGCTACGCCCCGCAGCAATATCCTCAGCAAGCCCCTCAGCCGCAGCAATACGGCTATGCGCCCCAACAATACCCGCAGAATCCGGGATACCAGCAACCTTACCCGCAGCAGGGTTACGGCCAGCAGTTGGCTTCATCCCAGCAGCCCATGAGCCCCGCACAGCTTGCCCAGTTGCTCGCGCCCATCGCGCTCTATCCCGACGCGCTCGTCGCGCAGATTCTCGCCGCCTCCACATATCCCGCGCAGGTCTCTGCCGCCGACCAGTGGCTCCACTCCATGGGCAACGCTCCGCCTGACCAGATCGCCGCAAGAGCCAACGCGCAAACCAGTTGGGATCCAAGCGTAAAAGCGCTCACTGCCTTTCCCCAGGTGCTGGCCATGCTCGACCGCAATCTCCAGTGGACGACTACCCTCGGCAACGCCTACTACAACCAGCCGCAAGACGTTCTGCAAACCGTCCAGGTCCTTCGTCAGCGCGCGGAGCAGGCCGGCAACCTCGAGAGCACTCCGCAAGAAGAGGTCAGCGAAAACGAGGGCGCCATCGATATCGCACCCGCCGATCCGCAGATGGTCTACGTCCCCAGCTACAATCCCTGGGACGTTTACGGCCAGCCCGTCTCGCCCTATCCCGGCTTCTCGCTCCTCGGAACCATCGGTTCCTTCCTCGGCTCCGCCCTGATCAACTTTGGCCCCGGAATCGCCATGCACGCCTTTATGGCCACACCCTTTGGCTGGCTCGGCTGGGGCCTCGACTGGCTCGCCCACGCAATTCTTTTCAATCACAACGATTACTGGACTCACAGCACTTCCGTTCGCGACTGGGGCTTCCCCTCGGGCGGTCCGCGTTGGCACGGCGGCGCCGATTGGGCCCATAACGGCGGCGGCTGGAATCGTGACGGCGGCCATGGCAATTACGCCGGCAACAACGGCGGCATGCGTCCGCGCGGCGGCCCGACCCAGCCCTACAACAGCCCACGCACTGGCGAGAATTTCAATGCCGGCAACTTCCGCCCCCGCGGCGAGCCCGCTCAACCCTATGCCGATGCTCGCTCTGCCGAGGGCTTCAATCGTGGCTATCCGTCCCGCAACGAAGCCTACGGCCGTCCCGCTCTTCCCTCGCAGGGCTACTATCGCGCACCCCAGGCCTACGGTCGCTCGCAACAAAACTACGAGCCTCGCCAGCAAGCCTACGCCGCGCGTCCTGAACAATTCGGCCGCCAGGGTTACGGCTCCCCTCAAGGTTACGGATCAAACTTCGCAGCTGCACCGCGTGACAGCTATGCCCCGCGCCAGGGCGGCGTCATGACCTACGCAAACCCCACTTATCGCGCGCCTCAGAACTCCTATCGCGGCGACATCGGCGGCCGCTCCTATGGCGGATCCTCCGAAAGCTTTAGCGGATCGCAGCATTCCGGCGGCTTCCACCTCTTCGGCGGTGGCCACTCATCGGATAATTACAAAGCGCCTAAGGCCTACAACTACGGCGGCGGCCACTCCGCATGGGGCGGCTCGAGTCATGGATTTGGCGGCGGCGGCAGCTTCAAAGCCCCCAAAGCTCCCAAGATGCCCAAGGAGCATTCCAGCGGTGGCCACTCCGGCGGCGGAGGCCACTCGAGCCATCACCACTAAGCCGCATTCGAGCCTCAGCCGTGGTCCGTTTAGGGCCACGGCCTTTTCGCGTCTGACTTTCGCAAGGTAGCTCGGTTACCGCGTCTCCGTCAGCGCCTCCGTGCGTTTGCTCATCTGCGCCGTGCGCTCAATCTTGTCCCAGTTGAATGGCTTTCCATCAATCGCACGCTTCAGCGTTTTGAAAAGCACAATCGAAAACACCTGCCGGTATGCAAACCGCTGCAGCCAGATGTGAAACAGCAGCCAGCCGTCGCCCTTGTTCGCCGGATGTTTCCGCTCCAGAGAGAACGCCACCGCTGACGTCACAAAATCAATCAGCAAAAACGTCAGAAAGTAAGCCAGCAGCTTCATAAAGCTCGCCGCCGATGCAGCCTCCGGGTGATAGTGGCGATCAATGAAGTAGTGCACCACTCCAGCCACGAACATAAGGTCGATAAACGGCGACACCAGCGGCAGAAACATCTGGAAGATAAGAATATTCGGCAGCGCAAACAGTCCCATTGCCTTGTTCCGCACAAATGCCAGCCGATGCTTCCACACCGATTGCAGAATTCCAAACGACCAGCGGAACCGCTGCCGCATCAGCCCCCGCGCGTCGATCGGAGCCTCGGTGAAGGCCAGCGCCCGATCTTCATACACGACTTTGAACCGCTGCTCCAGCAGATTCATCGTCAGGTCCGCGTCCTCCGCCACCGTGTTCAGCGGATAGCCGCCGGCAGCTTTAGCCGGCGCCGTGCGCCACGCGCCGATCGCTCCCGGCACCACCGTCACTACGTTGAATAAATCCAGCGCGCGCCGCTCAAAATTCTGGCTGGTGATGTATTCCAGCGCCTGCCAGCGCGTCCACAGGTTCACGCGATTGCCCACCTTGGCGTTGCCTGCCACTGCGCCTACTGCGGGATCTTCAAAGTGCGGAATCAGCTTCGAGATCGCGTCCATCGCGATCACCGTGTCCGCATCGATGCCGACATAAAAATCCTCTTCAAGTCGATCCAGCGCGTAGTTCAACGCCGCCGCCTTGCCGCCGTTGGCCTTGGTCAGCACCTGCACGCGCCCCGCGGCGATCTCCCGCGTATAAGCCGCGCGCGCCACTTCAAAGGTGTTGTCTGACGACCCGTCGTCAATCACGATGATGTGCAGATTGTCGTAGTCCGAATTCAACACCGAACGCACCGTCCGCACAATCACCTTCTCTTCGTTATATGCGGGGATTAGCACCGCGATGCGCGGATTGAAGCCCGGCGACGCCTGTCGATGCGGTTTGCGCAGGCGGTCAATCACTGCAAACAGCCCTACCAATATGAGCCGCGCGCTCATCAGCACATCGCCGACAAAAAACACCATCACGATGAAATTGCCGATCACCGCGAGCGTCGAAAATGCGACCGAGTCCGGAACAGCGCGCACCTTTTGCCAGAACGTAAGTTGCGGCATCACCTCCGCAGACGTCTTGCCCAGCAGCGACGAGGTGGGCACGATCGTGTAGCCGTGCGCGCGCAGTGCGTCAATCAGCACCGGCAGCGCCGCCGCTGTGGGCGAACGGTCGCCACCGCCGTCATGCATCAAAATAATCGAGCCACGGAACTGCGGCTTGGTCTTCATCCGCTCCAGCTGGTCGAGTACCGACTGCACAAACTCCTGCGGTGTCTTGCGCACTCGTTCATCCCAATCGTTCGTGTCGATCTTGTTGCCCAGGACAATGAACCCTTCCTGCTGAATGGGCACGATCGGTGCGGCCTGGTCGTCGGTCTCCGGTTCCTCGTCCACGTCATAAGGTGGACGAAAATAAAGCGGCTGCACGCCGAGTTTGCTGGCAAACAGCCGTTCCGTCAGCTTCACCTCAAAGTCCAGCCGGTTCTGAGAAACTTCGCTGATATCCGGATGCGTGTATGTGTGGTTGCCGATCTCATCGCCATCGCGCAGCTCGCGCTTCAGCAGACTCATGTTCTGGAGCGCTTCTTCCCCGATGATGAGAAATGTCCCCTTCACATTTTTCTTTTCGAGCACATTGAGAATGCGCGGCGTCCACTTGGGGTCGGGCCCGTCGTCAAACGAGAGCGATACTTCGTTGGGATGGTAGCCGTAGTACTGCACCGTGTATGTCTGCGGATACACATCCATGTGCTCGTCGATGATCAGCTTCTTGCGCGGATCGGGCTCGTCCGTGTCTACTTCGACCGTGCGCGTGCCCTGCTTGGGCAGCCCCGTCACGCGCATGATGTCGCCTTCTCCCTCCGCATCCACGTCGTGCCCCGGTTCGACCGCGCCAAGCGCCTGCAAAGATTTCGGGTCGCTCGGCTTGTCCCATACTTCCCACAGTGAACTGTCTTCCGATCCCAGCCGCCACAGCGCAAAAGTCTGCAATCCCAGTTGGCGCGCCGCGCGCATCTCGTTCAGCAACGTCACCCCATCGAGAAACCACACCACGTGCCGCTGATTGTTGTCCTCGTCGATGTATTCAAAATGCGGATTGAGCGAGTCGTAGTCGAGATCCAGATCCGCGTCCGCATCCGAGGCGCGCTGCCATGCATCCGAAACCGGCAAGTCCTCCGTGTTGATTACCTGCGGCTTCGTCGCCTTGTGGCCGCGTCGCGGAGCCGGCGGAATCGACAGCGTCCAGTCGTATCCATAATTGCCCAGCGCGCAGATCAGTTTCTCTTTGGGCACCACTTTCATCACTCGCGTCAGGTTGCCGACAAACCAGTTCTGGCTCGCGATCGGGCCCGGATCGCTGTCCACTTCGTGCTCGTCATAGTTCATCAACACAATGCCGTCGGAGTTGTCGGCGATTTGCTTGAGAGTCTTGTCCTCGGTCCCCGCAGCGGCCGTTACATAGAGCCGCAGGTCCCGCCCGTGCATGTCGCCGTAGAGTTCGTGAATAAATGTCAGGTACGCCGGCGTCGCCGCGTCCGGGAGATTTTCAAAGTCCAGCGAAAGCCCTCGATAGGTGGGAAACGCTCCGAGAAAGCGCAGGATCTCCGCGCGCAGAGCAGCGCGATTGCCCGCGTCCTGCAACTGATTCCCGACGCTCGCGTCCCACACCTGCGTGGCCGAGTTGTAGTTGTTAACGTGCGGAAAAACCTCCGTATCTTCCTTGGCCAGTTGGATCGTGCGCTTGATTCTGCCCAGATCGTCTGGATCGTGGATCGTGTTGCGATCGATTACCGGATAGGACCGGTGGCTTTCGTTGTCGATCGCGAGCAGCACCGGCGCGGCGGATTCTACATGCAGCCACTCTGGAAACAGAAGATCGATCTGGTGTACATGCTGTTTGAACGAGGAATAGCTGGCCTCGTCGTAGGGCACATAATACGCAGCCCGCAGACCTTCACCCGTGTTAAATGGAATGTCCGATGGCTTGCGCTCGGTCTTGCGCCGCGCCGGCCGCAGCGCTTTCGCCTTCTGCGCCGCCGCGCGGTCCGAGATCGCCTTATAGTTATGCCGCGCCGAGGGCAGTAGCAACTCCGGCAAAGGCTGGCTGCGCAAAATATTAAAGATGAAGCCCGCCAGCACCAGCGTTGTCAGCACCGCGGCGACGTCAAAGATGCGGCGCAGCCGTTTCCAGCGCTTCCGTTGGGGATCGAAAAAAATCTGGTGGTCTGGCATATTTTGATTCGTTGATTAGATCGACGCGTAAACCGCGGGAAAGCCGTAGGCTATACAGTACGAATCGTATGGAAGCCGCTCCCTTGAGTCAATCGAACTCCGTGCCTCCCGCGCTGCGCCGCGTACCTCTCGCCATCTCCGCCATCTCGGCGCTCCTTGCCGGCGGCCTCCTCCGCATCTGGATGTTCCGTCACTTCTTCGAGGTCAACGGCGACCCGCTGGTCTACGGCGGCATCGCCAAAAACCTGCTCCTTCATGGCGCCTACGCACTTTCCCTCAGCTCCGGCGAAACCTTCCCCACTCTGATTCGGCTACCCGGTTACCCCCTCTTTCTCGCCGCCTGCTTCCGTCTCTTCGGGATGGAAAACTACGCCGCCGCGGTCTTCGTCCAAATCGCTCTCGAGCTGCTCGGCTGCCTATTGCTCGCCGCCTTCGCTCGCCGCGTCGCGCCCTCCGCGCTTGGCACAGGCGCATTTCATGCCACGCTCTGGCTCGCGGCGCTCTGTCCCTTCACCGCGATCTACGCCGCTAGCCCGCTCACCGAAGGCCCCACTTTATTTTCTCTCTCGCTGGCTCTCTGGGCTCTTGCACGCTTTCAAGACAAACCAGCCTGGCCCTCCGCTCTGACCTTCACCTTCGCCGTCACCTACGCAGCCTTGCTCCGACCCGATGGAGCGCTCGCCGCGCTCGCTTTCACTCCCGCGTTACTCCTCGCACTGCGCCACACTCCGCCCTCGCAGGCCCGCCGCCTTCTGCGCATGGCCCTCGTCTGCGCGCTTCTCGCCGCCGCACCCTTCGCTGCGTGGACTGCCCGCAACTGGCGCGTCTTTCATGTTTTTCAGCCGCTCGCGCCAAAGTCCGCCACCGATCCCGGCGACCCCCTCAATCCCGGTTGGGATCGCTGGGTCAAGACCTGGTGCCTCGACTTCGTCTCCACCTATTCCATCTATTGGAACGTCCCCGGCGACGTCCTCGACATCAGCCAGCTTCCCAGCCGCGCCTTTGACTCGTCCGCCCAGCGCGCTGAAACCGCCGCCCTCGCCGCCGCCTACAACAGCAACGGCTACAAGCTCACGCCCCAGGTCGATGCTGGATTCGACCATCTCGCCCAACAGCGCATCGCCGCCAACCCGCTCCGCTACTATCTCTGGCTGCCCCTTGGCCGTGTCGCAGATATGGGTCTTCGTCCGCGCGTCGAAAACCTGCCCATCGACCTCGACTGGTGGGTCTACTCGCATCACTACGCGGAGACGCGCTTCAGTTGGGCCTACGCCGCTCTCAATGCGCTCTATCTACTCTTGGCGATCGCCGGCCTCTGCCTCCGTCCGCGTCTCTGGCCGTGGCTGCTGGCCTACTTCCTGCTCCGCAGCGCGCTGCTCTATACCGTCTGCCCGCCCGAGGCCCGCTATACATTGGAGTGTTTCCCCATGCTCTTCGCCCTCGGCGGCGTTTCCCTGAGCTTTGTCTTTCGCCGTCGAGCCGCAACTGTTGCGTGATAGTTCTCTGTGTCGATACTGCCTAGGGATTCGGCGCCGTCCCGCCGCACTCCTGCGGCAGCAACCGCGCCGGAGTATCCCGCAGCACGGTCAGGTCAAAGCAAGTCGCGTTCACTTCGCTTGCCTTCTCCATCTGCAGCGTTTGCTCGTTGACTACTGCCGCCGTCGTCCCCTGGTTGCCGATGTTCCCCGGCGTTCCCTGCGGAGCGGCCGTAAACGGCGCCAGCTTTTTCCTGAGCATCGCCGCCGGAATCCGGTAGCTCGCAAAAACTGCCGCCGCCGTCGGTGCGCTCTGTGCCGCCGTCGCCACCGGAGCCTGCGCCAGCAGGCTGATGTTTTTGTAGTCGCCCGCGGAGTCAAGCGGCAGCGAGCACAACACACCCATGATGGCCATCGTTCCCGCCGCGCTCGTCACGTCGCCAACCAAACGCCCGCACAGCCCAAGCGAGGCCGGCGTTTGAATCGACGTTGCCGAGGTCACCCTGACCTGCGGTTCCGGTTTTCCGTTGGCCACCGCGCCTTGCTTGAGAATCATCACCAGCTTCTGTACCAGCGACGAGTCGTAAGGCATCGACAGATTCACCCCGCCCGATGTTTTCTCGCCAATTTGAAACGGAGCGTTGTGCGCAATCACCGTGTTCCCCAGCACCACCGTCTCGCCGTGTGGCCCCGTCATCACAATCACGGTTTGCTTACCCGACGTCACCTTCCAACCCGCCGGCACTCCCGCCGATGCGCTGCGGTCCGGCGCAGTATAGGTCGTCAGCGCAACAGGAGATGCCGTCTGCCCGTCTGCCATTGAAAATCCAGCGCAAGCAACGGCCATCCAGCTCGCAGCCGCGATTGCCTTCCATCCTAGATCCGGTTTCAGGTGTGCTCGCATGAGGTCTCCTCTCTGCTACTCCCTGCCCCCCGCCTCTTGTCTATCGCGCTACGTACTGCGTCTTCCCATCCGTCGGCCGCTTGAACGCATCCCCGGGCAACGCCTCATTCACTTTCATGTTGAAATAAACGCACACCCGCGATTGCCCCTCGCCCTCATCAAACACCTGTTTCAGGCTCACGCCCCGCGCCGGATCGACCCAGATCGTCACCTTGGGCAGATTCTTGCGCACCGTCGGGTCTTTCGCCACCAGGTCCAGCTTGTCGGTCTTCACGCCATTCAGCGTCTCAACGCCAACAAACGTGATGTCCCACTTATCGGCGAGCTCTTTGCCACTCGCGCCAAACCCCAGCATCACGTAGCTTTCAAATTTGCTCGCGCTCTTAAACGTCGTCACCTGGTCGATCATCGGCTCGTCCAGTTTGAAAACGCCTCCAACATAGCTGTAAATCTTCGGCACCGGCTTCCCGTTCACTTCCGCGATATGCGCCGCCATTGAGAAAGCCGCGCCCTTCCGCTCGTAGTAGACCGTTCCCTTCTGCACATCCTTGATTGGAATCGGGTCCGTCTCATACGAATCGAATTCAAAGTCCGCCGACGTCGACCGGAAGTTCGCCGCCGCCGCATCCAGCTGATGCAGCACGCTCTGCAAATCATCTGCGTGCGCGGCCCGGCCGGCCAGCGCAAAACACGCCAGAGCCGCCGCCACAATCATTCTCTTTCCAAAAGACATATTCACCTTGAATTCTTTGGATGCCGCGACCCGGCCCTGGGCAACTTCCTACCGATGTGCCCAGATCTTCCACACAAGGTTGCCCTGGTTGTCCCGCGTCGTCTGCCAGCGCTCCACAATTACGGAGTCGCCAGTGACCGGCTCGATTGCGCGCCGCAACTCTTTCTTCACTTCGTTGTCCGTTGCGTCCGCCGGGATGCTCACATCCGACGCATCGAGCGAAACAATCACCCCGTGCCCGCCATCCCCCACCACTTGAATCGGGTGCGCAAGCCGCGCCGCGCTCGTCGGCTTGTCGCCATAATTCCATAGCCACGGCGTCACAAAGATGAACAGCAGAATCAGCGTCACCATCACGTCATAGTGAAAGTGCCCGCGCGGATACGTCCAATAGAAATAGCTCTTCAGCGTCTTGTTCATTCACACCTTACTTCGTGATCCGTTCCAGCCCGCCCATATACGGCCGCAGCGCTTCGGGAATCGTGATCGACCCATCGGCCTGCTGATAGTTCTCGAGAATCGCCAGCCACGTCCGCCCCACTGCCAGCCCGCTGCCGTTCAGCGTGTGCACAAATTCATTCTTGCCCTTGCCACCCGCCGGCTTGTAGCGAATATTCGCCCGCCGCGCTTGAAAAGCCTCAAAATTCGAGCACGACGAAATCTCACGATATACCTGCTGCCCCGGCAACCATACTTCCAGGTCAAATGTCTTCGCCGCAGAGAACCCCGTATCGCCCGTGCACAGCAGCACGCGCCGGTAAGGAAGGTCCAAGGCCTCCAAAATCTCCTCCGCGTTGCGCGTCAGCTTCTCGTGCTCCGCATCCGACTCCTCAGGCCTCGTGAACTTCACCAGCTCCACCTTTTGAAACTGATGCTGCCGAATAATTCCCCGCGTGTCCTTGCCCGCCGCTCCGGCCTCGGCCCGAAAGCACGGCGTATACGCCGTCAGCGCAATCGGCAGCCGCGCCTCATCTAAAATCTCGTCGCGATACAAATTCGTCACCGGCACTTCCGCCGTCGGAATCAGCCAATGATCGTTGTCTTTGAACTCTCCACGCGCCACCGCCTCGGCATCCGCATCCGAACAGCGAAACAAATCCTCGGCAAACTTCGGCAGTTGCCCCGTCCCAAACAGGCTCTTCGAATTCACCATGAACGGCGGCAGCACCTCGGTGTATCCATGCTTCTCCGTGTGCATGTCCAGCATGAACCCGATCAGCGCCCGCTCCAGCCTGGCCCCGGCTCCCATATACACCGCAAACCGCGCCCCGCTCAGCTTGGCCGCGCGCTCAAGATCGAGAATCCCCAGCGCCTCGCCCAGCTCCCAGTGCGACTTTGCCGCGAAGTCAAAACGCGGCTTCTCGCCCCACGTCTTAACCGTGACGTTGTCAGTCTCCGACCGTCCCACCGGCACTTCATCCCGCGTCAGGTTGGGGATCCGCGCCAGCGACAGGCGCATCTCGTCGTCCAGCGCCGTCGCCAACTGATCCAGATCGTCGAGCCGGAACTTCAGCGCCCGCGTCTCTTCCATCACTGCCGTGGCGTCCTGCCCGGCCTTCTTCAATGCGCCCACCTGCTGGCTCAGCTCGTTGCGCTGCGCCTTCAGTTGCTCCGCCTGCGTGATCGCCTCTCGGCGCCTCTGGTCCAGCGCCCTGAAGTCGCCCAGCAGCGCCACCGGGTCCGCTCCCCGCGCGCGCAGCTTTTCTTCCACTTTTTCCAGGTTTCCCCTGACATGTCCTAGATCGAGCATGACTCTTATGAGTTTACCCGACCCGCTCGCTTCCGAAGCGAGCCACAGCCGCACCGCGTTTCAGTTTTTTAGAGGGGTTCTTCAAAGATGGGTAACCGGCCTGCTGCCAGTTCAAATCGATGGGAGTCAAACGTGATTCCGCAACTCGCTCGCAGCCTCACGACGCTTCGAGGCAATGGCCGTCGTTTACGCGACAGACGACGCAAAGTCGCTGCTGATCGTGCTGAATGCCTGGGCGACCTGCACGGAAAACCTCGTTACTCCCGCGACGGCCCCAAAGGCGATCAAAGCCACGACGAGGGCGTACTCGGCCAGGTCTTGGCCTTCTTCGCACATGAGCAAGGTCTGAAACCCGATATAGAGCCTGAGCATTGAATCATATTGCTATGAACCGTCTATGGGTCGTCAAGTAATCCCGCTCCCGGTATCCAATCAAATAGCAACTTTAGTAATGCTTGGCCGTAATTTCTCCCTTTTCTCGCTCTCTTAATCCTGGAAACACCGTCTCCCTAACCCAGCCCCCAGATTCCTATCCGCCTAGCTCAATGCCGACGCAAGATCGCTGCTGATCGTCTTGAATGCCAGGTTGATCTGCGTCGACAGCCTCCCCATCCCCATCACTGCGCCCAACCCAATCAACGCCACCACAAGTGCGTACTCCACCAGATCCTGGGCCTCTTCGCTCGGGAAGAGACATTGCAGTTTTATGTGCATTTTAAGCATTGACTCATCAGAATCCTGCCCTGCCCGGCGAGTCAATCGTTTACACGCCAAAGTATCCATTTTAGTAACGGTTCATACTTTCTAAGTAATTCATATCTTGTGATTTAGATCACATCATCATATCCCGGCTCAGTCCCCCCTCGGCCTGCCTCGTCGGCCCATCCGGTCCTACCACCTTTACTCCACTTCCTCTGCGTGCACCGCTTCATCCTTAGCCGGTCCTGCCGCAACCTGCTCCTGCCAGCCCGGCAGCCGTTGGTCGCCGGTGATCAGCCGCGCGCCCCGTGTAAAGGTGAAATAGGTCCAGATCCATGCCGCAAACACCGAGATCCGGTTCCGAAATCCGATCAGGAAGAAGATGTGCACTGTAATCCATGTGATCCACGCCAAAAAGCCGCTCATGTGTGCCTTGAACGGCCATTCCACCTTGGCCACGGCCGCCATGCGCCCGATCGTCGCCATGTCGCCCTTGTCAAAATAGCGAAACGCCGGCCGCGGTTTGCCCGTAAGGTCGGCTTTGATCGCACGCCCCACGAAGTCGCCCATCTGCATCGCCGGCTGCGCCACGCCCGGCACCTGGTGACCATCCTGCTCAAAATGTGCCAGGTCGCCGAGAATGAAAACCTCTCGCATGCCTGGCGGATTCAGCCGGTCGTCGACCATCACGCACCCCCGCTTGTCGACTGGCGCGCCCAGCAGTTTGCCCAGCGGCGATGCCTGTACGCCCGCGGCCCATAGCGTCACTGCCGCCTCAATTCTGTTTCCGTTGGCCTCGACCCAACCGGGCCCAACGCCGGTGACCTGCGTGTGCGTATGCACCTCGACCCCCAGTTCCTTCAGCGTCGCCTCCGCTTTCGCCGAGAGATCGGGTGGGTAAGTTGCCAAAACGCGCGGTCCCCCGTCGAGCAGCATCACCCGCGCCTTGGTCGTGTCGATGTGCCTGAAATCGTGCCGCATATAAAGCTTGGCAATGTCGCTGATCGCGCCTGCCAGTTCCACTCCCGTCGGCCCTCCGCCGATGACCACGAAGTTGAGCGCCGGGTGCCATCCATGCTCCTGCATCTGCCGCTCGGCCAGTTCAAAAGCCAGCAGCACCCGCCGCCGGATCTCGGTCGCGTCTTCGATGCTTTTGAGCCCCGGCGCCAGCGGTTTCCATTCCTCATGCCCAAAGTAGGAGTGCGTTGCTCCCGTCGCCAGCACCAGGTAATCAAAGTCAAGCTGCGCTCCCGACCCCAGCGTGACCTGTCGCGCCTTCGCATCGATCCCCACCACCTCGTCCATCAACACTTCGATGTTGCGTTGCCTCCGCAGAATGGTGCGGATCGGCTGCGCAATGTCCGCCGGCGACAGCACTGCCAGCGCCACCTGGTAGAGCAACGGCTGAAAGATGTAGTGATTGCTGCGATCGACAAGCGTCACGTCGACCGGCAGGTGCGCCAAAGCCTTGGCTGCGTTCAGCCCACCGAAGCCTCCGCCAACAATGACCACGCGCGGCCTGGGCGCAACTGTTCGAGTCCCCGACGGCGTCTTCAGATCGCTCAAGTTAACCTCGCTCTCGCCTTTATGATGCCCCAGCGAGGCGAGAAGTCACAGACCTTTAAGGATGCTGCTCAATCGATACGGTCAACGTGCTCGAGTTGCCCGTGGCTGCGAGACCAATAACGTTGGTCGGCACCCCCGGCAACGATGCAGGCGCAAAAACCACCGTGCCGTCGATCGCTGAATTCGCCGTCGACGCTTGAGTCGCTAAAAGCTCAGAAGAGTCGCAGCGGCCTGGCCTCGGGCAGGGCGGCGCCCACGCGTAGAGCGACTGGTAGAGCGTCACCGTGCCTCCGGCCATCGGATTTCCATCCATGTCGCGCACGCGCAGGACGATCTGGTTCGGCGTGGTAGACATGGCCATGCTTTGCGCGGTCCCACTCACCGCTTCCACCGACGCGAATTCGCTGCGGGCCCCGTTGACCGTGAAAGTGGTGCAGTTGCTCGTGCCATTCACACACGCAATCGAGGTCGCCTGCTGTCCCTCCGCAAGCGGGCCAACCGTCAGCGTGTCCGTCGCGATGCCGTTGCCATTTGAGATCGCTGCGGTCGAGCCCTGCCCCGTAATGCCGCTGCCGCTCGCCTGCCAGGCCACGGCCTGTCCGCTCATCGGCGTGCCGTTATTCAATACCAGCGCCTGCGTGGTCCAGTTCACCGTCGCTCCCGCTGCCAGTGACAACGTGGGCGTCAGCGCCGTCAGCACCGGAGCGGCTCCGCCTGTGAAGTGCGCCTGCAGGCTTGCTCCGTTGCTCAGCGACGCAGTCACGATTGCAGCCGCGGTTCCCGAGGCTGTCACCGTCATGGTCGCAACGCCGTCTCCAGTCGCCGTGACCGCGCAGCTCGCCGATCCGCAACCCAGCGCAGCAGTGCCGCTGATCACCGTGTACGTTACAGTTACCCCGCCGGCTGGCGTCAGGCTCGGGCCCAGTGCCGTGACGGTGAAGGGAAGCGGAACCCCGGTGGGTACGGTATTCGCGGGAGCCGTCACCAATGTGATGGAGTCCCCCGTTCCTGCGTTGTAGCTGATGCCGCCCGTGATGGTCGCCGAGGCCGAGTAAATAGGCAGATCGTCGACTTCAACATCCACCGAGCCGGTGACAGTCGCAGCAGGCGCGATCGCCGTGATCTCGTTCGACGCCGTCGAGATGACCTCGGCTGCTTTCCCGCCAACCAGCACGCTGTCCGACGGACGAAAGCCGATGCCATGAATAACGATGGGTCCTCCCGAAGCTGGAAGTCGCGCCGGCGTGACCGTGTCGGCATAGAGCACCCAGCCGAGATAGTTGTAATCGGGGCGTCCGTCGCCGCGCTCGTCGGCAATCCCGAAACGAACCACGTCGTCCGTGGGCGACAAGATGCCGAGGTAAGATTCCCCCGCCGCATACCCGTTCAAGCCGGGCCCAAACGCCTCGGCTGCCGAACCGATCGCATCAAATGCGCTCCACACGCCGATGGCGGGCATGGCCTTGGTTTCTGTGGCGATTCCATTTTCGTTAAGAGCCTGGGTCACGATCGTGAAAGCGCGGCCGGCTCGCACCGGAAACGCAAACCAGTCAGTTTGCCCAATTTGGCTGAGCCGCCCGGTCCACTGGCCCGTGGACGGCACCATGCGCGGAGAAGCTTCCGCCCCGATCGCATCCTCTGAGCCGCCTGGGGCCGAGTTGGCGATCGCGACCGGGAGAGTTTGCGCGCTCCCTGCCGCCATCCCCGCGACGGTCAACGTCGGCATCGTTCCCGACGGCGTGGGCGAGCCATCGATATAAGGGCCGACCGAGTCTTCGAGAATGTACAGCGGATTGATCGTCTCAAACGTGACCTGATAATTCGCCGTCGTCATCCCCGGCGGCAGCGGCATTCCACTCAGATCGAAAAATCCCTGCAGCGCCGGGTCGTTTGATCCCCACTGTGTCAGCGGATTCCCATTTCCGTCGGTCCAGCCCGTCACCGCGTCGCCATGATTGCCGCTGAATAGCGCACCGGAGACGGCCGTGACTGTGTATTCGTAGAGTGGATTGCCGTTTCCATCGAGCGGCCGCGCAACCACATTCACACCCTGCATGCCGGTGCCGTCCGCAAACGTCAGCGCGCCCTGGATCGACACTGTGTTGGCCGCTGTCAGCTGCTTGCCGGGAAAGCTTGCGAGGTTGGCCGCGGTGATCGGGTATATCCGGTTGAGCGCGGCAATGTCGTCAAGGCGCAGCATGTTCGGCTGAGGAACGCTCGTGCCGCTCATGGACTCCATCACCGGCAGACCGGCCGTCTGGTTGGGATCGCTTCCTGCGAGCGCGCCAGGATTCACCTGCGAGAAATCGAGACCGAGCACGCGCCCAAATGCCCGCTCCAGTTGGAAACTCATCTTCTCAATCTGGCTGGCACTGTTGGCGCACAGTCCGTTCAGCACGATCACCCCGTGGGCGATCGTAGCGTCGGTCCCGATGTTGTCCATCCACGTCCAAACACTGTTGTTCTCGCAGCCAGTCGCGTCACTGGCGCCCGCACCAAAGAGGACATTGATGACCGAGCCGTCGGCATCGTAGATCACCGCGACGGGATAATTCGTTGCCGCCGGCGTCACGTCCGCCGGCGCGGCAAAGACCGCATCGCTGGCCGCCCCGCTGCCCGCCGCCGGATTGCCCGCTTGTACATTTGAGCCGCTCACGTCCTCGTTCAGAGCCCCCGCATCCACCAGAGAAACTCCCGCCGTCGGCACCGCGCTCCACAGGGCCGCGGCCGCATCCACCATGGCCGTCGCCTGCTGGTTGTTGACTGCGCTGCTCAGCGCGCCCTGGTCGACGTAATACCCGACCTGACCGCCCGGCCAGTGCACCGGCTGCCCGACAACCGCTGCGTTGAAATAGCTGACCCCCGCCACGTATTTGGGACCGCCCGCCACCACGTCCGCCGGCAGCAGCGCCCCGATCAGCCAGATCGCTGCCGTCCACCTCGTTCTTGCTCGCGTGCGGTTCACTTTCCCAACCCCACCAGAAAATGAGCAAGACTTAAGCCATCAACTCCTCCAGTTTCTTAAGTCCGTCTAATGAAACCCGATCCAGCCCCCACCGATTCCGCCCCGCAATGCCCCCTCCAACGACACAAAAGGACATTTCAGCCGGATTTCTCCCTATTTGGTAACTTCGACCCATTACCTGCGTTCCTTCAATGAGCCGATTCTCAGCTAAAATTCTCCTTAGCCGATTCAATCTGCATGACATCGCGCGGTTACTTCGGCGCAACGCGCATAGGGGACGGCCGTTCTCGGGAGGGCACCATCGCAACGCGACTTCGCATGGGAGATTTGTTGGTTCGGGCCAAGCTCGTCACCGAAGACGACGTGGCCAAAGCCCTCGAGCGCCTGACTGAAAAAGGTGGCCGGCTCGGCGACAATCTCGTCGCCCTGGGATTCATCACCCAGGAGCGGCTCGACGCGTTTCTGCACCGCATCCCCATCGAGCCTGCCGACATGAAGGCCGTCGGCGTCGACGAGGTCGACCTGATGGGCCTGCTCTTGAAACTCATCTACCGCGACCGCCTCGAAACCACGCGCCAATTCGTCGAGGCCATCAAGCTCCCCTACCACATCGTTCTTGAACTCGTGCAGATGGCCGTGAACCGCCAGCTCCTGCAAAATCTCGGCTCCCGCTACGCCGACAATCCCATCGACCTCAGTTACGCGTTCACCGACGAAGGCCGCCGCTGGACCCTCGACGCCCTCTCGCGCCTGCGCTACACCGGCCCCGCGCCCGTCACCCTCGAGGAATTCAACGACCAGGTCAGCCTGCAAAAACTCACCAACGAACTCATCACCCCCGAGCGCATTCGCAAAGGCATCAGCGATCTCACCTTCGACGAGAGCCTGGTCGAACAGAGCGGACCGGCCCTCAATTCCGGCCGCGCGATCCTTTTCTATGGCCCGCCGGGAAATGGCAAGACCTCCGTCGCCATGCGCCTCAGCAGCGTCTACAGCGATGTAATCTATGTGCCCTATTCGGTCGTCGTCGAGGGCCAGATCATCCGCGTCCACGACCCCAGCATTCATCATCAGCTCGACCGCACCAACATGAGCGACGATTCCGAGTTCTCCGTGGTCCGGCGCGAACAATACGACGCTCGCTGGGTGCCCTGCCGCCGGCCGTTTGTGATCACCGGCGGCGAACTCACCCTCGAAATGCTCGACCTGCGTTACGACGAAACAGGCCACTACTACGAGGCGCCGCTCCACGTGAAAGCCCTCGGCGGCTGCTTCATCATCGACGACTTCGGGCGTCAGCTCGTCAGTCCCACCAACCTGCTCAATCGCTGGATCGTACCCCTCGAGAGCCGCATCGACTTCCTCAAGCTCCACACCGGCAAAAGCTTCAGCATTCCCTTCGAGGAGCTCATCATCTTCTCCACCAACCTCGAGCCAGAAGATCTGATGGACCCCGCCTTCCTGCGCCGCCTGCCCTACAAAATTGAAGTAGGCTCGCCCAGCCGTGAGAACTTCAAGATCATCTTCCAGAAGGAAAGCGAAAAGCAGGGCATGACCCTTCCCGACGACATCTTCGACACCATTGCCGACAAGCTCATCAACGAGAAGAAGATGGATTTTGCCGCCTACATGCCCCGCTTCATCGTCGATCAGATTGTGGCAACCTGCCGCTTCATGGGCCAGACCTCGCACTTCGAGCCGCGCTACATCGACTACGCGCTCGACAACCTGCGGGTCAAAAGTTCGTCCAAGAAGAGCGCCAAGACCTCAGCACGCATCGCCGACCTGGCTGCCGTCTAGCCTGCGCGCGTCGGCCAAAAAATAGCATCGCGCGCCCATCCGCGCCCCGCTCAGATCTCAGGATAGAAATCGAAAAACGCATCGAGGCTCTGCTTCAGCTGCGTCTCGATCTGTTCCCGCGACCCCTCCAGCACATGCATCGTCACATGCGCCTCGTTCCCGTTCGCCAGCTTCAGCGTAGCGTCGTGAATCTCCTTCACTTCGCCCTCCGGCAGCAGCCGCATTCCGTAGATAAGAGTCAGATTCGCCATGTCCGTCATCTTTACATACGACCGTGATGGTGCCAGGTTCTTCACAGCTCGCTTCCGAGTTGTCCGGGCCTCCCGCCGTCTACAATCTACACAGGAATTTCAATGACAGAGACTCGCGAAACCGTAATTCTGGGCTCCGGATGCGCCGGGCTCACCGCAGCCATCTACACCGCACGCGCCGGCCTCAAACCGCTGGTGCTCGAGGGCCACGAGCCCGGAGGCCAGCTCTCCATCACCACCCTGGTCGAGAACTTTCCCGGCTGGCCCGATGGCATCCAGGGCCCCGAGCTGATCGACAATATGAAGAAGCAGGCGATCCGCTTCGGTGCCACCTTCCAGCTCGCTCACCTCAACTCCGTCGACCTCGGAGCCCATCCCTACAAGCTCAGCACCACTACCGGCGAAATTCACACCCGGACCCTGATCGTCGCATCGGGCGCAAGCGCACGCTGGCTCGGCATTCCCAGCGAACAGGCCCTCATCGGCCACGGCGTCTCCAGCTGCGCCACCTGCGACGGATTCTTCTTCCGCGGCAAGCCCATCGCCGTCGTCGGCGGCGGCGACTCGGCCATGGAAGAGGCTCTGTTCCTCACCCGCTTCGCCACCAAGGTCACGCTGCTCCACCGCCGCGACGCCTTCCGCGCTTCCAAAATAATGCTCGAGCGCGCCCTCGCCCACCCCAACATCGAGCTCCGCACCAACACCGTCGTCGACGAAGTGCTCGGCGTCGAAGATCTCTCCGTCAAGGGCCTGCGCCTGCGCGACGTTGCCAATGGCGCCACCAGCACCATCGACGTTGACGGACTCTTTCTCGGCATCGGCCACGAGCCCAACGCCAAAATGTTCACGGGGCAGCTCGATCTCGACGACGACGGCTACATCCGCACCCACAACAACGTCTTCACCACACATCACGGCGTCGCGGTCCCCGGCGTCTACGCCTGCGGAGATGTTCAGGATCGCCGCTATCGCCAGGCCATCACCGCCGCCGGCTCCGGCTGCATGGCCGCGCTCGAGGTCGAGAAATATCTCGAAGAACACGGCCGCTGAGCGCAGCAGCGATTGGAGGGTTGGCCATGGCATCTGTGTTTGCAGGTCGATTCACTGCAAAATACGACGACCCATTTGTCGTGTTCCTCATCGGCATGCGCGTCAACCGCATCTTCGAAATGCGCTGGATACGTGTCTCCCAGGCCATGCCCCCCATGATCGCCGAACTGAAGCGCAACCCGGAACTTGGATTGATGCACGCCGAATTCTTTGTCTACTGGCGCGGCGTTGCGGTGGTCCAATACTGGCGCAGCTTCGACCATCTCCATGCCTACGCGCATGAGCGCAATGCCGCCCATCTGCCGGCCTGGGCGGAGTTCAATCGTCGCATCGGCGGGGACGGTTCCGTCGGCATCTGGCATGAAACCTACTCGGTCGAGCGCGGCCGCTTCGAATCGATCTACGCCAACATGCCGCTCTTCGGCATGGCCCGCGCCACCGAACATGTGCCCGTGACGTCCCGCCTCGACAACGCCCAATTGCGTATGAACTCGTCGGACCAGCAGAAATGACCCCGCTGGCTGAGAATCTCCAGCAGCTCGAAGACGCCATCGCCGCCGCCTGCCACCGCGCCGGTCGCAAGCGCTCCGACATCGAACTGATGGCCGTCTCCAAAACCTATCCCGCCTCCACCATCCTCGCTGCCGAAAAACTCGGCCTCCGCCTCTTCGGCGAAAACCGCGTGCAGGAGTTCGCCGCCAAAGCGCCCGACCTCGTCTCGCTACGCGCTGAGGGAAGCATGGCTGCTTCCGACGCGCCGATTCTCGTGCATCTGATTGGCCACCTGCAGTCCAACAAAGCCGCGCGCGCCGTGGAGCTCTTCGACGCCATTGACTCCGTCGACTCGCTGCGCCTCGCCGAGCGCCTCAATGAAGCGGCAGCGAAGCTGCGCAAGCACCTTCCCATCCTGCTCGAAGTCAAGCTGAGCCCCGAGGAAACCAAAGCCGGTCTCGATCCGGAGTCCGACGAAGCCGCGCAACTCCTCGAGGCCCTTCCAGGCTTTGAACACCTCGAAACCCGCGGCCTGATGACCATCGCCCCCTGGGGCGTCGCCGAGGATGTGACCCGCGCCTGCTTCCGTACTCTCCGCACTTGGCGCGATCGCTGGGCCGCGGCCTATCCGAAATTGAAACTCGAGACCCTCTCGATGGGCATGAGCGGCGATTTTTCCCTGGCCATCGAAGAAGGCGCGACCCGCATTCGCATCGGCACGGCCCTCTTCGGCAAGCGTACTCCTTACACCGGTCCACCAGAATGAGCACCAGCATGTTGCGTGCGGCTACTGGCGGAGTCACTCTCGCCGTGCGCGCACAACCCGGCGCAAAGCGGACGGCGATCACCGGCATCTTCGGCGAGGGCGAGTCGGCGCAGTTGAAGATCGCCGTGCAGGCTCCGCCCATCGAGGGCCGCGCCAACGAAGCCTTGATTGCGTTTCTAGCGAAGACGTTTGGGCTCCCGAAAACCGCGGTGGAACTGGTGAGCGGCGAGTTGTCGCGCAGCAAGGTTTTCCTTCTGCGCGGCGCCACCCTTGCCAACATCCAAGCCGCTCTTTCGTCCCTCGTTTGATCCGGCTGGTGCCGCCGTTCTCTACCCACATTTAGGGTGCCCCCGGTCCCTCGCTTTTGGGGACCGGGGATAGCACAGACCTTCTCATCGGTGCGGCTTTGTGGAGCTAGTAGTTAACAGCCTGGCAACTTCAAGCCGCCCGTAGGGAGAGCAGTTTGTTAGCCCAGACCGGGGTCCCCACAGACAGGTCTTCGTCTGTGGGGGTGGAGGACCGGGGTCCCCACAGACAGGTCTTCGTCTGTGGGGGTGGAGGCCCGGGGTCCCCACAGACAGGTCTTCGTCTGTGGGGGTGGAGGCCCGGGGTCCCCATAGACGCTAGACGAAACCAGCGTCCTGGCGCGAAGCGTCTGTGCCGCAACGCAGGTGCCGCGAAGCGGCGGCCTGAGCTCGAAGCTAGGGTCTTGCGCGAAGCGCGTCTGGCCGCACCGCAGGTGCTTGTCAATAGGTAATTCGAAAAATAATTTGCAACTCCTTGATTCCATTACGAATTTTCCTTGCTCGATTTTGCGTATTAATTATCTCGATTAGCGCACAATAGAGAAGTAGTCAAAAACAAGGGCGTGGGAGCCAATCCCATGCCCTTTTGCTTTTCAGCAGCAAATTGATGGAGAGAAAGGAGTGAAAATGTCGTTTTCGTCAAACCTTCGCCAAAATCCGCACGCCGCCGACATTTTTGCTCATTCCAAAGCTCTTATCTCCACAGCAAATGCACACCCCTCCCCTACCTCCTTCGCCCCATGTTCGCCCCATTCGCACCGGTTTCAGGGCAGTTCCCCATTGCGCAAAGCGCGTCTGCCGCACCGCAGGTCCCGCGAAGCGGAGTTGGCCGCACCGCAGGTGCCCGCTGACCGCCGCGAACTGCT
>Ga0181516_10000824_pt1 | contig 25670 bp, 23 predicted proteins | sample PEATcosm2014_Bin_25_FD_121104 | JGI IMG/M metagenome (GOLD analysis project Ga0181516, IMG submission 121104) | Peatland microbial communities from MTU Mesocosm Facility, Houghton, MI, USA - PEATcosm2014_Bin01_10_metaG | ecosystem: Environmental > Terrestrial > Soil > Wetlands > Peat | place... | reverse complement strand
CGGGGACGGCCTGGACCTGTCGGTGGGCTACACGGCGACCCTGACCGCGGTGCTGACCGCGAGCATCATGAACGGCCAGAACGGCAACCTCTGGATCGCCATCCTCGTGGCCCTGGCCATCGGCCTCCTGGTGGGGGCCGCCAACGGCTTCCTGTCGGCCTACGTTAAGCTGCCGCCGCTCATCGTCACCATGTCCATGGCGCTCATCGTCCAGGGCGGGATCAACGTCTACACGGCCGGCGCCAACATCACCGGCAAGCCCTCGCCCATCCTGCAGGTCCTGGCGGCGCAGTCCACCGGCGTGTTCCCGAACATCCTGCTGGTCCTGCTGGTGGTCACGCCCATCGTCATGATCGTCCTCTCCAGGACCCGGTGGGGCCTCGCCCTGTTCGGCGCGGGCACCAACGAGACCGCCGCCTTCCTGGGCGGTGTCCGGGTGAAGCGGGTGCGCTTCGCCTCGTTCGTGCTCAGCGGCCTCATCGCCAGCCTCATCGGCCTGCTCCTGCTGGGCAACATGGGCCTGGCCTTCAAGGACATGGGCTCCAACTACGTGATGCCGAGCATCGCCGCCGCCGTGGTCGGCGGGGTGGCCATGTCCGGGGGCGAGGGCAACTATGTCGGCGTCATCCTCGGAGCGGTCTTCCTGCAGACCTTGACCAACCTGCTGGTCGCCGCCGGCTGGGGCGACGCGGGCAAGTGGCTCGGTTTCGGCATCGTGCTGTTCACCCTGCTCATCGTCTATGTGAGCGACCGGCGCGTGAGGTAGGGCGTGGTTCGTGCGAAGATTTGGAGAAGCATCTGAAGGGCAAGGCGATGGCGATCTTGAAGGAAAACACGGGCATCCCCCTCTACGTCCAGGTGGTCGCGGAGCTCAGGGCGAAGATCTCGGCCGGGGACTACCTCCCGGGCCAGAAGACCCCGCCGGAGTCCCAGCTGTGCCAGGAGTTCGGCGTCAGCCGGATCACCATCCGGCGCGCCGTCAAGACGCTGGTGGACGAACGCCTGCTCTACACCAAGCAGGGCAAGGGCACCTTCGTCAACGCCGTGAAGATCGGGCGGCGCCTGCCGAAGCTGTACAGCTTCTCCGACGACATGAAGGAGCTCGGCTTCGAGCCCAGCTCGAAGATCCTGGAGCGGACCCTGGCCGAGGCGGACGATGAGACCGCCGCCCTGCTCGATCTCCCGGCGTCCGACCACCTGGTCAACCGGATCTCGCGGGTCCGGATGGCCAACAAGATACCCATCCTCATCGAGCGGACCTTCATCCCCCACTACCTCTGCCCCGACCTGCTGGAGGAGAACTTCGACCACAAGTCCCTGTACCGCACCTTGACCGAGCGCTACAAGCTCGAGCTGGACCGGGCCGAGGAGACCTACGAGACGCGGCTGCTGACGGCGGCCGAGGCGAAGGAACTGGGCTGCAAGCGCAGCCTTCCCGCCTTCTCGATCCAGCGGCTGGCCTTCCACACCGGCGGCGGCGTGGTGGAGCTGACCAGGTCGGTGGGGCGCGGCGACATGCTCCGCTTCTCGGTCCAGCTCATCACCCACGAGATGCGCTTCTCTCGCGACGTGTTCAACATCTCGGTCAAGGAGCATTCCAACACCCTTTGAGGAGCCTGCCATGCGCAGCACCAAGGTCGGAGTCATCGGAACCGGATTCATAGGGCCCGCGCACGTGGAGGCCCTCAGGCGCCTGCCCGGCATCGAGGTCGTCGCCCTGGCCGACCTCGGCGAGGAGCTGGCGCGCGCCAAGGCGGACCTGCTGGGCATCCCCACGGCCTACGGCGACTATCGCAAGCTGCTGGCGGACGCCGCGGTGGAGGTCGTGCACATCTGCACCCCCAACAGTTTCCACTACGCCATGGCCAAGGATGCGCTGCTGGCGGGCAAGCACGTGGTCTGCGAGAAGCCCCTCGCCACCTCCGCGGCCGAGGCGGCCGAGCTGGTGGAGCTGGCCGACCGCACCGGGCTGGTGAACGCCGTGCACTTCAACGTCAGGTACTACCCTCTGATGCGCCAGATCAAGGTCATGGCGGCGAAGGGGGAACTGGGCAGGATCTTCTCCATCCACGGCTCCTATCTCCAGGACTGGCTCTTCTACGACACGGACTACAACTGGCGGCTCGAGCCCAGGTTCTCGGGCGAGTCCAGGGCCGTGGCCGACATCGGCTCGCACTGGATGGACCTGATCGAGTACGTCTCGGGGCTGCGCATCGCCGAAGTGTTCGCCGACTTCGCGATCTTCCATCCGAAGCGGAAGAAGCCCCTGAAGCCCATCGAGACCTACGCGGGGAAACTGCTGGCCCCCGAGGACTACGAGGCCGTCCCCATCAGCACCGAGGACTATGCCTCGGTCCTGTTCCGCTTCAATGACGGGGCGCGCGGCAGCCTCGTGGTGAGCCAGGTCTCCGCCGGCCGCAAGAACCGGATCTATTTCGAGATCGACGGCTCCAAGGAGTCGGTGGAATGGAACTCGGAGAGCCCCAATGCCGTCTGGATCGGCAAGCGGGACGGCAACAACCAGCAGATGATGAAGGACCCCTCCCTGGTCTATGCGGAGAGCCAGCAGCTGATCTCCTTCCCGGGCGGCCACCAGGAGGGTTTCCCCGACACCTCCAAGCAGTTCTTCAAGGAGTTCTACGCCTATCTCGCGGGGGACCGGGAAGCCGCCCCCAAGTTCCCCACCTTCCGCGACGGTCTCCGGGAGCTGCAACTCTGCGACAGGATCCTCGAGAGCGCCAAGAACGGCGCCTGGGTCGCCGTATAACCATGGATGAAAGGAGTGGTGCGAAATGATGAAGCTGGGATTTGTCAGCGCGATCGTCCCGGAGCTGTCCTTCGAGGAGGTGATCGCCTTCGCCGCGGCCAAGGGGTTCTCCTGCGTGGAGCTGATGTGCTGGCCCAAGGGCAAGGCCGACCGGAAGTACGCCGGCGTCACCCATATCGACGTGGGCGAGCTGGATGCCGCCGCGGCGGCGAGGATCAAGGCTCATCTCGAGCAGAAGAAGGTCTTCATCTCGGCCCTGGGCTACTATCCCAATCCCCTGGATGCCGACCTGGAGAAGGCGGAGTTCTACCTCGCCCACATCAAGCGCGTGATCGACGCCGCCGCCCTGCTGGGCGTGGGCACGGTGAACACGTTCATCGGCCGCGACCCGATGACGGACCTCGAGGCCAACTTCAAGCGCTTCGCCGCGGCCTGGCCGCCCATCATCGCCTACGCCGAAGCCAGGGGCGTCCGGGTGGCCATCGAGAACTGCCCCATGTACTTCACCGGGGACGAGTGGCCCTCCGGCAAGAACCTCGCCTACTCGCCCGCGATCTGGCGCCGGATGTTCGCAGCCATCCCGTCACCCTGCTTCGGGCTGAACTACGACCCCTCGCACCTGCTCTGGCAGCACATCGACTACCTGCGGCCCATCTACGAGTTCAAGGACCGGATCTTCCACGTCCACCTCAAGGACGCGAAGATCGACTTCGATCGCCTGGCCGACGTGGGCATCCTGGCCACTCCGCTGGAGTTCCACCAGCCCAAGCTGCCCGGCCTGGGCGGCATCGAATGGGGCCGCTTCATCTCCGCCCTGACCGATGTGCGCTACGAAGGCCCCGCCTGCATCGAAGTGGAGGACCGGTCCTTCGAGGCCGACCTGGAGGCGCGGAAGGGCGCGATCGTGCAGAGCGCGGGATACCTGAGGCAGTTCATCATCGGCTAAGCTCTAGGTAAAGGAAGGTGCCCATGCGGACCGGAAGGGGCGAGGCCATAGCTTTTCTCTGCGCCAATCACATGGACTGCGGCCAGGTGGAGCTGGAGTCTCTCTGCTACAGCTTCGTCCAGGAGATGGAGCGCGGTCTCGCCGGGGCCGGCAGCAGCCTGCTCATGATCCCCACCCACCTCGGGGCCCACAGCGAGATTCCTAGAGGCAGGCGGGTCATCGCCGTGGACGCGGGCGGGACCAATTTCCGCGTGGGCCTCGTCGCCTTCGACCCCGAGGGCAGGGCGCAGATCGGCCAGTTCCGGACGTTCCCCATGCCGGGCCTGGCCGGGGAAGTGGACTCCAGGACCTTCTTCGCCACCATCGCCGGCTACCTCTCGGAACTGGCCGAGCTCAGCGACGATATCGGCCTCTGCTTCTCCTACGCCACCGAGATCCAGCCGAACGGCGACGGGCGGCTGATCCGGTTCTGCAAGGAGGTCAAGGCCCGGGAGGTGGAGGGCCAGCTCATCGGCGAGAACCTCGCCCGGGCGCTCAGGGCGGCCGGCCACCGAGGCAGCAAGCGCATCGTCCTGCTCAATGATTCGGTGGCGACGCTCCTGGCCGGGAAGGCGGCCTTCGCCGACCGGGCCTTCGACAGCTACATCGGCTTCATCCTGGGCACCGGCCTCAACTGCGCCTACGTGGAGGAGAACGCCAGGATCGCGAAAATGCCGGGGCTCGACCCCTCGCGCCGGCAGATCATCAACGTGGAGTCGGGTGGTTTCGGCCGGGCGCCCCGGGGCACGATCGATCTGGAATTCGACGCGGCGACCCTGGACCCCGGCATGTACACCTTCGAGAAGATGATTTCGGGAGGCTACCTGGGACGGCTCTACGGGGCCGTGCTGGCCAAGGCCGCCGACGCGGGGCTGTTCGCGCCGGAGACGGCCGAACGGGTCCGCGGCCTGCCGCCCATCGAGACCCGGGACCTGGGGCATCTGCTCTCGGGCCCGGCGGGCTGGACCGGGCCCCTGGCCTCGGCCCTGCCCACGGCCGAGGACTTCGACCTGGCGTACAACCTGGCGGAGCGCCTGGTGGAGCGGGCCGCCAAGCTCACGGCGGTCAACCTCGCGGCCATCGCCATCCAGTCCGGGGCGGGCCGGGACCCGCGCCGCCCGATCTGCGTCACCGCGGACGGGACCACATTCTACGAGCTGAAGGGGCTCCGGGAGAAGACCCTGCGCTACCTCGAGCCTTTCCTCCTGGACCGCTACGGCGTCCGGTGCGAGTTCGCCAGGGTGGACAACGCCCCCCTCATCGGCGCCGCCATCGCCGGCCTCACCAACGCCTAGCCGCCCCTCCGGGTAATCACGCGGGTCCCGGTATCCATGGCTCCGTTCCGCCCTTGGCAAGGTTAAACAATTATTTATATTTTATTGTGCTGGTTTGATGGCAGGCTGGCGTCCGGCCCAGGCCGGACATTAGCTGTTTGTCGTTTCCAGGGACCCGCCCCGGTCGGGACGGCCGAACGGAGGAACGAATGATGAATAATCTAAAGTCAGTCCTGCTGGTGCTGGGGGCCCTCATCCTCTGCGTCCCCGCCGCCCGGGCCGCAGGGGCCCAGCCCGATCCGGCCAGGATGGCCCTGCAGATGCTCATAATGGGCAACAAGGTTCCGGGCGACAACTGGATGCAGTTCCTGGACGACAAGGTCCGGCTGGAGGAACTCTCCATCCCGGGCACCCATGATTCGGGGGCCCGGTATGATGCCGGCGTGGGCACGGGCGCTTTCCGCGTCAGCGCCAAGGGCACCGCCAAGTGCCAGGAATGGGACGTGGGCAAGCAGCTGCAGAACGGGGTCCGGTTCCTGGACATCCGCTGCCGGCACTACAAGGACCGCCTGGACATCTACCATGGCGTCGTGGACCAGGACCTCAGCTTCCACAAGGTGCTCGACGAGGTCATCTTCTGGCTGAACTCCCATCCCCGGGAATGCGTGATGATGATGGTCAAGTCCGAGGGCACGGACGAGAAGAACTCCAGCGATTTCCAGGATTGTTTCATCAAGAAGTATTGGATGGGTGATATCGCGCGCAAGGCGCGCTGGACCGACCACTACTGGGTCAAGGACCGGCTGCCCAAGAACCTCGGCGAAGCCCGGGGCAAGCTCATCCTGTTCCGGCGCTTCGAGGCCCGCCGGGACCTGCCCCTGGGCATCGACGTCACCAGTTGGGGCAACAACAGGACCTTCGACATCTATGGCAACGTCGCCATGCGGGTGCAGGACTATTACGAGTGCACGGACCTGGACAGGAAGCAGACGGAGGTGAAGTCGATGTACGAGCAGGCCAGCAAGGCCTCCGACGGCAGGCTGTACCTCAACTACACCAGCGGCTACAAGCCGGGCGTCGCCGGCATTCCCAACATCAAGGCGGTCTCGGAGCGAATGAACAAGTTCCTCACCGAATACTTCCCGGCCAACAGCAAATCGACCAAGCTGGGGCACTTCGGCATCACCGCCATGGACTTTGCCGACGAGCAGCTGGCGCGGAGGATCTTCATGACCAACTTCCCCCTGGACCTGAAGAGCCTCGGCCACTGAGGTTTCAGGCCCCTGCCGCGGACCCGTCCGGCAGGTGCAGCGCCTTGAGGATCAGGGCCCGGTTGGCCGCCACCCGCGGCACTTCGCTCGCGGGCAGGCGGCCTTCCCCAAGCAGCCGGTCGCAGGCGCGCAGGGCATCCATGGGGCGGCCGGCCGAGAAGGCCGCAACGGCGAACTCGTCCAGGCAGATCCAGGTGTGGAAGCCGTCCTCCAGGAACAGGATGTCGTCCGGAAGCGGGATGGCCATGCCGGCTTCGGCGAACAGCACGGCCAGCGGGTACTGCTTGCGCAGCCGCAGGTAGCGGGCCAGGCAGCCCAGGGCCTCGGCCCGGCGGGGCCGGCTCTGGTACGCCTCCAGGTAGGCGTGCACCACCTCGGGCTCCGGCCGGCCCAGGGCCTCCAGCAGCCGGGCCGCCTGGTACCGGGACACGTAGGCTTCCTCCTCCCAGCCGCCCATGGCGGCCCGCCGGCGATAGGCCTCGAGGGCCTGTTCCGGCCGGCCCGCGTCCCGGTAGCTCTGGGCCAGGTAGAACCGGTAGCGGGCGTTGTGCGGTTCCTTCCGCAGGGCCTGCTCCAGGATTTCCGCATCCTTCTCGTATTTCCGGGGGTCCTGGCTGCGCGCGCCCTCCCGGCGCTCCAGCACCATCGGTCCCGGCAGCACCGCGGTCCGGAACGGCGCGGCGCAATCCAGGTACTCGTGCAGCACCCCGACGTAGTGCCAGTCCAGGCGGGTGCTCACCAGGTCCCGGCGCAGGAAGGCGATGGGTTCGTTCCGGTGCTGGATCAGGTAGCAGTCCGCGTCCAGCGCGGGCAGGCGGTAGCCCTCCGGAAGCACCATCTGGTCGTCGGCGTCCATGAACAGCAGGTAGTCCGCGCGGTTCCCGGCCAACCGGACCGCCTCGTTGCGGGAGGCGGCGAACCCCTTCCAGTCCCCCTGGGCCAGCTGCCCGGGCAGGTGGCCCAGGTGCTCCCGGACCAGATCCTGGGTGCCGTCGCTGGAGCCGGTGTCCAGGATGCACCAGGCATCGATGAGGGGCAGCACCGAGTCCAGGCAGCGCCGGATCACGTGGGCTTCGTTCTTGACGATCATGTTCAGGCAGATGGAGGCCATGGCCTGGTTCCTGGCAATTAATACAATATATATTGCCGAAACCGCTTGGCCAGCGCCCGCAACCCCGTAGTTTTCATCGTTGCGATTGCACTATTGGTGAATTAAATCATTTTTTGTTTCCCGCTGCCTGGAAACGAAACAGAAAAGCTCTATCCTTCCTATCCCAAGCCGGCGTTGGGGTCTCCCTGCAAACTTCAACCGGGTGTTTTGCCACGCCCAGATCAAGGACCATGCCATGAAAATGTCCTCTATTTCTTATGTGCTGACCCTGGCCTTGGCCGGGCCCGCATTCCTCGCCGCGACGCCCGCGTTCGCCGGTGATGAAAACCCCACCGAATCCATATTCGTGGTGGAAGTCTCCAATCCAGCCACCCACACCACCGCGCAGCTCACCAACGTCATTTCGTTCCGGGGCCTCGAAGCGGCCTATCAGTTGATGCGCCATGAGATCGTCGGAAGCGTGGCCAGGGGCCGCTGCTCCATCTCCGAACTCCTGCCAACAGCCGCGACTTCCCCGGACGTGCTCGAAGCCTGGGCCACCCAGGGAGGCGCGCGCCAGATCAGCATTCTCCTGGAACTCCAGGGCTCCGCTCCGCCCTACCCGACCATCACCTTCAACGACTGTCGTCCGGTCGAGTGGGGGATCGCCATGAACCAGTTGAGCCTCATCGAGGGCGGCGCAACCGGGACCACCGGGTCCACGGGACCCTTGGCGACGGAAACCATGAGCGTGGATTGGGAGGGGTTGACCCTCACCGGCTTCCCCGCGGGGACCCTGCCGCCGCCCTTCGGTCCAACCGGATCAACCGGATCCACCGGATCCACCGGCACCGTACCAAGTTTGTGAACTTCACCTTAATGCCGGTGGCACCGGCGGCCCTGCCGCCGTCGGGCTCCAGCCCGTGGGATCCGTCCCATGGAAGCCTTCTGCTGCGCTTCCGCAACGAGGTGCGCGCATGCGCGCCTGGTTGCGGAAGCGGACCGGCCGCAGGTCCGGGACCCGCATCCCCCGGTGGACGCACCGCTCACCGGGCCAGCGTGTGCAGGCGGAGGCCGGTGAGGGCGACCTCGGCGCTCTCCAGGAACACCCCCAGGTTCCGCCCCAGGAACCGGGCGTCCACCAGGGACAGGCAGACCACTCCGTTCACCGACAGCTCGATGTAGCTCTTCCAGCGGATCAGGCGGAAGGAATGGCGCCGGTCGTCCACCGGCGTGAACTCGCCGGTCTGCAGGTTCTCGAAGATGTAGTTCTGGAACACCCGCTCGGGCAGGGCGCCCCACACCTGGATCCGGGCCCGGCCGCGCTCGGTGTCCAGGAACACGAAGAACCCGTTCAGCTGCTCGTCCAGGCCGAACACCAGGCCGCAGCGGCCCTGCTGGCGCGTCTGCCAGACCCCCTCCCAGATCCAGGCGCCGGCGTCGGCGGTGGTGGTGAACACCTCGAAGCCGCTCCGGCACCGGCAGCACAGGGCGTCGCCGCCCGGCCCCAGGGCGGCGCTGGGATTGCCGAGCCAGGGGCGGAAGCCTTCCAGGGGCATGGCCTGGGTGGACTGGATCTTCTCGTCCCAGCGGTAGCAGCTCACCAGCTCCAGCTTCCCGTCCAGCCGGCGCCGCAGTTCCTTGGGCGGCGGCAGCGAGCGGGTTCCGCTCTCCACCTTGGAGCCGGCCAGGTAGAAGGCGAACAGGAGCACCCGGGGCCCGTCGTGCATGATGCGGGCGGCGTAGTTGCCGGCGGGGAGCAGGACGTTGTTGCGGAAGGCCCGGTACTCCCCGGCCAGGGTCTCGCTCCACCAGTAGTGCACCTCCACGTCCTCGCGGATGGAGCCGATCAGGTAGAAGGTCCCCCCCAGCAGCACCAGGCACGGGCACTCCACGTCGTCGTACATGCGCGGGAAGAACAGCGGCGGCTCGGTCTCGAACCCTTCCGGGGTGCGCCGCATCAGGCCCACGCAGCCGCGCCGGCTCACCATCCCCTCGCGGGTCCGGGCGCAGATCAGCATCCAGTCCCGGCCCTCCTGGGAGAAGATGAACGGGTCCCGGAACGAGACCCAGCCCCGGGCCGCGGCCCCGGGCACCTCGTAGAAGTCGCCCCGGGGCAGCAGGGGCAGGTTCTGGATGTTCTCCTTGCGCCAGGCGCCCAGGTCCCGGGACACCGCCCGGCCGATGCGCTGGATGTAGCCGTTCTCGGCCTGGTGCAGGCCGGTGTAGAACATCTCGTACACCCCCAGGGCGGCGTTGCGGGAGACGTGCATGGTCCAGAGCATGTCGTCGTCCCAGGAGCCGGGATCGCCGGTGAAGATGGCGTTGCGGGTGCGCTCCCACTCCATGCCGTCCACCGACACCGCGTGGGCGATGTAGTCGTGGTTGGGCAGCACCAGGTGGAACAGGTGGTACTTGCCGCCCCGGCGGATCACGTCGATGTCGCCGATCTCCCATTCCCGGAAGCCTCGAGAGGTGTACATGGCGGACCTCCAGACCGGCGCTCAGGACCGGGTGAACATGTGGAACTGGTTCCGCCCGTTCCGTTTCGCGTGGTACATCGCGATATCGGCGTGCCTCAGCAGGGTTTCGGCATCGGCCGCGTCGTCCGGGTAGAGGCTGATGCCCAGGCTCAGGGTGATGTCGATGCGGTGGCCCCCGATGCGGTGGGGCGGCGCCATGGCCGCGACCAGCTTCCGGGCCGAGAGCGCCGCGTCCGCCGCGGCCGGGACGTCGGGCAGCAGCAGCACGAACTCGTCGCCCCCCTGGCGGCAGACGGTGTCGGAAAGGCGGACGCTGCCCTGCAGGCGGCGCGCCGTGGACTGCAACAGCCGGTCGCCGACCGGGTGCCCGAAGGTATCGTTCACCTGCTTGAAGTGGTCCAGGTCCAGGAACATCAGGGCCACCCTCTGGCCGTTGCGGCGGGCGAAGGCCAGGGCCTGCTCCAGGCGGTCCAGCAGCAGGGCCCGGTTCGGCAGTCCGGTGAGGCAGTCGTGCTGGGCCCGGTAGGCCATCTCCCCGGTGACCTGTTCCGCGGCCTCGGTCCGGGCCTGGGCGGCCACCGTCGCCAGCACCAGGCGCTCGTTCACCAGGCGCAGCTGGGCCGCGCCGCGCGCGCTGAGCCCGGCCTCGGCCTGGACCGGGAGCAGGGCCTGCTCCCGCAGGGTGGCGGCGGCGTCGCGCCGGTCGGCCAGCCCTACCCGCCGGCCGGCGCGGGGAGGCCCCCCCGCACCGAGGCCGGTGAGGGATCTCCGTCCGGGGCTGCGCTCCCGGCGGCCGGCATCCGCTTCGCTCATCCCGGACCGTGCCAGGCGGGGAGGCCTACGGTGAAGGCGGAACCCAGGCCTGGCTCGCTCCACACCCGCAGCCCGCCGCCGTGATCCCGGAGGATGCCCAGCACCGCGGCCAGGCCCAGACCGTGCCCGGTGCGCTTGGTGGTGAAGAACGGCTCGAAGATCCGCGCCAGGACCTCGGGCGCCATGCCGGCCCCGGTGTCCGCCACCTCCAGCCACGCCGAGCCGCCCGCCGCCAGGGGCAGCATCCAGGCGCCCGGCCCGGGGATGGCTGCACCGGCCTGCCGGGTGCCGGTGCGCACGGTGATCTGCCCCGCCGCGCCGGCCGGGAAGGCCTCGGCGGCATTGCCGATCAGGTTCATCACGATCTGGAAGATCTGGGTGGGGTCGGCCTGGACCAGGGGCAGAGCGTCGGCCAGGTCGCACCGCAGCACCACGTGGTCGGGCATGGCCACGGCGAGGAGCTGGACCGCCTCCTTGGCCACGATGCCCAGGTCCACGGCCGTCACCATGAGCTTTCCCTGGCCGGCATAGGCCAGCAGCTGGCGGGTGAGCTCCGCGGCCTTCCCGGCGGCCTTGTCGATGGCCTGGAAGAAGCCCGCCAGTTCGCTGCCCGGCGGCGCCACCAGGCTGCCCCGGTCCGTGTAGCCCATGATGGTGGTGATGAGGTTGTTGAAATCGTGGGCGACGCCGCCGGCGAGCCTGCCGAGGGTCTCCAGCTTCCTGGCCTCCAGGAGTTCACCTTCCAGCCTGGCCCGGTAGGCCATTTCCACCGTGGCCTGCCGGGCGACCTCGGCCATGGTCTGGGCATGCACCGTCGCCACGACCAGGTGCTCGTTGGCTTCCCGCAGGTCGCAGGCGGCGCACTCGGAGGCAGCGGCCATGGCCTGGGCCTTGACCGTGGCGAGGACCAGGCAGGCGTTCGCTTCCCGCAACTGCTCCGCGTTGCGGGCGCCATGCTCGGCCTCGGCCCCGGCCACTTCCGCGCGCCCGGTCCCGCTCACCCCGGTCCGCCCCGGGCCCGTGTGGGCCGCCCGCTGAGCAGGCCCGCGTACTCGGCCACCGGGTCGCCGATGACGATGCCCGCCCCGGTGATCTCGTACTGCCGGAGCTCGTTGCTGTGGGCGCTGCCGCGCACCTTGACCACCGCCATGGCCCGCTTCAGCCGGCTGTCCAGCTCGATGTAGCGCTGGACGATGATCGCGTCGGTGAGGAAGGCGGACCCGTAGGAACTGAAGCGCAGGTCGGTGTAGCGGTCCTCCAGTTCCGAGGTCATCAGCACCGTGACGCCGAGGCCCGAGAGGACCGCGACCATCCGGAACAGCGATTCCCGGAAATCCTCCCGGAAGGTCGGCGCCACCGCCAGCTCGAACCCCGAGAGCGAGTCGATCACCACCCGGGTGGCCTGCATGCCCTGGATGAGGTCGATGAGCCGCTGGACGATCTCGTCGATGGACAGGTCCAGCAGGCGGGTGTTGATCAGGCCGATCTTCCCGCCCTGGACCAGCTCGACGATGGTGCGGTCCCGGGACTGGCTCGGCGTCTGTTCGAACGCGACGATCACGCCCGGTTCGCCCAGGCGGACGCCCTCGGCCAGGAACGCCGTGGCGAGGATGGTCTTGCCCGAGCCGGAAGGCCCGGCCACCAGCAGCGAATAGCCGGACGGCAGGCCGCCGCCGAGCATGGCGTCCAGTCCGGGGACGCCCATGGCCAGGCGCTGCTCCCGCGGCGGCGCGGCGCGGGCGGCCTGCTCGGCCCCGGTATCGCCGGGTATCGCCGCCGCCGGGAAGATCTCGAGCCCGGAGCAGCCGATGCGGAAGGTATGGATCCCGGGGCTGGTGGCCTGGCCGCGCAGCTTCAGGACCTGGATCTTGCGCACCATCGAGTTGCGGTAGACGCTCTGGCACAGGGACAGCAGGCCGTCGGCCACCGTGAACACCGGATGCAGGTCGCGCTCCCCGGGCTCCTCGCCGACCAGGAAGGTGGTCGCCTGCCAGCTGCTCAGCTGCACCCCGAGCTGCTGGAGGAACGCCTGCGGGCTGAGATGATTGGCTTGGGGATGCGCCTCGTTCAGCAGGGAGCGGAAGGAATCGATGATGACCAGGCCGGGGGACCAGCCCTCGACCTCCTTCATGATCCGGGCCAGCACCCGGTCATAGCGGCCGGCGGCGGCGTCCCCGGCCACACTGACGAAGCGGACCGTGTCGTTGATCCTGGCGGACTCGAAGAACGTGAACTGCTGCTGGTAGCGGAGCATCTTCAACGGCGGTTCGCCGAGCACGGTGAAGTACAGCGCCGGCCGCTCCCGGCTCGCCAGGGCGAACATCAGCTGGTGCGCCAGGGTGGTCTTGCCGGACCCCGGGGGCCCCACGATGAGGTTGAAGGAGAATTCGGGCAGCCCACCGCCCAGGATCGAATCCAGCCCCGGCACCCCGGTGGCGAGCTTCAGGATGTCGATCTTCTTGCCCTGATCGCTCATGGCCGTGCCTCCGGTTTCGACTCGGGTGCGCCTGCTCCCCCCCATACCGGGTCCAGCAGCCGGTCCGTCAAGGACGCTCCGATCAGGGTCGCCAGCAGTTCCGTGAAGGCCACCAGCAGGGCGAGGCTCGCCTCGGCGGCCGCGTTCGGATCCCGGGCCGCCAGCCGTGCCTGGACGTTGGCCAGGAGTTCCCTCCCATCCTCCTGGTCCAGGACCCTGGCCAGCCAGGGAAAGGCCGGGGCCGTCAACTGCAGCGAACGGCCCAGCAAGGCGTCGACCCCCCGGGCGCCGATCATGGGCGCGAGGCATTCGGTGACCTGGCGCCAGACGCCGGAGGCCGCCGCGGCGACCGCGCCCGCGTCCGCACAGCCGCCGGCGGCCGCGGCCAGCCGCCGCCGGATCGCTTCCCGCCGCTGGGCCGGGTTGCCTTGGTCAGGTGTTGCCATGGGAAACCCTCAGAACGGCGAAGCCGGGCGCATGGGCCTTAGATGCTCCTCGGGCCCAGGCGGTTGCGGCCTTTCCGCCCTATCTCCCGCAGGCCTGAAGCTGCCGGCAACGCGCCAGGCGCATCAGGAGGGCGGTCCATCCGGCAGAAGGCTGTCCAGGCCCCGGGCCACGAAGGCTTCGAGGTCCCGCCTGGGTTCCTCCGGCGTCAGCAGGAACTCCACGCCGACCAGGCAATAGCGCGGACCGGGGGGGTCGCCGTCCGCGGGGCGCCGGCCCAGCACCCACTTCACCCGGCCCTGGAGCACGCCCCTGGGCAGGTCCCCGTGGAGGAAGTGGAACTCCTCCAGGTCCGTCCCCTTGTGCAGGGCCTGGGCCTGCTCCAGGGGCAGCCGGAGGCAGCAGCCGCCGACGCTGAGGTCGGTCAGGTCGGCCTCGGTCACCAGCAGGTCGCCCACCATGAACCGGGCCTGGAACCCCTCGCCCAGGGACAGCCGGGGCGTGTGCCGGCGCTCCGCGGGGTCCCCGGGCCTGGGCTTGGCCGCCACGGGCGCGGGGGCGGGGGCGGGAGCCTCGTCCCGGGGTTCCGGCGGGCGCCTGGCCTTGGGCGGGAGCGCCGCCGGGATGGGCGGGCAGCGCTGGGCCACCAGGGCGCGCAGGGCGCCCGCGGCCGGCCCCGGCAGCCCGCTGAGGGCCAGGCCCATGACCAGCCCGGCGCCCTCGGAGGCCAGGTACACCGCCTTGCCCTCGGCCTCCATGAGCGCGGGGCACCGGGGCACCTTGTTCAGCCGGACGACCATGAACGACGCCCCCGGGGCCACCAGGTTGCTGCCCAGCACCAGGCGCTTCTCCGTGCCGATGGCCAGGGCCTTCTCCACCCGGACCCGGCAGCCGCCCTCGGAGATGTTCTCCACCCCGCTGGTGATCCCCACCCCCTGGCCCAGGCTCTGCAGCGCCGTGAGGGTGGCCATCTCCCGGGGGTTCAGCCTGGCCCTGGGCGCGCCCCGGCGCTCCATGAGGGCCAGGGCGTCCGGCAGCCGCAGGCCCAGGATCCCGGGGCGCGCCTCCAGCACCGGGGCGGTGCCGCCCAGCCGCAGCCCGTCGTGGATCAGGGTGAACGCCAGCTTCCCGCCCTTGGCCAGCGGCAGGTCGTCCTTGGGCAGCAGGCGGAAGCTGGCATCCTCCTCGTTCACGCTGTGCAGCAGCGCCGTGGTGGTCCGGTTCCCGGCAGACAGGGCGAACGGGCTCCGGGCGCGCAGGGCGTCCTCCAGGTAGGCCAGCACCTGCCCGGCACCCGCCGGATCCCCCCTGCCCTTGCCGAACCCGAAGATCGCCATAGCCTGAGCAGCATGGCAGAATTTGGCATCGAGGAAACGCCCATGGATTCCCCTGAGCTCATGAAGGATTTAGCCGCCCAGGTGCGCGAGCACCGGCGCCGGTATTTCGTCCTGGACCAGCCGGTGCTGTCCGACTCGGAGTACGACGCCCTGGAGCGGGAGCTGCGGGAACTGGAGGCCCGCCACCCGGAATGGGCCGATCCCAACAGCCCCACCCAGCGGGTGGGGGCCGCTCCCCTGGACGCCTTCCGCAAGGCCCGGCACCGGACGCCCATGCTGAGCCTGGACAACACCTATTCCGAAGCGGAGCTGCGCGAGTGGGAGGCGCGAGTGCAAAAAGGCCTGCCCGGGGAGCAGCCGCGCTTCGCCGCGGAACTCAAGGTGGACGGCCTGTCCCTGTCCCTGGTCTACCAGGACCGGACCCTGGTCCAGGCCATCACCCGGGGCGACGGCGAGACCGGCGAGGAGGTCACCGAGAACGCCCGGACCATCGCCGACATCCCCGTGCGGCTGCCCGAGGGCGCTCCGGACCTGCTGGAAGTGCGGGGCGAAGCGTTCCTGTCCCGCACCCGCTGGGAGGAGCTGAACCGGGAGCGGGACCAGCGGGGCGAGCCGCGCTTCGCCAACCCGCGCAACGCCGCCGCCGGCACCATGAAGCAGCTGGACAGCCGGATCACCGCCCAGCGCCGGCTCTCGTTCCTGCCCTGGCAGCTGGTGGGCGCCCCGGGCCACGACCAGGCCATGGACCAGCTGGCGGCCTGGGGCTTCAACCGCATGCCGGCCCACGCGTCCGGCGGGTTCCAGGACATGCTGGCCTTCATCGAGGCCCAGCGGGAGCCCAGGCTCCTGCTGCCGTTCGATTCCGACGGGGTGGTGCTCAAGGTGGACGACCGGACGCTCCAGGAGCGGCTGGGCTTCACCGACCGGGTGCCGCGCTGGGCCATCGCCTTCAAGTATCCCGGGCTCCAGGCCACCACCACCCTGCTGGGCATCACCTGGCAGGTGAGCCGCGCGGGCAAGCTGACTCCGGTGGCGGAGCTGGAGGCGGTGGAGGTGGCCGGCTCCACCGTGAAGCGGGCCACCCTGCACAACGCCGACGAGCTGGAGCGGCTCGGGGTGCGCATCGGCTGCCGGGTGTTCGTGGAGAAGGGCGGCGAGGTCATCCCCAAGGTGGTGGCGGTGGTGCCGGGCAGCATCCCCCCGGACGCGCCCCTGGCGGCGGTGCCGGCGGCCTGCCCGGTGTGCGCCGGGCCCGTGGGCAAGGACTCCGACGAGGAGGTGGCCTGGCGTTGCCAGAACCCCGAATGCCCGGCCAAGCTCGCGGCGCGGCTGCAGCACCTGGGCAGCCGGGTGGCCCTGGACATCGAGGGCCTGGGCGAGGCCCTGGTGGAGCAGATCGTCAGCGGGCAGCGTTTCGCCCAGCCCTGGGACATCTTCCAGCTGCTGGCGGATCCGGGCCAGGGCCTGGCCTACCTGGCCGGCCTGGAGCGCATGGGCGAGAAGAGCGCCCGCAACGTCATGGCCGCCCTGATGGAAGCCCGGACCAGGCCCCTGGCCCGCTGGATCCACGCCCTGGGCATCCCCATGGTGGGCTCCCGCACCGCCGAACTCCTGGCCGAGGCGTTCCCGGGGCCCGGCCTGCAGCCGCTCTGGGACGCGGAGGAGGGCCGGCTGCTGGCGGTGGCGGAGGTGGGCCCCAAGGTGGCGTCCGCCATCCGCGCCTTCGCCCAGCTGCATCCCGGCCTCCCCGCCCAGTTCGCCGCCCAGGGCATCGACCCCCTGGCGCCCCGGCCCCGGGACCTTTCGGCACGGCCCCTGGCCGGCCAGGTGGCCGTGGTCACCGGCACCCTGCCCAGCCTCGGCCGGGAGGAGGCGGAAGCCCTGCTGAAGCAGCTGGGGGCCAAGGTCACCGCCGCGGTCTCGCCCAAGACCACCCTGCTGGTGGCGGGGGAGAAGGCGGGTTCCAAGCTGGCCAAGGCCGAGGCCCTGGGCATCCCGGTGCGGGACGAGGCCTGGCTGCTGGCCCAGCAGGGCGGCAACCCATGAAGCTGCTCCTGGTGGACGACGACCGGCCGCTGCTGGCTTCGGTGTCCCGGTGCCTGCGCACCGAGCGTCCGGGCTGGGAGGTGGCCACCGCCTCCGAGGGGGCCGAAGCCATGCGCATCCTCAGGTCGGAGCCGGCGGATCTCCTGATCACCGACATCCAGATGCCCGGGCTGAACGGGATGGCGCTGCTGGCGGAGATCCGGCGCGACCCGGCCCTGGCCAGCCTGCCGCTGATCTTCATCACCGCCGCCACCGACCGGAAGACCATGCGCCAGGGCATGGCCTCCGGCGCCGACGACTACCTGGTCAAGCCCTTCACCACCGAGGAGCTGGTCCTGGCCATCGAAGGCCGCCTGCGGCGGCTGGAGGCGGGCGCCGAGGCAGCGGAGAGCTCGCGCGCCCTGCACCAGACCCTGGCCAGGGCCCTGACCGGGCGGGAGTTCCAGGTGCTCGCCCGCATCGGCCGGGGCCTGGTCACCAAGGAGATCGCCGCGGAGCTGGACCTGAGCCCCATGACGGTCAGCGTCCACCGCGCCAACATCATGCGCAAGCTCGATCTGCACAACGCCGCCGCCCTGGCCGCGCTGGCGATCCGGGCGAACCTCGCGTAGTCGTCGTTCGGGTTCCGGACCGTCGGTTCGCTTGCGTGAAGCGCTGCGCATTCGCGCACCGCTTCACGCAAGCGTGGCGGATGGATGCCTTGGGGCGTGTCCCACTGGCAGGAGCTAGTTAATCCGGGGTAGTCCTTCTAAGCAAATCAGGGTATTCCGCCGGCCCGGTGCGGAACCGAGACTGCAGGTGGAGGAAGCATGCACCTGCGCCGGAAGCCCGGGACCCGCACCACCCTGCGGGAAACCGAGGCCCGTTTCAACCTGATCACCCAGAGCCTCAAGGACTACATCCTGATCCTGGATCCGCACGGGCGGATCGTATTCATCAACCGGACCCCCGCGGGGGTGGCCCCGGAACGGGCGGTGGGCGCCCACTTCACCAGCGGCCTGATCCCGGAGGCGGGGGCCGTGGCCAGGCAGCTGTTCCAGGAATGCATCGAGTCGGGCCGGCAGGCATCCTACACTGCCCCGGGCGTGCGTCTGGACGGCACCCCCGGCTGGTTCGAGGTGCGCCTGGAGCCGGTGCTGGCCGAAGGCCGGGTGCAGTCCGTGGTGGTCCTGGCGGTGGACCGCACCGAAGCCTGGGCGGCCGAGGAGAAGCTCCGCTGCCTGACCGAGGAGCTGGAGGAGCGGGTGCGGGAGCGCACCGGCCAGCTGGAGGCCAGCAACAAGGAGCTGGAGGATCTGACCTATGCCGTGGCCCACGACCTGCGCAGCCCGCTGCGCGGCATCGACGGCTTCAGCGAGGTGCTGCTGGAGGACTACCAGGACCGGATGGACGAGCGCGGCCGCCACTACCTGCGGCGCATCCGCCACGGCGCGCAACGCATGGGGCTGCTGATGGAGAGCCTGCTGAACCTGTCCCGGCTCAACCGGGGCGAACTGGATCCGGTGGCCGTCGATGTGTCCCGGATGAGCCGGGAGATCCTGGACGACCTGGCCCGCGGCGAACCGGAACGCCGGGTCGCGGTGTCCATCCAGCCGGGCCTGCGGGTGCGCGCCGATCACCGGATGCTCCGGGTGGTCCTGGAGAACCTGCTGGGCAACGCCTGGAAGTTCAGCGCCACCCGGGCCGAGGCCCGGATCGAGGTGGGCGCGGCGGCGGCCCCGGACGGGACGGGGGCGGTGTGCATCCGGGACAACGGCGTGGGCTTCGACATGGCGTTCGCCGGCAAGCTGTTCGGCTCCTTCCAGCGGCTGCACGCGGACCTGGACTTCCCGGGCCTGGGCATGGGCCTGGCCATGGCCCAGCGGATCCTGCACCGGCACGGCGGGCAGGCCTGGGCCACGGCCGAACCGGACCGGGGCGCGGCGTTCTTCTTCAGCCTCCCGGCATGACCCGCCCGCCTCAGGCGAAAGCCGCCGCGGATTACCCTGGGAAGCCACTCCAAGCTATGCTGGCCTAGCACCTCGGGTCACCCGGGCGTGTCCCGGCAGCACCATCCCTGGAAGGCCTCCATGTCCCAGCGCATCGACCGCATCGGCAAGTTCGAGATCATTGAATGCTTGGGAGAAGGCAGCCTGGGCGAAGTGTTCCTGGCGCGGGACACCATCATCGGCCGGGAAGTGGCGGTCAAGATCGTCCGCAGGGCCTCCCTGCCCGGCCCGGACCCCCAGGGCCGGTTCCTCCGGGAGACCCAGGCCGCCGGCCGGCTCAGTCACGCGAATGTGGTCACCATCCACGAGTTCGGCGAGAAGGCCGGGGAGCTGTACCAGGTCATGGACTACGTGGCCGGGGACGACCTGGGCACGGTGCTCCAGGCCGGCGCCATCCCGCCCAAGGAAGCCCTGGACCTGCTGGCCCAGGTGTGCGACGGCCTGGCCTATGCCCACCAGCACGGCCTCCCGCACCGCAACCTCAAGCCGTCGAACATCCGCATGGGCCGGTCCGCGGGCCGCCCCGCCCCGAAGCTGATGGATTTCGCCATGACCCGCTCCGCCGCGGACGAGCCGGCGGCGGCCGCCGCGCACCTGGCCACGCTGAGCTACGCGGCGCCCGAAGCCCTCCAGGCGGGCAGGGCCGACGGCAGGGCCGACCTGTTCTCGGTGGGGGTGATGCTGTACCAGGCCCTGACCGGGCGCCAGCCGTTCGCCGCCGACACCCCGGCCGCCGTCGCCCAGCGGGTGCTCCAGGAAGATCCGGCCCCCCTGGACCCGGCCCAGTTCCCGGACCTCAGCCCGGCCATCGCGGACATCGTGCGCAAGGCCCTGGCCAAGGATCCCGCCAAGCGCTACCAGACCGCCGAGGCCATGGCCGAGGCCCTGCGGGCGGCCCGCAACCCCGCCTGGACCCCGGACCTGGAGCCGCCCCTGGCCATGGGCCCGGTACGGCCCTTCCTCCTGCCCGGCCGCCAGGAACGGACCGCCGAGCCCCGGTCCGGTTCCGGCCGTGCCTGGATCTACGCCCTGGCCGCCCTGGTGGTCCTGGGCGGCGCCGGCGGCCTTGGCCTGCGGGCCCGGCGCAGGGCGGCCCGCCGCGCCGCGCTGGCGCCCCAGGCGGCCGTCGTGGCCTCGCCGCTGCAGCTGCCCCCGCCGCCGCCGCCGGCCCCCGAAGTCCCCGCCCCGGCCCCCGCCGCGCCGCCCGTCCCCGTGGCACCCGCGCCGGCCCCCGCCCCGGTGGCGGCGCCCGTCCCCGCGCCGGCCCCGGCAGCACGGCCGGCAGCGGTGCCCGCAGGGGCCCCGGCGGCGTCCAGGAGCTATGCCAGCCTCGACCAGGCGGCCAGCGCCCTGGACAAGGATCCCCAGGGCGCCCTGGGCTTCCTGGAACAGACCGTGGCATCCGACCCCGCCAACGAGCGGGCCACCGCCTTGCGCATCGTCGCCCTCTACCGCCTGGCCCGCTACGGTGCCTGTTCCAAGGCCATCCACGAGGCCCGGGACGCCGGACACCCGCTCTGGCCCATGGCCCTGAACCAGCCGCCCCTGCGCAAGATGCTGGAGCAGGACACCAAGGACCCCAACCCCCATCTCACCAGGCGCAAGCCCGCCCCGCAGCCGGCCGGAGACTAGGCTACCGGGAGACTAGGTCTACGTATTCATTCGTGTCCCGGGGGGAGGTGGAACACGAAACCCCGCGTCCCTGGACCTCCGTTTTCGAAAAATCGTGCTCCGCGCGATTTTCTCGCAAACGAACAGGGCGAAATGTAGGGACCCGAATGATTACGTGGACGGGCTCCTGGGCTACCGCTTGCCCAGGTCGGCCATCTCCTGCTTGGCGTCCTGCTTCAGGGCCGCGCCGGCCTCCCCGGCCTTGCCCTTGAGCCGGTCCCAGGCGCCCTCGGCGTCCTCCGCCAGGCCTTCGGCCTTGTTCCGGGCCCGCCGGCCCAGGGCCTTGAGGTCTTCCCGCAGCTCGGGCCCGGTCTTGGGCGTGTTGAGGGCGACCAGCAGACCGCCGATGGCGGCGCCGGCGATGAACAGCGTCAGTGATCCCCCGATGGAGCCCCCGTTGGTCTCTTGCATGATCCTGCCTCCCGAATGGATGTGTGTTTCATTCGGTCGCGGCGGCGCTGCCGGTGGCCCGCCGCCCGCGACCCATCTGTTGGATGCCGCCGGGGGGACATTGGTTCTATGCCTATCTTGGCGAGGGAGCGGCCAGGCCGTGGTTCCGGCCCGCTCCCGCGCCAGGATAGGAGCTCAGGCGCTGGCCATCAGGCCGTCCTCGCAGCGGCGGACGAAGCTGATGATGGCGGCGCGGTCGGCGCTGCCCTGGCGGCGCTGCCAGGGGCTGTGGTGCTGCCAGAGGCCCAGCATGTCCTCGGGGCAGCCCACCATCTCGTAGATGGCTTCCACGGCCACGGCGAGGGCTTCCGGGCTCAGCGGGGACTCCATGGTGTCCTTGAGCAGGGCCAGCCGCCAGCGGTCCTGGGCCCTGGCCCAGCGCTTGCCGCCGGGACGGGGGACCTTGCCGGTGCTCTCGGCGCAGGCGGCCCACAGGGCCTGCTCGAACCGCTCCAGGCCTTCCCCTTCCAGGGCGGCCAGGTCCCGGCAGCAGGGACCGGGGTCAACCTGGTCCCGGGCCCAGGCCTGGATCTCCTCGGGGCCCAGCAGGCCGAAATCGTGGCCTACGACCATCTCTTCCCAGCCGATGGGGGCGCCATCCAGGGTCTGTCGCGCCAGCAAGCCGATCCAGGTTCCGCAGGCCATGGGCTCCCTCCTCGGGAAAGGTGTTCAGGAAACGCTTCAGCCGAAGAGCTGAAGGGCGATGTGGGCGGCCGCATGGGCCGAGGCCGGTGAGCCTTCGGGGCCCGGGGCCAGTTCCATGATATCCGCCCCCACCCAGGGGGCGGACCAGCGATGGGTGTGGTGCAGGAGGGTGAGAACCTCCAGGACGGTCAGCCCCCCCGGGACCGGTTCGGCCACGGCGGGACAGAAGGCGGGGTCCAGCACGTCCAGGTCGACGCTCACGTAGGCGGGCCCCTGGCCCACCCGGGCGATGTCGCCCTGGAGCTGGGCATGCAGCCGGAGATCCTGGAGGTCCCAGGGGGTCCACATGCGCACCCCCGCGTCCAGGAGGAACACCAGCTCCTCGCTGTCGAAACGGGGCGCCCGCAGCCCGATCTGCACCGTGTGCTTGGGATCCACCAGGCCTTCCTCGATGGCCTGGCGCAGCCAGGTCCCGTGGTGGTAGCGGCTGCCCCAGAGCTCGCCGTGGGCCGCGTCCGGGTGCGCGTCCAGGTGCAGGAGGCCCAGCGGGCCGTGCTTCCGGGCCTGGGCCCGGAGGGCGCCCAGGGTCATGAGGTGGTCCCCGCCCAGCATCAAGGTCCGCGCCCCCATGGCCAGCCAGCCGGCCATGGTCTGGTCGACGGCGGCCAGGGCCTCCTCCATGCTGAAGGGACGGGTCGGGATGTTGCCGCCGTCCACCCAGTCCACGGCCGCCATCCCGCGCCCGCCTTCGTCATGGCCCTGGAACCGGGTGGGCATGGGCAGCCGGCCCATCCCCATGGTGGCGCTGCGGATGGCCCAGGGGCCGAACCGGGCGCCGGGGCGGTTGATGACGCCGCCGTCGTAGGGGGCGCCCAGGACCACCCCGGGCACCGGCGCCGGTTCGGTCTGCATGGGCAGGCCCAGGAACGGGGTCAGCCCCGTGCGGAGGGATTCCAGGAGTGCTTCGGGATGCAAGAGGACCTCGGAAAGGACGGCGTGGGGCTGGGGATCAGGAAACCAGCTTCAGCCGGGTGTAGCGGGCGCGGATGCGTTCCATGTCGTGCTGGTCGATGACCGACCAGAGCCGCTTGTCGCCCTTCCAGTAGAAGTCGTCCACCTCCGCCACCACCCGCGCCCCCAGGGCCGCGTGGACGCTGCGGGCATCGTGGTTGTCCGGCTCCACCAGGAAGCGGCATTCCTCGGTCCCTTCCAGGATGAGCTTCTTCACCATGGCCCGGATGAGGAGGTAGTTCACCCGGGTCTTCTGGTACTCCGGATGCACCGCCAGGGTGGCACAGTAGTTGACCTTGCCCTTGGGGAAGTTGAGCACGTAGCCCACCGGCCGCTCTCCGTCCATGGCGATGAAGCACCAGTCGGAGTAGAGATCGGTGCACAGCCTCAGGTAGTGGGGGCAGAGCTCGCCGGCGGTGTCCCCGCTCCAGATCTCCTGCTCCAGGCGGCGAAGGTGCTGGAAATCCCCGGAACCCACGGGACGGACTTCGTACCTCGGCGTTTCGGCCGCAGGCTGAATCTCCTGGATCTGGATGGGAGCCATGGGGCACCTCCTGAACATCAAGATCGGGTCCGGCCGTGACATCCCCATGCCGCCGGAACGCGGGCGGGCACCATTTCTGCAACAAAGCCGTTAACCGCGCACCGATTGCAACGCAGTACCGACACTAATCGCCGCTGCGTCCGGCGTAGAGCGCGGCGTAGCTGCGCGGCTCGATCTGGTCCGGTCCCAGGCCCAGTTCGGCCATGGCCGCGCCGATGTCCGCGGGCTCGCCTTCCAGTTCCAGGAAGCTGCCGAACGGCGTGTCGTCCAGGCAGGCTTCCAGCCCGCCGCGCACGTGGATGGAGCGGGTCTTCACCATGGCCAGGACCGGGGCGTAGCCCAGGGCCCGGAGGATCCCCTCCATGGCCGCGGGATCCGCCACGCCGGTCTCCAGCTCGGGCCGGATCTTCAGCTGGGGATCCGCCACCTTGGGCCCCTTCCAGGTGAGGATCGCGGCGGCGCCGTAGCGCCGCAGGCGCAGGGCGCAGTCCCTGGCCAGCAGTTCCCCGGCCCGGTCCCACAGCTCGTTGGCTTCCACCGCCGCGGGGTGGCCCAGGACGAACCCGGCCGCCTCCAGCATCGGCCGCAACTGCCCCGTGGACGGGATCCGCAGCTTGACCTCGATTTCCAATGGGCCAGCATGTTTCATGTCAGTCACTCCTCAAATGATTGCATCATGTCCTGGGAGGTTCGAGCCAGCGGTGATCCCTAAACGTTACCTCTTCGCCAGCATGTTCATCGCTGCCATGCTCATGCTCCTGGCCTTCGTCCAGGCGCCCCGGTCCACCCGGGAGGGCGGGGCGACGCTGACGGATACCTCCATCGCCCTGTCCATGGAGAGCTTCGAGACCCTGGCCGAGTACCGCCTGCAGGAGGGCTGGACCCCGCGCTTCCAGGGCGCCCAGGACCCCGACCAGGCCAAGGCGTGGCCCTTCGGCGGCGGGTTCGGAGCCCCCTGGGAGCCGGCTTCGGCCTACCTGGCGGACCAGGGGCTGGCCCTGAACGGCCCCCTGGGACACGGCGAAGTGGTCATCTGGCACGGGCTGGAATGGCGCCACTACCGCTTCGACTTCCCGCTCGCCTCCGCCCGGCTGGATCCGGCCAAGGGCAACCGGTTGCTGGTGACCCTCATGCTGGACCCGGTGCGGTTCGAGACCCGGCTGCTGGAGATTCCCGAAGGCCGGGTGCTGTGGGCCACGGACAGCGGCCCCTGGAGCCGGTTCAGCTGGGACGGCCAGGCCGTGCTCCTGGGCCTGCGCCCCCCCGGGCCGCAGCGGGCCCTGCTGCTCGCCGCCCTGCCGGCGGACGGGGAGGTTCCTCCCGCCGCCACCCTGGCGCCCTGGGACGAGAAAGGCCAGCCCGCGCCCCCCAGGGGCTGGCCCACGCGCCAGGAGCAGCTCTGGGACGACGGCAAGGACCTCCCCGGCGCACGGGTCATGGTGCCCTGGCAGCCCGGGGCCCGGCTCTGGTTCCCGCGCAAGGACCGCCTCTGGGTCTCCAGCGGCGGAAACTGGACCCTCTGGGACCTGGCCGGAGGGCTGTGGAAGCGCGCCGCCACGGGGCCCGGCCAGCTCTACGCCCAGCCGCCCCTGCGCATGGGGCTGCTGCTCCCCGCCAGGAAGGAAGCCGTGCGGAAGACCGGGCCCCTGGACCAGGCCAGCTGGGAGCCCGTGCCAGCGGATACCGCGCCCTGGCCGCCCTATGATCCGGCCTGGACCTGGTGGTCCGGGGACCAGGCCGCCACCGCCTGGAACGTGACCTGGGGCAGGCCCTCCGCGCTGCCCAAGGAGCTCCAGCGCGAGGCCCTGGTCCGGTCCAGGCGCCCGGACTGGATCACCGCGTGCGACCTGCGGGCTTCGGTCCATGGCTGGCTCCCCGACGGCCCCGAGGTGGCCCTGCGCGAAGCCTCGGAGACGGCCTGGGTCTGGGTGGGGGACCGGGCGCTGCTGGAGCGGCTCACGCCGAGCCGCAGGCTGGCCTCGGTACGCAATGCCTTGAAACTCCCCTAGTTTAGTTTCGACCCCGAGGGACGTGGTTTCTGTTAGCGTTAGCGCAGCCTTCTCATCGTACTCTGGCATCCCGAGGTCCCTTATGCCCCGTCTTCTCCTCGTGGACGATAACCCCAGCATCCACAAGATCGCCGAGACGCTTCTCGCCACCAGCGATGTCCAGCTGGTTTCCTGCGGTTCGGGCGCCCAGGCCATGGCCCTGGTCGACAAGGGTGACCGGTTCGACGTGGCGCTGCTCGACACCTCCATGCTGGGCATGGACGGCTGGGCACTGCTCAAGCGGCTGCGCGAGACCGAGTCCACCGCGCAGATGCCCGTGGCCATGATGGCCGGGGTCCTGGACATCGTCGATCCGGAACGGCTCCG
>Ga0181516_10000823_pt1 | contig 25711 bp, 22 predicted proteins | sample PEATcosm2014_Bin_25_FD_121104 | JGI IMG/M metagenome (GOLD analysis project Ga0181516, IMG submission 121104) | Peatland microbial communities from MTU Mesocosm Facility, Houghton, MI, USA - PEATcosm2014_Bin01_10_metaG | ecosystem: Environmental > Terrestrial > Soil > Wetlands > Peat | place... | reverse complement strand
CCTGGCGAACGATCAAGTGATTCTCAACGGTTGGTGACCTGGCCGACCCAGATCCTCTCGTTCCATGGCATGGTCTCTTGCCCGGCGGGCAGGCCAGGCCTGAGGTCCAGTTCGCGCTTCCAGTCCCGGACCCCCGAGTCGGAGAGGGTGTCCCATCCGGCCCGATGCGCCGCCTCGGCCAGCTCCGCCGGGGCGAAGGCCGAACGGTACGGTTCGCCCAGGGTCGCCAGGAGGAAGCTCAGGGGCAAGGCCTCGCGCTGCTGCGAACGGTAGGTCAGCGCCAGCCGGCTGCCCGGGGCGGACAGGCCGGCCGTGGCTGCGAGGGTGCGGAGCACCGCCTCCGGGGCCAGGTACATGGCCACTCCTTCCCAGAGCCAGAAGGTGGTCCGCCCCGGGTCGAAGCCGGCGGCCGGAAGCCGCTCGGCCGGATCCTCCCGGCCGAAGTCGATGGGCACGAAGCGGACCTCCCGGGCCAGGGGGGCGATCGGCGCGGCGATCTCCCGCTTCCAGGCCTGGGTGGCGGGATGGTCCAGCTCGAACACCCGCGCCCGCGCCAGTGCGGGCAGCCGCCAGGCGCGGCCGTCCAGGCCCGCGCCCAGGATCACCAGCTGGTCGAAGGGCGGGGCGGACCGGATCGCCTGGTCCAGCCCCACGGTCCGGAACTGCATGGCGATCCCCATGGCGCGGTGCCAGAGGGGGAAGGGCGAGCGCCCGGGATGCTTGGCCAGGCGGGCCCGGGCCCGCAGCACCCGGTTCGACCACTGGGGCGGCAGCAGGCGCTCGGCCATGGGATCCTGGAACCCGGGCACCTGCGGCGCGAGGTTGCCCAGGGCGCGCAGGAAGGCGACGTACTGGGCGGTGCGGCTGGGCTGGTCCGGGTTCATGGGCGCATCCTGTGGTTTGGGAGAATCCCAGGGTACGACGGATCCGCCTGGAGCCGGTCCTGGGGACCGGGGCGGCCCCGCAGTCCGGAGGCTCTGCCCAGCGGTCCTGAAGTGGCAACAACCTTCCCGCCGGTGGCGAAATCCCCGGAATCTGCCGCAGACTGGATGCATGCCCCTGACCCTCCGCCAACAGGCCCAAGCCATCCTGAACGCAGCCGGCTGGGACCTGGCGCCGCCGCCGATCCTGTGGTCCCCGCGCATGGCCCGCTGCGCCGGCCTGTTCGTGGTGGAGCGCGACCGGCGGGGCGCCTGGCACCCGGAGATCCGGCTCTCCATCCCGCTGCTGCGGCGCCGGGACTGGCCCTGGCCCCAGCAGGTGTGCGGCATGAACTGCCGCACCCCGGAGGAGATCATCCAGCGGATCCTGGAGCACGAGCTGATCCACTACAAGCTGTGGCAGGACGGCCTGCCCTTCGGCCACACCGCGCGCTTCCGGGAGCTGGCCTGGGCGGCCTTCAGCCACCAGTCCATCACCCACGGGATCGGCGCCGAGGACTAGTCGTTGCTGGATGGGGCCTTTAGCAGGCGCTTCTCGGACAGGCGCAGCCAGTGCTCCACCGCCAGGACGGCCTCGCCCTGGCGGGTGCGCTGGAAATGGCCCAGGAGGTGCTTCAGGGTGCGCGGGATGGCCGGCGCGAACTGGGCCTTGTTCTGGTGCACCACCTGGTGGCCGAAGGTCCCGAGCGCCTTGAAGTTGCGCTGGATGGCGCTGAGGTTCAGCTCCTCCCACAGCAGGGTCTCGCTCCAGCCCAGCTCCTCCCGGACGCCGCCGATGAGCACTTCCCGGGCCTCCTCGGACCAGTCCCAGTAGCCGTCGAACAGGATCGAGGCCAGGTCGTAGGTGGCGGTGCCCTTGCGCGCGTCCTGGAAATCCAGGGTGATCAGCCGGTCGCCGGACACCATCAGGTTGCGCACGTGGAAATCCCGGTGCACCAGGAAGTGGGTGCGGGAATCCAGGCCGGCGTGGATCTCGTCCATCATCCGGTCCAGCCAGAGCGGCGCTTCCTTTTGCAGGAAGTCATTGAAAAAATTGGTCTTGCAATACTCCCATTCGAACCTGAACTTGTCCTGGTCGAACCGGCGCAGCATGAAGAACGCCCGGGGCGGCGCCGCCTCGGTGAGCAGCCCGAGCCAGGTGGCCAGCTGCTGGGAGGCCTCCCGGGCCCACTGGAGCTCCTCCTCGGGGTGGGCGGTGAGGCGCATCTCCAGGGTGGTCCGGCCCAGGTCCTCCACCAGCATGGCCCGCAGCTCGTCGTCGAACTGGATGATGGTCGCCACCCGGACCACGGGGTCCAGGTAGGCCTGCAGCGCCCGGTACTCGTAGTAGGCGTCGTCGCCGGAGACCGGGTTCGGTCCGGGATAGAGCACCACCAGGGCGCTGCCCAGGGTCGGATGGTCCACCCGGAAATACTGGCGCATCCCCGCGTCACCGCTCAGCGCCTGCGGGTTGGTGCATTCCCATCTCTTGAGGGCGACCTGCAATCGGTGATCCATGCCCTAAGTCTATAGCGCAAGGCGGACTTGGTGACCGCCTTCCTGGAACCATAATGCATTTTCATCGACCACGGCCGGGGGCGGCGCCGCGCCGGGACCCAGCACGCACCGGCTCAGCTTCCCGCCCGGCACCGCGGTGGGATGCACATAACAGCCCGGCAGGCGCCCCTCGGCCAGGGGGGCGTGGATCCGGGCGGCAGCGATGAGCTGGTCCGGGGAGCCCACCTCCAGGCAGGGGAAGGGGTCCACCACGATGCCCATGGCCCGCTCCAGGCGGGGCAGGATGTGCGCCTTGGTGTCCGCGGGGCCTTCGTCCGGCAGCAGGGCCAGGGCCCTGGGGCCCCACAGGGCCGGGCCCCAGAAATGGTAGGGCCCTTCCCCGGTCTGGCCCGGAGGCAGGATCCGCCCGTCCCGGGACAGCCAGACCGGGTTCCAGGGCCCGCCCGGGTGGGGGACCAGGAGCCAGCTCAGGTCGGCCCGCAGCCGCCGGTGGGCGTCCAGGAAGGCCGCCCAGGGGGCGTCGGCGAGGATGTCGCCGTTCCAGACCGCCAGGGGCTCGGCGCAGCGGCCGCGGGCGTGGCGCAGGCCGCCGGCCGAGCCCAGCAGCGCCGGCTCCCGGCACACCTCGACCCCGCTCCCGGCCAGGGCCGCCTCCAGGAGGTCCGGCAGGTGGTGGGCATTGCAGGCGATGTGCTGGAAACCGGCCCGGCGCAGGCTGTCCGCGCACCAGCCGAGCAGGGGCCGGCCGTCCAGGGGCCAGGCGGGCTTGGGCAGGGCCCGGGACAGGGGCCCCATGCGCGTGCCCAGGCCGGCGGCGAGGATGAATGCGTCAATCGTCGGGTTCATCCCCGTCTCCTTCGGGCCGCTTCCGCTGGGCAGGGTCTTCCAGCTGGGCAGGCTGCGCGGCGGGAAAGGGCTTGAACAGGAACTTCCGGGGCGCCATGCCGCGCATCTCCAGCACCCGGACCCGCCAGCCGTGGATGCGCAGCTCGTCGCCCAGCTTGAGGATCCGGCCCAGGCGCTCCTGGAAGTAGCCGCCCAGGGTCACCGAGCCGGCTTCCACCTCCAGGTGCAGGTCCAGGGCGCCCTCCAGCTGCTCCAGGGTGACGGTGCCCTGGGCCACCCAGCTGCCGCCCCGGATGGGGTAGAGGTTCTTCACCTCCCGGTCGAATTCGTCCTGGATCTCCCCCACCAGCTCCTCCAGGACGTCCTCCAGGGTGACCAGGCCGTCCACGCCCCCGTGCTCGTTCACCACCAGGGCGAGGTGCTGCTTGCGCACCTGGAAATCCAGCAGGAGATCCTGGATGAGCCGCATCTCCGGGACCAGGAAGGCCGGCCGGGCCAGGGCCTTGAGGTCCAGCCCCCGGCCCTGGTCATTGAGGGCCCAGAGCAGCTCCTTCAGGTGGATGATGCCCACCACGTGGTCCAGGTCGCCGTCCACCAGGGGCAGCCGGGTATGGGGGCAGGAGCGGGCCAGATGGAGGTTCTCCTCCAGGGTGCGGTGCAGGTCGAAATGCACTACCTGGGCCCGGGGCACCGCGATCTCCTTGGTGGTGCGCTTGGAGAAATCGAACACGTTCTCGATGAGCAGCTTGCGTTTGGGTTCCAGCTTGCCGTCCGCCTCGCTCTTCACCAGCATGTGCCGGAACTCCGACTCGGAGAGCGGGGCCTCGTCGCTGGAGCGCCCGCCGGAGCCCAGCCCGAAGATCCGCTCCATGACCCGGGTCAGGGCCACCAGGAGCCAGGTGATGGGGGCGATGATCCGGGACCACAGGAGCAGCGGGCCGGCGGTGGCCAGGGCCATGGCCAGGGTGGAACGGATGGCCACCCCCCGGGGCAGCAGTTCCGCCAGGACCACCTGGCAGAGGGTGATGACCACCAGCCCCAGGCCGGTGCCCAGGAGCAGGCCGATCCTGGGCCAGGGCAGGAAGCCGAACCAGTTCTGGAACGCGCCCACGAACAGATGCTCGCCCGCGGCGCCCAGGGAGATGGTCAGCAGGGTGATGGCCACCTGGATGCTGGAGAGGTGGTGGTTCAGGCGCCGGTGCACCTCCAGGGCCGCCCTGGCCCGGGGATCGCTGTCCAGGACGGCTTCCAGCTGGGTGGCCCGCACCCGCACGGCGGCGAATTCGGCGACCACGAACAGTCCGGTCAGGAGGATCAGCGCCGGGGTGGCGAGCAGGGCGCCTGCGCTCATTTACGTTATCTCGGCTTTGGCCAGGTCAAGGGCCAGACGGGTCTGGTTTTCCAGTTCCGCGAGGTGGTCCTGGAGCGCCAGCAGCCGGTTGGAGCGGATGAGGATCTGTTCGCCGGCCGACACCTTCTCCTGTTCCAGCAGCTGGATCTGTTCCCGCTGGGCGGAGATGACGCCCTCGGTGCGGGCCAGCCGGGCGTCCCGGTCATCCACCGCCGCCATGAGCTCCATCTGCTGGCGGTCGTGCTCCACTTCCTGGTCGGCCATCTGGCGGTGCAGGTCGGCCAGGCTGCCCTGCAGCTGTTCCTGGGCGGCCAGGCTGTCGTTCCGTGCGGTTTCCAGCTCCTGGACCTGGGCCAGGAGTTCTCGCTCGGACCGGGACAGGCGCTCCGCCTCCTCCCGGGCCTCGGCCAGCTGGGCCTGGAGCAGCTGGTTGGATTCCATCACGTCCATGGCCAGCTGGTTCTTCTCCGCCAGCAGGTTGCGGGCGACTTCGGCGCTCTGCCGGAGCTCCTCCAGCTCCTGGACGCTCCGCTCCCGGGCCGCCTCGGCTTCCGCCAGCCGGGTTTCCAGCTCCTGGACCGCGCGGGTCCGCTCCTCCAGCAGGCCCTGGGCCGCTTCGCCCTGGCGGCCCAGCTCCTCCAGGGCCCGGTCCCGGTGGTCCACTTCGTCGGAGAGGGCCACCAGCTTGGTTTCCAGGTCCTGGACCCGGGCCTCGAGCAGTTCCACCCGCCCGGCGTCCTTGGGCACCGCCGGCACGTACTGGACGGCCGGAAGCGGCAGGAGCGGCCGGCCCAGGCCCAGCAGGACCGACACCGGGGCCAGCGCCGGAGGCTGCGGGGCCGGGGCCGCCGGCTCCACCCGGGGCGCTTCGGCCCGGGGCGCCGCCACGTGGGGCACGGCATCCACTTCCAGTTCGCTCCTGAGGCTCTCCAGCCACTCGTCCCCCAGATCGGTACCGCCCATGTCGCCCAGGGGGTTGTCCGGATCCTCGGGCTTCAGGGGCACGAAGGGGCTGAGGGCCGAGACCAGGGCATTGGGCCGGATGGGCTTGTGCAGGTAGAGATCGGCCCGGCCCTTGAGGCTCCGGTGCCGGGCATACTCCTCCTCGGTGGCCTTGGCGCTGATGAGCGCCACTTTGAGGTCCGCCAGGACCGGGCTTCGGCGGATCGCCGAGCACAGCGAATAGCCCTTGTTCTCCGACGCCTCCACGCACAGCAGGACCGCGGCGAAGTCGCCGCACTCCAGGAGCGCGAGCGAGCCTTCGGTGCCATCCCGGAATTCCACCTCGAAGGCGGACTCCAGGGAGGCTTTGTGATCTTGGAGGAATCTCCGATCGCTATCCACGACGAGGAGACGATGGCCCATGTTCAATCCTTGCTTGTGGATCTTCAGGTTAACCGAATTGGGCGCTCAGCGGGGCGGGATGGCGAGGGTGGCCTGGGTGTTGCTCTGGGGGTCCAGCACCAGGAGCAGGATGGGCTTCCGGCCGGCCTTCTTGATCTCCTGGTCGAAATCCTGCAGCCCGTCCAGATCCCGGGTGCCCACGGCGGCGATGACGAAACCGGCCCGGAGCCCCCGGTCCATGGCCGCGGAGCGGGGCGCCACATAGGTCACCACGACGCCGTTCCAGTCGTTGCCGATGCCGAGCTGGCGGCGGATGGCGGGGTTGAGGCCGGCCACCGAGAACCCGTAGCTCCGGACCAGGTCCAGCACCCGGCCGCCCTGGGCCCCGGCCCCGGGCGCGGCGTCCGTCCCGTCCTCCCCGTCTTCCGCCTGGAGCATGGCCTGGCGGTCGCCCAGGACCGCCTGGATGGTCTGGTACTGGCCGTCCCGGAACAGGGTGACCTTGACCGTGTCGCCGGCCCGGCGCCCGGCGATGGCGGCCACCAGGGCATCGCCGTTGGCGATCCGGGTCCCGTCCACGGCGGTGATCACGTCCAGGCGGCGGATGCCCCCCTTGTCCCCGGGGCCGTCCGGCACCACCTCGGACACCACCACGCCGGCCTTGACCCCCAGGGAACCCTGGAAGTCGGCATCCAGGTCCCGGGTGCCGACGCCGAGGAAGCCGCGCCGCACCGGCCGGCCGCCGCGCAGGTCGGCGAGCACCTGCTTGACCATGTTCACCGGCACGGCGAAGCCGATGTTCTGCCCGTCGGGCCGGATCGCGGTGTTGATGCCGATGACCTCGCCCCTCAGGTTGAGCAGGGGGCCGCCGGAGTTGCCGCGGTTGATGGCGGCGTCGGTCTGCAGGAAGGACTCCAGGCCGGGGCCGGTGATCTGGCGGCCCTTGGCGGAGATGATGCCCTGGGTGACGGTGTGGTCCAGCCCCAGGGGGTTGCCGATGGCCACCACCCACTCGCCGACCCGGAGCGCGTCGCTGTCGCCCAGCTGGGCGTAGGGCAGGCCGGCGGCGTCGATCTTCACCAGGGCGATGTCCCGTTCCTGGTCCGCGCCCAGCAGCCGGGCCTTGAACTTCCGGCCGTCGGAGATGGTCACTTCGATGGAGGCCTCGCCGCCCTTGACGCCTTCGATCACATGGTGGTTGGTGAGGATCTCCCCGTCCGCGGAGATGAGGACACCGCTGCCGCCGTCCTGGACCCGTTCCTCCCCTTCCCGGGGGCGCCGGGCGCCGGGTCGCTGGGGCCCGAAGAACCAGGTGTAGAAGTCCCCTCCGGACGGGTCGTCGCCGCTCTTGGCCTGGCCCTTCACGAAGCTGGTGCTGAGGATGGCCACCACCGTGGGATTCAGCTTCTCCGCCACCTCGGCGATGGGGGGCAGGGCGTCCAGGCCCCTGGCGGCCACCAGCACCGGCATCCTCTCCTCCCGGGTCTGGGCCACCCAGCGGTGGCTCAGGGCCATCCCGGCCGCCATGCAGAGCACGGCGAAGAGCGAAAGGCTGACAACCTGCTTTACTTGGCGATTCATTAAGGTGTTCTCCCTGGGTGCCCGGGCTGGCTTTCCCAATGTTGACATGCTTCCGGTTGTTCCCCCCAGGGTCCGGCGCCTTTGCCCTATCCAAGACCGTCCCGGCAGGCTATTCTATGGGACCCAACGGCGGATGTAGTTCAGTTGGTTAGAGCACTGGATTGTGATTCCAGACGTCGCGGGTTCGAGTCCCGTCATCCGCCCCAGATTGATGGCCCCGCTTGCGGGGCCTTCCTTTTTCCCCCAGTGGTCGTCCTCCCGGGATGGTATTTTTGATGGGAGGTTGTGCCATGGTCAAACTGGAGACGGGCGACATCCTGGGAATGGACGCGGAAGCGCTCGTCAACACAGTCAACTGCATCGGGTTCATGGGGCGCGGCTTGGCCCTGCAGTTCAGCAAGGCCTACCCGGCCAACCTGAAGGCCTATCAGGTTGCCTGCAAGCATGGGGAAGTCGTGCCCGGCCGGATGTTCATCCATGCCACCGGACAGATGACGAACCCCAAGTTCATCATCAACTTCCCTACGAAGCGCCACTGGAAGGGCAAGAGTCGCCTTGAGGACATTGAAGCGGGTCTAGTGGACATGGCGGCCAAGATCCAGGATCTGGGCATCCACTCCATCGCCATCCCCCCACTGGGCTGCGGCCTAGGCGGTCTCGATTGGGGTCAGGTGAGGCCCCGCATCGAGAAGGCCTTGGCGGGGCTCCCCAATGTCGAGGTTCATCTGTTTCCACCTGAGGGTGCCCCCGAGGCCAAGGACATGGTCCAGTCCCGCGAGGTGCCCGGGATGACCCAGGGAAGGGCGGCCCTGGTGACCCTGATGGACCGCTACCTTCGGGGATTGATGGACCCCTTCGTCACCCTCCTCGAAGTCCACAAGTTGATGTATTTTCTGCAGGCAGCCGACGAACCGCTTCGGCTGCGCTACGTCAAGGCCCTCTACGGGCCCTATGCTGAGAACCTGCGCAACGTCCTGGCACGGATCGAGGGTCATCTGGTGTCGGGGTACTCGGATGGAGGGGATTCCCCGTCGAAGCAGCTCGAACTGGTGCCGGGTGCCGTGGAGGCAGCGGAGCGTCATCTGGCGGCCCACCAGGATACGAAGGCTCGCCTGGCGAGGGTGGAAGACTTGGTGGAAGGGTTCGAGACGCCCTTTGGATTGGAACTGTTGGCGACCGTTCACTGGCTCATCGCCCATGAGGATGCCCGCTCGCCGGAGGAGGCTCGCCGCCTCGCCTACGCCTGGAATGATCGCAAGAAGCGGTTCACGCCGGACCAGATCACCTTGGCCTGGAACACCCTGCGCTCGAAGGGCTGGGTGCGGGCCCTGGCGCAGGCCTGAACCCCGACGTCAGCTGAAGGGCTCCAGGGGTGGGGTGTGGCGTATTTGTGGGGACGCAGCACCCGATGCCTCTGGAACCCGCACCTTGACCTTCGCTGGCGACGATTGGTGGGTTCAAGCGTTACCGACGAGTGAAGGTCACGGGGCCGACCCACGTCAGCAAGCCATGATCCTGTCCGCTGCTACGCCGGCCTGCGCCCGGCTGTCCATCCAGTACAAGGTCAGACTGCAGCCGCTGGTCTCGATGGCCGCCCGGCCATCGGTCACAGTCCCAGCAGGGGGCTCTTGTATATTTCTGATTAAATTTATAGGTTTACTTATTGTGTGTTTCACAACTTCCTCATACCCTGATTTCATGGACAGGAGAACCTCATGAGAAAATCCACTTTCCTCGCCGCCCTGGTTTTCGTGGCCGCCACCGCAGCCTTCTCCGCAGACGCCCCGGTAGTCGTCGCCTCCAAGATCGACACCGAAGGGTCGGTCCTGGGCAAGATCATCGTCCAGGTTCTGGAGGCCAACCGGATCCCGGTGACCGACCGGGTCGGGTTCGGCACCACCGACGTGGTTCGCAAGGCCATCGCCGCCAAGGAGATCGACCTCTATCCCGAGTACACCGGCAACGGCGAATACTTCTTCGCGGGCACCGATTCCAGCCTGTGGAAGAACGAGAAGCAGGGCTACGCGACCGTGAAGAAGCTGGACCTGGAGAAGAACGGCATCGTCTGGCTGGCGCCCGCCAGGGCCAACAACACCTGGGCCATCGCCGTGCGCAAGGACCTGGCCGTCCAGAACCAGCTGGCCACCCTCGAGGACCTGGCCCGCTACGTCAATGCCGGCAAGCCCTTCAAGCTGGCCGCCAGCGAGGAGTTCATCAGCCGGCCCGACACCCTCCCGGCCTTCCAGAAGGCCTACGGCTTCACCCTCAAGGGCGACCAGACCCTCTCCCTGCCCGGGGGCAACACGGCCCTCACCGAGAAGGCCGCCGCCCAGGGCACCAACCATGTGAACGCCGCCATGGCCTACGGCACCGACGGTTCCCTGGCGGCCCTGGGCCTGGTGGTCCTCACCGACACCAAGGGGGTGCAGCCCATCTACGAACCCGCCCCGATCATCCGCCAGGAGGTCCTGGCCAAGTACCCGGCCATCGACAAGCTCCTGGGCACGGTGTTCGCCAAACTCGACCTGGTGACCCTCCAGACCCTGAACGGCCGGGTCGCGGTGGACGGGGAACCGGCCGCGGCCGTGGCCGCCAGCTGGCTCAAGGCCCAGGGCCTGGTCAAGTAGGCCTGCCCATGAACGAAGCCGTCCCCCGCCTGCGCCGGCTCGATCCGGTCCTGGCCGCCCTGGCCCTGGCGGGGCTCGGCTCGGTGTTCCTGGCGCCCTTCTTCCATTACGCCCCCAACCGCATCGTCGGCGGCACCGACTGGTTCCTTCTGGCGGCGAGCCGGCCGGCGGCCCTGGGACTCCTGCTGGCCTGGCTGGGGATCGGGGCCTTCGCCTGCCTGCCCCCGCCGGTGCGCACGGCGGGCGCCGCCCGGTGGGCCTGGCTCCTGGTGCCCCTGCCGGTCCTGGCGGCCCTGGCCGGGGCCGCCCAGGTGTCCTGGACCCTGGCGGGCACCGATCCGGTGGCCCGGGTGACCCTGGGCCCAGGGGTCTGGCTGACCCTCCTGGGCGTGCTGGTGGCGGGCATCTCCCTGCCCTCCGGGAACCTGTCCCGGGCCGTCGCCCTGCTGCTCGCCCTGGGCCTGGCCGGGGCCGGGCTGGCCGGGGGCGCCTTCGACGCCCTCAGCCTGGTGCGGGAGGCCCGGAACCTCGGCTCGTCCTTCGGCACCGAGCTGGTCCGGCATCTGGTGCTCACCGGCGTGGCGGTCGCGGCCGGGACCGTGCTGGGGCTCGCCCTAGGGATCGTGGCGCACCGGTCCCCCACCTGGCGCCTGGGCGGCTTCCTGACCCTCAATTTCCTGCAGACCGTGCCCAGCCTGGCCCTGTTCGGCCTGCTGATCCTCCCCCTGGCCTGGCTGTCGTCCCGGTTTCCGCTGCTCCGGGCCTGGGGCATCAAGGGCATCGGCGCCACCCCGGCGCTCATCGCCCTGAGCCTCTACGCCGCCCTGCCCATCGCCCGGAACACCTTGACCGCCCTGGACGAGATGCCGCGGGCGGTGCTGGACGCGGGCCGGGGCATGGGCATGTCCGGGCTGCAGCTGGGCCTGGGGGTGGTGGTCCCCATGACCTGGCCCGCGGTGCTGGCCGGGATCCGCGTCGCCACCGTGCAGACCGTCGGCAACACCGTGGTGGCCGCCCTCATCGGGGCCGGCGGCCTGGGCACCTTCATCTTCCAGGGCCTGGGCCAGACCGCCATGGACCTGGTGCTGCTGGGCACCCTGCCGGTGGTGGCCCTGGCCCTGGCCGCGGACCTGGTCCTGGGCCTCCTGTCCCGCCCCATGGGAGCGCGCGCATGATCACCTTCGAAGGCGTCTCCCAGCGGTTCGGCGACACCACGGCCCTGGACCGCATCGATCTCACCCTGGCGGAGCGCGAGCTCTGCATCCTTCTCGGCCCCTCGGGCAGCGGCAAGTCCACCCTCCTGCGCCTGGTGAACCGGCTGCTGGAGCCCAGCTCCGGACGGGTGCTGGTGGATGGCAAGGACGTCCGCTCCTACCGGCCCGAAGCCCTGCGCCGGACCATCGGCTACGTGATCCAGAACGTGGGGCTGTTCCCCCATTGGAAGGTCCAGGCCAACGTGGCCACGGTGCCCCGGCTGCTGGGCTGGGACCGGACCCGCATCCGCCGGCGGGTGGAGGAGGTCCTGGACCTGGTCGGGCTTCCGGCCCGGACCTACGGCGGCCGCTACCCCCATGAACTGTCGGGCGGCGAGGCCCAGCGGGTCGGGGTGGCCCGGGCCCTGGCCGCGGATCCGCCCATCCTCCTCATGGACGAGCCGTTCAGCGCCGTGGACCCCCTGGGCCGGGCCCGGATCCAGGTGGAATTCCTGGAGATCCAGCGGCGCCTGAAGAAGACCGTGGTCTTCGTCACCCATGACGTGGACGAGGCGGTCCGCCTGGGCGATCGCATCGCTCTGCTCAAGGCGGGACGCCTGGTGCAGTACGACCGCACCGACGTGCTCCTGGAAAGTCCCGCGGATCCCTTCGTGGGCGATTTCCTCGGCAAGGACCGGAGCCTGAAGCGGCTGAGCCGGGTCCCGGCCTCCACCCTGGCCCGGCCGGTGCCCCACGCCGGCCCTGCGCCCAGGCCCGGTGCCGGGCCGGCCCTGGCCGAGGACCTGGACCTGCGGCTGGTGCTGTCGCACTTCCTGGACTCCGGCACCGACGTGGTGGCCCTGAAGGATCGCCAGGACACCATCACCGGATGGCTGTACCGCCGGGACCTGGAGGACTGGGCCCGGGTCGGACGGCCGTCGTGAAGGTGGGCGCCTGGACCGCGCTGGCGGGGTTCGGCGGCGCCCTGGCCCTCCTGGTGGCGGCGCCCGGCCTCTGGCCCTGGCCGCTCTACCCCCGGGCGACGCCCCTGGAGCTGCTGGGCGAGCACCTGATCCTGGTGGGCCTTTCCAGCGTGGTGGCCCTCACCGCGGGGCTCGGCCTGGGCATCGCCGTGACCCGCCCGGCGGGCCAGGCCTTCCTGCCCCTGGCCCGGACCCTGGCTTCGGTGGGACAGACCTTCCCGCCCACGGCGGTGCTCATCCTGATGGTCCCGGCCCTGGGCTTCGGGCTGGGCCCGGCCTGGGTGGCCCTGTCCCTCTACGGCGTGCTGCCGGTGTTCGGGAACACCGTCACGGCGCTCCTGGCCGTGCCCCCCGCCACCCGGGACGCCGCCCAGGGCATGGGCTTCCGCCCCGGCCAGATCCTCCGCCAGGTGGAGCTGCCCCTGGCCCGGCCGCTCATCCTGGCCGGGGTCAGGACCTCCATGGTGGTCATGGTCGGCACCGCCGCCATCGGGGCCGCCATCGGCGCCGGCGGGCTGGGCGCGCCGATCCTTTCCGGCCTGGTGACCCAGAACAACGGGTTCCTGGCCGAGGGGGCGATCCTGGCCGGCCTCCTGGCCCTGACCCTGGACGCCGGCTTCGGCGTGCTCGGGGCGTCGCGGGATGGCCGCACCACACCTTGACCCCGGAGGCCCCATGTGGGATCACTACGCCCAGCCGACCCGCCTCGAGGATGCCCTGGCCCTGCTGGCCCGGCACCAGGCCGGGGCGCGGGTCCTGGCGGGGGGCACCGACCTGGTGCCGGAGCTGGAACACAAGCGCCCCGCGCCGGGCATGGTGATCGACATCAGCCGCGTTCCTGGCCTGGACGGGATCCGCCTGGACGGCGGCACCATCCACCTGGGCCCCCTGGTGACCCACAACCAGGCCGCCGGTTCGGCGCTGCTGGCGGAGCGGGCCTATCCGCTGGCGCGGGCCTGCTGGGAGGTGGGCGCGCCGCAGATACGCAACCGCGGGACCGTGGGCGGCAACCTGGCCACGGCGTCGCCCGCCAACGACACCATCACGCCGCTGTGGGCGCTGGACGCCTCGGTCACCCTGCGCAGCCTGCGCGGCGAGCGGGTGCTGCCGTTCAGCGCCTTCTTCCTGGGGGTGCGGCGCACTGCGCTGGCACCGGACGAGCTGCTTGTGGACATCAGCTTCCCGGCCCTGGGCGCGGCCGGGCGCGGCACCTTCATCAAGCTGGGCCTGCGCCAGTCCCAGGCCATCTCGGTGGTCAACGTCGCCGTCGTGCTGGGGTTGGACGGCGACACCGTGCGCACGGCCCGGATCACCTTCGGATCGGTGGCCCCGACCATCGTCCGCGCCCTGGAGGCGGAACAGTTCCTGGCCGGCCGGGCGTTGACGGCATCGACCATCCAGTCCGCAGCCCGGCTGGCCACCGGCGCGGCCAGGCCCATCGGCGACATCCGCGCCCCGGCGGCCTACCGCACGGAGCTGCTGGGGGCGCTCACGGCCCGGGCCCTGGGCCAGCTGGCCGGCCATGCCGAGCGCGACGACTGGCCTGCGGCGCCGGCCATGCTGGACGGCGGCCCGGACCGCCCCGCCCCCGCCACCCTCGGCGCCGGCACGGTGCACACCCGGGACGGGGACGAGCCGATCCTCACCACCCTCAACAGCCGGCCCATGGCCATCCGCGGCGCCAACGACCAGACCCTGCTGCGCATGGTGCGTGCCGCCGGCTTCACCGGAAGCAAGGAGGGCTGCGCCGAAGGGGAATGCGGGGCCTGCACCGTCTACCTGGACGGCAAGGCGGTGATGGCCTGCCTGGTGCCGGCGCCCCGGGCCCACGGCGCGGACATCGTCACCATCGAGGGGCTGGAGCGGGAGGGGTGCCTGCACCCTGTCCAGCAGGCCTTCATCGATGCCGACGCCGTGCAGTGCGGCTACTGCTCGCCGGGCTTCATCATGGCCGGCGCCAAGCTGCTGGAGGAGCATCCCCGGCCCACCCGGGCCCAGATCGAGCAGAGCATAAGCGGCAACCTGTGCCGCTGCACCGGGTATGTGAACATTGTCCGGGCCATCGAACAGGCGGCCGGGGAAGGGGCGCGGCCGTGACCGGTCCCGCCGCCGTGGGCGGCAGTGCGGTGCGGGTGGACTCCCTGGCCAAGGTGACCGGCCGCACCCGCTATGTGGAAGACATGGACCTGCCCGGACTGCTGCACGGGGTGGTGCTGCGCAGCCCCCACCCCCACGCCCGCCTGGTCCGGCTGGACCCGGCCCCGGCTACGGTCCTGCCGGGGGTGGTGCGGGTGATCACCGCCCTGGACATCCCCGGGCTGAACGGGCTGGACGGCTACAGCCGGGACGAGCCGCTGCTGACGCCCGTGGGCGGCACCCTGAAGCAGAAGGGGGCGCCCATCGCCCTGGTGGTGGCCGCCAGCAGGGCCCAGGCCGAGACGGCGGCGGCGGCGATGCGGGCGGACTTCCAGGTGCTGCCGCACAGCTTCGACCTGGACCGGGCAACGGGGCCGCAGCCCTTGCCCATCTATCCGGCCGGCAACGTGCTGGGCCGGCACACCGTGCGCCGGGGCGACCTGGAGGCGGTCCTGGCCGGCTCGCACCTGGTCCTGGAGACGGCCTACCACACCGCGTTCCAGGAGCACGCGACCCTGGAACGCAACGCCCAGCTGGGCTACATCGACGAGCAGGGGCGGGTGACGGTGGTGGGCGGCACCCACGAGCCGCACTGGCAGCAGGGCTACATCGCCCGGACCCTGGGCCTGGACCCCGGGCGGGTGCGGGTGATCATGCCGCCCACGGGCGGCTCCTTCGGCGACCGCCAGGATCCCTGGCCCCTGGTGGCGGTGGGCCTGATGGCCCACCTCACCCAGCGGCCGGTGCGCCTGGCCTACTCGCGGCGGGAGGCCTTCGACGCCACGCCCAAGCGGCACCCGTACGACGTCAGGCTGAGGATCGGCGCCACCGCCGGCGGGCGGCTCACCGGCATCCAGGTGCGCATCGACGCCAACACCGGCGGCTACGACAGCGCGGGCATCTGGATCCCCAACTATGCCGTCACCGCCATCGGCGGACCCTACCGCTGGCGGGCGGTGGACGCCTACGCCCAGTCGGTCTACACCAACGCCCCCAAGTGCGGCCAGTTCCGGGGCTTCGGCTCGCCCCAGTCGGCCTTCGCCAGCGAGTGCGCCCTGGACGAGCTGTGCCAGAAGCTGGACCTTGACCCCATCAGCTTCCGCATGCACAACCGCCTGCACCAGGACTCCATCAGCTTCCTGGGCTACCCGGTGGCCGAGACCCTGGGCTACCGGGAGGTCCTGCAGGCCCTCCGCCCGCGCCAGCGCGCGTTCCTGCGGGAGGCCGAGGCCTTCAACGCCGGCGGGGACCGCAGCCGGCGCATGGGCGTGGGGCTGGCGGGCATGTGGTACCGGTTCGGCAAGTCCGGCCCGCTGCGGGTGGAGACCCACGCCGAGCTGGCGCCGGACGGGCACCTGGTGGTCTACTGCTCCGCCCCGGACTACGGGCAGGGCATCACCACGGTCATGGTGCAGCTGGCGGCGGAAACCTTCGGCGTGCCCCGGGAGCGGATCGAGCTGGTGAACGCCGACACCGCCACCACGCCAGACAGCGGCATCCAGGGCGCGTCCAGGGCGACCTACTTCATCGGCGGCTCGGTGGTCCGGGCCGCCCGGAACCTGAAGCAGGAGATCCTGGCGGTGGGCGCCGCCCTGCTGCAGTGTCCGGCCGGGGACCTGGCCCTGGACGGGGACCGGGTGGTGTCCCGGCGCGACCCGGCCCGGGCGGCGGCCATGGCGGCCGTGGCCGCCGCCTTCGACCGCCTGGGCCGGCCGCGCAAGGTCCAGGGCCTGTTCGACCTGTCCCCCCAGTTCCCGGACGGGGCGCGCCCGGAGTACATCCCGTGCTTCGTCACCGGCGCCCAGCTGGCCCAGGTGATCGTGGACCTGGAGACCGGGCTGGTGCGGGTGGTGCGCATCGCGGCCGCCCATGACGTGGGCCGCGCCATCAACCCGCCCAACGCCGTCGGCCAGATCCAGGGCGCGATCATCATGGGCCTGGGCTCGGCCCTGACCGAGGAATACCTGCCCGGGCAGAGCACCGGCCTGACCGACTACCTCCTGCCCATGATCGGCGCGGTGCCGGAGATCGAGGTCAAGCTCATCGAGGTGCCGAGCCGCTATGGGCCGCTGGGGGCCAAGGGCCTGGGCGAGGCGGCCATCCTGCCCACCGCGCCCGCCATCATCAACGCCGTCTCCCGGGCCATCGGCGTGCGCATCCGGACCATCCCGGCCACCCCGCCCCGGGTGCTCCAGGCGCTGCGGACCCTGGGGCGGCCGTGAGGCCCGGGCCTGCCCAGGGGGCCGGCACCCTGTTCATCCTGGCCTCCGCCGCCGCATACGGCAGCATGGGGATCTTCGCGCGCCTGGCCTACGCTTCCGGCGTGGACGTGGACACCCTGCTGCTGCTGCGCTTCGGCAGCGCCGCGGCGCTGCTGTGGGGCCTACTGCTTTTCGGGCGGATGCGCCTGCCCAGGGGCCGGGGCCTGGCAATGCTCGCGGCCATGGGGGCCATCGGGGCGGCCCAGGCCTTCTGCTACTTCACGGCCCTCACCTGCGCCTCGGCGGGGCTCACGGCGCTGCTGCTCTACACCTTCCCGGCCCTGGTGGCGCTGCTTTCGCGCCTGGTCCTGAAGCGTCCACTGGGACGCAGGCAGATCTTCTGCGTGGCCATGGCCCTGGCCGGGAGCGCTCTCATCATCGGCCGGGCGGGCGACGGCAGGCCCCTGGGAATCGCCCTGGGTCTCCTGGCGGCCCTGCTCTATGCCGTGTACATCCTCATCGGCAGCCGGCTGCCGGCCGAGGTGAGCCCGGCCGCCGCCACCGCGGTGGTGGCCAGCGCCGGCGCCCTGGTCTACCTGGGGCTGGCGGCGGCCAGGGGCTTCCATCCGCCCGCCACCGGGGCGGGCCTCCTGGCCGTGGCGAGCATCGCGGTGGTCTGCACCGTGCTGGCGATCCTGTGCTTCTTCGCGGGCCTGAGGCGGGTCGGCCCGGTGTGCGCCTCGGTGTTCTCCACCGTGGAGCCCCTGTGCGCGGTGCTGCTGGGGGCCGCGGTGCTGGGGGAGAGGATCACCCCGGCCCGGGTGCTGGGCGGCGCGCTCATCGCGGGGGCCGTGGTCCTGTTGGCCCGGGAGCACGCGCCGGCGCGGGCGGACTAGCCGGGTTCCGGGAAGGCCAGGGCGGCGATGAAGGTCTTCTCGAAGGCCGGGTCGTTGGCCAGCTCCAGGACCCGCACCCGGGAGGCCACCTCGGCCATGGCCCCGCGGCTGGGGGCGTTCACCAGGAAGGCCCGGCCGCCGCTCTGGGAGGTGTTGCCCACGAACGCCACCTTGTCCGCGAAGGCGTCCGGCAGCAGGCCCAGGTTCACCAGGCTCAGGGTGCGCAGGTGGAAGCCGAAGGAACCGGCGATGAGGACCTGGTCCACGTCGGCGGCCTGGAGCCCTTCGGCCCGGAGCAGCAGCTCGATGCCGGCCCGCACGGCGCCCTTGGCCAGCTGCACCTGGCGCACGTCCTTCTGGGTGAGGAACACCGGCCCGGCCACCTGGAACACCGCCTTGCCGTCCTGCACTTCCAACCGTCCGGCCAGGAGCGGATTCGGGGGCTGCCGGTTGAAGCGGCCGTTGCGGTCCAGGGACCCCGAGCGGGCCAGCTCGCCCACCAGGTCCAGCAGGCCGCTGCCGCAGAGGCCCACCGGGTCCGCGGCGCCGATGGTCTCCACCCGGATGCCCGACTCCTCCACGGCGAACAGCTCCACCGCCCCCTCCGAGGCGCGCATGCCGCAGGCGATGTTCATGCCTTCGAAGGCCGGGCCCGCCGCGGTGGAGGTGGCGGTGAGCCGCCCGTCCACGGCCAGCACCATCTCGCCGTTGGTGCCGATGTCCACGAACAGCACCACTCCCGGCTGCTGGTGCAGCGAGGTGGCCAGGAGCCCCGAGACGATGTCCGCGCCCACGTAGGCCGACAGGATCGGCGGCAGGTAGACCCGTCCCTTGGGGGCGATGGCCAGCCCGACGGCCGCCGCGTCCAGGTACTCCCCGCCCCGCAGCACGGGGGTGTACGGGAACTTGCCCAGGGAGCGCGGATCGGCGCCCACGGCCAGGTGCAGCATGGCGGTGTTGCCGGAGAAGACGGCCTCGTGGATCCGGGCGGGCGCCACTCCGGAGCCGGCGCAAAGGGAGCCGACCAGGCCGTTCAGCTCCCGGATCAGGTCCTCCTGGAGCCGGGCCAGTCCCTCCGGGGTGGACCCCATGTGGATGCGCGACAGCACGTCCTGGCCATGCCGGGTCTGGGGGTTCAGGGCCGAACGGCCGAGCCGCTCCCGGCCGTCGCCCAGGTCCACCAGGGAGGCCACCAGGGTGGTGGTGCCGATGTCCACCACCAGGCCGAAGCTCTCCCCGGTGGTGTCCCCGGGCTCCACGTCCAGGAGCTCCGCTCCGGCATGGATCCCGGTGCGGTTCCCTTCCGGGTCCCAGGCCTTCCAGATGTGGGGGTCGATGGCGACCGCCGCGCCGGCGCCTTCGCAAAGGATCCGCAGCCCGGTGGCGGCGGATTCGGGCAGCTGAACCACCAGGTCGCCCGCCACCTCGGCCCGGCAGGCCAGGGGCCGGAACGGGTCCCCGTCCAGGCCGGCGCCGCGCACATGCCCCGGGAGGTCGATGCGCACCCGGCACTTGCCGCAGGTGCCGGCGCCGTTGCACGGGGCCTCCACGGCCAGCCCGGAGCGCCGGGAGGCCTCCAGGAGGCTGGTGCCTTTGGCCACCTCCAGGGTGGCGGATTCCCGGGAGGTCTGGAAGCGGACCTGCGCCATCAGGCCTCCCTCACGGCCGCGGTCATGGCGGCGATGGTGCGCAGGGCGGTGGAGGTGGACAGGCCGCAGGCGGGGGAGATGATGTCCACCCCGTTGCCCACCAGCTCCCGGGCCCGCTGGGCCACCCGCTCCCGCTCCCCGGACTGGAGCAGGTAGGTGCTGAGGTTGCCCATGGTGGTGATCTGGGGGAACTCGGCCTTGAGCCCCTTCAGGCTCAGCATGGCGTCGGTGGACAGGGCGTCGGACCGCAGCCCGGGCAGCAGGGGCCGGACCCGGCTCAGGTCGCCGCAGATGTGCAGGATCACCGGCGCGCCCAGGCCGTGGATGCGGTCCACCAGGTCGTTCAGGTGCCGGGCGGCGAAGGCCTCGAACATCTTCGGGCCGAGGATCTCGCCGGTGGCGGTGGGGTCGCCGATGGCGATCACGGCGGCTCCGGCCTCCAGCGCCAGGCGGGCGTACTCCGCCAGCAGGTCGGTGACGTAGTCCAGCACCCGATGGGCGCCCTCGGGATCCTTGCGCAGCTCCTTGAGGAAGCTCATGGGGTCGACGATGGAGGCCGCGGTGCTCACCGGCCCGGTGAGGCTGGCGATCACCGGGAGGTCCGGGTGGGCCGCGGCCAGCCGGCGGGCGGCGCCAACCACGGTCTGGATCCGCCCCGAGGCCGCCATCACCTTCACGTCCTGGTACTCCACCCGGGACACGCTGGCAAAGACCTCCCGGGTGATCTTGGGCTCGCAGGCCAGGGTGCCCGGGTCGATCTCGCTGCCCAGCAGCTCGGCCTCCACGGTCATGCAGAAAGGCACGCCCAGGTTCTCGAAGCCGGTGGCCTCGGTGACGTCCTGGGCCAGGGCCGCCATCAGCTGGTCGTCGAAGTGGGCCCGGGGCAGGGTGTGGCCGGTGCGCTCCATGATCTCCACGATGGCGGCGTTCATCATGCCCCCGGTGCAGATCACCGGCGGCCGGTCCACGGGTTCCTTGCGCAGCACCTTCAGCAGCCGTTCTTTTGGAGTAAGGGTGGTCATGGGTGGCTCTCCAGGGCGTCGTGGTCGATGGGGTGGCCGATCTCCCGGACCGCGTCCAGCATGGCGTCGATGTTGGCGAAGGGCGTCTCGGTGGGGAGGCTGCAGCCGGAGGCGACCACCAGGCCGTTGGGGCTGTCCCCGGCCCGGGCCACGACCCTGCGCACTGCGTCCCGGACCGTCTCCGGGGTGCCCTGGAGCATCACGGCGGCAGGGGACACGTTGCCCATGAGGCGCACCCGGTGCCCCACCTGGAGCTTGGCTTCCGCCAGGTCCACCTCGTCGTCCAGGGACAGGCAGGCGGCGCCGGTGTCCGCCATCTCCTGCCACACCGGCCGGGTCCTGCCGCAGATGTGCAGGGTCACCGGCCGGCCGCGGTCCCGGATGAAGGTCACCAGCCGCGCCAGGTAGGGCAGGCTGAACTCCCGGAACTGGTGGGGGCCGATGACCGTGGAGGAGGACATGGGGTCGGTGAGGCTGGGCGTGGCGCCGGTGGCGAGGATGGCCTCGGCGTACAGGAGGTTGGTCTGGAGCGAGAGCTCGCACAACCGGTGGACGGCTGCCGGATCGCGCAGAGTGAGCCGCACCAGGCTCTCGGTGCCCACCAGGAAGCTGGCGTTGGTGAAGGGGCTGGTGAGGGCCACCGTGACCGGGACTTCCTTGCCCACCGCCTCCAGCACCCGCCGGGCGGCCTCCAGGTGGGCGGGCAGCTGGCCGTCCCGCAGGGGATCCGCCGGGCGCAGGCTCCCGGCGTCCCGGGCGTCGCCCAGGGCGGGGGCTTCCAGGTAGGCCGTCTCGTCCTCGGGATAGTGGACCCGGGCGCCCATGGCCTCCGCCTGGGTATAGAGATCGGTGAAGACCCGGATGTTGTCGTAGCCGAAGCGGCGGTAGGCCGCGATCTGGGCCCGGGCGACCAGTTCGCCGTCGCCCCGGAAGGCGGACACCTTCACCCCCAGCACCCGGGCCGCGGTGTTGCCGACGATGGGCACGCAGGGCAGCCGGTCCACGGCTTCGCCGCGGTTGTAGGCGGCCAGCCGCTCCAGGGGCGACATGCGGTCCTGCCCCATCAGGCGGCGTCGCTGGACGAGGCTGCCACCAGGCTCTTGGCCAGGCGCACCGCCTCGGCGGCGTTGACCGCATAGCCGTCGGCGCCGATGCGGGTGGCGAAGGCCTGGGAGATGGGGCCGCCGCCGACCATGACCTTGAACTGGTCCCTGACCCCCGCGCTTTCCAGCAGGCGGACCACCTCGGCCATGCCCTCCATGGTGGTGGTCATGAGGGTGGACAGGGCCACGATCCGGGCGCCCACGGCCACGGCCGTGTCCACGAAGCGCTGGGGCGGGATGTCCCGGCCCAGGTCGATCATCTCGAATCCCGAGGCGTCGAGCATGATCTTCACCAGGTTCTTGCCGATGTCGTGGGTGTCGCCCTCCACCACCCCGATCACCACCTTGGGCTTCGCGCGGTGCTCGTCCCGCTTCAGGTGGGGCTGGAGCACCGCCAGCCCCGAGTACATGGCGTCGGAGCAGAGCAGCAGTTCCGGGATGAAGTAGTCCTCCTCCTCGAACAGCCGGCTGGCGCGCATCATCCCGTGGACCAGGCCGCGGTCGATGGCGGTGTAGGCGTCCACTCCCTCCGCCACCGCCCGCCGGGAGAGGTCCGCCGCGCGGTCCTCGTCCATCTCCACCACGGCGTCCGAGAGTTCCTGGAACAGAGCATCGGTATCTGACATTGTCGACTCCTATCGAACCCAGAAGAGGGCGCGGCGCTTGACCAGCTCCAGCAGCCCCATGGAAAGCAGCGTCACCAGCCCGGTGAAGAGGATCCCGGCCGCCATGCGCGGATAGTCCGCGAAGTCGGCGTAATACTGCACGAAGCGCCCCAGGCCGGCGTTGGCGCCGAACAGCTCGGCTACCGTGAGCAGGATGAAGGAGAGCGCCAGGCCCACGCCCATGCCGGAGAAGATGTGCGGCAGGGCGGCCCGGAACACCACCCGGCGCAGGTACGAGCACCGGGACATGCCCAGGAGGCGGGCGTTGTCCCGGTGTCGGACGGGCATGCTGGCCGCGCCCGCCGCGGTATTGAGGAAGATCGGCCAGAAGGCGCCCACGAACACCACGAAGATGGCCGACAGCCGGAAGGTGGGCAGCAGCGCGATGGCGTACGGGATGTAGACCGTGGGCGGCACCGGGGCCGCGGCCCGGGCGAAGGGGAAGAAGGTCCGGTGCAGCCATCCGGTGGTGCCCACCACCAGGCCCCAGAGGATGCCCAGCGCCACGGCGCTGAAATAGCCCGGCACCAGGATCAGGCAGGAGGACCAGGTGCCCTTGAGCAGTTCCGGAAGGGAGGCCGCCAGGGCCTTCAGGACCGCCCCCACCGACGGGAACAGCGCCGGGTTGGGCAGCCTGACCCAGGTGGCCACGCCCTGCCAGAGGCCGAGCAGGGCCAGGATGAACAGCGCGGCTTCCCAGCCGGGCAGGCGCAGCCTGTCTCTTTTCGCCCGGCCGGCACCGTCCCGGACGGCCGGGAGCGTGATCTCTTCGGCGATCTCCATCAGATGCCCTCCCCCTGGCTGGTCATGGTCCAGGCGTTCATGTGGTCCAGGACGTCGGCGTGGTAGTGATCGGAAATGGCGTCGCTGAGCTGGTGGAATTCCCGGGAGGCGAACAGCGCCCGCCGCTGCCTGGGCCGGGGGAAAGGCACGGCCAGCTCGCCGATCACCCGGCCCGGGGCGGACCCGAGCACGACCACGCGGTCCCCCAGGTAGAGGGCCTCCTCCACGTCGTGGGTCACGAACACCACGGTCCTCCGGGGGACCGCATCCTTCCAGATGGCCATGAGGAGATCCTGCAGCCTGGCCCGGGTCACCGGATCCAGGGCACCGAAGGGCTCGTCCATGAGCAGGGCCGAGGAGCTCAGCGCCAGGGTCCTGGCGATGGCGGCCCGCTGCTGCATGCCCCCGGACAGTTCGAACGGGTACTTCCGGGCGGTGCCGGCCAGGCCCACCGCGGCCAGGTATTCCGCGGCCCGGTCCCGGCGCCCGGTCTTGGTCAGGGCCGGGTCCGAACGCTCCAGGGCCAGCCCGATGTTCTCCGCCAGGGTCATCCAGGGATACAGCGAGTAGTCCTGGAACACCATGCCCCGCTCGATGCCGGGCCCGGTGATGGTCTCGCCGCGCCAGGTGATGCGGCCGGCACTGGGCAGTTCCAGGCCCGCCAGCAGCCGCTGCAGGGTGGTCTTCCCGGAGCCGCTCTGGCCCAGCAGGCAGAGGAACTCGCCGGCGCCGATGCTGAGGTCGATGCCCTGGAGCACCGGCTGGTCGACGTAGGCGAAGGAGACCCCCTCCAGCTGGAAGCCGGGGGTCCCTGGGGCGGGCTCGCGGATGGCGGGACTCATGGCGGTTTCCTTTCGGCTCAGGCCACCGGCTGGCGGTCGGCCCCGGGCCAGGCGTGGCTCCAGGCGGTGTCGACCATGGCGCGGATGTTCTCCAGGGGCACCGTGGGCGGGATGTCGCACCCGGGCATCAGCACGTGGCTGCTTCGGGGCCCCGCGTCGAGGATGCAGGCGCGGCAGGCCTGCGCCACTTCCTCGGGACTGCTGGCCTGCATGACCGCCACCGGGTTCATGTTGCCCGCGAAGGCCAGCTTGCCCTCGAGGATGGCCCCGGCCCGGACCAGGTCCACCTTGTAGTCCACCGAGACGATCCCCGCGCCGCTGCCGGCGACCAGATCCAGACGGTCGGTGGTCTCGCCGCAGATGTGCACCAGGGTCTCGGCGCCCAGGGCCTTGAGCCGGCGCAGCACCTGGGCCTGGTAGGGCAGCACGAAGGTCTGGAACTGCCGGCGGGAGATCAGGTCGCCGGAGGTCGTGGGGTCGGCCAGGGAGATGATGGCCGCCCCCGCTGCCACGAAGGGCGCCAGGTAGTGGTAGCTGAGCTCGGCGGCGAAGGCCAGGACTGCGTGGACCGCGGGGGGGTCCTTGTAGATGTTGCGCATGAGCCGCTCGACGCCGTAGAGCAGGCCGGCGTAGGTGAACGGGCCCCAGGCGCTGGAACCCACCATGAGCTGTCCGCCCACTTCCCCAGCCACCAGGCGGGTGGTCTCCAAGAGCACCGGGATGTCCGGGTCCTCGGCCAGCCGGCCCAGGTCCAGCTTTTCGGCGTCGGCCGCGCTCTGCAGCAGGGGCTCCAGCACGTCGGGCGCGCCCTGGCGCCGGAACTTGATCCTGCCGCCCAGGGCCCGGATGGCTAGGTTGTGGTACCCGGAACCGGTCCACACCAGGTCGGAGCGCAGCAGCGCGGTGGTCTCGGCGATGATCCCCGCCGTGCGCTGCGCTCCGGCGGCCAGCGCCTGTTCCAGGGACAACCCCTGGCGGTTCAGGGTCCAGACCCCCCCCGAGAGGAGGGCCACCGGATGGCGTTCGGTCGGCTGCAGGCGGATGGCCTTGCGGATGATCTCTTTGGGGGTGTCGGCGGTGGGCATGGGGTTCCTCCGGGTCAGCGGCCGGCCACGATGGCGCCCAGCAAGTCCTCCACCAGGGTCAGGCCGTTGCGGAATCCGGCGTAGCCGCGGTCGAGGATGGCCCGGTTGGCCACCGGGAAGCTGATGCTCAGGTGCGGCGCGCCCAGGGACTGGGCGAGCTCCCGCTCGAAGGAGCTGCCCAGGACGAAGGCGGGACTGAATGTGTTGTGGTAGCGCTGTCCCTGGCTGTTGGGCCAGCGACGGTTCAGGTGGCCGATGACCTCGCTGCCGTCGGTCTCGAACACCAGGTTGGGCTCGACGTTGCGCACCTCGCCCAGGCGGGCCCGCACCCGCGCCTGTTCCTCCCCGGTGATCAGGTCGGTGCACACGGTCAGCTCCGGAAGCCAGCCCAGGTCGTCGGCCAGGAAGCGGGTGAGGGCCCCGGCGTAGTTGGCGTCGCCCACCACCACCGCGTAGCGCTGCAGGTCCATGTCCTGGTAGCAGTCGGTGAGGGCTTCCAGGGTCTTGTAGTAGGCGCGGTTGCCCGCGTGGAGGGCGGCGTCCAGCACCGGCGCCGCCAGGCCGAGCCGGCCGGCCACGGCCTTGAGGAAGGCGCTGCAGGCCGAGGGGCCCACCGGGAGCCCGGTGGCCAGGAAGGGCGTGCCGTGGAGCTCCTCGAAGCGCACCGCGGCGTCGATGCCGTACACGTCGGAGACCACGACGTTCAGTTCCGCTTCGGCGGCGTTGCGGATGCCCTCCAGGGTGTCCTCGAGGGTGAAGAAGGCGTTCACTTCCAGGCCCAGGCTCTCCAGCAGGCCGCGGACCCCCAGGAGGTTGCCGCGCCAGAAGGGATCCAGGCTGGGGGCGATGCCCCAGAGGTTCACCTTGCCGGGCCGGGCGGTCCGGCCGGGCGCCACGAAATCCTTGAAGATGGCCTGCAGCACCAGGTCGTAGCCCGTGTAGGCGCTGCCCTTGAAGCCGCCGGTG
>Ga0181516_10000822_pt1 | contig 25745 bp, 19 predicted proteins | sample PEATcosm2014_Bin_25_FD_121104 | JGI IMG/M metagenome (GOLD analysis project Ga0181516, IMG submission 121104) | Peatland microbial communities from MTU Mesocosm Facility, Houghton, MI, USA - PEATcosm2014_Bin01_10_metaG | ecosystem: Environmental > Terrestrial > Soil > Wetlands > Peat | place... | reverse complement strand
GGTAAAGAGCGTCAGGTGTTGCGCAACCACCGGACCGAAAGCCTCCCCGCCTCCATCGAAAACGGGCGCAATTCCGATCGACACTTTTTGCGCTACGGCTGTCACGCTCGAAATCGACGCCCCCAAAAACCCAACCCAGGCAATCTGTCGAAGCTTCATGGCGTGCTTACCTTTTTCACTGGAGAATGGGACTTGGCTAAAAGTCTGTCAGGCTGCTTTTGCTGGACATCGGCGGGTTGGCCAGCAGCGGCGGGAGTAGTTGCACCTGTGGCAACCGCGATGACCTCCGGGCCTGTCAGGGCAGTTTGAGGGCCTGATGTGCTAGTTCGAATTGGCTCCACATTCTTCGTGGAAATCACTGCCGCTGGTGCGGCATACCAGTTGGTTTCGCCTACCAGAGTGAGGTAGTCGTACAAGATCGGCATGTTGTTGGGCAACGATCCAGCGTGCAGCCGCTGATAGAGAGCGATGTACGATTCCAGCTCCTTCCGAATCTCTGCCTTGTCCCCGTTTTCACCGATCAGGTGCAAAGCGTGTTCGAGATGCGGATCGGGATAGGCGCCCCGCGATTCGTCATACTGGATGGCCTTCATGAAATGCTGTTCTGCTTCTTGCCGGTCCTCGTCATTCCGCGCAGTGAGCGAGATGACTTTTCCCAGGTAGAGCTGAGCGCGGGGATCGTCGGTGCGAAGACCCACGGCCTCTTCAAGGTTGTCGCGAGCCATGGCAAAGAGGTCATAATCAATGGCAATGATCCCGTTGTCCCGCTTTAGCGTTGCCATAATCAGGTTGAATTCGCCGCTCGACCCGGTCAGCCCGGCTGCCTTCAGCTTGGCTTCAATCTGCGGTTTCATTGGACCGGTAAGCAACTCCTGAATCTTTGCATTGCGTTCTTTCATGCGCGAGGCCTGTGCTATAAACCCCAGCCCAATCCTCGGGTCGTGTGCGGCCGCTGTTTCCATTCGGCCGTACAGTTTGGGAGCTTCGCGAACGTCATAATTCTGGTCCAGGATGTACCCGAGAGAAGTCTCGTCTGCTTCGTTCTCAAAGACCTCTGGCCATTCCGTCACACTCGTATGGTCGCGGAAGATGAGCTTGCTCAAAAAAGCGGCCGACCCAAGTCCAACGACCCCTCCGATTAAGGTGCCCCTCAGCCCGTTCGCGACCCCGGTACCGACTCCAGCAGTTGCTGTGGTTACCGCAGCGGTGAAAATGGCTCGCTTTCTCTCAGTGCTCTCCTCTTTTTCCTTGTTGAGAGCATCCTGGACCACGGACATCCTCAGCGCTTCGTAGAAGTGGTTCTTCTCCACGTGCGCGATCTCATGGCCGAGCACATAGGCCAATTGGGCCTCATTGTCGAGCATCGAAACCAGGCCGGTGCTCACCAGAACCGTCCCCGTCGAGAACGATTCCGCCTTCGGAATCGGATCCAGCAGAATCTTGAACGAATAGATATTCGGGGAATCCTTCGGCACCAGGCGCTGGCCGATGGAGTTCAGGTACCGCTGCAACATCGGGTTGTTGTACAGGAGCCCGTAATGATCCCGAAATGTTGCGAACTCAGGACCGGACAGATCGCCGAAATGGGCCGACGAGTTGATGTTGTAAATGTAGTCGATGTCCTTGCGGCGCCTTTCGTCCCACTGTGCCTGAATCTCATCCTTGATTTCGGGCCGCTGCTCAATTTCCGCAATTTTCTTCTTGTCGCCGTCAGAGTACTGGGGCGCAACCGCGGAGGACGCGGGCATCTGGGGGGAGGCATACGGACTGAGCAGACTGAGCAGGACTGTAGCGGTGACTCTTAATTGAACATTCCTCATAGACGACCTCCGGGCTTTCGGAACTTTGCCAAGCCGTTAATTGCAATTCCCCGGGGGAGGAAAGGAGAAGAAGATTTGCCTATAGTACAATCTGGCCCAAGGAACGTCCATGATATTTATCAAGGACAAGTCCATGCTCATGCAAAGAACGTGGATTGTGCGGCTTTTCCTTCTCAGCCTTTCCCTCTTGGCGCTGCTTCGACTTGACGGAGCAGGCGGGCAGGTTTCCAGTGCACGCGTTCCATGGCTGCTTCTGCCGGAAATCAGCGGCCGTATCTCCGGCGACGGCACGGCGGAATTTCCTCAGCCGCCCGATTCCATTCGGGAGATGGTGATTCACATACCGGGTGGCGGATCCCACATCAACTACGGAACGATTCACACCAAGGTGAACACTGAATCGGCGGATATTGCTACCAGGAGCAGTAGCGGCGCCGAGGGGCTGGAACTGAAAGTAGACCTTACCGCAGCCGGAGGATTCAAGTTCCAGAACGGCAGAAACTCGGTCGAACTGGAGTATCAGGATCAGTTTGGGAGGCAACACTACTACAATTTTCTGCTCTCGTTTCAAACCAAAACCGGGTCGCGCGGGTTTATTCCTGAAGCGCAGATCCAGAAGCCGGAACCGAGAAAGGGCAAGCTGTTCGCCGTGGTCATCGGAATCTCGAAATACGACCAGGCCGGTTCGAGCATCTCAAACTTGAAATACGCCGACCGGGATGCAATTGCATTCTTGGAATTTCTCAAGTCCCCTGCCGGCGGTGCGCTGACCGATGACTCAGTTACCGTACTGCTCAACGAGCAGGCGACCACCAAGAACATCCGCCATGCGCTGTTCACATTTCTAACCACTGCACAGCCACAGGACACAGTGGTGATCTATATTGCGGGTCATGGAGCTCCGGACCCTCACGATCCCAGGAATCTGTATCTGATGACTGCCGACTCCAATCCGGAAGACATGGGCGGAACCGCCTTTCCAATGTGGCAGATGCAGGATGTCTATGAGCGGGTATTGAAAGCAAAGAGAGTTATCACGGTGGCGGACACTTGCCATAGTTACGGATTCAGTGGCGCCCGGGCCGATAATGCCGGGCAAAGTGGCAGTAATCTGATCAATCAGTATCTGGAGAGGTATGCGGCCAAGGGAGAGCGCGCGGTAATCACTGCCAGCGATATCAGCGAGTCATCGTTTGAGGACGCTCAGTGGGGAAATGGCCACGGCGTTTTTACTTACTTTCTGCTGAAAGGACTTAAAGGCGAGGCCGACAAGAACCACGATGGCGTCGTCACGGCCGGAGAGCTGTTCGCCTATTTACAGCGGGTTGTGCCCGAAGCCACCAATGGAAGGCAGAACCCAAGAGCCATGCAGGGCCTGGCAAGCGGCATGCCGGTTAGCATTCTGAAAAGATCGCAAGCAAGCATTCAATCAAGCGAGCCTGCCGGCCAGGGCATCGAGCACTCGCGTCCTGGCGGCTTTCAATCTCCCACCGGAACGTTGGCATACCGGGGCGGAGTGCGGGCCGTTTTTTGAGTCTTGGCTGTGGTTCCGGCCGGATCGCGTAAACCGGAAGTTAGAGCGGTTTCGATTCAAGTGTTGCCATCTTAAGGTCGTGCGAGGTGGCATTTTCTTGAGAAAAATGCCACTTGGCGTCTGCGTTTCTGGAAACAGCAGAATCGAAACCGCTGTAGCCTCCAGCAAGAGCAGTGGCTTCTCGGCTAGGCCGCGGACGACGAGTCTAGCGTCTTCACGCTCACGCGCATTGAAAAGTACGAGACTTCGGGAACGGCGCTCGCTGCGCGATTCTGCAACGGCAAATTCTGATCGGCATCCTTGCGCACCAGGTACCCCTGGACCAGGTCAAGATTCTCCATCTCCTTGGTCAGCGTGTCGGCATGTTGCTGCGCAAACATCAGGTAGTCGCCCGAGATCAGGCCGAGATAGGGGCTCCCGCGTTTCGGATCGTTCAGCGCCGGCTGTGTGGCTACGGCTGAGGTAAGGTTGCCCGCCATAATAAAACGCGTGCGATCTTCCCAGTAACTCATCACCTGCGTAAACGCGCTCAGAGCCGGCACGCTGATGGCAGGCAGTGTAACCAAAGGCGCCGCTGTTTTCAGGCCCTGCATGATGATACCGAGCGCCTTGACGAACATTGAAGTCTGTGGAGCTCTCGATATGTTGACAGCTAACTTGCCCGTGCCCTTTGTGAGCAGAATATTGCTGGTTCCCTGAGCCGCTACATCTGTCTTGAGACCCAGACGGTCGAGCGAAACAAAGCCTGCCTTTTCGGTCACCACGGAGGCGATCGACGACCATGCCATCGGCGACAGCAGATTCCTCAAGGGGTAAATCTGCGTGGTATCGAGGCGGAGTTGCGCAGCATGGTCGTTGGCCGCGGTGGTGCCGACCGCGGGCCGGTACTGCGAAAGCTTGATGCCAACGGCCACATCGCCGTCATGATCGAGCAACTCGTCCTTGCCGATCTCGGTTGCATAACGCAGTTTCTTCTCGTCACTCTTGTAGTGCAGGTATTGCGTCTGAACCCCGGGATCGGGCAACTGATCCGTGGGCCCCCGCGTAGCTGCCTTTTCGCCTGAACTCTGAACGTCTGGATTCACTGAATCGAAGAACCCATTCCAGAAACTAAAGGAGTCGTGCGGAGCATCCTCATTGGAAACCTGAGGCACCTGCGCACGTGCCGCGTTGAGTTCAGGTGCGATGGCAGCCAGAAGACCAAAAATGGGCGCCTCGCTCATCAGGTCGCGACGGGATATTGTCATGGTGATTCTCCTTCATTGGATCATGGGTTGCAGGCGCGCAGGCCACTAAAGCCGCCGAAAAGCAATGCACGCCAGATCTGGGCCTGAGGACCGCCGAGGGCGCGGGAGGTTGCGGAAAGATGGATGCCAACCGACAGCACGTCTCTTGGAACGCTGCGGAGGGGGCGGGGATCCCAGGCCACAAAGTACAGATTGCGACGAGCTGAAACCCGCACACTCATAGACGCTCCGGATACATTGAAACGAAAACGGCCCCAAAGTTGCGCCGTGAATTGAATATTGTTCTAGAGTATAGCTCCACCGTCGAACGACGCAATGAATCGGCAGACTGGGAATTCCTCCGTCTGGCAGGGGAGGCGCTCAGTTGGGCACCGTGAATCAGGGTCTGTGCCTGAACACCAGGAGTTCCTCGCCGCCATCCGGACGATTGAGCCAGTCTCCCGATTCCCGCGCGCAGTTGACATCCCTCGTGAACGCACCTTTCACAGTACTCCAGCCTCATCAAGCAGGAGACTCAAGGTGCTTCGCTTCTTCTGACGCAGGCCGCTCTTTGAGGGCGTTGGGTCTGGCCCAAGGACATGATCCTGCCCTGTTACTGCGGTGACTGCGAAGGCTGAGTCTGATTCATCTGGCGGCGCTGCTGGAACAGCTTCTCCATACTTGTAATCTGATCCTGCGTGTCCGATGACGAAGACGGAGGCGGGTTCGCGCTTTGCTGTGTCGTGCTCGGAGTCACACGCGGAACCGGATTCGAATCACCAGGCGCCGGCGCCTGATCGCTCGCGGGAGTCTGATCTGGATTAGCCGCAGCGGGACTCTCGACAGGGGGTGCAGCGGGACTCTCCGCAGGCGTCGCCGCGGAATCGGCCTTGGCCGTCGTATCTAGCTCGGGGTTTGCCGCCGGAAGGCTTTGCTCGGCGGGTGGCTCCCCGGTCCTGATATCCCTCAGCATCAGCATTCCCTTGCGGCGGCCAGGGGTAAGGTCACTTTCCGGAAGAGCCCCGGCAGCCTTGTCGCCTGCGCGAGCCATCAGCAGAACTGACTCGATTTTCTCAGGATCGGACTTTGAAGATCCAATTACGAAGTCGAACCCGGTTGAAGAGAGCAGTGCGGCGAGAACCTCGCGAGCCGGACCAGGACCCAACTTATCGAACACTCTGCTCGTCGCGGCGCCGTCCGGCAGATCGATCTTGACGCCGATACATCCATGTACATCTGCCAGGACACTCCCGAGCAGCGAATTATTCGTCGTGATGGTTAGTTGATTGCCGTTGCAAACCACATTCGGAGGATTGGGCGGAGAGTCCGGCGTTGCCTCCACCGCAGGTGCCGGCGCGGGCGGCGCGGTCAAGCTTTCCACATTATTTCTCACGGGCTGGCCCGATTGCGCAAGCGAAGCGGCGCCAGAGATCGCCAGAATTAGGGCCAATGCGAACGATATTTTCAGATTATGCTTCGCCACGCTTACCTCCCGATCCCGATGTATGGCCTCGCCGCCGGTTCTCAGACGCCAAGGCTTCCGGTTGCTCTTCCATTTCAATACTCGTTCTTGTCCTTCATAACCCATTGATCTACGCATAAAGCAAAAAAACTCAAGCAAGAACGAGGTGACCGAACCGCAAACAATCGCGACTCAATTCGCTTCATCCCCCTGGAGCGGATGCCGATTGGACGCCTTGCCGAAACCGAACCAATTCAGGCGGTCGAGAACATCATAGACTTTCGGTTCAGACTTTTGGGGGCTACCTTTCGAACGTTCCTGTGCCGATGGGTAAGTGCTTCTCAGATCGCCCCGCGTCTTTGCTTGATCACGGGCAAGTTGAAAATACAACAGTCTAAAAACACCTGCCTCCGCGTGAATGCTTAAGAGTGCGATGATACCCACCCACAAGGCTGCGGTCATGTTGGAATGCACAAACCAAAGAGACCACATTGCACCGATGGCGGTAAGCGGTACGGCAAGAAGAAAAATCCTGGTCTTCATCAACGACCTGACAGTCATTTGGATGAGCAGAATTACGATCGCGAACGTTATTGGCACGACAAGTCCCAACCGCCGGTCTGCTTGCCAGATCGTCTCGCCCAGTTCTTCCAATGAAATTGCGTATCCCGTTGGCGACTTTGCTCTATCTCTTAATTCACTGGTTGCCTCCGCAAGATAGCTTTCAACATCCCTATTCATAGGATCCGAATAGACATAGCCCGCCAGCTTCTCGTTTTCGTCGCCGATCATTGCCAGTTCACTTGGTGGCATCTGACGCTGAAGAACTGCGGGACGAAGGAACGGGCCCAGTGAGTCGTTGCTGCTCGGAAAGTCCTGCTTCGAACGTAAACTGACCGGATCAAACGACAATTCCTCGCGATTTGTACTGACGTTGGCGCCTCCGGTAGCATTGGTGAATCCGTCTTCGTTGACGTTTGCGCTGACCCCAAACCGGGTTAGCTCATCCCGCCACCGAACTTCGCTGATCTGTGGTTCGGAATCCATCCCCGTCTGAGCAACTGTTTCCATCGACCGCACCGGAATCGGGAGAGCGGTTGGCATTGGCGAGCTCGAATTCCCACTGGCCTCGGTCGTCACCGCCAGCTCGGCCGCAGGAAGTTTCTTTGTCATCGTGTCGGGAGAGACAGTTGCCGCGGAAATGCCCACTTGTGCAGGTGTGGTACTGGGCTTCCCATCCTCACGCATTTGCAAATCTGCGCTGCGGGTCGGACTGAGCGCATTGTCCGGTGCAACCCCGGTTGGTGCGTCGCTCTGGCGAGGCAACAGCAGAACGGTCTCTACTCTGTTCGGATCTGACTGGGAAGATCCCATTACGTAGTCGTAGCCGTTTGAAGTGAGCAAGGAGGCGAGGACATCACGAGTCGGACCAGGACCCAATTTATTGAACACCTTGCTCGTGGCGGCGCCCTCCGGAATTTCGATCTTGGCTCCTGTACATTTCTCGACTTCTGCCAGAACGCTCGCCAGAGTCGAATTATTCGTCGTGATCTTGAGTTGATTGCCATAGCAGACCACAGCAGGAGAATCGGGACCGGATTCAGGAGATGCCCCCGCTCCCAACGCCGGCGAAGAAGGATGCGTCCCCCGGTTCAGCGTGTCTCCGATGCTCTGGCTCGACTGCCCGTTTGAAAGCGCGTTGAAGACCACGAACATAAGCATGTACGAGAGCGGCTTCCTCACATTATGGTTCGACACGATTACCTCCCGCTTGCGGCGCCCGGCCCTGCTTAACCAGCCACGCGACCAGTGCACTTCTCCATAACTCTAAGTCGACATTGCCACTTCAAGCTCCTGGCTTTGCTGTCGGTCCTCTGACGCCACGGCGACTTCTTGCTCATCCGCCTTTGCAATGGTTCTGCGCTTCCATAACTCATAAATCGCTGGATATACCAAAAGCTCAAGCACGAATGAGGTAAAGATACCGCCAACCAATGGCGCAGCAATCCTCTTCATCACTTCGGAGCCCGTACCGATGGACCACATTACCGGGAACAGGCCAATGCACGTGGTTGCGAATGTCATGAACTTGGGGCGCAGCCTTTTTGCCGCGCCGTAAAGGATGGCCCTGCGTAAATCCGTCACCGTTTTGAGTTGACCGCGCTTCTTGGCCTCTTCATAGGCAAGATCGAGATACAAGAGCATGAATACCCCGGTCTCCGCGTCAATGCTCAAGAGCGCGATGATACCCACCCAGACAGCCACGCTCAGGTTGTAATGAAGAAAATAGAGAGACCACACAGCGCCGATTGCAGAAAACGGCACGGCAAGCAGAACAATCATGGTCTTCATCATCGATCTGGTGCTCATCAGTATCAGCAGGATCACGATTGCCAAGGTCACCGGCACGATGACCTCGAGCCGGCGATTTGCCTGCATCATCGCTTCGCTCTGTCCTCCCCATGAAATCGAGTAACCGGCCGGCAGCGTCGTTTTATCTCTCAATACGCGCGTTGCTTCCGCAACGTAACTTCCGGCGTCCCGACCCGTAAGATCGATGTAGACATAGCCGGTCAGCATGCCGTTTTCGTCGCGGATCATTGCCGGCCCGTCTTCAACCTGGATGGTAGCCAGTTCACTGATCGGGATCTGACGCTGGCCCGTTGCGGGAACAAGGATGCGGCCAAGTGCATCCGCGCTGCTGCGGAAGTCCCTCATGTACCGCACGTTGACCGGATACCGCGCCAATCCTTCGTACGCGGTGCTGACGTTGTCGCCTCCGGCAGCGTTGGTGAGTGCTTCCTCCGCCGTGTCCATGCTGATTCCGTAGCGGGCTAGTTCATTTCTCCGCCACACGATATCCAGAAAGTGCCCCTCGTTGGTGCGCTCGGCAAAAACCGTGCGCGTTCCGCGAACGGATGGCAGGACCGCCTCGACCTGCTCGCCGATCTTCTGGATCACTGCCGGATCATCTCCCGAAATCTTCAACCCCACAGGCGTTCGAATCCCGCTCGTCAACATGTCGACGCGTCCCCTGATCGGCATCGTCCACGCGTTACTGATCCCCGGAACCTTGAGAGCCGCATTCATCTGGCCGATAAGTTCATCGGAGGATATTGTGTCGGGAGTTATATGGCGAAGGACAGACTTTGCCCAATCCGGAGCCCAGGACGAGTACCACGTGGAAACGTGACGCCACTGTGAGCGAGGTTTCAGCGTTATGAGCGTCTCTAACATCGACAAAGGCGCAGGATCGGTTGCTGTTTCAGCTCTGCCCGCCTTACCCAGAACCTGATCGACTTCAGGAAACTGCTTTAGGACCAGGTCTGTGGCCTGTAGCACCTGGCGCGCCTGAGTAATGGAAATCCCCGGCACAGAAGACGGCATGTAGAGTATCGCGCCCTCGTCCATGGGAGGCATGAATTCCGTACCGAGGGATAGGAACACCGGAATTGTGACCGTGATCAGCACGGCCGCCCCCGCAAAGATCATCCATTTTCGACGAAGGGTCCACGATACCGCAGGCTCATAGATCCGCATCAGGAATCTGCTGACCGGATTCGATTCTTCGGGGCGTATCTTGCCGACAAGGAGTGCGTTGGCTGCCCTGCAAAGCCATGCCGGCCTGAAGTCAAACTTGTCGACTCTGGTTAAAAGCAGTCGAAGAGCCGGATCGAGCGTAATGGCCAGAACAGCGGCTGCAATCATGGCCAGGGTTTTCGTGTAGACCAGCGGCCGGAACAGGCGTCCTTGCTGCCCCTCGAGAGTCAGCAAGGGGAGGAAAGAGATGGCGATCACGAGAAGGGCAAAAAACGTGGGCCTCGCAACTTCTTTCACGGCCGACAACACTACGTCGGTGTGACTGCCGGGTCTCCCTGATTTTTCCCATTGTTCAAGTTTCTTGTGCGTCTGCTCGACCACGACGATCGACGCATCGATCAACTCTCCGAATGCAATTGCAACCCCGGCAAGAGACATGACATTGACGCTTATTCCCAACATTCGGAATGGAATAAACGACAAGAGTACCGCTGCCGGCATGGTGACCAATGGAATGGACGCGCTGGGAAAATGCCATAAGAAGACCAGAACGATGAGAACGACGGTGATGACTACTTCCAAAATCGTCTCTTTGGTGCTGTCGATAGTCCGGTGAATCAGTTCGGAGCGATCGTAGATCGGAACGACTTTCACGCCGGAGGGCAGACCAGGTTCGATCTCCTTCAATCTGGCCTTCACACGATCGATAACTTCCAGCGCGTTCTCTCCGCTTCTCATCAGAACGATGCCGGAGACTACCTCTCCGGTACCATCGAGATCGGCCACGCCCCGGCGCAGATCCGGTCCTTCAACAACTTCACCCAGGTCCCTGACGCGAATCACCGCCCCATCTTCCGATGTTGTGACGGCTATGTTCCCAAAGTCGTCACTGGAGGCCGCATACCCTCTGCCGCGGACCATGAACTCCGTGCCGCCGAAGTCGAGCATTCTGGCGCTGGATTCGTTGTTCCCCGCGCGCACCGCATTGACTACCTGAGCGATAGTGATTCCATAAGCACGCAAGCGGTTGGGATCGACATTTACCTGATATTGGCGCGTATATCCGCCGAGTGGCGCCACATCGGCAACGCCGGGAACCGACCTGAGCCGGTAGCGCAGGTTCCAGTCCTGGTATGAACGCAACTCGGAAAGACTGTGCTGGCCAGTGGTATCCACAAGCGCATACTGAAACACCCAGCCAAGACTGGTTGCATCGGGGCCAAGTTCCGTCTTGACTCCATCGGGCAGCCTGCCGAGAACTCCAGCCAGATACTCGAGTGTGCGTGAGCGCGCCCAGTATAAGTCGGTTTGGTCGTCGAAGATCACATACACATAGGAGTAGCCGAAATCGGAGACGCCGCGCACGGCTTTGACATGGGGAGCGCCAAGCATTGCCGTCACGATCGGATACGTCACCTGCGCCTCGACCAGATCCGGGCTCCGATCCCAGCGAGAGAAAATGATGACCTGCGTATCGCCGAGCTCGGGAAGCGCGTCCAGGCGGGCGTGAGAGATCGACCACCAGCCAAGGACGCTGGCCGCTGCTACTGCAAGGATGATTGCCAGCTTATGTCGAATTGAGTACTCAATAACCCAGTCGATCACTGTTGCGGCTCCCACTTGGCCTTCATGTTTCGCCAAGCCTGAAAATCACGTTGTCCAGCGTTTCCTTTCAGATGACAGAAAGCCTTCCCCCGTTTTGAAGGTCCTTGCAAGGCTTTGCAATCTGTCATGGATTTCAGTTCATCTGGTGCTCCATTGAAGCGTTCGCTTTCGACGCTCCATCCATGGGGCTTGCGGACTTGTCAGCTAGCTGCAGTCTGCTCTCTGAATCAACCAGGAAGGTTCCGGAAGAGACGACAAGGTCGCCCATTTGCAATCCCTTGAGAATTTGAACTCGATCACCCAGTTGCCAGCCGATTTCAACTGGGCGGGATTCAAAGTGGCCTTCGGACGATTGAACAAAGACTCTCTTCGAAAGTCCGGAGTCGAGAATCGCATCTGCCGGCACGCTGAGGCCGGACGGCAGCGAGATTGGCAAGTCCACATTCACAAACATATTTGGGCGGAGCTTGAATCCCGGATTATCGGCTTCCAAACGAAGTTTCAGGGTGCGCGTGGCTGGATCTACCTCCGGCAATACGTTGCTCACGGTCGCTCGAAAGCTTTCGCCTGTTTCCGGCAGAGTGACGCGGGCAACGGTTCCGGGCCGAAAGGTTTGCGCGTCGCGACTGAACACTTCCGCGATGATCCATACATGACTCAGGTCCGCAATCGTATAGAACTCGGCTTGCCGGTCGAACCGCATCCCCGAAGTGATGCTTCTGGTCAAGATGAAACCGTCGGTAGGTGAGACGACATAAACGTCCTCTGGCATCTTATGACTGTGGGTTATCTCTTCGATTTGAGGATCGCTCATGCCGAGATTCCTCAACCTGTCTGCGCGGGCCACCATGCCGGCCAGTCCCTGATAATTGTTCGAAGTAGCACTATCCCTTGCCAGGTTCGCCGCACCCGGCATGCTTTCATTTGCGGCCAGGTACCCGCCGGCGACGGCTAGGAAGTCCGGAGAATAGATCGTGGCAAGGTGCTGGTTCTTGGCAACTTGGTTGCCGACAGCATCGGCAGTTGTATCCTTGACATAACCATCGGTTCCAACGGTGACACGAAAGATGCGGGTCTGGTCCGCCTCTACGTGGGCAAAAGCTCGAATGCTCCCTCGCCCTTGATCCATCTCGGCCTTGGCCAGCCGGATTCCGTACAACTGCTGCACTGAGGGATCGATCTGCACCATCCCAGGCTCAGATTTTTGACTGGATGCGATTGCCTTGCCGGCGTCCTCGGCATAAACCGGAACCAGTTCCATGCCGCAGTCCGGTGCAATGCCCGGTTTATCTGACCGATAGGCTGGATGCATCGGGTCTTGGTAATAGAGGATCTTGCGCGCCGTATTCGGATTCGCTTCATGGCGAAAGTGCCCGATGGCGAGCCCCGCAATCAAGCCCACCACGAGCGGAAGAAAGTAGAGCCCCCTCTTCTTCACCAGAATCCTCCCTGCTTATGCCCTTCAATTGCAGTCGACGTGGATTTCGGGTCATTCAAAATGTCGATTAGGAAAACACTAGCATTTTTGGTCAAGACGAATGTTTGCGCTGGAGCAAGTGCAGTCGAAAGGAGCGGATTCTGCCAGAGAGCCAATGCAGCGGCAGGCAAAGCGAACAAGAGAAACAAGACACGTTTGAGCTCTGCCGCGCCGGCCAAGGCCAAGCAACAAACGCCTCCGCCGCACCTCTCTTCGCGCCAACGAGAAACTTTCCGGCTTCCAATTGCCAGTTCTGAATGAATCGAAGATTCTAGCTGGGTTCCTGCTTTCGGGCTAAACGTGCCGTCCCACGATCAAGACGAATTGAGAAGAACTCCTGATCTTGGTGTGAGCGGCGGTGCACTTCCCTCGCTTCGAATCCATTTAATCCAAAATCGTTGCTGCTTCAACCTGTGCAAATAGAGAACTTTTTTAACTCTATGCGCAAAACATTGCACAACATCAAAGTTAGATCAGCGTAATCAATTGAATCTAAAACGCAGAGGTTTGGCGCACAACTTGCAATGTGTTGGGTAAACCACGAGTCATCCAGGTGCGCATCACCGACCTCAGGATGAACAAATCGGTCTAGCACTGGGGCCCGTCGGACCTGGCGGACCCTGGGCCAGAATAATTACTAATTTTGGGCATTCTTCCCTTCAGCCATCTTCCCTGCGAACCTCCCCATTCGCATTGGCTGACTTCATAGATGACACGGCAAGCATTTCAAACTTCATGGCAATCTCTGACTTTCTAGTTGGCAATGATGAGGTTTCGAAGTCGGTTTTTCCAGGATGATACCGGTAAAAGCGGGCATCCGCAGTTAAGCCAGGCTTGCAAGTCGAAATTCTCTCGAATGGCTCTGAAAACCCCATTGTTTTCAAAGCCGTTTGAATTCCTGATCGAGATTTTGAAGTGCAAAAGGTAACGCACTTCGTTCCAGCTGTCTTGGAGAAACTCAATGGCGTCATTACATTTGGCGGCAATCAGGCCGATTTGTGCTTTGTCCTCTCAAGAATCCAACGTCGCCGAGCGGGTCACTTCGATGTGCGCATCGGCGCTATTCGCCGGGCTCACATCGAGGGAGTGCGGGGAGATCGCATCGAGCGCAAGTGCGCGAAAGTTTGCGCGCGATGAGCACCTGTTCATGCAGGGGCAGCCGATCCGGAACCTTGTACTTATTCAGAGCGGTAGCGTGAAACTTACCCAGCTCAGCCCCGAAGGCAGCGAAGTAATCCTCTGGATGAATGGTGAGGGCGACGCTGTAGGCGTAAACGCTGAAGCACCAGGCATTAATCACACGTGCTCCGCGCGCGCCATGGAGCAATGCAGGACTTTGACGTGGGAGTCCTCTCGACTTCAAAACATGCTGGCGAATTATCCACAACTCAGGAAGAACATAAATCGAATCCTTTCAAGCCGTTTGGAAGAACTCGAGGAGAGATTTCGCGAAGTAGCAACCGAAAAGGTCGCCAAACGATTGGCATTGACTCTGCTCCGGCTGCTAAAGCATGTCGGCAAAGAGGCCCGCGAGGGAATCCAGGTCTCGCTCTCGCGCGAGGAATTGGCCCAGATGGTTGGAACTACCCTGTTTACCATCAGCCGCATCCTGTCGAAGTGGAACGAAGAGGGCCTGGTCGTGCCGCGAAGAGAGGCGGTTATCATTTGCGATCCGCAGCGGTTGAAGCAAGTCGGGGACGACGATTTCTAGACCGCGCCTCATGCACTGGAAAAATTGAAGAGCGGGTTCGCCACGCGGCGGCCTGGCCGCATAAATCAGGGTGATGCCACTAAACAAGCCTCCGCATAACCCCTCCGAGAGGGGCCAATTCGCGGGCCAATATTTGATCGTTGATTGATTCCCCAAGTCATCAGAGAACCCGCCAGTTCCTCAGGGTTACTATCGTGTGAAACACCCTTGCTTGCTCACAAGCAAATCAACACTCAATTTGCTCCAGAGCAAATTGGGAGCACAAATCCGTCATAGCGAGAGCCTGAGACTCTCACTCTTTGATAACACGCAAAGATCTTTTCATGCGTGGCCAAATTTTCGAATTCTTCAAGCCGCAGCGCGGTTTCCTTGCGCTTGCGCAAACAGCGCGATTGAATTCCCACTAAGGTTGTATTGAAACTGACACGGAGTTGACTTAAGCGGGCATTTGAATGCACCGCACTTGCTTCCCCCAATTCGACCAGCCCTCGTTCTTTCAGGATGGCATCGAGAAAAGACGAGAAAATCTTGAACCCTCCCCCCGCAACGAGTTTGGAACCGTTCTTGACGGGCCCCGCTGGAAGATCCAGCATTCAAATCTAAGTTGTGGCGAATGATTTTGGAAGCTCCCCTGCCTTCAAAGCCATTCGAATCAGGGACTTGAGCAAGGAAAACTGAAGCTAGTTTTGTCCGAATTGGTTGTCTTGGAGAAAATCAATGGCGTCTTCACGCTTGGCGGTAATTAGGCCAACTGTTGCCTCGTACTCCAAAGATTCCAGCGTTGCCGAGCGGGTGGTTCTGATGTGTGCGTCAGCGCTATTCGCTGGACTTTCGCCGAAGGAATGTTGGGAGATCGCTTCGTGTTCAAATGCACGAAAGTTCGCGCGCGATGAGCTGCTCTTCATGCAGGGACAGCCTGTCAGGAACCTGGTACTCCTTCAGACCGGCAGCGTGAAGCTCACCCAACTCAGCTCGAGCGGCAACGAAGTTATTCTCTGGATGAATGGTCAAGGCGATGCGGTCGGTGTGCAAGTCGAGGCACCCACCTGTAATCACACCTGCTCCGCGCGTGCGATGGAGCAATGTCATGCTCTGACATGGGAATACTCTCGCCTTCAATCCTTGATCGTGGAATATCCCCAGATCAGAAAGAATGTCAATCAGATCCTCGCAAACCGCTTGCAGGAACTCGAGGAGAGGTTTCGTGAAGTAGCGACCGAAAAGGTTGCCAAGCGCCTGGCCTTCACCCTGCTCCGGCTGCTAAGGCATGTCGGCAAGGAGGCCCGCGAGGGTGTCCAGGTCTCGCTCTCGCGCGAGGAGTTGGCCCAGATGGTCGGAACGACCCTGTTTACCATTAGTCGCATCCTGTCGAAGTGGAGCGAAGAGGGCCTGGTCTTGCCGCTCAGAGAAGCGGTTATTATTCGAAATCCGCAACGGTTGAAACAAGTCGGTGACAATGATTTCTAGAACGTGCCTCAACCAAGGGATCTGTCTGATGGAACGACTTTAGAACCGCCTCTCACCTCGGCCAGAGCCTGCCGGGAAAAAACGTATGGAGCGGAAGGCATCCTTTCGAGAGTCAATGCGGCACGGCAAAGACGCAGCCATTGCCGATGAATTATAAAGAGTTGCGGCATTCGAAAAATGCCGCAAGCGCAATCCCAAAAACGCTTGCACAAGGAGCAAACATGCGCCACTCGCAGCTCTTGATCGCATCTGGTTTCTGGCTTTGTGTTGGATCAGCCATAGCATCAGCAGGATCCAGAGAAGCAGGTCTATGGGAAATGACCTCGACGACAACCTGGCAAAAAGCTCCTTCAAGCTCCGGTCCGGATGGCAATCCCATGAAGGGTGGAACGCATACGACACAGGTTTGTCTTACGCAGGAGATGATCGACAAATTCGGAGCTTTGCTCCCCCATTCGCGCGGCCAGTGCACCATATCCAACAAGGTCATTGCGCCCGGCACCGTTTCTGCTGACTATGTGTGCTCCGGATCGATGAGCGGCAAGGGTGCACTGCAATCGACATGGTCTGACAATGAGCACGAAAAAGGCTCAATTCATTTTGTAGGAACGATGCAGGTAGGGTCGGAGTCCCAACCGATCGAGTGGACAACCGAATCCACGACTGTCTTCAAGAGTGCCGATTGTGGCGGAATCAAGCCTGCTGCAATGCCGAAGCCTGCCGAGTGACGCAACGTTTCGGGTAAGCGCATCGGACTGAGTGGGTAATGAAAGAGCCAGTGCAGTCGGTATCGATTGAGCTTATCTTGTTTAAGCGCCCGTCGAGAGATCCGGAGCCCGACTAGTTCCTGAAGACTGAGTTGGCGGAAATTGCGCTGACTGCCGTATAGCCGCAGCCGGTCGCTTTGACCGGGATAGGCAGTGACAAGGCCAGGCAGGCTTTGACCGGCCGGCGGCCTCGGCGTCATTCTGTACCAATGGTTTCAATAAAGCAACGATTCAACCTCAACAGATCCCGCTTGCAGAAGTCCTGTTCCATGCTTTCGAGCACCGCGGAAAGTTCCTCGCCTCGCAAGTTGAGAACTCGTGGAGGGATCCGACTCAGATCTTCCGGAACGAATGGTCATGCCTCGACCGGCCAATCCTGCCTGCATATCTCGATGTTGACATCGCCGGTTGCCGTGCGGATTGCTTTCGAGACGTAAGTTGCCACCCGCATAGAAGAGCGGCCGCTATCAGACAAATCTCAATCATCGTCGACCCCCAATACGCTTGCGCATCCAGCCAAAGCGCCAAATTGCCTTTCGCTGAACGTTCATTGCCGGGAGGCGCAGCTTCAACCGATGCGTGAGCCGGCAATAAACCTTCATTGGCCGATGCTGCCACGGTAACGAAGGCTCCGTCCTTGCAATGGAGCAAACTATCAGCTCCGATGGTCACAAAAGCATCTGGTTACTTCTGTGCGCCTACAACCTCAGCGGAACCTCTGGCCGTTTTGGGTGATCGAAAATGACACTCCATGCAGTCGATTTGCCCCCGGCAAAGCCCCTGCGCCGGCCCATGCCTGTTTGTGAGCAAACGGCAGCAGATATTGATCTTGAGCAAGGAGTTCGCATGAACGAACAGTTAGAGTGCTTGCTTAGGGGATTTTCCGTGTTTGCTTAGTGTGGTTTCGTCACCGGGTCAGAGGCGAATTTATGCGATTAAGGTTTCTGTTCTGTGCGATTTTGGCTTGTCTGTTTGTCGCGCCAGTTCTCGGAGAGAACCCCGAATCTGCGTACAAGTCTGGTGAACGGGCTGAAAAGAGGAACGACCTGGACACCGCGTACCAGGCGTACAAGCAAGCCCATGACGCAAGGCCCTCCGATCCAAAGTACATGGCAGCCTATGTGCGCATGCGTTTCTATGCCGCTGCGCTGCACATCCACACTGGAGAAGGATTGCGAGATCAGGGAAAGCTGCAAGAGTCGCTCGCTGAGTTTAAGATGGCCGCGCAAATCGACCCCGGCAACTTCGAAGCCATGGGTCAGGTTCGCCGTACAACCGATGAAATACAGAAGGGGCTTCGAGACAAGGATCAAGCCAGCAAACCCAAGGAACAGGGTTCTGCCCTGGAGAAGGCTGCCCAATCCGTCGGTGGCCCGGTGACGCTCGATTTCAAGTCCGACATCCCGGTCTCCATTCACATGACGGCGAACGTTGACTCGATCTACAAGACCATCTGCAAACTTGGCGGCTTGAATGTCTTGATGGATCCGGACTACAGACCTCAGAAGATCACGTTTGAATTGACGGATGTCAATCTCAGCGATGCGCTGCGCATGCTCGGTATCCAATCGAAGACATTCTGGAGTCCCCTTTCGGCCAACACAATCATGGTTTCGTCCGACAGTGGCTCCAAGCGCAAGGAACTGCAACAGTCTGTGATGAAGACCTTCTACTTGCGGAACGCAGCCACTCCGGCCGATTTACAGCAGGCGGCCGGCACCCTGAAGGGGATTCTCGACATTAGCCATATCCAGGTGACTCCGGAACTTAGATCTCTCACGCTGCGCGGCACGCCGGACCAGATGGTACTGGCCCAGAAGCTGCTCGGTGACATCGACAAGCCAAAGTCCGAGGTTCTTGTCGACATTTTCGTGATGGAAGTAAGCCGCGGAAGGATCCGCACTCTCGGCGCCGTGCTGCCCACCAGCGTCAGTGCTTCCATTGCGCCTGGCGGCTCTTCTTCGTCGGGATCCGCATCACTTACGCTCAATTCCTTTCCATCGCTCAGTGCAAACGACATTTCCGTATCTGTTTCCGGAGCGAGTTTCAGCGCACTTGAGTCGGACTCCAACACGAAGGTTATCCAGCGGCCTCAGATTCGCGTAATGGATGGCGAAAAGGCCACACTCAAGATCGGCGATAGAATCCCGATCGCGACCGGCTCCTTTCAGAGCGGCCTCACGCAAGGCGTCAATACCCAGTTCCAGTACATCGACGTCGGTGTCAACGTCGACATAACCCCCTACGTCCACTCCGCAAACGATGTAACTCTCAAACTGAGCCTCGAAGTTTCTTCCGTCACAGGTGAGCAGTCGATCGACGGCGTAACGGAACCGACCATCGGACAACGCCAGATCGACCACCAGGTGCGCCTTGCCGATGGTGAAGTGAACCTGATCGGCGGCATCCTTGAAGACACTGAGTCAAAGTCGCTCAGCGGCTATCCCTGGCTTCTGAATGTCCCCATTCTCAAATATCTGTTTGGACAAGAGAACAGGGATCGGGAGCAAAACGAAATCGTCTTCGCGGTTGTTCCGCACATCATTCGCTCGACTGAAGTAACTGACGAGAACCTCAAGATGGTCGACCTCGGCACTGAAAGCAGCGTGACTTATCGAAGGGCGGATGCAAAGGATCAGCCGGCTCCCCCCACGCCGCCAAAGATTGATCAACAGCCGGCAGCAATTCAACGGCGTCAGTAGCGAGACGGTGAAAGAACGCCAGACTCATTGACTGACTTCCTGGCAAATCTCTACTTTGCCCTTCTCTGTTGTTTTGAAGATTGGATCCATCGAGGCTTCACACAATGCGTTCGATTTTCAACAACGTCGAATTGATTTCGCGGCGAGTTGCCCGCCCTCCAGTAGCGGTTGAGATTGCAGCCAATGGAGTGTTGGCGGCTGCGCTGCCGGCGATAGGGCAGGATCCCGTACACGCATTTGAATCACTTCCTCCGGAAATCCTCGTTCCGGGTATCGCCGAGCCAAACCTGCGTTCGCAGGCACCCGTCGTCGCAGCGATTCGATCCACGCTGAATCAGGTTTGTTCGCACTCGCAAGCCGTCACCCTGGTGATCCCTGACCTCTCGGTCCGAGTCTTCTTGCTGGACTTTGATTCCCTGCCCCGCGATGACGCCGCGGCATTAACCATCTTGCGTTTCAGGCTGCGAAAGGTCGTCCCGTTTGATCTGGAACACGCCAGGTTAAGCTATCAGGTGCTTTCGAAGGACGACTCCGGGTGCAAGGTACTTGTAGCAGTAATTCCGGGTCCCATTCTTGAGGAGTATGAAGCCGCGGTACGTGCTGCCGAATACGAGCCTGGAGCGGTGCTTTCCTCAGGCCTGGCGGCATTGGCTGCGCTTAACTCGCATGAGCCGGAGCTCACTGCCTGTCTTGGCGATCGATCGCTTACGACGTCGATCACCAGGGGAAATGAACTCTTGCTCTACCGCACGCGCGATCTGGCATTGGATCCCGCGCTCCGGCTCGCTGAAGCGAAACGTGACATTGCCGTGGCGTCGGCTTATTTCGAAGATAAATTGACGAGCCGCCCGCAGCGTCTCTTTTACACCGGCATCACCAGCACGGAGGAATTCGCCCGCGCGGTCGCTGGACCGGGCATGAAGGTAATTGATCTGGCGCCGCGGCCCCAAACTGGATCTGCGATACCGCTGGCCAACCCAGCCTTCGCCGCCGTGGCCGGTGCGTTGGCAGGGGCGAGGTGAGCACCGATGCTGATCGCTGTTAATCTCGCCAGCCGCCCATTCGCCGATCTTCGCCCCATCCTCAGGCGCATGCGTATTGCCATGAGCGTGCTGATTATGGCCGCAATTGTTCTTGGCCTCGTGCTGCGCGCCGTCAACCGCAGAGCTCACGAGGCTGATGCTCGCATTCAGTCGCTCGACAGAGAAATTGCCAATACCTTGCGCGAACAGCAAGGCTTCGTCGCCCTGATGGCGCGCCCGGAAGATTCCCGCATTAAATTCGAGACGGAAAATCTCAACCAGCTCTTCGCTCAAAAGGCCTTCTCCTGGACACTGGTCATGGAGGATCTTGAAACGGTACTGCCGGCGGGCGTCAAAGTTACTGAAATTGAGCCGATCCTGGCGAAAGACGGCCACATCACTCTCCACTTGCGCGTCCAGGGACCTCGCGACAAGGGCATCGAGCTGGTGCAAAACATGGAGCATTCCCGGTGTTTCCTTTCGCCCAGGATCGTCGCGGAGTCCACAGACGCCCCGGCCGGACCCAATCAGAAGCAGGAGCCGGTTTCTTCCTCCACCCTTACAGACTTCGATCTGCTGGCCGAATACAATACGGACTCTGGGGATGAGTCCACGCCGGTCGGCCACGTTGTCGATTCAGCACAGCCTTCAGCAAGCCTGCAAGCTCCGCCTGGACCGCCCTTCGTGCAACACCATTCCCCGGACTTGCGTATCGCGAGCCCCAACGCTCAGCATCCGCCCCTCGTCGGAGTTCTCCAATGAACAATGCCACCCGGAAAACCTGGCGCGAACACCTTAGCTCACCGCTCGTTTCGCATGGTGCGGGGATTGCAGCATTGACGCTGCTCATCATCGGGATGTTTGTATGGCTCTGTATTGACTGGTCTTCCCTGGACAGAAATGCCTATGCCGCCATGCGCGCAAAAGAGAGCGAACTGAAGATCCTGAGAACGGAAACAACTCCCCTGCGCGGAATGGACAGGCGGATCGTCGAAACCCAGCAACACATCGACTCCTTCTACGGCGGGCGCATTCCAGCCAATTACTCGTCGATCGCAATCCGCATCGGCGAGCTGGAAGTGCAATCGGGGGCGCGCCTTTCCCATGTTCAATACACGCAAGGGCCTCCAGGCACTAACCTGACTGAAATCTCAATGGACGCCGGCATCAGTGGCGAGTATCCGCAAATCATGCGCTTCGTAAATGAGCTGGAGCGCGATCGGAACTTCTTCGTCATCCGCGCTATGGTGCTCACTGGGCAGGAGGGCGGTCTTGTAAGCCTCCGGCTCCGCGTTTCAACGTGGCTGCGCACGGCCGATGCGGCAGCCAGTGGACTGCCCGCCACGCCCAGACCTGGCCAGTACGTTCCTCGGCCCGCCGCTTCCGGAAGGGAGGGCTTTTAATCATGGCGATTCCACTTGGGACTGAAACCAAGCGCCAGGTCTACCTGGTCGCCGCCCTTTTCGGCGTCGTCGCCTTGATCTCCGCGTGGGAGATTTATGGCGCCTTTGGGAGCTCTTCAACCCCGGCCCGTTTGGCCGCTGTGCACAACCCGGCCCAAACAATACCCGCGGCTGGCTCCTCGCGAAAATCGGGCATTGAAGGGCTCGAACCCAAATTGCAAATCGGCCACATGGCCCGCATTGAGAATGTGGAATACGCAACCACCGGCAGAAACATCTTCTCCGGTGAGTCAGTGCCGGTGCAAATTGAAGCTCCAGTCGCTCCCGCGCGGCCCATCACAACATTGGTTAGCTCAGGCCCGCCTGAGCGGCCCAGGCCTCCAGCGATAGATCTAAAGTACCTTGGTTATGTGCAGGGACGAGACAAAACCTATGACGCGCTCGTCATTCGTGGAGACGACTCCTCCCTCGCCAGGACCGGTGAGGTCGTCTTCCATTATTTCAAGGTTGGAGCCATCCAGCCTGCCAGCGTTCAGGTGACCGACTTGAGATTCAACAACACGCAGACAATTGCCGTGACGGAGAAGTAGAAGGCTGCCGCTATGACAATCTGCCGCAAGCCTCGCTTCCCGCGCCCTTCCGAGCAAGGATATATGCTCGTCGCACTCATGCTTATCGTGGCGCTGCTCGTCATGTCCATGGCTGTTGCGGTGCCCAAAGTGCGAGAAGAGATCCAGCGCGACCAGGAAGTCGAGACGATGCACCGCGGCCAGCAGTACATCCGCGCAATTCAACTCTATTACCGAAAATTCCGTACCTTTCCGCCCAACGTCGAAGCACTGCAGGATGCAAACGGGCTCCGTTTCCTGCGCAGGCGATACATCGATCCAATCACAGGAAAGGACGACTGGCAACCGATCCTCTTTGGACAGAACAAGGCGCCAACCGCTTTTGGGTTTTTCGGAGAGCCACTGGGCCCTGGAGGCATACCGCCAGGTGGACTCGGGCTCAGCGGAGGCGGCGCGAACGGAGGCGCCTCTCCGCTCGGCTCCGGGTCCGGTGCTTCTTCTCCCGACAATGGATCGTCCGCAAGCTCGGGCGGCAGTGATTCCCCCGTTAATCCGAATTCGACCTTCTTTAACAGTTTCCCTGGCCAGACATTTGGCGGTGGCGGAATCATCGGCTTTTCCCCCGCGAGTCCCAAAGAATCAATCCTGATTTATAAGACAAAGGACCACTACATCGACTGGGAGTTTGTCTACGACCCGCTTGCCGATCTCGCCATGCGTGGAGTACTCATGGCCCCTACTCCCACTGGCCTTCCGCCAAATACCGGCAGTCCTGGATTCAATCCCGGACTTGCCTCGCCGAATCCCGCGCCAGGCGCTTCTCCTTCCCAGTCAAATTCGCGATAGGGGTTCGCGGCGGACGATCGCCGTGAAATTGTTCGATTTGGTCTTTTTGAGAGATTGGATCAGCCGCCCGAAATAGCGTGCGGCAGTTTGGGAAGCTGGGAGTCTTCGGAGCGCCAGAGCGCGGACCTGCAGCCGGATCCTTGCCCGCGCTAAAGTCTCGGACCTTTAGGAATAACAGAAATCGGCCGGGAGTCCAACCTCATCGTCATCGCTGTCGCCAGTTTTTGCTGAAACTGGGCGCCAAATTCCTGAATCAATGAAACGCGGGTGCGGCGGAACACTTGCCAGGAAAGCCAGGGCATCTCCAGCGCATCGCCGATCGACTTTAGCCGGCGCGCAGCCACATTAATCTGATTGATCGGGCGGCCACCCCTCGATATGAGGACAAAGTCATTCCAACCCGTTATTGTCAGCCGGCTCAGCCTGAGAAACATCGATTGCAACAAGTGAGGTATGGGAATGTTCTTCCTGCGCGCCGATGGCACATTGCTTAACTCGCCACGGTACCACTGATTCCTGACGATCACGGTCAATGGCGGAATCAGCTCTCCGCCTCTGTTGACGCTATGATTCGACAGGTTCACATGCTTCCACTGAAGGCCGCAAATCTCCGCCACGTTCATACCGGTAAGCAGGGCAAGCAGCGCCATTTCCATCTCTGGGTAGCGCATAACCTGAAGCACTCTTACGGTCTGCTCAAATGTCAGCGCGTGAGCGACTCTTCGCGTCATTCCCGGTGGCGTAACCGGAAGAGCGGGATTTTCGCCCGCGAAGTAACGCCCCTTGATTGCGTGAGTAAAGATGGCGCTGACTACGTTGCGAATATGCTTGGCTGTCTGGGTCGAATAACCGCTTTCCAATGCGGCGGAGACCAGACGTTGCACATGGTCGGGATGAGCATCCACGAGCCGCACGTTGTTCATATAGGGCCAATTCGCAAGGACCTTGAGTTTGGCCCTTGACCCCACCGCATCGACGCCAAAGATGTTGTCCACTTCTTCGGGAGGCAACACGTGCTTCAGAATCGCCTGGTAGTGCCTTCTGCCCGAGGTCCTTTTGGTTGAAACATGCTCAGGAAGAAATTTGGCTCTCACGAACTCTGCAATCGTCATCTGATCGAAAAGGCTTTCCTTCCCGACACGCTCCGATTCGAGCAGGACTTGCTCTCCGACTGCGCGGGGCACACCTTCACTGATCGGCCAAGGTTCGTGTTCCGCAGGGCCGCCCCAGTACGGTTTGGGATAATTCCTGAGCCCAGTGCTTTGCATCGATCCTGCCTTTGCGTCCGCCTGCAGTATTCAAGGAGCCTCTGCAGGGCGATAGTACGGACATCGAATCAACCGCCTCGAACGGCCCCTCGCTTGCTTAACTCCCAATATCCACTTCGCGCAGCTGTCCACCGATGCGGAAAGACTAATTGGCGCCAGAAACGGCATGCAGCGATGGAACCGATACAGCAAGCCGCCAACTCCATCGGAAGACTTTCGTCGATGGCCGAAAAGAGAGCGGGAGTTCTGAACGAATTCAAATGAACCCGTTACTGCTAAGGATGCACAAACCTGGGCTTGCTAGACGTGCGGCCGGCATCCCCTCGGAAAGCTCAATCCTGATTCGCCGCGCACATACGGCGAACATTTCGAATTCAGCATCACTCATCCAACGAGTTGGCGGCGTTTAAACTGTTCAGCGCTGAGCGGTAGCAGTCTCAATCTGCGGTTTCGTGAAATGCGCCGCATCTAACTTCGGATTCACCACTACCTTGTCAAGCACGATTTTCTCCGCGGGATAGGAAGTTTCCTTGATCCCTTTCCCGGCAGCTTCTCCACGCGGAAGCACATGCGTCTCAAGCACGAACGGGAACTGAAGATTGCTCACGGAGCGATAGTCCTGGAAATAGATCTCTACCGGATGCATATTTCCATCGAGCCGCCTCGGCTGTCCCTCGATTTTCGCCTCAAGAAATGTCTCTGCGTCGACCCAAACGTGCTGAACCTGGCCGCTCTTCATCGTCACTTTGAGTTTGTAAGTGTTCCGATCGTTCACCATTTCCATGCCGTCCAATTCAACGCGGCTTCCCTTGGCGACATAGTCAACCAGTGGGCCGTCCAGATCGGACTGCGTAGAGGCCACCTTCAACTCATCGTCTGTAAATGGCTCTACCTCGAGCCGATTCAGATATGGTCTGAGCTTCCAGCCATTCGCCCCGTCATAGACCTGAATTGCGGTCTTGCCGGCAAACTGGAGTTCCATGCGGACCTTGCGAGGACGCTCCATCTCCATGACGAAGGGCAGCTCCGCTTCTTTCGCAAGTCGCGGAGAAGACGGAATTGGCAGCGGTTTCGAATGGCTCCCCGGCGGTGCGACAGGCTGGGGAATAACCGCTCCCCGTCGATCGCCGCCTGCAGTGAGCTTTCCCGACTCCGATATGGTTTCGACCGCGCGCCAGGCCTGCAATCCACCACGAGCCGCGACGTTCTTGCTGACGATCTCCGCAGCGGTGAGGCTGCTTTTAGCGGCGGGCGTTTCTCCGGCGGCCCAAATGGCTTGCGCGAGCCCAATTGCAAGACCGACTGCTAGCATCTTTCGTAGCATTT
>Ga0181516_10000821_pt1 | contig 25759 bp, 24 predicted proteins | sample PEATcosm2014_Bin_25_FD_121104 | JGI IMG/M metagenome (GOLD analysis project Ga0181516, IMG submission 121104) | Peatland microbial communities from MTU Mesocosm Facility, Houghton, MI, USA - PEATcosm2014_Bin01_10_metaG | ecosystem: Environmental > Terrestrial > Soil > Wetlands > Peat | place... | reverse complement strand
TCTCATGCCTTGGCTTCACGAATACAACTGGCACAGGCCACACACCAGCCTCAACCACAACTCACCTATTAGCAGGGCAGGTCTCGATCGGAACAATCTGTTGACACTACACACCTAGTCCCTAGCCCCTAGCCCGTTACAGTTGATGTTCCCGTGAAAAGTTTGTCCCCCACCGGCACACACATGCGTCCCGCCTGTTACGCTGTCAAACGAGGCTTTTCGCAATGCACAAGATTGAAGCGATTCTCCAGCCGTCCAAGCTGGATGCTGTTAAAGATGCGCTCCTCGAAGCAGGCATCGAAGGCATGACCATTCTCGAGGCCCGCGGCCACGGCCGCCAAAAGGGCCACACTGAGTTCTACCGCGGCCGCGAATACACCGTCGATCTTCTCCCCAAGGTCAAGATTGAACTGGTCGTCACCGACGAGCTCAAAGACAAGGCCATCGAAGCTATCGAGTCCGCCGCCCGCACCGGCCGCATCGGCGACGGCAAAATCTTCGTCAGCAAAATCGACGAAGCCATCCGCATCCGCAACGACGAACGCGGCGAGTCCGCCCTCTAATACGCAGCCGGTCGGCTTCGGCGTCCCCGGCGCCCAGGGGTCCCAAGAAGCGGTCTCTGCTTCTTGGGATGATGGTGACAGGTCTTCGTCGCCGGGGTGGCTTGACCCGTGCTATCCTCGCTGCGAGGTCTTCCCCGCCAGCTCAAAAATGAACGCCCCGCGCCATTCCGCGCTCGTCCGCGTGACCCACTGGCTCACCGTCATCGCCTTCCTTGCCCTGCTCGTCACCGGCCTCGAACTCGTCATCTCCCATCCCCGCTTCTACTGGGGCGAAACCGGCAACGTCAACATGCATCCGCTCTTCTCCCTGCCGCTGCCCACTTCGCGCGACACCATCAACAACGGCTACGGATCCAACATGCCCGACCAGAATGGCTGGAGCCGCTATCTGCATTTCGAGGCAGCCTGGGCCGTCGTGCTCACCGGCCTCGTCTACTGCATCGCCGGCCTTTTCACCGGACACTTTCGCCGCGACCTCGTCCCCGCGCCCGGCCAGCGCAGTCCGCGCGCCTACTTTCAGCGCCTCGCGCAATACCTGCATCGCTCTCCGCCCGACACCGGCGAAGCGACCTCCTACAACGTCCTGCAACGCGCGGCCTATCTCGGCGTCATCTTCGTCCTCTTTCCCCTTATCATCTGGACCGGCCTCGCTCTCTCGCCCTCCTTCAACTCCGCGTTTCCCGTGGGCGTCGATTTGCTCGGAGGCCGTCAGTCCGCGCGCACCCTCCACTTCTTCATCACCTGGGCTCTGGTTCTCTTCTTCGTCGTTCACATCGCCATGATTGCGCTCTCGGGATTCTGGAGCCGCACCCGCGCCATGATCACCGGCCGCGCGCCCGCCCAGCAGGAGCGTCGATGACAAAATTCTCCCGCCGCAAACTCATCACCACTGGCCTTGTCGCCGCTGCCGGAGTCGCCGGCCTCACCGCCGCCGATCGCATCGCCCGCCGCTACGGCCTCATTCCCCCCGACGGCGGAGGCATCTTCGGTCCCGGCGAAACCCTCACCTACGCCGCGCAGCGTCTGCTCACGCGCCACTCGCTTGCCCGCGAGTTTCCCCGCAGCATGATCTCCAAAGCGCCCTTCCGCAATGAAACCGCGCCGCCCAGCGACGCTTTCAAACGCCTTGAGGCCGGCGGCTTTGCCGACTGGCGTCTCACCGTCGACGGCATGGTCGCTCATCCGCTCACGCTTTCGCTCTCCGACCTGCGCGCCCTGCCCACCCACAGCCAGATCACTGAAGTCGTCTGCGAAGAAGGCTGGTCCTACGTCGCCGAGTGGATCGGAACGCCGCTGTCCGGCGTCCTTGAGGAGGCAGGCATTCTCCCCCAGGCGCGCTACATCGTCTATCGCTCCATCGAGCCCGATTGGTGGGAGAGCATCGACATGGCCGACGCCCTGCATCCTCAAACCTTCCTCACCATGGGCATGAACGACGGCGAACTCCCCGTCGGCTTCGGCGGCCCGCTCCGCCTGCGCGTCCCCCGCCAGCTCGGCTACAAGAGCGTCAAATACATCCTCCGCCTCACCGCCACCGGTTCGATGAAGCACTTCGGCAAAGGCCTCGGCTCCGCATCCCCCGAAGCCGGCTACGCCTGGTTCGCCGGCATCTGAAACCAGCACCGCGCTGCGGACATCGCCTCACCCGTCCCTAGTCCCTAGCCCCTAGTCCCTTACTCACCCGTCCCTCGTCCCTATTCCCTAGTCCCTCGTCTCTCAGTCTCTCAGTCCCTAGTCTCTAGTCCCTAGTCCTCGCCACCCGTCCCTCAGTCCCTTCGTCCTTCTGTCCACTAATTTAGTATTCTGTTCATACTCGCATTGGCTTCGCCGAACCACGCACATCTCATATGACTCCAGTCGCTTTGGCGGTTGACGATCTCCGGGACCAGTATCTTCGCGAGATGGCGCTTGTCCGCCAGACCTGTGAGCGTACTGGCGACGGCACCGCTGCCATTCGCCGCCGCTCTGCCGTGGTCGATCGCATCCTCATAGAGATGTGGCGGCGCGCCTTCTTTGGCCAGCCCGCCGCGGCGGGCCAGCCCGCGCCCAACGTCTCCCTCCTCGCCCTCGGCGGATACGGCCGCAAAGACCTCTTCCCCTACTCCGACATCGACGTGCTCTTCGCCTTCGCCGACGAAAAATCCGAAGAGCAATCCGTCGACGCAGTCCGCTCCATCATCCAGGGCATGTGGGACATCGGCCTCCGCGCCAGTCCCGCCTCCCGCACCCTCAAAGAAGCCGGCCGCTTCGATCCCGACAATCTTGAATTCACCCTCGCTACCCTCGACCGCCGCTTCCTCGCCGGCCAGTTCCCGCTCTACCAGCAGCTCCACCAGACCATCCTGCCCGGCCTCGTGCTCAGTGAGTGGAACACCATTACTCAAAAGCTTGGCGAAGTTGCACGCGCCCGCCACGCCAAATTCGGCAATACCATCTTTCATCTCGAGCCCAATTTAAAAGACTGTCCCGGCGGCCTGCGCGACTACCACCTCGCCGTCTGGTTCGCTCTGCTCTTCCACTTGAAAGAAACCAAGGAGTGGCCCCGTCAGCGTGGCGGCGTCTTCCAGTCCGCTCGCGGAGATGCCGAGGCCGCCTTCGACTTCCTCGCCGCCGCCCGATGTTTCCTCCACTTCCGCCACGGCCGCGACGACAACACGCTCGACTGGCAATCGCAGGACGAAGCCGCCGCTCTCTCCATCGGCCTTGAAACCCGCGGCACCGCCGATCCCGCCTACTGGATGCGCACCTACTATCGCCACGCGCGCATCATCTATCGCCGCGCCGCACTCCTGATGGAGCACCTGCCCGCGCCCGTCAGCTTCTACCGTCAGTTCCGCCGCCGCCGCACTCCCATCGCCGGCACCGACTTCATCCTCGACCAGGGCCGCGTCGACATTCTTCCCGGCGCGCAGTTCAGCGATACCTCAGCCATTCTGCGCATCTTCTCGCTCATGGCCACCCACGGCTACGCGCTCTCGCAAGCCGCTGAAGATCGCATCACCGACGCTCTGCCCGCCCTCGCCATCCACATCCCCGAGGGGCCCTATCTCTGGAACGCACTGCGCGAAGTCCTGCTCGGCCCGCACGCCGCCCACGCTCTCCGCACCATGCACGCCCTCGGCGTTCTCGAGATGCTCATCCCCGAGTTCCACGGCATCGACGCCCTCGTCATCCGCGACAGCTACCACCGCTACACCGTCGACGAACACACCTTCCTTACCATCGACAACGTCCACTCCCTGCGCACCCCCACGCAGGATTACGAACATCGCCTCGCGCAGTTGCTTCCCGAAATCGACCGCCTCGATCTTTTTCTGCTCGCCCTCCTGCTCCACGACACCGGCAAGGGCCGCCGCACCGGCGAACACACCGTCCAATCCGTCGAACTCGCCGACAGCTTCCTCGCCCGCCTCGACTTCGATACCGAAGAACGCGAGTCCATCCTCAAGCTCATCCGCCTCCATCTTGAAATGTCCAACGCCATGCGCCGCGACATCTTCGACGTTGAAAATGTGCGCGCCTTCGCTGAAAAAATCGGCAGCCCCAGCCTCCTCAAGATGCTCACCCTCATGACCTACGCCGACATCAAGGCCGTCAATCCTGAAGCGCTCACTCCGTGGAAGGCCGAAAATCTCTGGCAGTTCTACATGGCCACCGCCAACTTCATGGACCGCAGCGTCGACGAGGTCCGCTATCACGCCGCCATCGATCCCACCCTCCTCAATCGCATCCGCTCCATGATCCCCGCCAACCAGCATCACGCGCTTAAGGAATTTCTCGAAGGCCTGCCTCAGCGCTACCTCCAGACCCGCCTCCCAGAACACATCCGCAATCACTTCCTGCTCGCCGCCAATCTCGGCAAAGATCCCGTGCAGCTCGAGCTCCGTCCCCTGCGCCAGCTCTTCGATCTCACCGTCATCGTCCGCGATCGCCGCCGTCTCTTTGCCGACGTTGCCGGAGCCCTCGCCGCCTGGGGCATGAACATCGTCAAGGCCGGCGCCTTCTCCAATGAAGAGGGCGTGGTCGTCGATACTTTCCAGTTCACCGACGTCTTTCGCACCATCGAGCTCAACCCCAGCGAAAAAGATCGCTTCCTCGAATACGTCCACGACGTCGTCGCCCAAAAAGTTCCCGTCGAACAGTTGCTCGAGTCGCGCGCCCATCTCAACCACGCCGGCAACATCAAGGTCGAGGTGCCCACGCGCCTCCAGTTCGACAACGAATCTTCCACCCACTCCACCCTTCTGCAGGTTGTCGCGCAAGATGTGCCCGGCCTGCTGCGCCAGATCGCGCTCACCCTTAGCAAGCACCAGTGCAACATCGAGGTTGCCCTCATCGACACCGAAGGTGAAACCGCCATCGACGTCTTCTACCTCACCAGCCAGGGCGCCAAACTCACTCCCGAAACACAAGACGCCCTCTCCGCCGACATGACCGCCGCCGTCGACGCCATGCGCGCCCCTGCTGCCTGATCATCCGCTCAAGTCTCTTCACCAAGCGCGGCCTCATGCCTGCTATTCTCAAGCGATCAACGAAGACGGGGAACTGCAATTTCCTTCGCACGTCGTCGCCAAGGCCTGTCCGAATGGCCATGGGGCGTGTCTACCGATGGAGACTCCGATGAAGATAATCGCTGCTGCATTTTGCGCTCTCAACATCGCCATGCTTTCCCCGTCCGCGCTTTATTCACAGCGAGCAACCGAACGGCCTCAATTTCGCGTCGAGATCCATCCAGGGGCGGACAAACGCCCTGCCTGCACCGTCACAAATCTCAGTGGCAAACCGGTTTCGGCCCTGGTTTTCGAAATCTCTTCTTCCTCGCAACCGGCAAGAAAAGCAAAAAAAGTCTGGGACACGCTCTTAGAAGCCGTCCATCCCATCGAACCAGGCGCCAGCATTTCGAGACCGCTCTTTGAGTTCGCCTTCAGTCCTCAACCCGACCAGATCAAAGTGATCGCAGCAGTATGGACAGACGGCGAGACTTTTGGCCCGCCCGCATCGGTCAACTTGATCCTCAACAACCGCGCCGCACGCGCTGCCGATTACGAGGATGCAGCCCGCATCCTGCAGCAGGGTCTTAGCCAGAATTGGACCAGGGACCAGTATGAGCAGGCTTTTCGTGACAAGCCAGACACGGGCGCCGTCTACACCGTTCGCACCGCGCTTTCCGCAACGCTGCAAACCGCTCAGTCACCCCAGGACTTCACCCATACCATGCGATTCCTGCTCACCAATTTTCAGCAGTTATCTAGCCAGCTTCGTAAAGTGAAACCGATCTAGGGCTACCTGGGCCTTTCCTTGCGAAAAATCGCCGCGCTGCTCAACGCCCCCGCCAGTCGTGGCGCAGCGCGTTCACAGCACGCTTGCCCGCCAGCAGTCCGCCCTGCGCGAACGCCGCGACGGCCTCTATGATCCGTGTTCCCCGCCCCTGATCCCCGTCCTCTGTCCTCTGTCCTCTGTCCTCTGTCCTCTGTCCTCTGTCCTCTGCCTTCTGCCTTCTGTTTTCTGTTTTCTGTTTTCTGATCTCTGATCTCTGCCCCCTGCCCCCTGACCCCTGATCCCTGCTCAAAAAAAGTTTCTTGACCCTGCCCTTGCGTCATGCCCCAAGATAACGGCAGTGAAATCCATGAGCACCTTCCGTATTCACGAGTTCGCAAACCTCGCCGGCGTCACCGTCCGCGCATTGCATCACTACGACCGCATCAAGCTGCTCTCGCCCGCGCATCGCTCCGAACGCGGCTACCGCCTCTACTGCCACGACGATCTCGGCCGCCTCGAGCGCATCCTCGCCCTCCGCTACCTCGGCCTTTCCTTGCGCGAAATCGCCGCGCTGCTCAACGCCCCCGCCAGCCGTGGAGCAGAGCCGTTCACAGTCACGCTGGCCCGCCAGCAGTCCGCCTTGCGCGAACGCCGCGACGGCATCGATCGCGTCCTGCGCGCCATTGAACATGCGCAACATCGCGCACTTAATCCCGCCGAACCCGAATGGCTCCTCTACCAGACCATCCTCAAGGAGATACAAATGCAGCAATCCACCGACTGGACAGAAAAGTACTACAGCCTGCAAGCCTACGAAGCGCTCCGCTCCCATCGTGCCTCCATGACGCCTGAACAAAAAGCCGACGCCGCCGCGCGCTGGCGTACCCTGTTAGCCGATGTGCAAAGCGCCGTCGATCGCGAGGTATCGCCCGACAGCGCAGAAGGCCGCTCCCTCGTCGCTCGCTGGATTCGCCTCGGCGATGAGTTCACCCTCGGCAATCCCGAAATCGTCGAGGGCTACCGCCGCCTCCAGGGCGACCGCAGCCATTGGCCCGACGACGAGACCGCCGCCATGCTCCGCGCGATCTCGCCCAAGCCTGAACAACAATCGTTCTTCGATCAGGCAATTCAAGCCTGCCTGCGCCACGGATAACCTCGCCGCGCCCTCCTTCACTCGGCGTCTTCTCAGGGAGAAGCACACAATGACTCCCCATCGCAACATCCCCGCAGTCGTCACTCTCTTCTTCGTGGCCCCGCTGGTGGCCGAATATCTGCTCGGCGATCTGCCCCTCAACCTGATCGCGGCATTGATCATTCTCGCGCCGGCCTACGGTGGCGCGGCAATCCTGATTCGCGAAACTGCGCGGCGCACAGGTCGCGGGTGGCCAACCATGCTGATGCTCGGCGCGGCCTACACACTCGTCGGCGAGGGCCTCGTCACGCAGTCCCTCTTCAATCACGACTACCTCAAAATGCACATGCACCTGCTCGACTCCGCCTACATCCCTGCCCTCGGCATCGGCGCGTGGTGGACTCTGTTCATGTTCAACCTCCACACCTTCTGGAGCATGGGCGTCTCCATCGCCCTTGTCGAAGCGCTCTTCCCCGCCGAGGCTCAGACGCCGTGGCTCGGCCGGCTCGGCGATTCCATCGTCGCTATCATCTTCCTGCTCGGCCTAATCGCTAACTTCGCCATCGGCTTCAAGCAGAATCGCTTCATCGCCTCCCCCGCCCAACTTCTCGCCGTCGCGGTGCTGTCCATCATGTTCATCGCGTCTGCGTTTCTCATTCCCGCGCCCGTCCCCCGCGCAACCGCCGCCGCACCTCCCAGTCCATGGCTCACCGGCGCCGTCGCGTTTCTGCTTGCCGCGGGAGTCATGTCTACTCCGCCTCGTTGGGGATGGGCCGCCGTCGCCGCAATGCTCGCGATCGATGCAGCCTTCCTCATCCTGCTCGCAATCTTTTCCCGATCCACTCAATGGAGCGCGCGCCATACCCTCAGCATCGCCGCCGCTGGCGCACTGGTCTACGGCATCCACGCCTTCACCGCCAAGCCCCTCATCGGCGGAGTGCTGTGGATGCGCATCAGCCACATCGTCTTTCTCGCCGCCGCCCTCTGCCTCATCTCCATCGACGCCCGCCGCCTCCGCCACCATTCAGTCCCTTAGCCCCTGCCGAACCCGATAGCACCGGCCTTCGCATCAGCCGCGAAATCGCCGACCCTCAGCGTTTCCAAAAATGCTCCAGCCGTCCCATCGTCTGAGAGAATTGCGACATGCGGAAAGGGTTTACCAGAAAGCCACAAGCCGACGAGCCCGCCACGCCACTCAAGAACTACATCACCCCCAGCGGCCTCCAACGCCTCAAAGACGAGCACCAGTTTCTGCTCACCCGAGACCGCCCCGCCGTGGCGGAGGTGGTGGCGTGGGCTGCCGGCAACGGCGATCGCAGCGAAAACGCCGACTACCTCTACGGCAAGCGCCGCCTGCGCCAGATCGATGGGCGCATTCGCTTTCTCACCAAGCGCATCGAGGCCGCCGAAGTCGTCGACCCCGAGGCTCCCCGCTCTGCCCAGGGCGCGTCGAGAGCATTCTTCGGCGCAACCGTCCGCTATGCCAATGCCGCGGGAGAGGAGCGTGTAGTCAGCATCGTCGGCACCGACGAAGTCGATCTCAACCGCAACCACATCAGCTTCGTATCGCCCCTGGGCCGCGCGTTGATGCGCTCCGCAGCCGGCGACAGGGTAGTTCTCCACGCCCCCGGCGGCACAGAAAACCTCACCGTGCTCGATGTGTCTTACGAGCGCATCTCTGTTGAACCGTTCCGTGAACCACCCGGCTCCGCAGCCTCCGCCAAGCCACCCCGCCGCCCCTCACCTGAAGAAGAAGAGTCGATCCAGCCCAAGCCGTGAAAGAGCGACGACTCACCCACAACCTCAACCACGGGGTGCCCCATTCATGCACGCAGCTTCTGCGCTCGCGTTTCCTCGCAACAGGTTCTGGCGGAGGGAGCAGGGGCCTTTAGGCCCCTGAATACAGCCTCGCAATAGAGGCGGCTTTAGCCACGGGCTCTTCCTTTATGCTTTCGAGGTGAGATTTGCACCGCAAGAAACACGAACGTATCTGGTCACCGCTGTGACCGCCGAACGCCGCAATCTTTTTCAGGTCACGGCCACTGCGGAGCTACTAAAGCAAACGATCCTCGACTACCGCAGCCAGAAAAAGTTCCTCTTGCACGCATTCGTTATCATGCCTGACCATTTCCACGCTTTGATCACTCCGGCACCGGATGTTTCCCTGGAAAAGGCTTTGCAATTCATCAAGGGAGGCTTCTCCTTCCACCTGAAAAGCAAACTGGATGTTTGGATGCGCAGCTTTAACGAGAGCCAGATCCTAAGCGCCACGAAGTTCGTGAACTGTGTCCGGTATATCGAGGAGAACCCGGTGCGGCGCGGACTTGCCTCGACGCCCGAAGCGTATGCCTTCAGCTCTGCCGCTCGTGGTCCGTTCGACCCTATGCCTGCCCATCTGCTGTGAGCAGGAAACGAACGGAGGGAGCAGGAGCCTTCAGGCCATCGGTTCAAACGGAGGAAGCAGGGGCCTTTAGGCCAGCGCTTGAACGGAGGGAGCAGGGACCTTCAGGCCCCTGAATGTAATCCGGCCATCCAACCGGCTTTAGCCGCGGGCTCTTCACTAATGTTGGTGCCCCATTCATTCGCGCCGTTTTGCGCACGAGCGGGTCGTCATTGTCCTCAAACGGCCCAGCGGTACTCACAAGCGGGGAGGCATCGCAGTGTCGGTATTCTAAGCGCCGAATGCGCGTGCACGCTGTGAGCTGCTCAGCGGTAAATGAATGAAATCGACGATTCTGACCTTAGCCAAGGATTAGGGGCACGACTCGTCCAGCTTTTTTGAATCCTTATAAACAGCCTCCCACTTAAAGCCGCATATGAGTTTGTGAACAGTTGTGTCGTGAATGTCAACGCTTGGACTAAGCCGTAAACTGGTGCGGATAATAGCGTTATTCTCTCCAAATAGGAGGGGTCCAGCATTGGAAAAAGTGATGATGCTGTCTGTAAATGAAGAATCGTGGAAGACTATTCCATCGATTGGCTGCGTACAGTCCGTTAGCTCCGCCTGTACATCAACCGAAGGGGAATCATTCGCTATCATTGGTGTTGAGCCGTCACGAGGCGTAGCGCCATCGGCAATGAGAAAGCGGCCCGGAGGGCACGTCACTTTCAAACCCCTAAACTGATTCGCCAACAACGAACTCCCTACCTGATTTCTGGCGGGGAGATCGCTCGGGGTCTCGACGACGCGTCCTCCCGTTAGCACCGCGATTTGTGGAGCGCCACCAACCCTGAAGGTTTGGTTCCTGCGCTCAGCAGCTCCTGTCTGATCGACGAGAAAAAGTGCGAGCGCTCGCAGTTCGCTCAGCGATAGTGCTGTGCCCCGTGTCGCCGCCTGAGCGTAAGGTTCCAACTCTCGGTTATCTGAGTGCACCGATGGATGCGCAAGCAGCTCTTCAGCGACATCCGGTATTCCCGCAATGTCGCAAAAAAGCGATTCTCCGACCTCGCGGATTACTGGCCCTTCAGGTTCGTTAATTCCATCAATTCGTTTGAATCCCGCAGTTGATTCACACGGTGGACCTGCTAACGCACTGCGCGGTCTTTCGATGGGCTTGAAGCGAAAGCCTTGCTCTGTTTTGCTTGGGGCAAGGGTGATCTCCGCAATTTGAAGGCTCCCGTCAAGATCGTATCCTGCCATTGTGAGTTCCAGAAGGAACGATGAATCATTTGCAACCAAATTGGGGTCCACGGTAGCGATCGCTTGAAGGTGATTAGTCAATTCAAACTCGATAATGTATTGGAGCTCCATGGCTTTGTCGGAAAAGGAGAGCGGATGCGGTCTGCGCCCTAGGCCCTGAAGCCTGTTGATAACGTCCTGAATCATGCTGGGCACAAACGCGGCGAAGGTATTCAGTGCATTCGGACCGGCGTTGCTATAGAAACCCGCCATGGCACAGATTGTGCGGTCGTCAATTCGATAGAGTTTGAAACCAATTGGATTGTGCTCGTGTCCTTGCGTCAACATGCTATCGGTAACCACGACGACCGAACCCTTCTGAGCCAATAGAACATTGACCGTTCCATACTCCGGGCCGCCAGATTGCGACCCGAGTTGATGCTCCTGGGCGCTGGAGATGAGGCAACCAAAAATCAGCGCGATCAAAGGGAGGCGATTCATTTGCGAAATCATACCAAGTAGATGACGGTTCATAACCTTGGAACGGGCGAGCCGCAAGAGCTTGCAACAAAGTTACGCATCCCACCGACGGGGCCGACCAGGCTGATTTGGTAGCCATTTAGGTCGCTGTTTCCTTGATGGCGGGACCCACTCACCCTCAAACCAAAATCCGGGGTGCTCCATTCATGCGAGCATTTTGCGCATGATTGGGATTGATCATCCGAAAACCCTCGCCTGTCGAGCAACCCCGCCAGCGCTCCGGTGCGAAGCGCGATTCGCCGGACGCGCAGTCCCCTGTGGAAATCTTGTCAATAGGTAATTTCAAAAATACTTTGTAACCCCTTTCTTTTCATCGCAAAATAGTTGAACGATTTTGCGTATTAATTCTTCGAAAAGAGGACAATAGATTCAGACTAGAAAAAAGGCGGCGACACCGGACCTCCGGCTCGCCGCTTTCGTGTTTTTGCTGACTTGCTGACTCGCTGACTTGCCGACCCGCTGTTTCACCACCTCCGGCTCGCCGCTTTCGTGTCTTTCACTGTCCACTGATCTCTGATCTCTGTCGTCTGATCTCTGTTCTCAAGGAGCTTCGTCATGGAAAAGAAAACCAAAAAGATCACCGTCGCCGTCGCGCCCACCGACTACACCCGCGTCCGCGTCTGGTGCGCCGAACGCAACATCACCGTCTCCGCCATCGTCCAGGCTTTCCTTACCGATTTGCCCGATCTCGCCAGCTTCCGCGGACTCACCAAGGCCGATCTCCCGCGCAAGGTCCGCGCCCACCGCAAAGCCCAGCTCTACATCCGCATCGAGCGCCCGGCCGACCCTGTCCAGCAGCCGGTTGGGGCACAATCCGATTCCCGTTAACCCTGTACCGCTGTATACCGACCTCAACTAAGCCCTTCCGGAGCCGCCAGATGCCGAACAGAACAGACCAGGTTAGCAACGACCGTTTCTCCTGTATCGCTGTAAGACGCGCCTCCCCGAGCCGGTTGGCTAAAATGGTCTTTATGCCAGCACTTCTCGATGCCATCGACATCAAGCGCAAAATGTACTTCGAGTTTGAAGGCGCTCCTTACTACTGCATGGACGTCGACGTCTCCACGCCCACCGCGCGCGGCGGCCAGACTCTCGTCCGCTTCAAGATGCGCAACCTGCTCACCCGCGCCGTCTTCGACAAGACCTTCAAGGCCGGCGAAAAATTCAAGGAGCCTGACCTCGAAACCGTCGAGGCCTCCTATCTCTACTCCGACGGCGAAGGCTCTTACTTTCTCGATCAGGAGAGCTTCGAGACCATTCAGCTCTCGCCTGAAAAGCTCGGCGACGCGCTCGATCTCATGGTCGAGGGCGCCATCATCAAGATCGACAAATTCAATGGCAATCCCATCGGCCTCCAGTTGCCTGAGAAGGTTGAACTCGCCGTCACCTACACCGAGCCCGGCGTTCGCGGCGACACCGCGCGCGGCGACGTCACCAAGCCCGCCCGCCTCGAGACCGGCCTCGAAATCAAAGTCCCCTTCTTCATCAAGGAAGGCGAAAAAGTAAAAGTCTTCACTGAAACCCGCGAGTTCGCCGGCCGCGCCTGACTCTCGAGAGCGAAGTAGTGGCGAATGTTGCCTCCGGAAGACGATGAACCGGTGCGTGTCTAGGCTACGCACAGCCGCTCCTGCGTAGCCAGTAGTAGGTCGTTACGCCTATAGGGAATTGCATTGAATACCGGTCACGCTCTCTACCTTTACGGGCGCTTCGAGGCAGGATAGAACGCCATAGGAACGCGGTCAACGATAAGAAATGAGGCGAAGGAATGGGACATCGAATCTGGGGGCGCCTGACGGTCCTTATCGTCCTGGCCGTGATGATGGTCGGCGGCTATTCCGATATCCGAACCTTCCACAACGATTCAGACGACTTTTTCCAGGACTTCAGGAACTACTACGTCGCTTCGCGCATGGTGCAATCCGGGCACAGCTTTGAAATTTACGGCGAAGTAGCCCAGAACTTCGATCCAACCGTCGAACAGCCGGCTGCAGGCTCGCTCTTCGCTCAGACAAGTCGCACCAGCGGGCTAAAGGATGTCGATCAATTTGATGCCCCACCGACTCTTCCTGACCTCCTTGTGCCGATTGCCGCACTCCCATATTCCACTGCGATGTTCATCTGGGAGTCTCTAAACGTGGTGGCATTGTTGTTCGCTGGAATCATATTGACCCGAATGATCGGCATTCAGAGCTTCGGCCTGGCGTCCGTTCTAATTGTCGCTCTTGGCGTTTTCCGACCAACCATCATCGCCTACTTCTATGGGAACCTTCCAATCCTTCTCCTTTTTCTCGTTCTTTTGGGATACGCGTTGTACAACTCCGGTCACAAACCTGGAGCCGGATTTGTCTTCGCGCTCGCTATCGCGATAAAACTCACACCACTCATCGTCATCGTTCCGTTTCTGGCTTGGCGTGACTGGAAGATCCTGCGTGTGGTGGCGATATGGCTCATCCTTCTGTTCGGAGCGCTTCTAGTAATCAACGGCCCGGCAGCATTGAGTATGTATTTCTTCCACGAGATGCCTAACATGGGAACGAAACTCCTCTCGATGGTGGATCGGAACCTGAGCAGCGCTCTGCAGGTCGTCCTGTTTGGATTGAAGTTCGATACGCCCTTGCAAGGCTTGATTTGGATAGCAAGATTTCTATCAGTCGTCATTCTCGCCTTAGCAGTGTGGCTGAGCCAGTCTGAACGCATCAATCCTGCGACAGGAGGATCAAGACTAGAGACATTCACGATATTCTTGCTTTTTTCCTGTTGTCTCTCTCCTGTTTCATGGATCCACGCGTATGTCCTCGCAGCCCCGTTTGTGCTTGTTCTGGGAGTGCTGGCTTGGCAAGGCTACGCGAACATTTTTGAGAACGTACTCCTCCTGCTTTTCGTATGCTCGTTCTCGCTGAATAGCCACCCGCGAATGGAGATGACGACTCCTCTGATCGGAATATCGGTGGGCCTCCTGAGGCTGCGTCGAATAAGGACAGAACCTTACCCAAGCATTGCCAGCCATGTAATAGCTGCTCCCCAAAATTGAGACTGGGTTTGTTGAGATCAAGCGATGCATAGAAGCATCGGCTATGCACTTTCAAGAAAGGAAAGCATGAAGTTTCGCCTGCCGATGCGTGCCGCCATGCTTCTCACCCTGCTCGGCATGCTTGCCGGCACATATGCCGTGCTGCGCGACTTTGCTTCTTTCGTTGAGACTCCCGATTTCGATGTCTATTACACCGCCGCCTGCCTGGTCCGAAATCATCAGAGTCCCGCGATCTACGAGGACGCCAGGCTCAACGACAATCCAATCGTCGGCATTCAAAACCGTCAAGGTGCTTACTCTCAAACTGCTGTTGCCCATGGCATCAACGGTATCGGGCTTTACATCTATCCACCCACACTCGCTGATCTCCTGGTGCCCTTCACCTGGCTCTCGCCGCTACCCGCATTAATCGTTTGGGAACTGCTCAGCATAGCGGCGGCCATCGCTGCTGCCGTACTTCTAACGCGCACCGTGGGACTTTATTCTCTCGCGCCCGCGTTACTCGCAATCTTCGTACTCTTTGCATTCCGGCCCATCTTCGACTGTCTTTATAACGGCCAGATCGCCTGCGTCCTGCTGCTCCTTCTCGTCGCTGCAATAAGCCTTTACGCCGGTGGACACAGGTTCAGCGCCGCTTTGCTCTTCTCGCTTGCGATCGCCATCAAGCTCACTCCGTTGATCGTGATCGTTCCATTCATCGCATGGCGCGACTGGAAGATTCTGCGTTTCATCGCGCTATGGTGCCTCGCAGTCTTCGCAGCGCTGGTGTGCGTCAACGGCTGGCCTGCGCTCAGCATGTACATGTTCGACGTCATGCCAAAAATGACTCGCTTCGTTCTGAATTCTGAAAATCGAAGCCTGAGCATGGCAATCCACTCCCTCTGGTTCGGGCGCAACCCCGCGGTCGCGCTCACCGGCCTCTCCTGGGCCGAAAGGTTTGCTTCGGCGCTTGTGCTTGGTCTTGCGGGCTGGCTCAGCCGCACTCGGCATCCAGGCGAACCAAAGATCGTCCAGCGAATTGAAGCCATTGCGATCTTCCTGCTTCTCGCCTGCTGCCTTTCGCCCGTTTCCTGGACGCACATGTATGCGCTGAGCGCCCCCGCGCTGCTTCTCTTCGCAAGACGGGCCTGGCAGGGCCACGCACATCTGATTGAACTTCTGATACTTATGGCATTTGCGATTTCACTGTCGGTCGAGGGATACGCGCGCATGCTTGTGACCACGCCCATGTTCGGCATGGCCTACAGTCTCCTGCGACTCAGCAGCCTGAGCATTGAACAGGATTCCGACTTGAGCTGCGGCAAGTTGTTCACAATGCCATCTTGAGCCCTGCGTTTATCCAGCCGTAGACCGCGCGGTCTGGGGTAGGTGTTGCCCGCCAAATCAACCGAACCTTAACAATCGTCCGCTCGCCCGCCCGCTACCATAAATGGAAGACTGACCGGTCATGGCGATGAAACTACTTGAGATAGGCGCGCACAAGGTCAATCAGATCCTCCGCAAGCTCCGGCGCGATTTGTTCCTTGGCTCCATCTACCAGGTGGAAACGAATGTGCGTCTCCAACACTTCGGCCATAAGGCTGTTCACGCCGCCGCGCACGGCGGCCAAGAGCATAAGTTGCCCCCCGCAGTCCTCGTCGGCAACCAGCGATCGCTCGACAGCGTCCAACTGACCGCGCATTTTCTTGATTCGTTGCAGCAACTTGACCTTCTCGCGCTCCTGATGAGACACACGTCGCTCCTTTCGGTTGACAATACCCACCCCCGGTATAGTATCAACAAAGTGGGACTATAGTGCGTTTCGATTCTATCCCCGCGTTCTCCGCTTCCGCCAACGCTCAAGACTTGCACATGTTCACTTGCCTCCATTCGCGCCTGAACCCCGCGCCCGCAATGCTCGCCCTGACACTTCTGACGGCGACAACGTTGGCCGCGCAGTCGACCGCAATTGCCGCAAGCTCCGAAGCGTCGCTTCCTTCCGCACCTGAGCCCCGGATTCAGATCGCTTCTGCCAACTCAGTAGCTCTGACCCAGGAACCGCTGGTCGCAAATGAAAGTCTGCCTCAATACGCAGCCTCTGCAGGCCGCGAGCCCCAAGACTCGCCAATTGTCTCCATGGCGCCTCATCCCGAAGACAGCATTTATTGGATTTCAGGTCAGGCTAACATCATCTTTCAGGGACGCTTGCCCTTTCATTCGCCTTATCAGGGCACAAACAGTTTCCGCAACTCGGCAGAGTACAAAACATCGCTGCTCGGAACGCTCTATACTGCGCTGCGTCGCAACCGTTCCATTCGCTACAACACCGACCTGATCCTCGACTTTGAAAGCGCAGGCGGCCGGGGCTTGAGCGAGGCCCTGGGACTGGCCGGCTTCACCAACCTCGACGTGGTTCGAAATCCCAATCTCGGCAGTACGCCCTATGTCGCCCGTTATGAGATTCATCAGGTCATCGGCTTTACACAGCAAACTACCGAACAGGAACCCGGGACGTTTGGACTTGCACCCAGCGTGCCTCTGCACCGCATTGAATTCCGCGTTGGCAAAATGACGCTGCCGGATTTCTTTGACGTGAACTCCATCGGCTCCGATAGCCACCTTCAGTTCATGAACTGGACCGTCGACAACAACGGCGCATGGGACTACGCCGCAGATACCCGCGGCTACACCGTCGGCGGCATGGCCGAATACGACGACCGCGCCTGGAGCATCCGCTACGGACTCTTCGCCATGCCCACGGTGGCTAACGGCATCGCCATGGATTGGGCTTTCAGCCGCGCCCATGGTCAGAACGGCGAATTTGAGCTGCGTCGGAGTTTAGTGCGAAACCACAAAGGCGTGAATCGCCTTTTGTTTTATGCCAACCGCGCGCACATGGGCACATATCGCGAGGCAGTGCAGGATTTCCTCAACGGATCCGACACGGCGCTGTTTGGCGTGACCGTGCCTACGATCACGCTCCATGAACACTTCAGCGCGCTCAAATATGGTCTTGGCTACAACACAGAACAGGAGATCACTGCGAATTTCCGTGTTTTTGGACGCTTTGGGTGGAATGAGGGTCAGCACGAATCGTTCGCCTACACCGAGGTCGATCAGACCGTCGAGGCCGGCGCAGACTACGCTGGAACCCTCTGGCATCGTCCGGTCGACAAGATCGGGATCGCTGTCGTCTCCAATGCGATCAAGCGGGACCATCAGGAGTATCTAAAGTTAGGTGGCCTCGGTTTCCTGCTCGGCGATGGCAAATTGAACTACGGACGCGAGAATATCGTTGAAGGCTATTACAACTTGCACGCCTGGCGCGGATTGTTCTATGCCGTAGACGTGCAACACATTGATGATCCCGGCTACAACCGAGAGCGCGGCCCCGCGTGGGTAGGTTCAGTCCGCGCGCATATGGATTTTTGAATGATTTACTGACAATATCTACAATTTTCTGGTAAATTCCCCTACAATGATAACGATCCCGCAAGTGAGGTTTACATGGCACCGGCAAGTTCTTCGTGTGTCCTTGTCTTCGACGTTGGGGGAAGTCATGTTTCGGCCGCCCTCTGTCACCCGCTGAGTTATGAGCTCGGCCCGGTCGTCCATGCCCAGCACCCCGATGACCAATCGATTGAGGCATTTGTAGACGTTCTCGCCTCATTGGCAGCGCAGGCGGATGGCGACATGAGCAATGTCTCAGGTGCTTCGCTGGCCATGCCCGGCCCGTTTGACTATGTAGAAGGTGTCAGCTGGATGCGCCACAAATTGCCTTACCTTTATGGTGTAAACCTGCGCCAGGAACTTGCATTTCGCTTCAACTTGGAGCCAGGTGATGTGCGCTTCCTGAACGACGCGGCGGCGTTTCTATTAGGCGAAGTGGGCACCGGCGCGGCTCGCGGCGTGTCACGCGCAGTCGGTGTCACGCTTGGAACCGGCGTTGGCTCGGCTTTCGCCATCAATGGCGGCGTTGAGACCGAGGGCCCGGGCATTCCTCCTGGCGGAGAAATCTGGAATCTGCCTTACGAAGGCGGCATCGTCGAAGACCTCATCTCAACACGCGGCCTCCAGCATCGCTACAAACAGTCCTCGGGTAAACACTGCGAAGTTGCTGATATCGCATTTGCGGCTCCCTCCGATCCGGCTGCCGCCGCGGTCTTTGCGGACTTTGGCCGCGACCTTGGACGCGTCTTCAAAAATCTTTTCGCAGCATTCGCCCCGGAAGTGGTCGTCATCGGTGGCGGCATCGCCCGTTCAGCCAAACTCTTCTTGCCTCAGGCCCAGCAAGAATTGAGAGGCTTTCCCATCGAGCTGCGCATTTCCACTTTGGGAGACAGTGCCCCGCTGGTTGGCGCTGGTGTTTCCTGGTTTGCCGGTTGCGTGTGCTGCGCCAGCGTGCCTTGCGAATGCGCAGCCAAAGGGGAGCCTCACAAGACGGAAGTGTGCTCCGACGTAGCGCTTCGCAGTTCAAAATGATCCTGAGATTATGTTACTTGCCGCTGCCCACGGGCTCCGTCTGGGTCTGGGTCTGCGGCTGAGCCGGCAATGTGTAAATCACTTCGCCTGGCTTGGCATAGTGCAGTTGTTCGCGCGCCTCGTGTTCGATAGCATTAGGATCGGACTTCAGCCGCTCTACATGATCGCGAAGCCGCGCATTCTCCTGTTGCAAGTCGTCGATTTCCTTTTTCAACTGCATATCGGTCACGCGCTGCTGCTGCCACGCCGACAACCCATGCTTGCCGTTCACCACTCCCCACCCCACCAGCAGAATCAGCGACACCGCAACCGACGTTCCCACCGGCCGCCAAATATGCTGCGCCCAGGTCAGCGCGCGCTCATGCAGCGGAGAACTCTCCGACGGTGTCGTGACTTCTCCGGGTTTTGTCACCTCGTCTTGCATTCTGATCGATGAATTCCTAGGACAGAACAAATGCTTTAGCGGCTGCGCTCAGTGATTCCATGTCTTTTTCGTTGCGCGCCTCGGTATAAGCTCGCACCACCGGCTCTGTGCCCGACAGCCGGTAACAAACCCACGACCCATCCGCGAGAATCAGCTTGAGCCCGTCGGTGCGCACCACGCTTGCAACCTTGCGCCCGCTCAACTCGGTTGGATCGGCTTTCAACTTCTCAGTGAACGCGGTCATAGCTTCCGGGGTCAAGCGGAAGTTCTCGCGAACCGGATAGTAGGAACCAACCTTGCCAAACAATTCCCGCAATTGAGCGCCAAGGCTCTTACCGCGCACTGCAACCATCTCCGTCACCAGCAAGCCAGCAATAATGCCGTCCTTCTCCGGCACGTGCCCGCGAATCGTCAACCCCGCCGATTCTTCTCCGCCGATAGCGATCTTGTCCTCAATAATCAGTTCGCCAATGTACTTGAACCCGACCGGCGTCTCAAACAGCGGCACTTTGTGATGCTCAGCCAGCGCGTTCACCAGGTTGGTCGTCGCCACGCTCTTTGCTACGCCGTTCTTCCATCCACGCGTCTCCACGAGGTAGTCGAAGAGCAGCGCGATGATGTAATTCGGCTGAATAAACGTGCCGTCCTCGTCCACAATGCCGAACCGATCCGCATCGCCATCCGTCGCGATTCCGATCTTCGCGCCCACTTCCTTCATCTTGGCCTTGCAATCCCCGAGAAGATGATCGTCCGGCTCCGGCGCGTGCCCCCCAAAAAGCACGTCGCGATAATCGTGCACTGTCTCGACTGTCACTCCGGCCTGGCGCAGAATATGGCAAGGGTAGCCGCGCCCCGCGCCCCAGAAAGGATCGTAGACCACCTTGATCCCCGACTTCGCGATGGCCTTGAGGTCCACGAGCTCGGCCAGGCGTTTGAGAAAGTCCGGTTTCACATCGACAATCTCGTAGCCGCTTTCGGGCGCGCCCGCCGTCGCAACCTCGCCGCTACCGATCTTCCCAATCGCCGCCTCGATCTGCTTGGTCACTTCCGGCAGGGCAGGTGCTCCATCATGCGTTGAAAACTTGATGCCGTTATACTCCGGCGGATTGTGCGACGCAGTGAAATTTATCGCCCCAGAAGTTTTCATCTGCCGCACGGCATAGGCGATGGCCGGCGTTGGCGCGGCCTTTGGAATCACAATCGGCGTCACACCCGCCGCAGCCAGCACACTCGCTGCCTCGCTCACGAAGCTCTCGCCCAGAAACCGCGGGTCGCGCCCCACCAGCACGCGATGCGGCTCTGGCTGCGTCCTCACGTAGGCAGCAATGCCCGCCACCGCCAGCCGTATGTTGGCCACCGTGAACTCATCGGCCACAATCGCCCGCCAGCCTGAAGTGCCAAACTTAATTCCCTTGCTCATCGTCGTTCTCCACGTTCTTATGATGCAGACCGCAACGTCCATACTGCATCACCGGGCCCGGCTCGGCAAGCCGAGGCCACCTGCATGTTCTCGCGCCAGGAATTTCATCTGCTCGTACACTGCTTGTGGACGTGCCTATGCAAATATCCAGCCCCGCCGCAGTTGTCGTTCTCACCACCACCGCCAACCCTGACGAAGCTGACCGGCTCGCTCGAATTCTGGTTGAGGAGCGCCTGGTCGCCTGCGTCACCCTCGTTCCCTCCGTTCGCTCCATCTACCGCTGGCAGGGAGCGGTCGAGACCGCCGCCGAAACGCTGCTTTTGCTGAAGACTTCCTCCGAACTGGTGCTCGCCCTGCAAACCCGGCTTTCGGCTCTACACAGTTATGAGACGCCAGAGTTTTTGGTCCTGAATGTCGACTTGGGCAGCGCCGGTTACCTCGACTGGCTTCAGTCGAGTCTCCGCAAACCATAGTCCTCAAGGCGCATCTGGCCACTAGTCTTCTGGCGGAGTTTTGACTCGGTCCATCTGGTATTCTTGGCTTTTGAAGTCATGCAGTGGTTACTAGTTGCCCTCCTCGTTTCGGTGTGTGGGCTGCTCCTTGCGGCGGTGGGCGTGGCACGCCACATCTGGCGGCAGCGCCAACGGAGATCCGCCGGCGAGCCTCAAGAAACCGCCGAGCCGCCCGTCGAAAAGCAATTGGAATCAAAACCGTAAGGGGAATCGCGTGAACCAGAACCTTGCCACTTCAATCAACTTGACCAGCCCGCGGTCTCAGGTTTCACAGGGTCTGCGAATTACAGGAATCGTTGTCGCTGGAAGCGTCTTCCTGGCCGTCTGCGCCCACGTCTCGATTCCTCTGTGGTTCACACCGATCCCCCTGTCGCTGCAGCCCTTTGGTGTGCTGCTTTTGGGCCTCCTGCTGCGTCCGCGCCTGGCCACCGCTACGCTCTGCGCCTATCTTGCCGAGGGGGCCTTGGGCTTGCCCGTTTTCGCGCCAGGACCGCTGGGAATCGCCCACTTGCTCGGTCCCACCGGCGGCTATTTACTCGCCTATCCTGCGGCCGCTTTGTTGATATCGTTTCTTTTTCGTCGCACCGGCCGCGGATTCGCTTCCGGCCTGGCTTGCGCGGCCGTCGGCGACTTCCTCATTCTCGTGTGCGGCGCTCTTTGGCTCGCCGCGGGCATGCATCTCCAGGTCTCAGCGGCGCTCTCTATTGGAGCGCTGCCTTTCCTGCCGGGAGACGCGCTCAAGATCGCCGCCGCCGCTGGCATCGCAACCGGATACCGGTATGCTTTGCGCCGTAACCGCTAATTGATTTGTTTTTCTTCTCCGAAAGGACTTTGGTATCCCCCAGTGAGTAAACCGAAATGCGAAACAGGCACGACCCAGTCGGTTCAAGAAATCTCCATCGCGCACAGTCCCGACTCCGACGACGCCTTCATGTTCTATGGTCTGGCGACCAACAAGATTCGAGTACCCGGTTACCGGTTCAGCCACACACTCTGCGATATCGAGACGCTCAATCGCCGCGCTCAGGACGAGGCCTTCTTCGACGTCTCCGCGATCAGCTTTCATGCTTATCCCTATGTGCAAAATAACTACACGCTGATGGGTTGTGGCGGCAGCGTCGGCGAGGGCTACGGGCCCATGGTAGTCTCCAACCGGCCACTCGCTCCCGAAGATCTTGGCCGTATCCGCGTCGCCATCCCGGGAACGATGACCACCGCATATCTCGCCCTCAAAATCTTCAACCCTGCGATCGAAACCGAGACCGTCGCCTTCGATCAGATCATCCCCGAAATTCTCGCCGGCAAATACGACGCCGGCCTCATCATTCACGAGGGGCAGCTTACCTACAGTTCAAGCGGCCTCTATCGAGTACTCGATCTCGGCATTTGGTGGCGCGAAACCACCGGCCTCGTGCTGCCTCTGGGCGGCAACGCCATTCGCCGCTCGCTGGGAGCGGAGCAGCACAAGATAATCTCCAAAGCCCTGCGCGACAGCATTCAACATGCGCTCGATCACCGCGAGCAGGCGCTCGAGTACGCCATGCAGTTTGCCCGCGATCTCGATTCATCGCTGGCCAATCGCTTCGTCAGTATGTATGTGAACGACCGCACCCTCGACTACGGTCCCGACGGCCGCGCAGCCATTCGCAAACTGCTCGAGGTAGGCCACGAACGCGGCGTGATTCCCATCGCGCCCCAAGTTGACTTCGTCGACTGAGCCCTCGCAGGTAATTTCAAGACGCCAAGTTTTCAACAGGCGTTTCTAAACGATTTCTAATTTCTGCCGATGCACCTATTGTTCGAGGTGCTTTCGATGTCCGTTGAAAATCAACCTCCGATCCTTCTCGCTTCCCACGACCTTGCACTGCTGGCCGCGATAAAGCCAATCCTTGCTGCTGCGGGACCGCACGTAGAAGTCGTCCGGTCCGCGAAGGCCGCGCTTTCGGCGCTGACTGCATCCAGGCTGCCCGGCCTTGCTCTGCTCGATGCCTCTCTTCCCGGCATGGACTTGGGACGACTGCTGGCCGCCTCCCGCTCCGCCGCCGGTGGTCACCGCTATTCCATTGTCCTGATTTCAGACATAGTGTCCGAAGAATGGACAACTCGCCTCGCTGAAGGCGTCCTCGACGACCTCGTTCCCCGTGACCCCAAGAATCCACAATGGCGCTTGCGCCTCGATCAAGTGCTGCGCACCTATCACCGCATGCGCGAACTCTGCGATCTGCGCGAACAGGATGCGCTCTGCGCCCAGATGGATCCGCTGACGCACGTCTTCAACCGCGCCACGTTGCTGTCGATGCTCTTTCGCGAGACCGATCGCGCACAGCGCATGACCACAACGCTGTGCCTCCTGCTGCTGGACATCGACGACTTCGGACACTGGAATTCGCGTCTCGGCACGGATGCATGCGATGAGCTGCTTTGCCACGTCGTTGAGCGCACGAGCCGGATTCTGCGCAGCTATGACCTGCTGGGCCGCGCGGGCAAAGATGAATTCCTGGCGATTCTGCCCGGCTGCAGCACCGTGGACGCAGTGATGCTTGCCGAGCGCTTGCGCATGGATGTGTTTGCAGCGCCCTGTCACGTTGCCGGCGAATCGATCCGCCTTTCAGCTTGCTTCGGCATCGCGTCAAGCGAGGGTCGCTCGCCTGTCGTGGTGCTTCGCGAAGCGGAAATGGCCCTGGAGCGCGCCAAACGGACAGGGCCGGAATCAATTCAGTGTTTCGCTAACCGACCGCAATCGAGCGCGGAGACTGTCGCGTTCCTCCCGCCCACCTCAGGAGATGAATTACTCGCCTGGTAGTGGGGCGCGAGCGAGCCCGAGTTCAACCCGCAGTGGCTGGGCAAAAGGCCTTGGCCTCCGTCACCATGTCCAGAAATTCCTGAAAAACGTCGTTCGACAGTAAACGCCCTCGCGCAGTCAGTCGCACGGTCTCGCCGTCCGAAACAACCAGCCCATCCGCTGCGAGCCGCGCCACCACTTCCATCGCGCGCTCCACTCGCTGCGCGCCGAACTCCTCGCACAATGCATCGGGCCTGACGCCGCAATTCAAGCGCAACCCAAGAAACCACGCCTCTTCGAATTGCCGCTCCGGCGAGAGCCACGCAGTTTCCGAGCCGCCCGCACCTTCCAGGTAGTCCTTCAGATCGTCTGTCGTCGTCGCACGCAGAACAAAGCGAACGTCGTCTGCGTCCTCTTCGTCCGTCGCAGGCAATGCTGACGAAGCGTCCAGCCCCAGCCCAAGATAGGGTCGCCGTCGCCAGTAGCGAAGATTATGCCGCGATTCAAAGCCGTTCCGAGCAAAATTTGAAATCTCGTATTGCGCCAGTCCCGCGCCGCTCAGCGCATCAAGAGCTGTCTCATACATCTGCGCAATCGCATCATCCGTGGGCACGAGCCCCGCATGATAGCGCGCACCCCCGGCAAGCATCTCGCGACCAAGGCGCGAATCTTCGTCAATCTCGAGCATGTAAATGCTGGCATGCGGCACACCGGTGTCGACCAGCACATTAACCGACTCCTCCCACGACGCAAACGTCTGCCCCGGGAGCCCCGCGATCAAATCCACGTTGAGGTTCTGAATGCCCGCGGCGCGCAGCCGCCGGAGATCATCCAATACAGTTACACGGGAATGCAGACGACCGCTCACCTGCGCTTCGCGATCGATGAACGACTGCACGCCCAGGCTCACACGATTCACGCCGGCCCTCACCAGCGCCTCCAGAGTTTCATCGGGCAACTGGCCCGGCGCACACTCAACGGCAATCTCTGCATCCGGTTCGAGGGAAAACTCCGCACGCATCGCTGCAAAAAGTCCGGCAATCAACTCTGGAGCCAGCAAGCTTGGCGTGCCCCCGCCCAGATAGATCGTGTCCACAGACCGTGGCAAATCAACGCCGGTCGTCGCTGTCCACGCATCTGCCTTCCGCAAATCCCCGATCAGGCGGCCTACATAGCGGTGATGCTCACCGGCCGGATAAACTCCCGATGCAAAGTTGCAGTAGGTGCACTTGGAGCGGCAAAACGGAATCGAAATGTAGAGACCGAGCCTCGAATCTTCCACACCTTTCATGCATCCATTGTTTCACGAGGCTGCCTCACGCAGCACTCGGCTATCTCATGCCAAAATGAAAAGAGGAGACCTGCTTGAAAGCGTGGCCAATTCTGGGCGTTTTGATCGTCCAGACCCTTCTCTGCTTTGCCCATTGGTTCCTCTATGTCACGTGGATCCACTTCTGGTGGCCGGTTGGTCCCGACGCGGCGCATGCAATGCGAATTGCGCTTGCCCTGCTTTCGTTCACGTTTGTCGTGGCGGCACTGTTGGGGTTTCGATTCACCAATCCGCTCGTCGCTTTCGTCTATCAGATCGCCTCGATTTGGCTCGGCCTGCTCAATTTCTTTTTTTTCGCCGCATGTCTCGCATGGATCATCGACTTCGCACTTCGCTTCTCGCTGCCCGGCACTGAACACCTGCAGGCGCGACCCGTCATTGCGGCAGGTCTCGTGGTCGCAGCAGTCGCAGCTGCTATCTACGGCATTGTCAACGCCCGCATCATTCGCATACGACACATGCCGATCGAGCTTGATAACCTGCCGCCCCCGTGGCGCGGCCGCACTGCGCTGGTTGCGAGCGATCTGCATCTGGGCAACATCAACGGCGTGCGTTTCGCCCGGCGCATCGCCAATTTGGCGCGCCGGCTCGATGCCGATGTCCTCTTTCTCCCCGGCGACCTCTTCGACGGCACAAGAGCCGATCCCGAGAAAATCGCGGCCCCGCTTTTCGAGTTACCTCCTCCC